>VFQN01001110.1_pt1 | contig 46933 bp, 69 predicted proteins | sample 3512371 | NCBI WGS metagenome assembly VFQN01 (sample SAMN10412370, study PRJNA504923) | tailings metagenome | isolation source: Replicate 2 from Balatoc abandoned mine | place: Philippines: Itogon, Benguet | collected 2017-08-28
GGGGGCATGCGTGGGTTAGGGCCACCTACCAGGTGGGGGCATGCGTGGGTTAGGGCCACCTACCAGGTGGGGGCATGCGTGGGTTAGGGGGGAGTGTTCTACCAGATGGGGGCGTGCGTGGGTTAGGCGGAGTGTGCTAGTGCTGGGCTACACGTACTGGGTTACACTAGCGGGGTTGTGTGGCGGGCCACCTTTGCTGTGGAGGTTGTCGCGGTGTTATCGTTGTGGTAGCGGCGGTGGCGGTGGTCCCGGCCTGCTGGAGTAAAAGTAGAATGGACGTTGAGCAACTAGGCGCGGAGGTTCGCACATCTCAGCAGCGGTTCTGGCGACGTTGGGCTGGGAAGTGCGGACTATGCATGCGTCTATAGCCAAGGAAGGGGCGCCGAGCAGCACAGGGCGTTGGCCACACCGTAGCTTTGGTGCGTCGTTTGGCGGGCGGGCGGGCCCTGTCGGTGGCGCGGGGGGAAGCGGGGGGTGAAAAAGCTGTTACTTGGGCGCTGCGTAACTGCGGGCAGTTGCTACAACATCAGAAGGTCTTGTGTCGGGGTGCGTGTTTGGGAGCCAGGACGGAGCTGAGGCACTAAAATGTTGTAAGATGTTGACGCACTGGCGTTCGGTTAAGAGATCAGCTCAACTACCTACCAACATCCATTTGGGGGGACTCGCAGGAGATGGAGTACACGGAGCACGGTGCCGGCGCTGACCAACCTTCCTTTGCTGTACCGTGTACTGTACCTGACTACCGTAGCGGCAAATCAATGCCTCCCTTGCTCTCCCTTGTCCATGCTCACAGGACAAGGACTATTCGGAGCATACAGAGACCCTGGTGCCGCTACTGAATGTAGGTCACAGCGCGGGCATATAAGAACAATGAGGGAGGGGTTGGGACGTATGCCCTCATTGCTTTATGCCCTCGTGGGACTGCTGGTTCTCCCCCCGGAACTACCCCGCGTTCGTTCGTCTGCTAGCGCATACGATGATGGTGTCGGGGAGAGCTGAGCGGTTGTGTGGTTAACTCTTACACCTACACTTAGGAAGTACATTGGGCCCCTGTGAGCCGCCCCGCGCCGTGTAGGCTCGTGGCTGTCGGCCTTGCCAGTACCTCCCTTCGTAAGCCACTGCTGCCTTGTACTGCTGCCATGCGGTCCCCTACTGGAGGCGTATGCTCACCAAATTGCCTGCATGTGTAAGTGTGTTGTGTGTTTACTGCCATCAGGAGGTGACCGAGCTGTGCAACACCGCCAGGCTGAGGGCCCTGCCGCAGGTCGAGCGGCTCAGGGTAAGCCGCGGGGCGTTACGGGGGCGGTATGGGGCTTGAGGAGGGGATGAGGGAGGGCGAGGGCTGGGGCGAGTGTCCGTGTGTGGCCTTGGGAAGCGAGTTACAACGCACAGGCATTTTAGCTGGGTGACCGTGAAACTCTGCGAATGTGCAGAGCGGTAATCTTGACATCGCAGCTGCTGAGCACCGTGCACATCGGCCGGCAGGTTCCGCAGTTTAACGTTATACACCTACCAGTATGGTGCACGCGAGGTGCTTCCGGCGCATGTGATGGGCGCCGCACCTGTTCAAACACTCCACCATGTGCTATTTGCACATCCCGGAATGTATGTGCTTCCCACGCTGATGTTGTGCCACTGCACATGCCCGTCGAATCAAGCTGCCGTTGGCACGCCCTCCCGTGTGCCGTACAGGCCGAGCTGCTGCGCTTCCAAGCAGACCTGGACGAGCGGCGGCTGCCACGTGACGGCGTCATCGCGTTCGTACAGGAGTTACGTAATCGCAAGCTTCTGGAGCCGTGGCCGTTACTGACGCCTGACGTGGAGGTCGGGTGGCGGTACCCGCCCGCGGAGTACCTGCGGGAGGAGGTGCGGGGCGTGAGGCCCACCAACGCCACCACCAACACCAGCAACACCACCACCAACGCCACCACCAACACCAACACTACCAGCAGCAGCAGCAGGGAAGACCCGGGTAGCAGCGGCCGCAGCAGTGCCAGCGGCGGTGATGTCGGCGGGGAGGGCGATGGAGGCAGCGGCAAGAGTTGGAAGGGGAGGCCGGGATTCGGGGGGTACCAAGGGCAGGACGAGGAGGAGTACCTGGATTGGGAGGACGACGATGGGGAAGTGGGAGTGTTTGGGCTTGAAGGTGGGGAGTTTGGTCTAGGGATGGACGGGGCGCTGAGCGGGGGGGGTGGAGGTGGTGGGGCAGGGGCGGGGCAGGGGTCCGAGCTGGACGTGATGATGGCGTCGTTCGCTGGGGGTGGCGTGGGGCGGGGAGGGGACGGCGATGTGGTGAGGGGAGGGGAGGGGAGGACGGCGTGGGGCGGGGAGGGGCAGCTGGGCAGTTAGCGTACCAGCAACGCGGCTTAGGGGAGGTGGAGATGGGCTGATGAGCGGCGAGGGGGTGCCAAGGGGTGCGGGGTGGAGGCCGGAGTGAGCAAGCCAGGAGCGGGGGCGGTGAAGCTGGTGTACCGGGCTACCGGCTCACCAGGCCTGATGCCGGGGGCTGGTTGACGACTACCGTAATGCAGTGCACCATGGTTCTCCAGGGCACTGGCAGTAGGCAGTGCTGTATGGCATGTATACCCCTTGGGTAGCTGCCGGTAGGTGATGCATTGGGCGATGCAAATCGGTACTGGGTGCACGGCCTGACGGCATCGGCCCGTGTGCGCTGACAGGTTGCGTGACGGTAATACGGTTGGCTTCCCTGAGGCATGTCGGACCCGCATCGTAACTGTACGCGACTACCGGTACGTGCTGTGAGCTGAGCGGCTGGCTTCTGTGGGAGGTGTATTGGTGTGCTGGCAACGGGCACGCCATGAGCAAATGCCGGCGAGCACTGTCGCACACGAGTTCGTCGTTTGCAGTGGCAGAAATGGCGATGGCGCACGGCGTTTTGGCACAAGGCGCAGCCATCATGCCGTGTGCCGTACGCATTGCAGGACCACTAAGGGGGCTCCCCTGTCAAGACGGATCACGCGTTTGTGGGTTGACGACACGTACTGGCCGTACGGATAGCTGCGAGTGACACGCACTGGACCATCACTGGGACTAGCAAGGGGTTTGCCCGCTGGCCCATACGCCACATACACTGGTCGAGCCTGTCTGCAGAGCCGTTGCTCCTCCCAACCGACTCTGCCTGCACGTCTCAACATGTAACGGCCATTGTCACGCAGGCTACACAATACCCCACGCAATGCGCGCATGCACTGCTCGTGCGCTGCAGGGGACGGCAGTCCTATCGCTAACACCGCACAACTGCAACAACATGGCTAAGCAACACCGTCTGATTGACACAGTGTACGTCTTGTGCCTGCGCACGGCAGCACATGCTGCTGGTTGCTGTGCCGACCCCCTGGTGCGGCTGGCCAATACACCGCAGCATGTCATGCTTTGCTAGCCTCAGCAGGCCACCACCCGACAGGCCAGGAAGTCTCACGTGCCGCATATTCAACCGACTGCCAAAGTATTGTGAAGACCTTTCGCCGTGCCCTTTCGTCTTAGTGTTTCCTTGCTCCGTGTCTCCCTTGCGAACAGCCCGACCGGGTCCCTTCTCCGCGGCCTGCCACATTACCTTACCACCAGTAAGCAACTTAGCGTGCCCTCCGCCAACCCCTATCAGTACGTGCATAGCCGTAAGCATGCTGGAGACGAAAAGCAACCTGCATAGCCCCTGTGAGCGCTCTGCCCTGGGAGCCGCCTCAAAACACCACAACCGCCGTTGCCATCTCTGCCCTCAGCCGGCTAGTCGCATCGTTGCGGCTGAAGCCTGGTCCGCTGCTGCCCCCCTTGCCTCTCCTGCCCTCAGCTACCCCAGCCGTCCATTCCAACCCCTCATGCACCCCATGCACATCCTGCTCCCCTCACTCGGCTGTTCCTGCTGCCCCTCCCGCCCCTCCCGCCCCGCCCTGCTGCTCCTTCGCCCGCTCCAGCCGCTCCGCCCTGGCCTTAAGCCACGCCCCCACCGCCTCCATGTCCTGCACGTATACCGGGTATCTCGGCCAGGAGCTCAACCCCCACTCCCCTCGCTCAGCAACCTCGCAACCCCCGCTGTCAGGCACTAGCCATGTTTGCCTTGCCGCCCTTTCCGCCGTATTGCGCAGCGCCGCCTCCACACCGCCCGCCAACCGCCTGCACTCCGCCGCCCCCAGCTCCCAGCACCCCGCCTCCTCCACTGTCCACCGCAGCACGGGCACCGTCACAGGTGCGGTAAACATGGGCTTGCCCCAAACGGTATTGCTTGTCAGAGACCTGTCCAGCTCCCGGCTATCCCACGGCACCTGCAGCCGCCTCAGGCACTCAAGGGTCGCCATGTCCCCTCGCCACGCCGCTTGAGCCCACGCCTCATGGCACTGATCCAGGAAGAGCTTCGCAAGCACCGCGTGCGGGATGCCACGCAAACACAGCGCCAGGCCAGCCTCCGAGCGTCCTATTGCCAGGCTAGGTAGCAGGGCTGGGGACAGCTGCGGGCCCCCGCCCTCGCTGCTCCGGTATGTGCCGTACACGTTGAGTGGTGCGAGCCGCAGGGCCTCGAGTAGCAGCTCGACATTGCCTCTCATTGCCGCGGCCGTGACAAGCGATTCGCCACCCCCGGTGCAGCCCGCCTCCACCAGCAGCCGCACGACCTCCACAGCCTCACGCTCCTCCTCCGCGCTCGTGGCGGCGGGCCATGAGCTTAGCAGGGAACAGCTGTGCTGGTGGGGCCCAAAGGGGCAGGGCCGGGCTTCCAACAGTAGCCACCTCAGGCCGGGCAGTCGAATCCTCCGAGCTGCACTATCGTAGCACCAAGGGGTGGTTTGGTGGCCTGCCTGCAGCAGCACACGTGCAGCCGCGTAGTTTTCGGACTCCAGGCCTCCAAGAATGCCGTATCAGCACCCCACCACGGCCTGCCGCCCCCACCGCCTCCCTCCCCGCCGCCGCCGCCGCCACCGCCGCCGCCGCCGTTCCAGCCGCCGACAGCCTGCTGCAGCGCCTGCTGCTGCTCCATAATGATGTCCCTCGCCGCCTCGACATTCCCTGCCCACGCTGCCTTAAGCAGCAGGTCTGAAGGAGAAGCCCACTCCTGCACCTGGAAACGCGCACGGCACCTGCAGCAGCCGGAGCCGCCCGCCGCCGAAACGCTTCCAGGCCGCCGGCACCACCACCACTCGAACTGCAGGAGATCCTGAACCCGTTGTTGCTGGCGGGCCTTGTGTTCCTGGTGCTGCGTACGCAGCCAAGCGCCCTTGCGCTGCACCTCCTCGCACCCACAGCAGCCGCCGCTCCCAGCCCCGCTGCTCCCAGCCCCGCTGCTCCGAACCAGCCCATCGTCCGCAGCCTCGTGCACCGCCCACCAGCACGCCCACGCCTCCGCCCCCAGCCCCGGATCCAGCCGCAGTAGTGCTCCCCACGCCCCCTGTAGCCCTGCTAGGCTGCAGTGCACTGCCGCAGCACGGGCCGCACGCGCCGGCACCAGTGGGCACCTCCGCTCCACCAGCCACACCACCATGTCAGGCCGACCAGCGCGCACCGCCGCAACACCCGCGTCAGCCCGCTCGGGTATCAGCGAGGTGTAGTGGCGCAGGGGCAGCTCGGGGCACAGGCAGGGCCGCACCAGGCGCCAGGCGAGCTCCAGGTTGGCGGTGCTGCCGGTGGCGGCTGCGACGGCGGGGAGGGACAGCTTGCGGACAAAGGAGAGGCTTGCAAAGGGGCCGCAGGCGTTGTCAAGGGCTTTGGGGGACCAGGCTGCGACGTGGGGCGGCAGCGGGGCGTCCAGGCGGGCGGTGCGGTGGCGGGGGTCGGGGGAGAGGGCGGCGTTGGCCTCGCGGCACGGCGTGCGGATGGTGCAGGTGACGTCGTTGGCGGGGAGGTGCTGTGCACACAGCAGCAGCAGCTCCAGCGGGATGTGGCGGGACGGGTCCGGTGGCTGCCGCACTTGCTGGTGGTGCTGCTGCTGCTGCTGCTCTTGCAACGATGGGCAAGTGTCGTTGAGCTGCTGCTGCTGCTGTTGCTGCTGCACAGGCGCTGATGGACATGCCGCTGGCGAGAACACCTCGCCATCGGCTTTGAAAGCAACATGTGGATCCGTCTGAGCTGTCTGTCCCTGCTGGTGGCCATGCTTACGTGAACCAGGAGGCCTGCTGCGAAAGTGACATATGAGCCTTGGAAGGCAGCGCGGCTGCGGCGACGGCGGGTCCATGTCGGCTGCCGAGCGCGGATGTGAATGCTGGCACCCCATGGTATGAAGCGGCAAACTGCATATGCCGCAGATTTTTTTTGGGTGTGTAACGTTGATAGCTGTGGGCGCGGTGCGCTTTCTTGAGCTCTTCCGTGCAGTCCAACGTCCCATGGTTGTTTCAGTGCGTTCGGACCCATGGGTCACGCGGTCACCGCCCCACCAGGGTGTCATGCCCAATCCACACTAGTTAGGCAGGTTGTGCTTACCAAAGATCAAGTTAATTGGAGTGGATCGTTGCAGATTGGGAAGCTCCCTGGACCGCAACTGCCGCTCCACTTCCGTTACTGTAGCCCCACTGTCGCAAGGCTCAGAATGCAAGGCTCACCCGTGCAATGACGGGCGCAATCTAGTCTGAGCTTCCCAGCGCAATACATGTCCTGATGCCAACCTCAGTAGGTAGAGCTGGGTAGAGCTGTGGAGCATGCCGGTTTCTCAACTGCGTGCCATACACGGTCGTACATGCGCCTCTGTCCCTGTATCCCCACGCCGTACCCCCCGCCCCTCGGCATGCAGAAACAAAGTGCTTTCACAGGTGCGTAGGCCTGCGTGGGCAACATTCCGCGTGCTGCAACCTTTTCATGAAGACCGTATCGTATGTAAGCACAGTTTTGGTTCCCAGCGCCCCACCAGAATAATGGTACGGGCTGGTCCTACCTGGCAGTTGGCTGGGAACAGGACACAAGTTTCCCATCCTCAGGACGCACGCCTTCTTAAACAGGTGGAAGCGAGCGGCCCGCAGTGTCACAGCCCATGCAAACTACGCCTGCGTCCACGCTAGTCCACGCAAGGCCTCTCCCACACATCTTCACAAGCGCCCCACAAGGCTCTCGTACAGCACTGGTGTGGAATCACGCACTCTTCTCTCCAGGAACCAAAAGAACAAAGCGACCGACGGAGGTTAGCAGTTGGTGAACATTACTCGGGCTAAGGGAACACGTCTTCGTATACTCATCATGGCCAAGGTGCCATCCTTGGCAGCGGTGGCAGGGGGAGGTGAGCTGCTCAGTATGGCCTGGTATGGCTCAAGGCAACGGCGAGAAGGCACGCTTGCACTGCGCACGCAATTGCAGGGGCCTCCCCTGCTCAGTCACCAACACGTGCCGCCTTTGGCACTGTATGACTGATTGCAGCGGCCGTATATCCACCAAGCAGGGCTGTCGTGTTCGGGACGATGGGATGCTCGGGGCTAGTGCTGGTGTCGGTGCGGCATGGGAGATAACGCCATGGAACGCAACGAAGGGGGACAGAGGCACACGCAAAACGCGCCACTATATCATACCAGTTTATACATCTATGGCGTTGTAGTAGAACCTGCAACGATGGGCAGCCGCTACTCACTCCCCTGCCAAAGCGCGACATCGGAACCAGGCCACCACCGCGCGCAGTCGCTATCACCGCCATCAGGCTGTTTCCCATATTTAGCCAACTACAGAAGCCGCAATCCACATCGGGCGGAGGAGCAGGCGCAGCAGGCCCAGAGGTTCCCGGCCGGGGCGGTTACCCCGAACTGCACAGTCAGCAACAGGCCTCGGCCTTCCCGTCTGACGGGACAAGGACAACAGCAGCAAGTGCAGCAGCCACCGGACCCGTCCCGCCACATCCCGCTGGAGCTGCTGCTGCTGTGCGCGCAGCACCTCCCCGCAAACGACGTCACCTGCACCATCCGCGCGCTTTGCCGCGAGGCCCACGCCGCCCTCTCCCCCGACCCCCGCCACCGCACCGCCCGCCTGGACGCCCCGCTGCCGCCCCACGTCGCAGCCTGGTCCCCCAAAGCCCTTGACAACGCCTGCGGCCCCTTTGCAAGCCTCTCCTTTGTCCGCAAGCTGTCCCTCCCCGCCGTCGCAGCCGCCACCGGCAGCACCGCCAACCTGGAGCTCGCCTGGCGCCTGGTGCGGCCCTGCCTGTGCCCCGAGCTGCCCCTGCGCCATTACACCTTGCTAATACCCGAGAGGGCTGACGCGGGTGTCGCGGCAGCGCGCGCTGGTCGGCCCGACATGGTGGTGTGGCTGGTGGAGCGGAGGTGCCCGCTGGTGCCGGCGCGTGCAGCCCGTGCTGCGGCGGTGCATTGCAGCCTGGCGGGGCTGCGGGAGGCGTGGGGGGCGCTGCTGCGGCTGGACCCGGGGCTGGGGGCGGAGGCGGAGGCGTGCTGGCGAGAGGTGCGGAAGGCTGCGGACGATGGGCTGGTTGGAAGCAGCGGGGCTGGGAGCAGCGGCGGCCGCGGGTGCGAGGAGGTGCAGGGCAAGGGCGCATGGCTGTATGCGCAGCACCAGGACTACCAGGCCCGATTGCTGCAGTGGCGAAGGCTTGCCCAGCAGCAGGCTTCAAGGCAGCAGCAGACAACAGGGCTGCAGGCGCCGGACGGCAATGCAGGGCCGAGTGCGGCAGGTGCCAACAGCCACGGCCGGCTGGCAGTCAACAATGGCGGCAGCGGTAGCGGTAGCGGCAGCAGCAGCAGCAGCCGCGTCAACGGCAACGGCTGCGGCAGCAACGTGCACGGGTCGCAGCACCGGGTTTCCCACGTTATCCGTGACATGTTTGGCTGTTGCCTTGTGCCGCCGCCGTCCGAGGACAGCGGCCGGCAGCAGCCCGTGCTTCCCCGACCACCGCGCAGCTGGCAATGGCAGCAGCGGCGGCAAGCATCCGGTCTGGGCGCGGCGGGGCAAGGCTGCTGTTTTCGCTGCCTGGCAGCGTGCGTAGAGTTCGTAGAGTGGGTCCCTCCCTCCGAACGCCTTCGCCTTGCGGCCTGGGCGGGCGATGTGGACGCAGTGCATCGCATAAGAATGGAGCATCAGCAGCAGCAACAGCAGCAGCAGCAGCAGGGTATCAATGGCGGCGATGGTGGTGGCCAAGGTGGGGTGCAGTGGTGGGCTGCAGGTACGGCATTTGAGGAAGCCCTGAAGTCGGGACACATAGTGGCGGCTCGCACGCTGCTGCAGGCTGGATATCAACCCAAGGACTATTGTTACGATACCGCAGCTGAGGCGGGCAGCTTACCCATCCTGAGATGGCTACTGCTGGAAGCCCGGCCCTGCCCCTTTGGGGCCATCCAGGACAGCTGGTCCCTGCTCAATCGCTGGCCTGTTGCGACGAACGCGGAGGAGGAGCGCGAGACAATGGAGGTCCTGCAGGTGTTGGCGGAGGCGGGGTGCACCGGGGGCAGCAGCCTGTTAACTGCTGCTGTGAGGAGGGGCAGTGTGCCGCTGCTTCTCGAGGCCCTGCGGCTGGCACCGCCTGACAGCTACGGCACCGACTGGGGCAGCAACGGTCAGAGGCAACGCTTGTCTCTCAGCCTGCTCTCCAAGTTGGCAGAAGCAGGAGCGTCGGCTGGACTGGAGCTGTGCCTAGCTGGCGTTCCGCGTGTGAGACTGGCCTACCTGCTGTATTACTGCGGCGAAGCGTGGGCTCAAGCGGCGTGGCGAGGGGACATGGCGACCCTTGAGTGCCTGAGGCGGCTGCAGGTGCCGTGGGTTAGCCGGGAGCTGGACACGGCCTTGAGGAACAAGTACTATTGGGATGTGCCCCTGTTCATAGCACCTGTTACGGTGCCCGTGCTGCGGTGGGCGGTGGAGGAGGCGGGGTGCTGGGAGCTGGGAGCGGAGGAGTGCAGGCGGTTGGGGGGCGGTGTGGAGGCGGCGCTGCGCAGTACGGCGGACAGGGCGGCAGGGCAAACATGGCTAGTGCCTGACAGCGGGGTTTGCGAGGTTGCAGAGCGAGGGGAGTGGGGGTGGAGCTCGTGGCCTAGGCATGAGGTGTATGTGCAGGAGATGGAGGCGGTGGGGGCGTGGCTTAAGGCCAGGGCGGAGCGGCTGGAGCGGGCGGAGCAGCAGCGGGGGCGGGAGGAGGAGCGGAAGGGGTAACAGGGGCGGGGGGGGGGGCGGGAGGGGCAGGAGGGTCAGTAGGAGCAGCAGAACGGATGGCAGGGGGAGGGAGGGGCACGGGGTTTAACTTTGGCTTTACTTGGACACCAGCTGTAGCAGAGGATTAGGAAGAAGCGTTGTTGAGATGTCTATGGCAGCGGCGGACATTGTCGACGAGCTGGCCTTCTGGACACGCGGCTTGGGAAGCGGGTAGGCCGTGTTGTGAGGAGAGGCCTTTCGGGCACTGCATGTTGGTGCGTGTTGTAGCGTGAGACATGGAAGTGCGTGCTGCAGCGGGAGACATGGAAGACCTGCATGGCTGATGCGTCTAATATGTTGCCGCGGAAGGCATTCCTGCCGTGAGACTGTGGCGTTTCTTCGCGGCCATTGCAGTTGTGTGCTTAGGTCTGCTGCGCGCAAGGGTATCGGCATACGCGTGGAGGTGTTTATTGTACGGCGCGTGGCACAGCTAATGTAGTTGTCCTACACTAATGAGAGGCCACAGGCCCACTGCATTGACCTCTGCCGACCTGGCTGGCGGTTGAGTGGTCATAGCAGGGCGTTGTGCTACGTACACGTTCCACGCCGTGATCACGGACCAGCACCGTACTGTAGACAACCGTAGTGTACTGGGTACCCAGGGCACGCCCCCAGGGAGCACAGCGCGAACTTATCTCTTGGAAATCAGGGACTCCAAAGGACGTCGAATGCTTTCGATCCACAAGAGGTTGGCCTCCGAACTGCAATGCATGGCCATTGTCTGTCTGTGCTTTTGAGGGGCTCTCCCCTGCCTGGTCGGCACCACCGCCTAAGTCTCTGCAGAGGTGACCCAATAACTTCCACTTTCACACCGTCAATTGCTCTTCTACTGACAATAACACCTGTGGTGGCACAAAATTTGACCCAGCGACAGCTTAACCTACATAGTGTCAACGCTTGTCAAGGACATGGTGCTCCAACAACACTTTCCAAAATTTTAGCAATAGCGCTCCATCAGGGAGGGAGACGCAGGCAACCGCATTTCTTGAGAGTCGTAAGCCGTTCACTCTCGGGCTGCTGCACGAGGACGACATGGAATATAACGACATGCGCAGAGGATACGGAGTCTATTCTTTGTTGCGGAGTTGAATAGGTACTGCGAGGGGGCACGACATGGACGGGCCTCCATGGACGGGCGCGGAAGCCTCTCTTGGCGACGAAGCCAGCACCAACAGCGCGAATGATGGCTCAGAGGCAGCTTCGCCAGCGGCTTTCAACCATGCAGCTGCTCTTGTGAGATCTCGCATCCCAGCGGCTGTTGACCCCGGCTCGGGTCAGCACGGGGTTCTCCCTTACCCGCAGCCTGCGGCCCCTGGTACCCTCTATCCACTGGGGCAATGGCAGCCTCAAGGCGCCATCATGGCCTCGGGAGGTAGCGATGTTCTGCTAACAGAGGTCAAATCCGTGGCTGTAGCTACAGTGGGTAACAGCACAGCGCCCATGGAGACATCTGCCAAGGAGGCAATGCTGCAGCCACCTGCAACCCCCTTGGAGCAACCTAGCAGTGGCAGCAGCAACGCATCTCCCAGCACAGTTGCCCCGTCCACCCTTCCCACTCTTCAAGCAAGCGGTGCTCACGTGCCCCCGGGTGCACATGCTTCGGTCTTAGGCCTGGCTTCAACGCAGCAAGCTGCCGGCGCCGGACTGGTTCCCAGCACAGGAGCTCTGAACACATCCCCCAACTCGCCGTCTCCAACCGCCGGGTCTTCCGCCCAACAGCAGCAGGCATCGCATGCCAGCGCCGGAGCATCCTCCTCTGCCGACCTGTACTTCGGCGGTAACCAGATCACAGTGTCAGGGCCCGCTGCTATGCAGTCCCGAATCGATGTGTTCCCGGACGGAACAGTCACTACTGTGCACCGGCCCGCCTCCAGCCCCACTGGTCTCCGCCTGTCTCCCGGGAGCCCCTCCCCAGTGGCCGCAGAGCCCTCACTCAGCCAGACGACACCAACACAGGCAACCGCCCCATCCTGGGGCCTCATGGAGACGCCCTTGACCCACGGCCCTGTTGCCCTGGATGGCCCTGGCTCCGAGCCACCGCGGGCGGCATGGCTGCACAGCCTCTACGTGACAGCCAGCAGTCATGGCGCCGCCATGGGGCAAACGCCTATTCCACCCCACCAGCAGGCAGGCATGGAGCCTATGGGCGGCCCGACCCATGTGCACGTGCCGCTGAGTGAGCAACAAGCAGCCCAGGGGCAAGCCTTCAAACCTCCTCAGCAGGTCCACGAGGAAAACAGCTCGCAGCACACTGCCGTACCAGGAGCCCATGCCGGTCAAAGCACTCCGGGCTATGGCAACACGGCTGGGGCTACAGCACAGGGCAGTGCAGCCGCGGTGCCGCAGCATCACACCTCGCCCAACCCAGCTGCCGTACAAGCCAGCCTCCTGATGCCCACAGCCCCGGGCGCCTTCTCAACCCCCATACCAAGTGCCGTTCCGGCCCCACAGCGCACCCCAGGCACGGCCGCTACCCTGCACGACACGTACAGCATCTCTCCGTACAGCCTTGGCGCAATGCTGACACCAGCGCCGGGACTGCAGTCGTCCTCCTGGACGCCCATGCAAGCCCAGCAGAGCACCACCCTTCAGCCCTCGCTGCACAGCGCTCCTCCGGGCATCCCTGGCTCTCCGGGGCTCCCACAGCAGCCCTCTCGCCCCGTTGTCGCAGTACCCCAACCGCCGCCAACCTCCCGAGGCAACCGACTAACTCCTTCCTATCAGCAGCAACCACAACAGCAGGGCCACCAGGCAGGACCAGGCGGCGGTTCGCCCCTGCACTACGTTTCCCCACCACGCGTCGCCACACCCATGTTCCTGTTCCAGCCCTCGCCCGCACGCCAGCAGGCGGTGCCCTCGCCCTCACCGCAGCACTCCCCGCCGCCGAGAATGCGGCCCTTGTCCCCAGACGGGGTCCATGCGCCTCCCGGCACGCCCACATCCGTGGCCTATGGGGGTGCGGGGGGCGCGGCTGGGGGCTTCCACGTGCAGGGCAGCGCACCCTCGGAGGGGCCCACGCCTGGCAGTGTGGCGAGCACTGCGGAGCTGCGGGCCAAGTACAAGAAGACCAAGCAGCTGCTGCAGGTACGTTGCCTGGCGATGTAGACACATGGCGTATGAATGTAAGGTCACGATACGGAGGGTCTAGCTTCAAGCAGCGGGTTTGTAGCCCTCAAGCTCACAAGTACCGCGGTGCCAGGTGATGATTGGGTTTGAAGCCGGAATGTCGTCGTCGCTGTGGGGCAGCAGCTCAAACCGTATGTTGCCTCACACTACGCTGATCTCTCCTCCCCTGTTGTGCTGCCAGGCGTACGCCGCGGAGATCGAGACGCTCCGTGAGCGGCTGGTGTCGGAGGGGCGGCGCGCGGGCGTGCTGGGGGCCCAGGTCTCTGCGCTGCAGGGCCAGGCGGGGCTGGCGGGGGACAGCGTGGCCCTGCTGGCGGCGACGCAGGTGGGGTAGGGTAGTGACATAGGGCTCGCGGTATCGCGTGTGGGGCATGATGAGGCTGGCGGGGGACAGCGTGGCGCTCCTGGCGGCGACTCAGGTGGGGTAGGGTGTTGGCATGGGGTTTGCGGTATCACGTGTGGGGCATGGTGAAGGTGGCGGGGGACAGCGTGGCCCTGCTGGCGGCGACGCTGTTGGGTTTGGATAATGGCATTAGCCAGAAACCGCGCATGCAGTGTACCATATGTCGTGAGCCGTGCAGAACCAGGTAGCGCTGGCAGGGCACGGCATGGCGCTGCTCGCCGCCATGGAGGGGGGCTGGCTCGCCACCACCTACAGGTGGAGGCGTTGCCACCGTGCATGCATGCAGCGTGCGCTGCGCTGCAGGCTGGGCGCGGTTGGGTTGACATGGGCCGGGAGCAACCACGCTTCAGGCAGGCAGGCCTGTGGCATATACGTGGCTAGGTGCAGACGCGTTCCCGCCTGCACGCCGTGCTGCTGCTCGGCCCCCGCAGGCCGAGAAGATGGTGGCGGTGCAGAAGCTGCAGGAGTCGCGCGACCTAGTGGAGTCCCTGCAGGCGCAGCTCGCAGCAACACAGGTGGGTCACGCTAGCCCTGGGTCAGCAGTCCGAGGATTGCCTTAAGCCTGGTTCCCCGTCCGGCTCCGCGGGGAATGTTTCACGAGCGGGCGCATCGACACTACCGCCATGTGCCCGTGCCACCTCTAACACCAGTTTCCTATCGCAGGAGTCTAGCTGGAATCCAGCCTGCACCTGCCGCATCGTTCCCACACAAGGTGTTTTCCCATGCACTGCCTCCTCCACGCAGGCCCAGCTGCGGGCGCTGGAGCAGCAGCAGGCGGGCATGCTGGGAGAGTTTGGCGCGGAGCGGCAGCGCAGGGAGGCGCAGTTCGCGGAGGAGCGGCAGCAGCTCGAGGTGCGCGCTGCTGCCAGCGCCAGCGCGTACCTCCGTTTCCCCGCCTACAGCTGCGTACTCTTGCTGCCCTGCACCGGCCCCCGCCTCACGCTTGACCAGCACTTCGTCTCCCCCGGCCCTTGCCGCAACCCGAGAACTGTAGAGAGGTGCAGCCCATGGCCTTGCTGATGCCCTCCTTGTGCTGCCCTGTCCCCGCCCCTGCCCCTGCCCCTGGTTTTCCCCTCCCTGCCCAAAGCCGCCAACCAGGAGATGCGGAGAGGTTGCAGCTAAAGGCCCTGCTGATGCCCTCCTTACGCTGCCCGTGCCCCTGTCCCTGGCCATCCCCTCCCGGCCCCAGGCGACCAACCAGGAGCTGCAGGCGCAGCGCACCGCCTACCTGGCCGCCTTCCACCAGGACAGGGAGCAGTGGGAGGCGGCGGCGGCGGAGCGGTGGCGGCGCTTGAAGGAAGACGACGAGCAGCAGGTACGGTGCATGGGGGTACTCACTTGCAGACCGCCAATGATGGGGAGAGTTTGCTTGCGCATGGGCATGCTCCCGTCCCGACGCACTTGTGTTTATGCATCCAGTCTAAAGTCAAGTCATGCCGTCGTTGGACGGAAATTGGTCTTAATGGAGTTGTCGACATGTGTTCATGCATTCGCTGCCGTTCCTTTTGGTGCTGCAGCTGCTCCAGTTGCGCGGGGAGTACGACAAGCGGCTGTCTGCGGTGGTGAAGGAGCGGTACGCGGCAGTGGAGCACGCGAGGAAGCAGGTGAGCCTAAGGCTGTGTGCTGCTGGATGCCGGCGACACGTTTCTGTACCGATGATGCCACTGTCTGCCTGCGGTGGTGGGTGTGTAGACCAATGGCCAGTGCACGCGTGCCTAAGCCGAGCAAGAGTGCGGCAACCAGCAATTACAGCACCACACCTTCCCGCCCGGTGCCGTTTTCTCCACACGCTGTGCTAGTCCGGGTCTACATGCGGCTTGCTGTTGCTGTTGCACGCCGCCACCCCAGGCCCAGGCGCTGGAGCAGGCCGCAGCCCGCATCGTGATGGGTGAGGAGCGGGCGGCGGGCCTGGACAGGCTGCAGGGGGAGACCAGCACACAGCTGGCACAAGCCCAGGTGAGGCGAGGGTGCTTGGAGCCAGAGACGCCGCGCATGTGTGATGTCCGTGCGAGTTGCGTGCTACGGCATGCATGCTGCCTGCCCATGCTCCGCGGGAGTGGCGCTTGAGGCGTGCGCTGTTGTTTCCCGGGATTGCAGGCGTCGTTGGCAGGAGCGCAAGCAGCAGCAGCGGAAGCGCAAGAGGAGCTTCGGCAGCAAGCGACTGCCCACGCAGACCAGGTGGGGCAGCGGTGGTGCGTGCACTGCAGCGGTGCGGCGGCTGCCGCAAGGTCCACCAAGCACCAGTGCGCAAATGCCTGGACCTACGCCAACATGAGCGAGCTCACAAGCCAACGGCAATGCGTATCTTACTCATGACGCATGACTGCCGTACTTGCGTACAGTTGGAGGAGGTACGGCGGGAGCACCGGCAGCAGCTGGACCAGGCGCTACGCCAGGCGCAGGAGGAGCACAATCAGCAGCTGGCCAGCGCTGTGCGCAAGGTGGAGGGGGGCAGGCGCACAAGGGAACAGAGGCCGGGCGGGCAACGTCATACCCTGTGAGGCCACCCAGTTGCGCCACACACGGCTTTTCCGTGCACGTGTGCGTGTGGCGTGTGATGTCTCCTTGGGCACGGCCGCAAGCTCTTGCGTGTACCGCGTTGGCTCCCTTGTACTCTGCCTGAGGGTGTGCACACTCGTTGCTGCAGACTCGGTCGGAAGCGCAGCAGCAGCTGCTGGAGCTGCAGAGCGCCGCCAGCCAGGCCAGCCAGGCGCTGGGGGCCGAGATGGAGGCGCAGCTGGAGGCCACGCGGCGGGAGGTGGAGGGCGCGGTGGCGCTGCTGGCGGAGCGCGGCAGCGAGGTGCGTGCGGGGATCCGTACAGATCGCCAAACCAGACGTGATTTGAACGGGAAACGGACGAAGAAAGTATCCAGATAGGGCGTGCAGTGGAACGCGGTTCTCCGTGAAGCGCTGCCTTGTCGGGGCAATTAGGGAGTCGCGTTGCATTTCCCACCTCAGAAGCCGCCCCATTCCGCCTCCTGCACGGGGTGCCACGTGCGACCGGTATAATTGGGTCGTTGGTCTGCGTTGGTCTGCGTTGTGTGTGTGGTTGCCTCGTGGTCGGGGATGTCACGTTCCGATTGACTTCGCGCTTTGTGGGCTGCAGGTCAGCTCCCTGCGGAGCGCCCTGGAACGTGTTGCCCGGGAGCGGGACGAGATGGGCAGCAAAGCTAAGGAGCTGCAGGTGGGCTGAAGCAGTAAATGCAGTCGCGACTGCACAACAGTAACACTGGCAACTTGTTGTTACCACTGTCACGTGCTGTTTTCAAGCTATGCGCCATGCCGTCACGTGTAGGGGTGCAGCTGCAACCTTGGTGTGTGTCTCTTTGCAGGCAGCGCTGGCTGTCACTCGTTGATGCACGCTACCACCTTATCGCCTGGCACCCACCCAGCAAAATATGCAGGCCACGCGGCATACTCGCATACGTGCTTCTTGTTGTCATCGTGTACGACCAAGGCCAAGTGCCGTGCCTGTTACGCCTCCCTGCAGGAGGCGCTGGCCAAGGCGCAGCAGCGGCTCGCCAAGCAGGACAAGAAGCACGCCAAGGCCCTGGAGCGTGCAGCACAGCACCGAGAGCAGCAGGCAAGTACCTTGGCATGCCCTCCAGGCCCCATGTGCATCGCCTAGCAACAGCGCTGCTGGATAGCTGCTCGTGCAACCGTAGCAACCTAAACCTGCATACCGGCAATCTGCTCCGACTTTAGTAACACAGCTACTACGATCTCTTGCGCACCTTTATGAACTCCGCTTCTGTCCGTAACGTCGTGTATGTACCGCGCATGCGCTTCCTCGCTCTTTTGTACGCAGCTGGCGGCGCTGTTCCGTAATGTCTTGTGTTACCGATGCGAATGACGGACTCTATCCGTACTGCGCCGTACATGCGCTGCCTCCTGCTCTGCCGTACGCAGGTGGCGGCGCTGCAGGCGGAGCTGGAGGCGCTCCGCAGCAGCGTGCCCGGACGCGTGGAGGAGGCCCTGCGCAGCCACGTGGCACAGCTGGCAGCCAAGCAGGCGGCAGCGGTGGCGGAGGCGGAGGACAGGTGCGCGCAGCAGCTGGAGCAGCAGCGAGCAGTCGCTGAAGCAGCTGCCGAGAAGGCCAGGGAGGAGGTGGAGGGGGTTACGAAGCGGCTGGAGGAGGCGTTGAGGGAGGGTGCGGCGAAGGCGGAGGCGGTGCGGAGGGTGGAGGAGCTGGAGGCGGAGGGGAAGGGGCTGGAGGGGAGGTTGGGGGTGGCGGAGAGGCGGGCGGCGGAGGCTGTGGAGGAGGCGGAGGCAAGCAGGAGGCAGCTGGAGGAGGCGGTGGGGGTGGCTCGCAGGCAGCAGGCCAAGGTGCGTGCGGCGATGGCGCTGCTGGGACAGGTTGGGGTGGCGGCTGAAGCCCTGAAGGAGCTTTCCGATGGGGCAGAGGCTGCTGCCGCTGCTTCTGCTACCGCTGCAGCTGGTGTTGTGGCGCCGGCGGACCAGCTGGGCGCAGGTGTACCTGGAGCGCAGCCTCCGGCCTGGGCCGAAGGCTCTGGACGCGCCCTGCCGCCGCACCTGGCCGCTCTCCGCAAGATCCTGTCGGCTGCAGCGGGAGCGGATAGGCGGCGGAGAGGCAAGGGCGGTGGTCGGCGGGCCAAGAGCCGTAGCAGGAGTCGCGTGAGGGACGGGCTGCAGAAGGGCCTGGGGCGGGCCCTTAGTGAACAGGGTAACCTGTGGGAGGAGGAGGACTCAGACCTCGTGTGGTTGGGCGGTGGGGACCAGCAGCGGAGGGGCCGGAAGCAGCACCGGGTGCGGCCGCGGCGTAGCAAGTCAGCTGCGGACGGTGGGTACAGCAGCCTTGACGAGGGCAGCTTGCGCTCAGATAATGGGGAGGAGGGGGAGGAGGAGTTGCGGGCTTGGAGGCGTAGCCGCCTCGGCTCTGGGCATGCGCAGCGGTGGAAGGACCAGCAGCTGCGAAGCGATCGCAGCTGCAGCAGCACTGAAGCCCACAGCAGTGGCACGGAAAGCAGTAGCTGCAGCGAAGGCAGCCGTAAAGAGCGGGAAAGGGCGAAGCATGCCCGCTGGAGGGGTGCGGCGGCTCCGGAAGACGCTAGGCCGTCGAGGATGGGAGGGGTGGCTGCGATGGAGGCACTGCAGTGGCGTGCGTTGCAGCTGCGGCGTGCGGCGGTGGAGGCGCGGCGGCGGGCGGGGCTGGCGGCGCAGCAGGCGAGGAGGGGGGAGGAGGTGCTGCTTGTGCTGCATGGGGCGGCGGCGCGGGCGCAGCTGGCGCTGGCGGGTTCCACGAGGCCGCCGGAGCAGGAGCTAGCGGTAAGGAGAACGTTTATTAGCAACCCGCACGTGGCATCTACCGGGCCTGCTTTTGCTACATGTTCACACGCGCGTTCTGTAGCCTGCTGCTGTGCGTGTTTACGGGGGTAGCGACAATAGTGAACTGTTGTGTCTTAACGGTTGTCGGTGACAGGCTGAGCTGGGCGCTGCGCTCGCGAGCGCTGCCCAGCAGCGGCAGGAGCTTGCGCGCTGGGCGGAGAAGCAGCGCCGAGCGGACCGCCGAGAGCGCCGGCGGCAACAGCACAGGCGCAGCTACGGGCAGGAGGGGGAGGCGGACGGCGTGGCGGAGGGGGCCGTGGGGTGCACCGCCTCGAGCACCAGCTCGGACGGCGAGGGCCATCGCGGCGGGCTGCTGCCCATGCACCCACGCGTTGGTGCACCTGTCGGCGTCGGTAGTTACCCCTTGCCGGTGAGCATATGACGACGCAGCAGGTCGACCTGTGCCCCGTTGGTCACATCTTGAGCATCTGACACATCCGCGCGACACTTCCACTGCTTTTCATCAATGAGCACAGGTGCGTTTCATGCGAGCAGTGCACGCTGACATACTCCAAGGCGTGCTGAACAGAGGCGAGCGCTGCCGCAGGGTGGTGCCGCCGCCGCGGACGTGGCGGCCGCCGCCGGCTCGCAGCTGGCTGCTGCGCGCGGCCAGGCTCTGGAGGCGGTGCAGGCGGCGGCGCTGCTGCGCGGCCAGCTGCAGCGGCAGCAGCAGGAGCACGCCGCGCAGATGGACGCGCTGCAGGCCGCAGCAGACACCGCTGCGGCGCAGGTACGCTGGAATGCCACGTGCCTACCGTATGCACTGGGCGCAAACCCATATGTGCTAAACAGCAGCAGCGGGTAATTCGGTCATCAGTGAGCACTCTGGTTTTACTGTTGTGTACTTGCTGCTTCTTGTGTTCAGGCCATGGCGGCGGTGCAGGAGCTGCAGGAGCTGCGGCACAGGGAGCAGCAGCAGCGTGAGGAGCTGCGGGCTGCAAGGCGGCAGCTGCGCAGCTTCGTGCAGGCGGTGCGGCAGCAGCTGGACGATGTGCGGCAGCAGCTGACGGCCACTGACCTGCCCAGCCTGCTTAAGGAGGTGCGTCAATGTGCGCTGGGAAGTCCCTCACGACGGCTTTCATATGCTGGGAAGTGCTATGAATCCGGTACACGTGGGTTGGGGGGCTGCAGTTCAGCAGGTTTGCGGAGTCGCGGATGATACCAGAATAAGGCGTTCGAGGTCCCAACAAATGGGGTGTGGTGTGCGTGTGACAGCATGATTGTGAGGCAAGCTGTTCCATGTAATGAGTTAACCATCTAGAAACGGTTTGTGTCTCAACCCTCTTGCTGTGCAGACGCTGACTGCTGCTGACAAGGCCATGGGCGTGTGGACCCTCCGCGAGCACGACCACATACAGGTAGGTGCTGGCACCGACATGCTGTCCAGTAGTGCTGCTTTCTGCTGTGTTTCACCAAGCCCTCCACTTACAGACGGGTGCACGTGCCCTCATAGAACGTTTTGCAGGTATGGACGTTGTGGCAAGAATGGTTCGGTACGCAAAGTCTGATCCTTGCGATCCATTGCTGAAGACCCTTCCGGGTACTCTCTGCCTCTTCCGCTTCTCAGCGCCGTACTACGGTACTACTGCATGACACCCTACGTTCCCGCGCCCAGGCGAGCCGCCGGGCCGTGTCGGCGCTGCGTCACGACGCCGCGGAGTGCCGGCAGCTGCTGGCCAGCCTGGCCCTCGCGCAGCAGCAGGCGGCTGGCAGCCTGGCCGTACGGGCGCAAGGGGTGGGGCAGGCGGCGGCGCGCATCCAAGAGGAGGGTAGGTCAGAAGGTCACCCAGCGGAAGTACCTTCTTTTGATTCCGAGGCATGGGGCGATGGACGGCACCGTCTGGCTGGCCTGAACAGCTAACACCAGACTTGAATAATGCGATATCGGCACGGTGGGACCAACTAACCATACATTGTCCCCTCGCCAGGTCGGCAGCAGCTGGCGGCGCTGCAGCGGTCAGCCGCCGAGTCTGAGCTGCAGCTGCAGCGGCGCTGCGAGGCGCTGCAGGAGCGGGTGCGGCGGCTGGCGGAGGCGGAGGAGCGGCTGGGGGCGGAGGTGGGGGTGCTGCAGGTGCGTGTGGGGGCGCGGGCCTGCGGAGAGGCGAATGGAAGTCCGACGCACGCCGGGTAGCATGAGCTGCAAGCGGCAGTCGACCTGGCTGCGCGCGGCTTGCACGCTTGGCGAAGCCAAGCTTGGAAGGGCCCGAAGGATTACTGTAATGATCTTCTCACGTTGCTGTGCCACGTTATCTCTTTGCAGGCCATGAACGAGAAGGCTGAGAAGGAGCTGTCCACCCTGCGTGACCAGCTGGACGATGCGCGGGCGTTGGCCCGGGCGGCAGAGCGCCAGCGGGGGGAGGCCCTGGCGAGCGTCGCGGCGCAGGCGGCGGAGGCAGTGGCGGAGGCGGCGGTGCAGCGAAACGCGGCGCAGGCGGCGGCGGTGGCGGCGGCGGACCACCTGCTGGAGCTGACGGAGGACCATAAGCAGCAGCTTGCGCAGGTATGGCGTTTTATACTCAAAAGGACGGCGCAGGTACTTGGACAACCGGTAGTGAAATCACGGACCGCTGCACCTGCAGAGCACTAGTCATGGTGGATGTCTGCGCGGATAGTGGATCCATAGCCGGAATAAATTGGTATGATACATGCCTCACGCTCAGCCAACCTGTCGAACCGTATCTTTGCCTGGTCGCACGCAGCTTCAAGCCACCTGTGAGGCCCGCCTGAGGGAGGCCAGCGCCGCCAACGTCGCACAGCAGCACGCCCACGCGGCAGCAGCCCGGGAGGCGGAGGAGCAGCTCGCAGCCGCTAAGACACGCGGCCGGGATGCGGAGGAGGAGCTCCAAGGCGTCAGGGAGGTGCTACGCCACACAAGTGACCAGCTGGTTATGACCAGGGCCGAGCTGGGGGAGCTGCAGCATCGGCATGGCGGCTGTGGGGAGAGGGTTTCGGAGCTGCAGGCTCAGTTAGAGTCGGCGAAGTGGAGGGCTGACAGCGAGGGAAGGCGGGCGGAGGAGCTACAGTCGCTTCTGAGGACGGCGGAGGCACGTGTGGAGAGGGAGGAGGGGCGCGTTCGGGAGCTGCAGGGTCAGGTGGAGGCGGCGCGGGAGAGGGAGGGGCGGCTGCGGAGGGAGGTGGAGGAGGTACGGGGGCAGGTGGCGGCGGCGAGGAAAGAGGCGGTGGAGGCGAGGGAGGAGCTGAGGCGGGCGCGGGGTGCAGGGGAAGCGGCGCGGGAGGGGCGGGAGGAGGCGGAGCGGCAGCTGCTGGTGGCGGGGGTGCGGCTGGAGGAGCTGCGGCTAGACTGCCAGGTGCGCTTGCTGCACTCCTGCGGCGACCGTGGTGGCCGATGCTGACCCTTGACATGGAGCAGCGTTGCCGCGCGCTCATGTCTCGCTTGAACGGCCATGCCGTAGCTTACCGGTATTTGCGTCCTTTGTGCATGGGGCGCTCACCACGCCTGCGTGCGCATCCGGTTCGCCGCACAGGTGGTGGGCAGCAATTCCGTTCGATCAGTCGTGAGCAGACCGCTTGCATGGCTCACCGTGCGCCCGTGCTACACGCCCCTTTGCGCTGTGTGCAGGCGCTGGAGCAGCAGCTGAAGGCCTCTCGTGAGGCGGTGCGGGAGAGCGAGCGGCAGCTGCGGCAGGAGCAGCGGGAGGGCGACCGCCTGCGGCTGGCGCTGCGAGAGCGCCTAGCCCACGCCAGGGACACGCCAAGCAGGGCCCTGCTAGGTAGCCAAGCCCCCGTGACAGACGGCATGGCTAGGGTCTTGGAGGGACAGGGCGCGTGCCAGGGGGCGGAGGGGAGCGGAAGCGGGAGGGGTGTGACTGATGGCAAGGGCAACGGGAGCAGAGGGTTGGGTGCTGGTGGGGAGCATGAGGGGTCGGTTGGGGCGGGTGCTGGGGTGGAGAGCGTGGGTGCTGCAGACGCGGCAGGCGACTGGAATAGGGCAGAGGCTGCGCAGCGAGGGGCGGGGGCCGAAGGAGCTGCAGTTGAGGCGAAACCGGCGCAGGGCGACGCGGGCGGCAGCGCTGGCCATGCAGAGCGTCAGGGCGGGGAGCAGGCGGAGGTCCAGGTGGGTAACGGGGTCTGGGGCAGATGGACGGGCAGGGGAGCAGTCATACCATGCTCGCTATGTAGGTTGCCATGCTTATCCCTACCCCATCAATGCGAAAATGACAGAGCGATTGCATGCACTGTCAAAAGACATAGGAAGGTTGGATAGGGCATTGCACCAGCGCGGCGCCAATCCAGGTCCGGAACAAGTTGCCCACCTTGAGCCCAACCTAGCGCCCAGGGCAATCAACAACGTCGTGCACGTTCACGTTCGCTGCCACCCACGGCTCCTCTGCAGGCCCTGGTGGAGGAGATTGAGGTGCACTGCCAGCTGCTGCCCTCCGTGGACGCCGTGCTAAGGGAGCTGCTGGCCGAGCTGCCCCCGGCCCTACTGCCCCCACCCGAGGCCGCCGGCCCTGAGCACGTCGCCACAGCCATCGCAACAGAGCACCCCCACCGCCAAGTGCCACAGCAGCAGCAGAACACAGGTCGCACTCCCTCGGCAGAGGCGGCCGCAGCAGTTGCCCACCTAGCAGGTGCTGTGGAGGGCGCGCTGCAGCTGGTGGCTGCACTTGAGGCCCGGCTGGAGGTCGCAGACGGGCCAGGGACAGGGGGACACAAGCTTGGGCGGACTGGGCAGGGTGGCAGTCCTGAGGCATTTGAGGGGAGGGGCGTTGGGACGGCAGGCAGCGGCGACAGCAGCGGCGGGCAGGAGTGGCGGAGGGACGCGTTGGCGCGCGTTGCGGGCCAGCGTGGGCGGCTGGAGGCGTCGCTGCAGCTGGTTTCGGCGGTGCGCGGGCGCATGGCTACCCCGCAGCAGCGACAGCAGCACCAACAGCGGGCGCTACAGCAGGAGCCGTCGCCCCACCTGATTTCCTCACAGTCGCCTGCTGCACCTCCAACGCTCGGACCTAGCCTCCTCGCCCCTGCACCCATTAGCGCACAGGCAACAGCCAGTGCAGCGGGCAGCCCTGACAACCATCCCAGCGGCCCAAGGCGGCAGGCGTCGCCCAGCGGCGGCACGCCCACCGCCACGGACCGCCCCGTGGCCTTCGGCAGCCCCACAGCCCCCCTAGAGCCTCCGCATCCCTCCACACACGACACACCACAAGCGGCTGGTACGGATGTCCAGGCCTCAGCACCCGCGCCAGTGTCCATCCCCTCTCCTGCTGCCCATGTGCACATGGGACAGGAAGCAACATCCCAGCTGCTGCCCTCTCCCCAGCCCAGCCCTGAGCCGCAGCCCCGATCGCCGCTGCAGCTGCCCCTGCTGGCCCTGCACGCGCTGAGGGGTGGCCTGCGGGGCAGTGGGCTAAGCCTGCAGGGTCAGGAGCCAGGGGCGGCACGGAAGCAGGGACAGCAGGGGCAGGCGGGTGACGGGCGCGTTCGTGAGGCTGCTGGGCGAGAGGCACCACAGCAGCCCGGACGTGTGCACACGGTGAACGAGCTGCGGCATGGCGACACCCTGCAACATGGGGAACAGCGGCATGAGCAGCAGCAAGCGCAGGAGCAGGGGCAGCAGGAGCAGGAGCAGCAGCGGCCGCCTGCCGGTGTGACCCGCGGCGCGCCGAGTGAGGCGTGGGCGGTGCTGCACGTGCACGGAGTGCTGCAGCTGGGGGCCAGAGGCAGCAGCGGCCGGGAGCGCCCGTCAGCGGCGGCGGAGACGGAAGATGCGGCCGGGAAGCCGGGCTCTGGGAAAGCTGTGGTGCAGCACCCGGGTGGCGGCCATGGTGCTCTTTTCCGTGCCTGGGAGGAACGCTTGGCCAGCAGTAGGCATGTGGGGGCGCCGGTGCAAGCGGCTGCTGCTGCTCCTGCTGAGCATGATGCACCACATGCGTTGAGGTCAGAGGGCGGGTCTGGGAGTCCTCCCGCAAGCGAGACCCTAGCGCAGCTGCGGGCTGCCATGCACAGGCAGCAGCAGCAGCAGCCATCCACGGCAGCAGCCACTGCCGCTGCGCCAGGCCCCCATGCAGCCCCCGCCGTCGACCCTAAACTTGGCGACGCCACGCCTGCCGCTGCAGCAGCAGACTCGTCCTCCCCGAATGTGAGCTTCGGCGGTCTGCAGAAGCCTGTACCTGCACCCGCGTCCGCGTCCGGGAGGGTGGGACGCTACAGCCCGCCGCCCCACCTGCCGCTGCCGTCTGCCGAGCTGCAGCACCACCAGCGGCAAAGCGCCAGCGGCGGCAGCAGTGATGCTGGTAGCGGGTCAGCGCCTAGGGCGGGTTTAGGGTCAGGGGCGCCTGTCGGGCGGGGCCGGCCTCAGGCTGACCTCACAAGGCCGCCTGTGGGTGATGGGAGCAGCAGCAGCAGCAGCAGTGGGCAGCTGTCGGGTGACGGTGGCAGCTTTCACTTCCATGCGGCGGGTGCTGGGCGCGGGGTGCCGGCAAGAGGCTTGGGGGCTGCTGGTGGGCTCAGAGCTGGTGCCGGCTGGACACGGGCGGATGGTGAGGGCCGTCGTAGTGTGCAGCTGACGAGCGGTAGCGTGGGGCCAGGGGCGCTGGGGCCAGGGGGTGCGCCGGCGCGGCATGCGGCGGGGCACGGCGAGGTGTCGCGGGGGCTGCTAGTGCCGGGTGGTGAGGCCCCGCGGGGCTACGCCGTGCTGCATCTGGGGAGGAGGTCCAGCAGTAGCGGGGGACGCTAGGCATGGGTGCAAAGGCGTGGGTGTCTGCGCGAGAAACGTGTTGATGTCCCTGCAAACTGGGGACTAGTACGGCACCCCATGTATGCCCATTACGGTATGCAATGTTCGTACGTTGGCGCGTCCCAGGGGAGCTCTCCTGGTGCATCCTCGTCTGTTCTTGCCGGGAATTGTGGGCTGCACCGCTAGATGTGCTCTTGGTCGCTTGCCATTTACTGAATGTCTCAAGTCTGATTGCATGCCTGTACGTACAAAGGCCGAGTCGTGTTGCAGCATTCCGCGTGTTCTGGGGGTCGCCTGGGCTACTTCAAGCTGCAGGTACGATCACTGTACGGCATCATGGTGGCGAGGTGGTCGAAGTGTGTTCGAATGGACGCCACGGGTACCCGTAGGCATGAGCTCTTATATAGCTCTCATATAACATAGCAGGGCGGCAAGCCCACGGCAGAAAGCACGGTACTGGCAGAGAGCAGGGAAGTGCGCAGCTCCTCTTCCAGCCTGTCTTGACCGCACTTCTGTCCTGGTACCTACGCTGAGGCAAATCATCAAACTGCCGGTACACCGCAATGCTGACGTACGTTGGCACCTGGCACGGCCGCGATGGCAGCGGGCTTCGTAGCAGTGTGCCGGTGCAGTGCATGGCTGTGTGGCATCGTGTCCTGGCGCTGGAACTGTAAGGCACGGGCACCATTGGTCATGTACGGTAGCAGCGGTACAGGACAGGAGAGCTCCCACAGTGTGTTTAGTAGGAGCCGCAATAGGTTAACCCGAGTTGCCAGGAACGCTCCTTTCTGGAGCAGGAGGTGTGTGAACTGTGTGTCCTACTACAGTGTGCGAACGTTGACGATCAGCGCCAACCAGAGCCAACGCCACGAAAGCCGCTTGGAGGAATCACACATGTTGTTTATCATTATGTGCACTTATGTAAATCAGACTGCATCGTGAAAGGCCGTGCAGTGCGCTTGGTGGGGCCTGCGGGTTGAGTTGAGAACTCGAGATGCAATCGGGTCAATCGATGCACTCCTGCACACCACCAGCCAGCCAGGCAAGATGTAAGGCTTTCACCTAATGCAAATTCAGGATCTGGCATCAGGCTGCAATGCCTTACCAATCTGCCACTGATTGCGATGGGCCTTGTCCTGCCGTGGACATGCAATGCAACCAGGTGCATGTTACGGTAAATGCGACACAACTCGATGTGCAGGCCTCCTCCATGACCTGGTCCCCATGCCTTCCACACACAGCGCCTGTGACCCCATGCCGGTACACAGGCGCACCGGTCTCTCTTGCGCCACTGTTATGCGGTCCCACCAACTCACACATACAATCCACACACATCACGCACCCACAGCTCTCGGTCCACATATCACAAGACAACAATCCACATGATGCACAGAAAGCTTCCCCCTCTCAGCTCTTCCAGAACGACCCAAGTAACGAGTCCTTCTCCGACGTCTGCGCCGCCGCTGCCCCGTAGCCCTGCCCCGTCCCCCGCCCTCCCGCTCCCCCAGCAGCACCCCCTGCCGCCCCGCGCCCCGCCGCCCCCACGCCCGCACCCGCCCCTGTCCCAGACCCAAGGTCTGAGAAGATGCCGTCCAGCCCGCTCTTCCCCGCGGCGCCGCCGGCCGCGTCGTACTCGGACGCCGTCGGGCTCTTGTCGTACTGCTGGGAAAGGACAAGCGCAAGACGGGAGCAGCATTAGGAATTTGGGCTCGCATGCGAACATGCACCAACGGAAACTATAAGCGATGGGGCAACCTGCAGCGGCGGATGATGATCGCGTGCAATGCTGCGGGCTCTGCGGTCCGTTGTCGCCTGGCGGCACACGCTTCCTGGCCATGTAGCCCCATTTCGACACAACTGACTGGGCCCGATGCTGAACCAGGGTGCACACGGGGAGCCCCCACCGCCGTTGCTACGTTGCTACGTTTGCCAGCTGCAAGCGGGAGCGACGGGGCACCCTCATGAGCGCATAGTCCAGTATTAAGCCCAGTCACGCGTAACTGCATCGTTGAGGTGATGTGCGAGGCCATCGGTCATGCAGCTCCGGCCAGTAGCGAGGCGGCGGTAGTCGGCCGGAGCTGCATGGACCCCCCTACCGCCACAAACCCCGCCCCCTTTTCCTGCTGCCCCCAGCCCCAACACGGCACACCGTAAAAACCGGACATGCTCCTCCCGCATTCATGACCGTGCCTAGGTACCGTACAAACGACACACGCTTGAGCCCATCCCTCCCCACCCTCGTGCCCAACTGCATACAGTAGCGACACCCTCTCGCAGCCAGACGTACCCTTGATGCCAGCAGTGACGCCTTGCTAGATGTGGTGTCCCCCACCAGCGCCGCCGCTCCGCCGCCGCCGTCGGCCGCTGCCGTCCCGCGGCCCAACCACCGCGCCGCCGCCGCCGTCGCCGTCGCCGACTGGTACCTCACAGTGCCCGTCGGCGCCGACACAGACGCTCCCGAAGCCGCCACCCCCGGCCCCGCCGCCGCCGCCGCCGCCGCGCCGGGCCGCTGCGGCGCCGCCAGCGGCGGAGGCGGGTTGGCGGCGGCCTTCTTCCCGAACAGCCCGCTGAAGAGGCCCTTCTTCTGCTGGTGCAGCCGGCCTGCAGTGGTGCACGCACACGGACGCAAGGTCAGCCCGGAAGGGTTGCCGGCAAGCAGCAGCACAAGGTGCTGCTCAAAGCAGGCTTTTGCATCAGGCATTAGGGCCGAGTGTTCCTTGCCCCTCCCATCCTCCGTTCCTCCCTCCCTCCTCGCCTCCGTGCCCGCCCATCCGCCCCCACCTTCACCCACCCACTAACCGCGCTGCCCGCCCACCCTACACTTCTCCCATCCGACATTTGCTTTTAGCGACTGCTACTGTTAACCCAACACCGCACAAGTTCACACTCTCCGCCACTCCTGTCTTCTACCTTTTGTCCGTTGTTTGGCTGCAGGCAGTCTCCGCCTACATCCCGCACCGCATGACCAACACACTCTGCCACTCGGTCTGGTCCTTTTAACTCTACTCTGAAACATGCGTCGTACCTCCCCCCACCGCATCCTATTTCACACCCCGCCACTCACTGCGCGGGCCGCCCACGATGTCTGGGAAGTCCAGGTCGAAGAAGGCGGCGGTCAGCACCTGCCCCAGCGCGAAGCCCTTGGCCACCGCCTCCCGCTCGCGCGCCACCAGCTGCCGCCCCTTCTCCGTGTACTCGTCGTCAACGTCCTCGTCGTTGCTGAACTTGTACTTGGACGACACGCACCTGGGGTGAGAACAGGGTGCGGAGTGGTCAACTTCCGGTGAGTGCACATGGAAATGAAGAGCCCAGTGCGACAGGTTAGCAAATGTGGCCATAGCGAAGCTTCGCGGCGTGGCACTCACAATGCCCTGTGCCACCCGTTCGTGCGGCCGTCCCGTTTTAACGCATTATGGCAGTAAAGACCCCCAGGCCTGCACCCCTGCACGCTTCACCCACATGCCCATGATCTTGTCCCACAGGTTGAGCGCCGTGATGAGGCACATTACCACCAGGATGAGCGGCAGCCACGTGTTGAGGTGCTTGGACAGCAGGGGGGGCACGTCCATGGAGCCCATGCGGTCCTCGAACACCGTCTTGACTGCAGTCCGCAGGGGGGTTGTGGGAGGGAGCTTTAAAGTGAGACGTAGGCAGCTGGTACGTACATATAGTTTCATGAACAGTCTGTGCGGTCCTCGAACACCGTCGTGATTGCAGGCTAGGAGGCAACGAAGCAAGACGGGCGGGTTGCTAATTGTACTCCACAGGACAATGTCCATGGCTACGGAGGGTCACAGGCAACGAGCAGGCAGCTGCACCGCGAATGCCGTGGGAGGGCCAGCGCCCTACTATGCCAGACCCGTGTGACACGAAGGTTAGCACGGAGACATCCGCCCGGGAGGTGGGATGCGTGCGCTTTTGCGGTTACCCGGCATGTGGATGCTCCGCCCGCATGTGCCGGCATGCATGCACGCGAGGCATGCCCTGGCACGCCGCCCCCCGGTGCCCCACCGCTGCTCACCCCCCGAGTCCTTGGTGGTCATGCGGACCATGTGGTAGAAGTTCCAGCAGGTGGGCGCGGCGAAGCGGCACATGAGCATGCCGTTCTGCATGAGCGCGCTGCCGATGGTGGCGCGCGGGATGAGCTTGTTGTAGTCGAAAGCGGTGATGGAGAACATGGCGGCGTAGGTGCAGGCGCAGATGTAGGCCTGGCATGGAGGAAAAGGGGTGAGAAGGGTGTGATGTGAACATATGGGGAGGGTCAAAGGGGTGCGAGCGCGAGATGACACGAGCATACCAGGTGATCAAGCGTGGTGCGCAGCACACGGCCCTGACCAGCACGGTGGCTAGGCCCGTCGGCCAGGCTTGTCGGACTTTCCGCCGGGTCACATGTTCCTGTGTTAGTGGTATCGTGCACGCATCCTCACCAGCGGCAGCAGCGTGATGACCTGCACCACGAACTCCGAGTTGCGCGTGTCCTTGATCAGCAGCGACAGCGGCGACAGGTCGGTCCTGGTCCAGATGGTGGCCTCCGCCCACACGATGAGCACCGACAGGCAGCCCAGCACCACAGCCAGCACCTGAGGCGTGCAGAGAAGGGGAGTTCGGGCTGTTAAATACTTCAGGCCACAACACAACACAACGACACAACAGCAAGCATCAGGTAAGCCCAAAACGCGATGGATATGGATGACCATTAGGGAGCCCGCGTGTCGACACTTGCGAGGGCTGGGAGCCGTAGACTTGTGTCGCCCCGATTCCACCCCAAGCGTGCAGCGGTGACGCACCCGGTCTGAAGCCGTAAGCCGTGTGCCATACCAGGTCAAATGGACAACACGCATGCAGCGGTGACGCACCCGGTGCCAGATGCCGCGGATGGCGCACTTGTAGAACCAGACCGCCTTCTTGAGCGGGTTGCGGGTGGGCAGGCGCGGGGAGTAGTCGTTGAGCTGGCGGCACTTGACCACGTCCTCCAGCTCAAACGCCTCCAGCAGCACCTCCTCGTACATGGCGCGGTCGCCTGCAACACAGCAAAGGTGATGTAATGTTACTCATGTGCAAACGTATCTGTCACGCAGATTGCACTTGCTTGGGTGCTGCGCGAGCGGCGTGCCCCAACAACACGCAGCCGGTAGTTCCCGCCACTCCGCTGCACCACCACGCACCCTTGTAGTTGCTGATGGCGAAGTACATGCGCTTCCTCAGCGCCGCCAGCCCCGTCACGTCGTAGTTGTATTCGAGGTCTTCCGCATTGAAGGACTCCAGGTCCAGGCCGCCGCCGCCAGAGGTGGAGCGGGTGGCAAGGTCCGCGGGCTTGATGGGGGACTCCTGCGGGACACGGTATAAGGCGGGCGGTGGGGCGCGTACGCCAAGTTGATCTTGATCGATGGTTGCAGCAGGTCAACGCATGCGAGGTCATGGGGCTTAGCGGGAAGCCACGAAGCTAATTGCTTTCAGGATGAGAGTTGGGTGGCGGTAAGGACGGGGCGGATTACGCATGCCGTTCGTGTCTGCACCTCGTCGCCCCCGGGTACGTGTCGGACACGCCAACTACACCAGGCGATGCCGGATACGGACCTTGCGGCCACGTGCGCCGCCCTTGCGTATGCCCGTGAACTCTCTCAACACGAGACCCACGCACCACATGCCCGAAGCCTAGACGGCTTGCTACTGCACACAGAACACACGAACAAAGGCGCACACGCCCGCCCCGCCCTCACCTTGTCCACGTGCGCCACGATGATGTCCATGTACTTCCTCAGCGGGTCGTGCCGCCGCATCTGGCGCTCGTTGGCGGCCACAATGGCCACCACCGTCTCCAGCTCCGCGGTGCTCTTCATCACCTTCTCCGCAAACTTGCCGGCCCTGGGGCAGCACACGCGCGTGCACGCAAGACCCGGAAAGTCACGTCGCCGCGTAGATGCCTTATTTACAAGCATCGTGGCACGTGGGTATAGTATACAGGTGGCCTGACTCCCCTTAGCAAGGGGCCCACGGGTGGTTAGCTGCCTACGGTGCCCTGCGGACCAGCCCGCCCGACACGGTCGGAGCCGCTGCCGCACGGGGGTCGCTTGCCACCTCTGTGCCGCCTTGCTCTCCAGAGACCAAGTGCAGAGACCAACTTGGCGCCACATCTGGCCGCTCCCCAGGCCGGCACACCGGCGCCCAGCGCACCTGTGCGCGCACCACTTGAGCTGCCGCTCCGGGTCCGCCTTCCACAGGTGCCGCGGGATCTCCACCTGCCAAGCGACCGCACAAGTCGGCAAGCCTTAGTCTATGATACGGGCTTGAAAGGGCACCTGATCCGTGTGCTGGTGCACAACCTAGCCGCTAGGTCCCCAAGCTTGGCTACCTAGTAATAGGCTACTGCGCCTGCTCGCACATGGCCCCATTGAACCTGCCAGGCAAAAAGGTCCGTCCAGTGCTAATGGGCCGTACGTAGCAGCGTGCATTCCCTGTGTAGAGATAGCGTCGCACTTCTGCGGCAGGCAGCTCGCCGCGCGCCATCTGTGTAACCCAGCCCTAATTTCCGGGCCTCTAACCTCGGCCTGCAGCAGCCCAGCTTCCTGCACTTACCAGTCCGTACCCCAGCAGGATGATGCTGGCGATCAGGCCTGCGCGGAGGGGCAGAACCGCATGGGAGTGCCAAAACCGTGTTAAGTATGGCGCACGGAATGCTTGGAGGAATACACTAAGAGCAGAAATGCCCGCCTGCAATGCTGCGGCCATGTGGTCCGGCCATGTCCACCACTGTTCCCGTCCCCTTCCCCATCCGCCAGCACGCGTGCCTGGATCCTCGACCCACACCCACAACCTAAACCGCATCCCAGCCCTGCCGGCACCCACGCCAGCCACAGTGTCCACCTGTTCCTGCCCTTCCTGTCCTTCCTGCCTTTCTTGTACCAAGACAACCAGGCCACGACCCATTATGCCATTTACCCACCGAAGGCGTTCGTGAGGCCGATAGCCAGGCCCAGCAGGTCCTCAGGCCCACCCAGCTTCTTGCTGATCAGCAGCGCGATGATGCCTGCACGGAGAGCACCGTGGATCAGCCCCCCAGGTCCGTGAGCCAAGCGACGAGGCACACGGCTGCCTGCTACCCCGCCTGGGGCCTGGCCCTTGCCCGGCGCGAAGACATAAGGCTCACGAGGCTATGCCAATGCCATATAACCTCTCTGCCCGGTCCCCTCCAACTCTTCCCCCCAAGCATAAAGCTCCTGCCCCTGCGATGCCCACTGGGCCCCACCTACCCACAGCTCCCACTGGGCCCCACCTACCTACGGCTCCCACGGCTGCTACTGAGCCGTACAGGATCCCGTTCTCCTTGAGGCTGGTGAGGCATCTGTATGAGGAGGTGGCATGTGGAGGTGTAGCATGTTGCAAGGACGCAGTGGGTATGGTGTCTGTGGTAAGAGCCCCCCGGGTTACCGTGCAGTTGTGGGGAGGCCGAGGGGCCCCGCCGTGTGCACCCAAACAGCTGGCGCCACATTTAGGAATCGTGGCATTGCGCAAGCGTGCAGTTCGTGATCACATTGCGAAAACAGTTCCCCTGAGGTGGTTTCAGACACCGTGCACGGACGTATGGGATGCCCTGAAGCACCTTGCTAGCAAAACCCAGCTTTTGGCCATGGGAGCAGCAAAGGGATTACGACGTCGATCAAAATGCACTTACTTCTTCTTGACCGTGAAGTCCCCCGCGTCTGAGTAATACTGGAAGAATGGGAGCACCAACCAGGTCAGCGCTTGAGTGGACCTGTGAGGACAGGCCCCCGGGGACAGGTGGTGAGGGCAAATGTCAGGCCTGCTAAGGGGTCCAGGGTAGGAAGAGATCTTGTCACCAGCTCACTCACAAGGTGTTACTTGCCCCCATCAGCTTGGACACATGCTGCATGGGGTACGCTGGGAAGGAACCGTGTGCCCCCAGTTTCCCCAACGGCCCAGCCAGCGCAGCTGTCACGTAGAGAAGGAGGCCTGCTTGACCCCAGCGCAGCACTCACCAGAAGGCTACGTCCCACATAATGCCTAGTTCAGGCGGCGGGTGCTTGCTCAGCGATGAGTACACGTCCAAAGGGACGATTGCGACCACAGCCATCGCCGTGAGCCACCCATACGCCGTGGCCACTTTCACAGATATTGTTACTGAGTCAGAACAGTATCGTCGCAACCTGTCGTTGGCAAGGGTTGTGCCTCTCAGTCAAACGAACCGAGTGCTCTCGAACAGACACAGGCGAAAGGTTACCGCGAGTGCTTCCTACTCACAAGAGGAGAATAGCTGCTCCAATTCCAATCATAGAGACGATGAAGAAGCCCCACATGGCGCCAGCGGCTGTGCCTGAGGCCGAGGCCCCAGGCGAAACGGGCTAGTTGGAGGTCTGTTCACCTACGCGTAGAAGCGCAACTAAGCTGTTCAACGTATCATGCAACCTCAGAGTCCACGCTGACACAAATCAGGCAGACCTGAGTGATATGCTGTAGTCAAACTGCAGTCGCTGGAAACTAGTACTCTTCCAGTTTCAGGCCTTGCAGTGTTTTAAATGACAGTCCTGCGCGTGCGAGATTGCTGAAGGCGTCTGAAGAGCCTGCTGAAGGTCCACGTGCCGTACCGTCCTGACGCCTCAGCCTGCCTGCTGCACCTCAGCGCAGCTCCACGCTGTTGTAGCACGCCCGGCTTCCAATGACTTCCATTAACTGAGTTGCAAGCAAGCTGCCATGGACGTTGGCAGCATGGTGCGCGACCAATAGCCCCGGATCAAAGGCACTGCATACGGTACTACCGGCTTGCTCAACCTTGCTCAACCCACACCTCCCCAGTCCTGTTGATGTGCGTCACGACAGCAGCCCGGGATGTGCCACTCAGGGGGTCCCCTGGTGCCACTTGCAGGGCAAAGTAGCGAAGCTTTCATACTACTGCCGTGTAATAAAGCTTGGGGCAACAGCTACAGGATAGCGGGCCAGACGCTGTTGTGCTTGCATAACGTCGTGGCTTACCACCCCTCCGTACCCCTCCGTACAGCGAGAGGGGTGGGAAACCCCGTGTCCCTAATGGCTGGGACCAGCCCTACTTCCTGAGTAGGACGGGGCTGGGCTCTGGAAAGGGGACCAAAACTGTAAAGCCGTACATACATAACGCAGCTTACGTACAACATGTAATAGGGTTGCGCGAATTGCGTCACAGCCGTGCCGTCCGCGCTGGCACATAGGGACACAGTCTCCAATGACACGCATTCCTCACTACGGCTGTGGACCTCGAAGCTCCCAATCGCCCCCAAGCAACAGCCCATAGGTCCTCAAGAATAGGTGGCCCCATTGGCCGCAAGTGTGTCGGCTGTCACTCACCCAACGCACAGCTACAACAGCCCAAGGGGTGCAACTGGTAACGTCAAATGCATGTGTTGCAGCAGCATTTGTTTGTGCGCTCATGCATGTGCATGACAAAGGTCACCGCGGTAAAAGCCTCCCAACGGCCCCGGGGCCCGACGGCTTTCACGACACACGCACAGCTCCTTCAATTATGCTGTTCATCCTCTTGCACAGGGCCGGCAAACACAATACTGGCCCCCTCACATGCAGTGCCCTTCCCCCCTCCCGCCAACGCAACCATGCACCAGCTCAGTGCGTGTCCCGAACACCTACCCGCTAGCACCTATAGTACAAACCACCCATGTCTTAACGCCGGGACCTCCGCCCCAGTCCCAGTCCTCACTCCGGCCCCCTTCCAACTACACTGCAGACCAATCCCTCACATATCATGCATGCTGCACGTGCTATACAGTATCCGGATACCATGCTAGCTGTCGTGATAATTGTGCACGACGGAGCGAAGCCCCATGCGCAGCGCAGGACCGGCCCTCCTCGCACCCAATGCCGGCATGCCTCCTCAACGCCAAAGCGGCCGCCCCAAGTCCCACCGCCTGCCCGCTTACTGCCACCGCAGCCCAGCGGTCCCATTGCACGCCTGTCGACGCCCCCGCCAAACGACCAACCGACGACGCACCCCTGAGCTGCCGTCACCATCCGCCTGCCGACAAGCGCCAGCTGCTGCCGCGTCACGCCTGCTGCAGACGACGCACAGCTTGCCGCCCGGCTTCCGGCCGGCCGGCCGCCGCCCGCCCTGCCGTCGCAGCTGCGCCATGTCGTGCACTCAGGGACTCACCCCATACCGCCCGCTGACAGCGTTCAGACGTGCTGCTGCAGCTGTGCCACGGCCCGCACACATGCCTGCCCCACCCGCTGCTGCTGCACCACCCAGTGACCCCCCTGCGCCTCACGGCACTGCGATACCGCTGCTGTTGCTGCTGCCCGGAGTTCCGGGGCCCCAGAGCCGTGCTGCGTCTACTAGTTTCGCCACCCTTGCCACAGCGCCCGCAAAGCCAACAGCCCTGGCGAGGCCGTTCCGTCGGTAGTACAGGTCCTCCAAGGCTTGGGGTAGACGGTCCTGTTCCGCACACGAGACAGCTGGCGTGACTGCGCCTCCGCAAACGCAGCTGCCGCCACGAGCCCACGTGTCAGGAACCCGCTGCCCCCGTCCGCCCTCCTCCCTGCCGCTGCAGCTGCTACAGCCGTCGCGCCGCACAGGCCCGCCCCCCGCATGCTTGTGCTGTTGCTCCCACCCCCTCCCACCGCCACCGCCGCCGCCACTGCAGCGCCAGCAACGGCATTTACGGCCCCGGGGCCCCTGTGGCCGCCCCTCCCTGCTGCTGCAGCTGCTGCAGCGCCTCCGCCTCGTTGGCACTGACCAGGCGCTTGGGGTTGAGCAGGTACTGGTTCTCCGCCTCCTCGCTGTGGTACACGCAGCTCACCTGGGGGGGGGACAAAGTATAAGTAACGCGATCAGGAGGAATAGTAGTGGTACACGCAGCTCACCTGGGGACCGGAGGGCATGGGGGGCCGGGCCGGAGCACACGGCCAGGCTTGGAGAGGGCTAAGACACAAGACTTCAATCAAAGGCGGCCGTACCACGCGGCGGAGGGGCATGCGCACATGCGTGCGCCGCGCAGTTGCTCGCACGACGACGTCCGTCGCTCCGCTTGCATGTGCGGCCCAACCCTTGGCTACATCGTGCTCTGACACGCGCCGTAACAAATGTTGCCACGCCAGGGCTTCAACCTCGGCTCAAAGCCTCCTCCAAGGCTCCCGCCCAGCGCAGCTTCCGAAAACAAGCCGTTCGCATCAACAGCAGCCCCTCTTCCGCTCCGCCAGCACGTCCGCGCCCTGCCCTCACCTCTGGCGAGGCGTCCAGGTCCCCCACGAATGCGAAGGTGTTCATGGACCGTTTGCACGTCTCCACCTAACGGGAGGCGTACGATAACGAAAGGGCGGTTTGGGGACAGGGCGCCGGTAGGGCGCTGCTGGGTGGGGTGCACACGAGATGCCGTGCTGGTGCCCACCTACTCGGTGTGCCCCCGCTAGCAAGGGCGGTGCGGTCGAGGGACAGAGCTTCGGTGGGGCGCACTCTGTACCGGCCTGGCAAGAGCACACCCCCGATACCATGCTCAGGACTCTCTATGCCTGTCATGTGCGTTGTTCGGCACCACAGGGAACATGCTATTGAGGGCGAGCAGGCACGAGATGGCCAAGGCACGTGCCGTCTGTGCAGGACTGCGGCCCGCCATTGCGTGGCTGAGGCACTCTTCCATCATACCTTGTCGAAGCCGCGCTGTGCAGCAGCATGGTTAAGACAATGGCGAATGCAGACATACCCACGAGCCCCACCTGCGTGTTGGTCACCAGCTTTTTGTTTTCGAGGACCCCCACGTTGCTTCGCCGCAAGATGCAGCCCGGCTTCACCTCCGGCTGAGACACGTACACGTTGAAGCTGGATGAGGGGGGGATGATTGCGGGGAGGGGCGAGCGCAGCACGTTGGGTGGAATGTTGCGGAAAGGGTTGATCGTGGGTGGCAGTGCAGCACTCTGTGCGCACTATGGACAGTGCCAGGTGCAGAAGGTGAGAAAGGCCGTGGCCACCGGCACAGTGCGTGCTGCCTTGGGTGGAACCCTGGACATGCCAACGGAGCAACATCCCTCCGGCCCCCACCTAAAACACGGCGTCCAACTCACGGGTTGAAGGAGACAAACAGCCGCTGGTCGAACGCCATCGCGCTGTACCCGTATGCCATGCATAGCTCCGAGTTGGGCGTGCGACGGTCCACGATTTCGGTAGAAGCGACGTTGGTCGGGGACAAGGTGATGTTGCTGTCCGCATACACCCCGATCCCAACGCCAGTAATGAATGCAGCTGCGATTAATGCTCGCTGCAGGCTGTTGCCTCCCCCGCTACCGTTGGGCGTCGGGGGCGGCGGTGGTGGCAATCCACCACCGGGAGGCCTCATGTTTGAGGGTGGTGGTGGATAGTCATAAGTACCAGGCTTCCAGTTTGGGATTGTACCCGTCGGCGGCCCTGGTGGCCCAGAACCGCGAGGGTCCTTCATAAATTGTGCGTGGACTCGTAGCCGAGAGGCCCGAGGCGCTGCAGTTGCCCGCATTCTCCTACAAGTAGTTGAGGCATTTCCATAACTAGTAGATGGCTCGCATAGAGCGCCTTGGCGTTGCTGGAGCCCCATCGTTCGCGACATCCTGTAGCCTGCGCTGGGCCACAGCAATTGGCTGTTACAGCGACACAGTAAACATAATGATCGATACGCAGAGGTACCTCTGTTACGGATGACGACTTCAACTGTCGGGCGGTTGCCCCTTGCCCTCATCGTTCCCACGCCCTCACGCCACGCTCCCTGTCCAGCCTTGTCGTTCCACACCAAACTCACGCTCACCTCCGCCTATCCACACCTCGAGCTGCCGCTTATAAAAATATGAAACACTGAATTACAGTGCAATGCAGCAGGCCCACCGTGCCACCCCCCACTTGCACCCCTCGCGCACCCAATCAGGGCACATCAGGGCCGCTCGCCGAGGCGCAGCCACCCAATAACACCTCCGACTCCCCCAGGCATGACGCCCCCCCGGAAGAATAGAAACCATTGAAGCACACAGCTTCTTTATTCATTAGCTCCCCGCAGCAGCCCCAGCTAGGAACGTCCTCCACGGCCACATGCCGTCCACATCCCCTCCACCTGCAGTAACCCACACCATCTCCTTGCCACAAAATCGGAAACGCACCAAACAGCACACCACGCGTACAGTCCACGCCCCTCCTACTTCGCGGCTTCGTGGTTGTTGTTGCTGTCGCTTGGCCACAGCGACTCCTCCTCCTTCTGCTGCTGCTCTTGCTGCTGCTGTTGCTGTTGCTGCTGCTGCTGCTGCTGTTGCTGGTCGGTCACGACCGCCCCCGCCCGCGGCAGCAGCGTGCGGGTGGTTGCGCCGTTGTCCTGCTCGTACGCCCCCATGCGGCGGGCGGCGCTCTCGAACGCGTCCACGGCGTCGAGCGTGTACGACACGGCGAAGAGCTTGGAGGCGACGGCAGGCGAGATGGTGAAGGTGTCGCAGCCCTGGGGGAACGGGGTGGGGTGCGGGGAAGTAGAGTGGGAGGGAGGTTGGCGGACCACGGCGCTTCACGTCAGAGGGTAGTAGCAAATTGACGCCAGGAGCAGCAGCGGCAACAGATCCAGGGAAACTGGGGTGGTTGGCTCATGCTGGGGGCACGGGTGCATGCATGCAATGCGCTGCTGCGCCGGAGAACACGGCACCGCGTGCCTAGGGGGAGGTGGTGGTGGTTCTGCGGTCGTAGAAGAGGGGGAAAGGAATACCTAGTAGTACTATGGCAAATGTAGTTGACTCATGAGGTCGAGGGTGATCGGTGAAAGACCGAGGGGCAGGGTATGGAGGCCAAGGGCATCCAGGAACTGCATGCCGAGGATGGCGACCGCAGAGTCATACGGCGCCATGTAGCGCACAGGACGCCACTGCTCACACAGCTGCTGCCATGCACTTTGATCAGTTTAAATTCAAGCCATGCGGTTGCCGACCGGAACTTGGTCTTGGCGCAGTGCTGCCATGCAGCTGCGTTCTGTGGCTGTCTGCCGTTGCGCTAGTGTCCCGACACCAGGTGTTCCACACGCTGGCCACCAGCAGCTGCGTGCGCACACCAACCGATGCTGCACGTGTGTACTAGGGTGTGTGTATTGGCGCACCTGTGCCGCCAGGCAGGCCATGGCGTTGGTGTCCCGCACGCTGGCCACCAGCAGCCGGGTGCGCGCCTTCTGGGCGGTCAGGATGCGTTGCATCTCCACCACCTGGTCGTAGCCCTGTAGCACAAGTACGGCAAAGAAAGCACGGCACTTGTGATATCTACGGCGGCAACGGTTATAGGGCCACAGCAGCGGCAGCCGGGTCGCGTGCGGCTCGAGCTTTGGATGTGCATTGCGACCCTCCAGCAACGTCCACAAGACCGTCCGTGCGGTTCTGCCCCCGAAACAGCTACATGCTACACGCTGCACGCTTTCAGCATGACGACAACGCGTCACCGCTTACGTTGGCCTTGTCACGGTTGGCAAGGCGGTTGAACAAGACCAACCCCACAAATTGCGTATGCGCGGAAGATTTGGTCCGAGATGTCGATATTTCCGCATATGGCACCTCACGGTACCCTCATGACAACATTGTAACCTTTCTAGACGCACCTTGTTGTTCCCGTACGCGTCGTTCATGCGGCCCAGGTAGGGCGCAGCGTAGTCTGCCCCGATGCTCTGCGCCAGCAGCACCTGTGAGCTGGCGTAGATGCCTGCGACGGCCGTAACGGGCAGCGGGCAGTTGTCTGTAGTGTGCGCACAGTGTGCGTGGGTTTGGCATGGCTTGGCCTACACGCGTAACTCCATGCGTGCGGGTGTACGGACGCTGGTGCACATCACCTGGGTGGCAACGCAATGCGCAACTGCCTGCCAGCGCAGCGGATACCAGTGGGCTCGACTTGCCATTGGATAGCACGAATGGCGCACAGGAGGCCACGTGTGCGTGCGCGTGCGCAGCTGCAGTCATGTGGGCTTTGTAGCGGCAAGGCAAGGCGAGCTCGACAACCGGCGCTGCGCCACCACCCTCGGACGCAGGCCGTTACAACTCCGACCCCTTTCTCGTTGCCCAGAATTGTCCACCTGGCCAGACCCCGCCCCCCGCCGCAGCACAACCACCTCGACCCAACTACCCTAGCCGCCCACCTGTCACGGCCGACCACCCTTCCTTAGCCACTGCCCTAGCCGCCCGCCCGTCACAGTCATGGCAGACCACCCCAACCACCTGCCCTAGCCACCCACCCGTCATGGTCACGCGCACGGAGCTCTCCCTCAGCAGCGCCGCCGCCTGGAAGCCTTCCAGCGTGCACGGCAACTTCACCTGCGGGTAAGAGTAAGAGAGGGGCTCAACCTGGCACTCTTGCCAAGCAACAGGCTAACGCAGCTGCGTCAAAAGCCTCCTTGTGGTGTGCACATCAGCTTCACCTGTGGTCGAACACCGCACACGCGGAAGTGAGGACAAGCGAAGAAGTGAGAAGCAAGGAGCTGGCGGAGAAGCCACGAGGCGACGCAGACGCTGGACACCCTCTCTATGTGCACGGCAGCTATACCCGCGGTCAGTGGGCTCCCGCAATACATCTCCACCCCAGCGGTTGCGGGTGCTTGCACTCCCAGGCGCCTGCTTGGCCCGATGCACCCTTGCACAGTCGCTCTTCGCACGGCGCCAGAGCCACAGCCGCATACCGCATTTGTAAGCAGGTTATTGCCGCCTTGCAGCAGCGGCCCAAACCTCCAGGCCCTGGCCGCCACCATGACTGCGCACACCCTCCAGAGGTTCCCATCCCACCCTGCCCGCATCCCTCCTGGCCCCTCAGCCTCTGGCCTCCTCTGCTCCGGACTGAAAGTCCCAAAGAGCCCCGTTTAACTCCATACCAGCTGATGCGGGTCGGTGTCGCCTCATCCAAGGCCCGTAGGCAATACAGCGAACGCAACACTCCCTGCCAGTCCTCACAACGTTTGTGAAAGCGCACGCAGGCCCCAGGGTACATATCGCGGACTCGCAACAGCCAGCTGCGAGTTGACACCGTGCCAGGTGAAGCCCGTTGCCAAGGCCTAACCCCATACAACCCAAGCCAACCCAGACACACCCTGCCAACACAGGCCCGCAAGTACCACCCATGCACGCAGCCACAGCTGCCGCGCTGCTTCACCCCATGCTGCCATACAGTGAACGCCCCGGCGCACACTAGCAGGGAGAGCATTGCACAAGCCTTTGGTACACCCAGATTCACATGCACACAGGCCCCCCGTTGATGACTCACCACCACCAGCTGCGGGTTGATGCCGTACAGGTCCAGGGCCACAGACACCATCTGCTGGCACGTCTCGCCCCAGGCCTGAGGCAGGGGCAGCAGGACGGAGTACAATTCAGCCATAGATTGGCTTGTGGTGAAGCCGTCTGTGGCTTTGTTCGTAGACCGTAGGCGTCGGCATAAGAAGGCGTGTGCCATATCCTCACGCAAGTGTGGGCAGCAGGGCACGGAGCGGTGTTGCAGGCCCACCTGGAACTGCATCTCCTTCACGCCCAGCCCCTGGCCGAGTTCGCACAGCTTTGTCAGGTTGGACAGAGTACAACGCTGGTTGTCCTTTTCGAGGATTACGGGGTTGGTGGTGATGCCTGGGCGTGTTGAGGGGTAGGTGGGAGGAGGGGCGGATTTCACACAGGGTACGTGCTGACGGCAGCAGCGGAAGGTATGGAAACCCACGCGGCACGCCGCAAAGGCCCTTGCAACCGCGTTGGCTTATTGCTGGTTTGCATAATTGTTGTTGCAACGATGTACAACACTGCAAGCAGGTCAGCACGGACGGACACTAATATCGCATTAGTGCTACACGACGTATGGGGCGGGTGAGGGCGCAATGTGAAAGGTTAACGATCCAATGATGCCCACCGTAAAACAGATTGGTGCTGACCCATAGCTCCCACTGCGTTATCGACGCGCTGTCCAGGAATAGGCGCAAATTCGTCGCCGGCTCCGGCTTTTTGTCTGGATCCCGACGCGTTTTGGAATCTATCATGCTTAGGGAGTATGGTAGTGCTCGGGTTACGGTCACTTTCCCCCGGGCGAGGCTAGGACAACAGGTCACCGGTCGACTGCCAGGCGCTTGCGCGCACGAGCGTCGCAACAAGCTTCCACATTGCTGCATTTTGGTTGTAGTAAGTACCCGACAAGGAAACCCGGACGATATTGGCTTAGTCACTTGTCCAAAGGGCCCCTACGTGGCCTCAGTACGATGAATGTACAGGTGTGGCAGGTGGGGCACGTGCCGCCCCGCCTGACAGTGTGTGGCAAGGTGGCTGCAAGCCTGCAACAGCAGCCAGCCCCACGGACGTTTAGGTTACGAGCCACATGGCCTCACGCCCTGCTCCATTTTGGTGCATGTTGAAGGGAGCATCAACGACGGGCACCGCAAAGCTGTCACTCCCTCGCTCCCGTCGGTGGCGTGTGGCCTACCGTACCGTACAGGCCCATGCCGAGCCAGGGACTTTCCCCCAGAGGAGCTCCCCACCTTCCCCCGGCCCGTAAGTACTCCTTGCACCGGCCTGTATTTGCACATACCGGTAGCTCTAAACGCCGCGAACCCGACCACCATGTGCATGGATGGGCATTTCCCAGCTGCCTGTGAGGGAGTGCCAGGAAAGCGCACTCGGGAACATGGGGCAACAACGCAACATGGGGGTCCACGGGCCCTCACTCACGTAGCGCGAGCTACCCGCGTGGCCGCATACTTGGGGTGCGTGTCTCAGCCTGGTCTCAACGTAAGTCGTTCAAATGTATGCTGTAATGCAGCACGGTGCCCTGCTGTCCACAGAGCCCAGACCCGCAGCGCACTGCTGCTGTCATTGCCACACGGCTCACCCGCTCCTGCCCTGGGCCGACATGAATCCAATCCAATGGCAATGTATGGGCTTGCCCCACGTGCACCCCGCCGCCGCTGCCAACCAAAGCCCGCAAGCCAGAGGAAGCTTTTGACCACCGCACTGACACCTACCACGGCTACCAGTGCAGCACTTCGCGCTGTCGTACCCCCACACGCCAGCACGCAGCCCCCGGAGCAGCAGTTCATGTATATGCACCAGGGGCCTGCACCCCGCTGGCTTGCGTCCTCCAGTCCTGGAGGGCCTGGAAAAGCCTGGAGCCCCCGGTGAAGCATGCAGGCAAACCGCCGTGTCCAGCTCAGTGGTGGTCAGAGCAGAGTGTTGGGGCCGTACATGTGGTCACTGCCTCTGTCCCCCCATGGGTCAAACCGGAACCACCGGTCGGTACAGCACACCGGTATGATGGCCCCGGGGCGAGACACTGGTACCTGTCTTGCATGCACGTGCTTTTGATTCTATCCATGGCGAAGCTTCCTTGGGAGTCTGAAGACCGAACAACCTCCGGATCATCCTCGATGCGTGCCTGGAGAGCAACATGAATCCTGAGCACATGCTGTACGATGCTACTGAGATAGTCAAGGGGGCTAACCCCAAAAACGTGTACAGGTACTCGTCTGTTGTCACACAGCCTCCGCGCAGGCCCCGGCGCTGAGCCTGAGTGCAGCAGGATTAAGGCTGAATCTGCCCACTCTGCTGTGTGTAGAAGCAGGCCAGCAGGCTCAGGCGAGCGACTGAATTACAAGTACCAGTGTTGCCCAGATGAGACCAGGGCCAACTAGCCAGAAGTTTTAAGTACGACATGTTCGCAGGCAGGCCATTGGTGCCATGCACTTTGTGTGATGATCCGGCCACCCCCTGCGGTTGGAATGGGCAACGAAACCATCACAGCTTATGCTGGGGGACAGCTCGCGTCAGGGCCGTCCCTACTGGCCATTGCATCCGTGTAGTACGCGCCCAGTGAATGTGCACTGAGCGTGGTACTCACACGCTCAGGTCTACCAACGCACAACGACACACTGCGGCAACTCGCAGGTGGACGCCTACCTGGGGCTCTTTTCTGCATGTATGGTTTTACAGTTGTGGTCCCTTTCCAGAGCCCAGCCCCGTCCCCACAGGGAGGCAGGGCTGGCCCCGGCAATTAGGGACACGGAGGTTCCCACCCCTCCGCTGTACGGTTAGGAGCCAACTAACAGCTCCACTAACGGCTTTCGCCCTCGCTAGGTATGCATGGGGGACAAACCACATACGTGCTCAGGTTCCAGCATCTCAGGGAATCTAAGCTGGACGTCTTGCATGCACGTGCTCTTGGATACGTCGATAGTGGTGCTTCAATGCCGCCCAAATGCAGCCCATTGTCTTGTTATTAGTTGCAATTGTGTCACACGTGCCCAGTGCCAGCGCACTGAACAATGCGTCTGCACAGGTCCATCAGGCGCGCAATGCTCTGCAGTCTGCACGCGGGGCTCTGTCATGTTTTGGGTATTTCGGTGGAACATACGTACGTGCCCTATCTAACTGCAGGATACAAGTGCTTGCGTGTTATAAACCCACGGACCAAGACCCTCCGCCCAAGTGGACCAACGCATTAGTACTGCGATTCTTCCGGTCGTGACCTTTTGCCAGTATGGCAAGCTTATGGCTGACGAAATAACCTTCCAGCCTTTGCTAACACAAGCTGACGCACGCGCCACTAGCCAGAAGGGCCCCTTGCCTTGCCTTGCCCTACCCCGCCTTGCACTTGGGTACAGGGGATATCGCACCACGCGAACAGCATGGCATGACCTCTCAGAAAAATTGCTAAAGTCTCAAACCGAGTACATTGGGCGACCGCTGAAAAGTGCTGCGGTGTCAGGACCAGTGCCAGCGGGCAGCGGGCAGCCCTTTTTGGCAGGCGCAACCAAAGCAACGCCTGAAGCACTTGGGCATTAAGGACTGGAATATCGCATTGAACAAGATCAAATAATATTAGAAGGATTGTTTGGAGTATTTACTCGCTGGCGCTGGCGCGCAGTACCCAACGCACCCTTCCGTCGTTGCTCGGACAGTTGGCACCCCTGACAGTTGGCAGCCCGGACGCATCCACGACAAAGGCCATCTGCAACCGCATCTGTTGTACGATCAACACATATATAAAAGAAACGAAGCTACGGATGCTGTCCACATTGCTGAAGCCCCGACGCGAGAGACGACGTACTGCTTGTGCCTTGCCTTCACGCCTACACATTTGCGACGCAAGCCCTCCGTGGTCTCCTTCTCGCGCTGCCACAACTTAACAACATGTCTGCCACCACCATGCTCTCCAAGAACGCCCGTGTCGCTTGCGCGAGCCGCCCCGCAAGGTGTGGACATTCGTCATTGCAAATGCCAGCTGTTGCGCCTCGCTTTGTCATAAGCGCCTGAAGATGCCCAACATAGAAAGTTACATATCACCTGACATCCTACAACTTTTTGCTTCAACCCGAAGGGCTTCGCGCAAGGCCGTGGTGTGCCAGGCGCGGAAGGTCGACACGGCGCACGCCGCTGCTGCAGTCGCGGCTGCCTCTGCCCTGCTCATGACCGGGGTAGGTGCACGCTTATAATACATATGCTGCCTAAAGACTATCAACTGCATAGACCCCTTGCCACCAAAAAGCGTACCGGTGCCCGTATGCGTTGGGCCGTTTCACCAGCCCTCACCTCCGCGTCATGCTCTGCCGCTTACGTGCCCAATCCGACAGGCATCCAGTCCCCTTCACCCTAGCCTCCCCAGCCTCCCCGATCCCACAAGCTTATGCTCAAACACCCCGTGTCCATCCCACCCCAAAATCCTTACCCCCGCAGCCTGCCAACGCGCTCACCTACGACGAGATCCAGAGCCTCACCTACAAGCAGGTCAAGGGCACGGGCGTGGCCAACACGTGCGCGGTGCTCCAGTCCGGCACCAGCAACCTGTCGGAGCTGGCCCCCGGCGCCTACAAGCTGGAGCGCTTCTGCATGGAGCCCACCAGCTTCACGGTGCGCGAGGAGAGCCAGTTCAGGGGCGGCGAGTCGGAGTTCGTCAACACCCGCCTGCTGACGCGCCTGACCTACACCCTAGACGCGGTGAGCACAGAACAGAGGGATGTGTGCTGTGCTGCGGGGGTGCTGTGTGCTGGGCTGTGCGGGGGCTGTCTGTCATGAATTTAATAGTGCCCCAGGGTTGGAGAATCTGGGCTGTGGGGTTTCTAGCCCTTCGCAAAGTCCAGTTGCTGCTTTCTCAGACCGCAAGTTGAGGGCTGCGTGGTGTGGATTCCGTTTATCGGCCTGTCACGTCCTGCACCCGCCGGCACCTGCTGACAGAAGCCCGCCGCTCCTGCCCCCTGCTGCCCGTGCCTGCTGCCGTGCATGCTGCCCCACACCAGTCCGCCACGCAATGCCATATGTACGCTAC
>VFQN01001112.1_pt1 | contig 46908 bp, 42 predicted proteins | sample 3512371 | NCBI WGS metagenome assembly VFQN01 (sample SAMN10412370, study PRJNA504923) | tailings metagenome | isolation source: Replicate 2 from Balatoc abandoned mine | place: Philippines: Itogon, Benguet | collected 2017-08-28
CGAACCCCGCCGCATCGCGAAGTAGCGACGCGGCGGCCGCACCGCCGATCGCCATTTCCAGCATTATCGACGGGACGTCGCCGGAGCCGTTGGCAGACATTTTGGCGGCGATGGTGCCGCCGTAGAAAGGGCTTTTCGGAACGGTCAGATCGGCCGTGCCCCCCGCCACGACGAGTGCGGTTTTCACCGGACCCGCAAAGACGTTGCCGTAACCGATTCTCTCTGCCGCGACATCGATCTTTGCATCCAGTCCTTTGAGAAACGAGAGATCGACGGGGGCGTCGCCTGACCCGGCCTGATCCTGTTTTCCTCCGGCCGTGTTCTTGCCCTCGCCAGTAAGCGCCGCGAAATCGAGCCTCTCGAACTGAAGCGATGTGCGAATATTGAGCGGCGCTCCGAATTTGACGGCCCCTTCGCCGGATGCCTTGACCCCGTTCAGGCCGACCTTCGCCTTTGTGAAGGAGACCCCTTGCGGGCCGGCGTCCACCGCGCCCTTGAAGTCGAAATCCTGCAGGCCGCCGGAACCGCCTTGCCCCAGCCACCGCAGGAGCTTGTCGAGTGACGGTGTTGCCGCCGAAACCTGGCCCTTGAACGTGCCGCCTCCGCCTACCGTGCCATTCGCGCTGGCGCGCAGCAACTTTGACGCTACTGAAAGGCTGACCGGTCCCGATGCCTTGGCAATCGATGGTCCGGAGAGGAAGCCGGCGGGCGCTACCTGCGATTGGAAGGCAACTTCTTGCCCCTGCCAGATCAGCTTTCCCGTCACATCGACAGGCTTGGCCATGTCCTTAATTTTCGCGTCGAGGCTCAGGCCGGTAATATCGCCGCCCTGCTGCCCGATAAGCGCCGCCAATGGAACCTTACCCTGGCGGATACCTACCGTGCCTCGCAGGGTGAGGCTCTCGCGCATCTTGCTGGCGCTCATTCCGCGAAAGGCAAAGGCCGTATCCACCGTCACCTTTCCCGACAGCGGAGCCGATTGGCCGACAAGCTTGGCCATCGCGCCGATATCCAGCCCGGTACTGACGATCTTGCCCTGAAAGGTGGGCGACGTCTCTGCGAGATCAGTCGAGACGGCAGCGGAGATGCTTCCCGCATTGAGGCCGAGATGATCCAGATTCACTTCGAGACGCCCGTTGCGTAAAGTCGCCGCGAGCTGGACATCGGAGGCGGCAAGTGCACCGCTGACCATTTCGTCCACCGTGACGCTGACATCGGCGTCGAAAGTCGACAGCATCGCCAGGCTGGTTTCGCCGTTTCCGCCCTTCGCCGTCTTGTTTCCGCTTTCGGCATTGGCCAACACGCCGAGGTCAATGCGCTTCGCGGCAAAGTCGGCAAGGAAGCGATACCGTTCGCCGGGTAGGAAGAGTGCATCCAACTGGAACGACTGTCCGCCGAGGTCGAACTGTCCGTCCCTGATCTGATAGCCTCCATTCTCGTTCAGCCGGATCTCGCCGCTGGCTTTCACGGAGGCGAGCAGGGGAGATGGCGCGGGCTCGATCTTCGTTTCGAGCTTGAACTTGGCGGGCTGCCGCTGGAGGATCGGCTTGAGCGCGGAAAGCGTGCCATCGAGGTGCACGCGCCGGCCGCCTTGCGTAGCCGCAAGCGAGAACGCGACCTCGCGTTCCAGATCCGGAGCTTTCAAGTCGGCGTCGATCGCGCTGACACTGCTTGCAGCCCCGGTCCCATCGTCTGTAACGAGACTGCCATTTTCAACGGTTATGTGGGTGACGGCCAGCCGTCCCAGCACATCGACGAGTGATGCCAAGGGGTCATTGTTCGCCTCGCTTGTCGGTGCCCGTTGCGCGGCCGCATTCGCCACCGGCGGTTTGACGCTGATGACCGGGTCCACCAGCGCGATGGACTGGATTTCGAGCTTGTCCGACCACAGTGACGAGAGCGTGATCGCCGTCGAAAATCTGGGCACCTTGACGGAAACACCATCGGTCTCGGACGAGATGGCGATGTCCTCCGCCACAACGGCCAGGCCGGGCAGAAACGAGAGCCGCACCGGTCCGTCCAGCAGGATATCCATGCCGCTTGCCGAAGACAATTGCCGGCCCAGTTCGGATCGGGCCCAGTCAGTCGAAATCAAGGCAGGGAGGACGAAAAGCAATCCCGCTATGGCGGTTGCAACGACAATTGCTGCGGCAGCAGCTTTTTTCATATTGATCAGCCAGAATGATCGACAAGAATCAGCGCCGATACACCATACATCAGCGCATGCCGGATTTCACAACCGTCCAATTGACGGCGACGGTTCTCCGTTCTTGAAATCGGTCGCGACGCATGACATATCTGGAGCGACAATTGACGCGGAGATTGAACATGGCCGCTGCGGCAAAGGCGCCTGCTTCAATAGCAGGAGGTGAACTCCAGAAAATCGAAGCCCTGCTTGGCGGCACGCGAATCTTGTCGCGGCGCCTCACCAGTGCGCTCGATGCGCATGAACTGCTCCTGCATGGCCTGCCTGCCTCAGCGCTGGAACATCTTGTTGGCAATCTCGTCGTCATGGGCAGGAACGAATCGCTTGAGAAGGCCGTGGGCATGAGTCTGCGCACCTGGCAACGCCGGAAGGACGCGCCCTCCAAACCACTCAGCCAGGAACAGAGTGGCCGCGCTTGGAAGTTCGCTGAGATTCTCTCCAAAGCGATAGACGTCTTCGGTTCACAAGTTGAAGCTGAACAATGGCTGGAGCGCCCGGCTGTCGGGCTCGACCAGCGCCGCCCGATCGATCTTCTCGGGACGCCTGCCGGCGTCGAGCTGGTGGAGGATCATCTCGACCGCCTCGAATACGGCGTCTATGCATGACCTTTCTTCCGGTCGCGCTCGGCGGGACCGAGTTGGTCGCATGGCGGCTCGATCAGACCGCCCATGCGTCGACATGGGATAGCGGAGAAGGCGCCTATCGGGTTGGCGGCCGCTGGAACAGCAAAGGCGTTCGCGCGGTCTATTGCTCACTCGATCCGGCGACGGCGATCCTTGAAGTAGCGGTTCACAAGGGGTTCCGGTCGCTGGACACCGTCCCGCATATGATGACCGCGGCGGTGATCGCCGATCCCGGCGATGTCCATATCGTCGATCCTTCAAGCATACCGAATGCAAACTGGCTGCGCCCAGGAATTCCCGGCGCGGGCCAACAGGCATTCGGGGCCGATCTGCTGCGCCGCCACCGGTTCGTTGCGATCCCGAGCGCCGTCTCTACGCATAGCTGGAACTTGATATTCCTGGCGGGTGGCGCGCCGGGCTCCTATGCGCTGAAGCTGCAAGAAGCATTTGCCCTCGATACGAGGTTGCACCCGCCTGCCGCGTAACTCATTCGCACATCAAGGCGAAGGCCGTGGGCGAGCCCGGAAAGCCGACGAGTCGGTCCGGCTCTGCTGCGAATGCTTCGGCAGGTGCGATCCGGCATGGCAGGCAGTCAAGGAGCCTGCCTGCCTCCCCTGCCGCTTCTCATATGCCTTGGGGCAGATCGAACATCCCGGCAGGGAGTTGCTCCAGATGATCGAGGATCTCCGAGGTGCTCATGACGTCGGCGTATTTGGCATGCATGTCGCAGAGGTTGACGGCATGCGATGCCTGCGACCGATCGAAACAGCCCTCTTCGGCGATGGCGACCCGGTAGTTCAGGCTGAAGGCATCGATGACCGTGGCGCGTACGCAGCCGGATGTGGTCGTGCCGGTCACGATGACGCTATCGCATTGCAGGAGTGTCAGGTAGCTGCCGAGGTCGGTGCCGAAAAAGCCGGAGGGTTTCCGCTTCAGGACCACGATGTCCTTCGGGCCGGGCGCTATGTCCGCAACGATCTCATTACCGTCGCGATTGCTGACCGGCTTCAGGGCGGTGTCTTCCGACCAGCGGCTGTCCTTCCAGTTCCAGCTACCGCTATCCCAGCTGTCGCCGCGACGGGTGCCCGTCGTGTAGATGACCGGAACACCCTTGTCGTGGCTCTTGTCGATCAACGATTTGATATGGGGGATCGCAGCCCAGGCATCCTCGCCGCAAGACGTATGCCAGTGCTCGATCGATTCCATGATCGGGCGTGGTACTTCATCGGTGAAGGCGTAACTGACATCGATGATCAGCAAAGCCGGGCGCTTTCCAAAACCGGCACGAGCACCGAAACCCGATGCGGCGAAAACGGCTCGATCCCGTTCCGTCAGGAACCTATCCCAAACGCGTTCGGACATTTTTTCTTCTCCAGTAAGTGAGTGTCAGAGCAAAGACAGGGTCAGGCAGTCAACCTTTCGCGATCGACGTGCTCGCGAAGGGCGATCGATGCGCGGTAGCGGGTGTCGCCGGTCGCTGCGAGAAGCGCGTCGAGAATTCCAAGTGCGCAGCGCTCCCCGAATCTCGCGGCCCATTCGAACGGTCCCATCGGGTAGTTCACCCCGAGCCGCATGGCGGAATCGATCGCCTCGGCAGAGGCGACGCCATGCAGTGCCGTTTCGTATGCTTCGTTGATCAGCATGGATAGCGTCCTGGCCACCACCATGCCGGGGCGGTCGGCGATCAGGGAGACCTTGAATCCCGCATTCTGCAGGCCCCCGATCAGAACGCTGGCCACGCTGTCGGAAACATCGGGCGAAAGGCAGAGGCCGATCCTTTCGGCCGTAGCCGGGTCATAGATGTAATCGTACAGAACGACAGGCTTTCCCATCGCCTTGGAACGCTGCAGAGCTGTCCGCCCGTCGGTCATCGCCAAGAGCGTACCGTCGATGATGCGCGGTTCCTTGCCCAGTGTTCTGCGATCGACTGAGAACGCGCCGCCACGCGTCGGTTCGCAGACGGCCGTTGGCGGGCTTGCGCCTTGCCGGTAGTCATAGAAGCCGCGGCCGGCCTTTCGGCCGAGCCACCCCGCGTCGACGAGATCCTTCTGCGCGAGCGACGGCTTGAAGCGGGGATCGCCGAAATAGGCGTCGAAGATGCTGCACGTGACGGCAAAATTCACGTCGTGGCCGATCATGTCCATGAGCGCGAACGGCCCCATGCGGAAACCGCCAGAAGCGGTCAGGAGGGCATCGATCGTCGCGATGTCGGCGGAGCCTTCCTCCAGAAGCCGCAACGCTTCGCCGTAAAACGGCCGGGCGACACGGTTCACGATGAAACCCGGTGTCGAACGGCACAGGACCGCGGTCTTGCCCCAGGCCCGGGCAGTGGCGGCAAGGCGTTCACAGATCGAAGCCGAGGTGGCTGAGCCCGCAACGATCTCGACCAGTCTCATCGCCGGGGCCGGATTGAAGAAATGCATTCCCGCAAGCCGTTCCGGTCTTTGCAGCGTCCGGGCAATGGCCGTGATGGAGAGGGAGGATGTATTGGTTGCCAGCAGCGTCTGCGGCCCGACGAGTGCTTCGAGATCCCCGAACAGCGACTGCTTCAACGCGAGATTTTCGGGTATCGCTTCGATGCAGAGTCCGGCATCGGCGAGGTCGTCCAGTCCGCCGGCAATTCGTAACCGGTTGAGCATGGCGCTGTGCTGCTCCCGGTTGAGCTTGCCTTTGGCAACCAGACCCTGAAACCGCTCGGCTATGGCATCTCTGCCCCGTTCGGCAGCGCCCTCGCCGACGTCATAGAGCACGACCGGATGGCCGGCATTGAGGGCGACTTGCGCAATGCCATTTCCCATCGCTCCACTGCCGATGATCGCCACCGTACTTTCCGTCGACAATGCGCTCACGGTTGTATCCCTAAGATTTCCTCGTTGTGGGCTCCGAGCGCGGGAGCACTGACAGGGATCTCGGGGCGCGCGCGGAATGCAGCATCGATCGGAAGCGGCAAGGCCGGGATGACCGCGCCTTCCTCATTCACCAGCTTGTGCCGGAACAGGCCTCTTGCGGTGAAATGCGGGTCGTTCATCGCCTGCTCGATGTCGGTCACCACCGAGCAACAGCAGTCCTTGCGGGCAAATGCGCGCCCCCAATGATCAGCCGTCGCCGAGCGGATGATGGCACACAGGCGCGCGGTCGTCGCTTTTGGGTCGAAACTGTCGTCGCGAAGGTGTTCCTCCAGTCCGACGATGTCGCAGAAGGCGTTCCAGAACTTTTGTTCGATCGGCGCGGCGGCCACGAACTTGTCGTCGGATGTGGCGTAGAGACGATATCGCGGCGTGCCGCCGGTCACGAGACTGGTTCCGTTGCCAGGCCATTGGCTGGCGGCGGTCCCGCTGCCGATCGCCCAGTACAGGAACGGGAAGAGATTGTCGGCCATGGCTACGTCGAGGAAGCGGCCGCAGCCTGTCGTCTGGCGCTCGGCGAGGGCGAGAAGGATATTGATGACGGCCGGGTATGCGCCTCCGGCGATATCGGCAATGAGGGCAGGGGGGATGACAGGTTGGTCGGGCGTGCCCATGGACAGATGCAGCAGTCCCGAGTCGCCGATATAGTTGAGGTCGTGGCCTGCGACATTCGCTTTCGGACCTGTCTGTCCGTAGCCGGTCACCGAACAATAGATCAGCCCGGGATTTCTGTTGCGAAGGCATTCGTATCCGAGGCCGAGGCGGTCCATGACGCCGGGACGAAACTGCTCCAGCAGAATGTCCGCGGATTCGACAAGCGGCATGAGCCTGGCGCGGTCGGCTTCCGACTTCAGATCGAGCGCGACGCTTTTTTTTCCGCGATTGAGCAGTGCGAAGTTCACTGCGGACGCGCCCCAGGCGGGCTGATAGGCCCGCATCTCCTCGCCCGAACCCAGTCGTTCGACCTTGATAACGTCGGCGCCGGCTTCGGCAAGGATGAGCGAGGCCATCGGACCTGGCAGCAGGGTGGAGAAGTCGAGGACCTTTATGCCGTCGAGAGGGCGCATCATGCGCGTTCCCCACGCTTGGCGACGGCGGCGCGACGGGCAGGGACGTAGGCCGGCGTGCCATAGGCCTCGAAAAGAGCGGCCGAGATGTCGTAGTGATTTGCCAGGCCGCCACGGATCGTCCGCTCGATAGGGCCGTCCGGATAGCCAAGACCCGACCGGCAAGTGAGATCGATATCCACCTGCGTCGCGAGGCCTTCGTCCAGCAGGCGCAGCGCCGCGTTGTATTTCGGTCGAACCAGGCGATCGACAATGCGGCCGACCTGATCGGTGCACACGGCAGTGACGAGGCCGACCGAAGCGAAAAGATCCCTGGCGCTCGTGATTGCCTCGGGAGGGGTGTTCTTCTGAACCACCAGTTCCACGAGTGCGGAGGGTTTGTCCGATCCGTTTTGATACCGGGCGAAGCCGATGAGATTCGATCCTTCTTCGCCCCTGTCTTCACCGGTCAGGTCGCCGAGGCACTCCTTATCCAGTTCGACCAGGATGACGGTCTTCGTGGCGTCCGGCAAAGGCGTGGCGCCCCTCAGGAACAGGACGATGTCGGCTTGATCGACCGACACCGCATTCGCATGCAGCGGATCATCGTCCGGAAAGGAGGAGCTTTGCGTCACGGAAACAATCGCATGTGGCATGTCAGGCTCCGAACATCCCGTTGCCGTCATAGGAAAAGAAACCACGTCCCGACTTTCGGCCGAGAAGGCCGGCGGCGACCATGCGACGCAGCAGCGGCGGCGCCGACGCCCGAGGATCGAGCGTGATCGGGTAGAAGGCCTCCGACAGCCTGACCTGCGTATCGAGGCCGATGAGATCGATCAGTTCGAGCGGCCCCATCTTGTAGCCGAGCGCCGCCTTGATCGCCGTGTCGATGTCCTGCGGTTTCGCAACGCTGGCCTCGACGGCGCGGATCGCGTCGTTGTTGAACGGTACGAGCAGCGCGTTGAGGATGAACCCCGGTTTGTCCTGGGTCCTTACGGCGATCTGCCCGGCTGCTTCCGCCCATTGCTGTGCGGCATCGAATGTCGCATCGGCGGTGAGGATGCCGGGCGTCATTTCGACCAGCCTCATAAGCTGCGCCGGCAGACAGAAATGCATCCCGACCACATTTTCCGGTCGGCATGAGCCGCTGGCGATCTCGGTGATGGAGAGGGTCGAGGTGTTGGAGGCGACGATCGTGCCGGAGCCGCAGACGGCGTCGAGCTCGCTCAAGAGCTGGCGCTTGACACCGAGGTCCTCGAACACGGCTTCGATGACCAGATCACATTGGCCGAGTTCGCCGATGTCGCCCGTTGCGATCAGATCGTCCAGGATCCTGTTTCTCTCTGCCTCCGTCAGCTTTCCGCGCCCCACGGACTTGGCGAGAAAGGCATGTGTCGACGCCATCGAACGCTTGAGCGCTTCTTCCGATCGATCGAAAGCGATGGTGCGGAACCCCGCCCGCGCCGCGACGATCGCGATGCCCGCGCCCATGGTTCCGCCCGCGCCGCACACGCCGACGGTCTTGATCGTTCCACTCATCTTTGTACGAAGCTCCGTCCGATAATCTGACGATGGACCTGGTTGGTGCCTTCCCAGATCTGCGTGATCTTGGCGTCGCGCATCAGGCGCTCGACCCGATAGTCCGTGCAGTAGCCGTAGCCGCCATACATCTGGACGGCTTCGGTCGTCATGCGCATGGCGAGATCGGAGGCCCGCATCTTTGCCATGGAGGCCGCCAGCCCGAAGTCCTTCTCGCCCGCGTCCACGAGGCCGGCGACATGGTCGAGCCAGCACTCGGCGAATGCGAGGTCGGTCGCGAGGTCGGCGAGGGTGAACTGATTGGCCTGGAACTCGACGATCCGGCGCCCGGATTGCCGGCGTTCGTTGCCGTAGGCGGTCATGTCCTTGAGAGCCGCGGTCGCGATCCCGAGGGCGTGGGCGGCGATGCTGGGGCGGGATTTGTTCAGCGAGCCGAGGAGGATGGTAAGACCGTCCCCCGGCGCGCCGATCATGTTGGCGCGCGGCACCCGGCAATTGTTGAACGAGAGCGCTGCGGTGGAGGAGGCTCGATGCCCCATCTTGTCCTCCAGCCGGACCACCTCGAAGCCGGGGGTGCCCTTCTCGAAAACCAGAACGGACATGGCCTTCTTGGGGTCATCGATCTCGCTCCACTTGCCGAAGAGGAGGATCAGGTCCGCACGGTCTCCCGTGGTGATGAACAGCTTTGAGCCGGTCACGAGGATGTCGTCGCCATCGGGACGGAAGCTGGTCCGCATTCCCGTGGCGTCCGATCCGGCATTCGATTCCGTGATGGCGAGAGAGGCAAGCGCACCCTCGGCGATCCGGGGAAGCAGCCTTTCGCGCTGCTCATCGGTGCCGTAGTCGATCAGCGGCTTCATCGCATGAAAATTGGTCGCGTAGATGATGGCGGTTGAAGCGCAGGCTTCCGCTATCGTCTTGACGACCTCCAGATAGAGCCGGAAGCGCATGGGGTTGCCGCCAACCGCCTCGGGAAGGAAAAGCGTGTTGAGCCCAAGCGCGTTGATCGCGTCGATGTTTTCCTGCGGAAAGTCACCGGTGCGATCGTAGTGCTCGGCGTTCTTGGCGATGACATCGCGCGAGAGCCGGCGGACCTGGTCGAGCACGATGGTCTCGTCGTCCGACCACTGCCTGTGGTTCTGAAGCTGTTCGAATATCTTCATCAGTGATTGATCCCTTGTGCGCCATCCACGTAGAGGGTCTCGCCCGTCAGGAAGGGGATTTGCTCCTGGAAGAGCATGGCGACCAGCCGGGCGATCTCCTCCGGCCGTCCCGGTTTTCCTCCCGGAATCCGTTTGGAGAGCCATTTCCGGATCTTTTCGTTGTTGAGAAAGTCCCGGTTCAGATCGGTTTCCACATAGCCGGGCGCGACATTCAGAACGGCGATGCCGTCGCGCGCCCACTCGGTGGCAAGGCAGCGCGTCATGGCGCCGACGGCCGCCTTCGACGCACAGTAAGCCAGGCTTTCGGGCACACCGAGCTTGTCGAAGAAGGAGCCGATGTTCACGATCAGCGAGGAGTTAGAACGCACCAGGTGGGGATACAGCTTCTGCGACATCGTCAGCACCGAATAGGTGTTGAGCCGCATTGCCTGGTCGACATCGGACACCGAGAGATCGATGCTCGGCTTACCCTTATGCGCGCCGGCGCCGTTGACCAGGCCGACGATGGGCCCGCGTTCCGCGATCGTTCGGACGGCGGCAGTTATGTCCGCCTCCACGCGAACATCGCAGGCCAGGCCGAAACCGCAGGGCACGTCCCCCGTTCGTGACAGGCCGGCGACTGCGAATCCCCGACGATCGAGCTCGATGGCAATCGCCGCGCCTATTCCTCGGCTGGCGCCTGTCACGACGATTTGCGACCTATTCATTGCGAAACTCCGGCTTTCTCTTTTCGATGAAGGCGGTAAGACCTTCGGCGGCATCACGCGTGCGGTAGGCAAGGGTGGACAGGTCGGCCTCGATCTTCAGGCCCTCGGCGATCGGCGTGTCGCCTGCGCGTAGGACGGCGTCACGGGCGAACTGGATGGCTGGCAGGCCCTGGCGCGTGATCTCGCGGGAGAATTCGACCCCGGCCGCCACGCAGTCGCCGTTCACGACCCGGTGTACCAGGCCGATCCTCTCGGCTTCGTCCGGCAAGACGCTGCGCCCCGTCAGGATTAGATCAAGGGCGCGGCCTTCTCCCACCAACCGCGGCAGGCGCTGGGTTCCGCCATATCCGGGGATCAGACCGAGCTTGACTTCCGGTAGGCCGAGGCGCGCGTTTTGCGCCGCAATCCGGAACGTGCAGGCAAGCGCCATTTCCAGCCCGCCGCCGAAGGCATAGCCATTGATGCAGGCAACGGAGATAACCGGCAGGCGGGCGAGCTTTTCGAAAACCGCCTGACCGAGTTCCGCTCCGCGCTTCTGCTCCAGAAGGCCTCTGTCGCGCAGTTCTTCGATATCGGCGCCAGCGCAGAACGCCTTGTCGCCAGCTCCGGTAATCAGAAGCGCCCTCACCCCCTGGGTTCTGACGATGTCGAGGGCCTTGTCGATCTCACGAAGGACGGAGAAGGACAGCGCATTCAATCGATCCGGGCGGTTCAACGTGAGAAGCGCATAGTCGTCGTGTGCTTGCAGCGTAATCGTCATCGGGCCGCCCCCGACTTGGACACGAACCGCACCGGCACGGGCGAGATTTCCTGCCTTCTTGCCTGGTCTACGAGCTTCCGCTTCAGGATCTTGCCGCTGGCGGTCAGCGGAAACGCGTCGACGCGCAGGAAGTATTCCGGCATGTCGTATTTCGAAAGCCCTTCCCAGGCCAGGTATTCCAGCAATTCGAGGGGATCGGCGCTGCCGGTGATCGCGATGCAAACCCGCTCCCCGAGACGCGGATCCGGGATCGGGAAACAGGCGGCGCGGGCGACATCGCGGTGACGCATCGCGAGCGCTTCGATGTGAGAGGGGTAGATATTGTGCCCGCCGCGGATGATCACATCCTTGATGCGGCCTTCTATCTTGAGGTTCCCGGCGTCGTCGATCACCCCCAGGTCGCCGGACATGAACCAGCCGTGCTTGTTGAAGCTTGCCTCCGTTGCAGCCTGATTGTCGAAATAGCCCAGCATCAACGACGCGCCGCGTCCGCCGATTTCGCCGATCTGGCCGCGGGGAAGCTGTGCGTCCCTGTCCGACGGGTCGAAAATCCGGACCTCGTAGGCGCTGCCACCACGCCCGCAGGTGTTGACGATGGTGCGCACGTCGTCGTCGGGATGGGTGTATTGATGGGACGAATTCTCCGTCATCCCGTAAACGTTCTGCGCCCTGATGCCCTGGTTCAGGAATTTTTCCGCGACCGTGGGCGGAATGGGTGCGCCGGCCATGTAGAAGGTCTCGACATTCCCCATGCGATCGAGCCCGCGCCGTTTCTGTTCGGCGAGAATATCCATGGCATGGGTGGGGACGCCGAGAACGTAAGTCGCCCTCGTTTCGAGGATCCAATCGAGCCGGTCCATCCCCAGCGGCGCGTCGTCGGTGATGAAGCGCCCCGCTGCCAGAAGCCATTGAGCGACGGCCACCCAGGCGATGTGGTGGGAAAGTGGAGCCAGGCTCAGGATCGCGGTATCCGGACCATGCCGCCAGTCGCGCACCAGTTCCCGCGCATTGGCGAGCAGGGTGTTGTCCGAGTGCATGACGCATTTCGGCTCGCCGGTCGTGCCGGAGGTGAAGGCCAGGTAGAGCAGCTTGTCCGGGTCCCTCGAATAGCCCGTCAGGTTGGGTGCGGCGGAGGGAAAATTGTCCGGCGTGAACACCATGCGAAGGCTTTCGATCCTCGCCAGGATGCTTTCGAAACGACCGGTCTGGCGATCGGCACCCCAGCCCTCTTCCGTCAGCAGGATACGTGCGGACAGGCGATCGAGAAGCGTGCCGATTTCCGCACATGTATGGGAGCGGTGCAAAGACGGATTGCAGGCAAAGCCTTCGCGCGAACAGGCAAGAAAGGTGAGGATTGCCTCGACGCGATTGGACAGCCAGATCGAGACGCGATCCCCGGACTTCAGACCGTAGACCCGCATCTCGGCGGCCAGGCCGTCCGCCCGCGCGAGGGTTTCGGCCCAGGTCAAAGCCTGGCGGCCATCCTGGAGCGCAAGTTTGTCCGGATAGGCGGCCGCGTTGTCGCGAAGCAGCGAGTAGAATGTATCCGAACGCCAGAGGCCCTTTTCATAATTTTCGCGGGCCCTGGCGGGATGATGGAGCGTAAGGAACGAATGCATGGCCTAGCGCCCGAACTTCGACGCTTCAGGTTTCCTGCGCGCGGAGAAGGCCTCGCCAAGTTCGTGGCTTTCCTCGCTTTCCAGATAGGAGCGCAGCAGCAGATCGTGCGCCATGCGGGACAGACCCGATACGCCGCCGTGGCGGGCATTGAACGCTGCCTTGATCGAAGCGAGCGCGAAAGAGCCGCGTTCCGCGATTTCGAGGGCGAAGGATCTGGTTTCCTCCTCGAGCTTGTCGTCGGGCACGACCTTGTTGATCAGACCGAGACCGAGGGCCTCGTCGGCCGTGATCTTGGGGTTGCGGTACCAGATTTCCTTGGCCTTCTTCTTGCCGACGAGATCCTCGAGGTACCAGGTGCCGTATCCGGCATCGAACGAGCCCACCATGGGGCCGACCTGACGGAAGATCGCGCTCTTCTTGGCGATGGTGCAGTCGCAGACCATTTGCAGGACATTCCCGCCGCCGACGGCGAACCCGTTCACGGACGCAATGACGGGCTTCTGTAACTTGTCGATCGCCTCGTACATTTCCAGGGTCGGGAGCGTTCCGGCATAGAGGGTCGTGTCCTCCATTCCATCCTTGCGACCACCAAGGCAGAAGAACTGCTCGCCCGCGCCCGTCAGTACGACGACCCTCGTGCGCGTTTCCCGGCGGATCAGCTCGATGCAGTCCCGCAGCTCGTGACACATGTCGACGTTGAACATGTTGCCGTCTTCCGGACGGTTGAGAGTGATCGTGCCGATCGGGCCGTCTTCACGGTAAAGGATTGTCTCATAGGTCATTGGTTTCTCCTGAAATGATCTTCCTTTCCGCTAGCTCGGCAATTTGCCGATCCTGGAATCCGAAGGTCTCGCGCATCAGCTGTTCGGTGTGTTCGCCAAGCAGGGGCGGGGGGCGCTGCGGCCTGCCGGCCTGCCGGTCGATCAGGATCGACGGGCCGACCTGCGGCACGGACCGACCGTTCTGTTCCAGGCGATAGAAGACACCTCTTCGGATCAGTTCCGCATCCCCGGCGATCTCGTCGATGCGATTGATCGGGCCACAAGGAACACGCGCGGCGCGCAGTGTGGGGAGCCAGTGAGAAGAGGGCTTTTCAAGCAGAATGCGTTGGATCTCGCTCACGATCTGCGATCGTTTCTCCCGCCTTGCGGCATTGCTGGCAAAGGCTGGATCCTGGTGGAATTCCGGGCGTTCCAGCGCATCCCAGAAGCGCCGCCAGATACCGTCGTTTCCAAGCCCGATGGTGATGGAGCCGTCGGCGGTGCGGAAGGCCTGATAGACTGAGATGACGCTGTCGGTGGCGCCTGAGCGGCTCGGTACGTCGCCCGAGCCAAGATAGGGGACGATCCTGCATGTCAGGAACCGCGTCATGGAATCGACGAGTGCGACGTCTACCACCGCGCCCTTGTCGCGGCTGAGCCGCCTGACAAGCGCCGAGACGGTGGCAAATGCGGCATCGTGCCCTGCCAGCATGTCTGCCGCCGGCGCGCCGACCTTTTGGGGCGGCCCGTCGCGCTCCCCCGTCAGGTCCATGACACCGGAATATCCTTCGGCGATGAGATCGTAGCAGGGCCAGTCGGCCCGCTCTCCTTCCAGCCCGAAGCCGGTGATCGCGACATAGATCAGCTTCGGGTTGCAGGCCTGCATTTGGTCCGGCCCGATGCCCAGCTTCTCGAGAACGCGCCTGGGAGAGTTCACGATCATGACGTCGCTCTTCGACACCATGGAGCACAGCACGGCGAGCCCTTCCGCGGTGGAATAGTCGACGACGATGCTCTGCTTGTTTCTGTTGACGCTGAGAAACCACAGCGACTCGCCACCCAGAAACGGTGGGCCCCAGGCGCGCGCGTCATCGCCGCCGGCCCGTTCGACCTTGATGACTTCGGCGCCCATGTCGCCGAGGAGCATGGAGGCGTAAGGTCCGGCAACCGAGCTCGTCAGGTCCAGCACCCGGATGCCGGAAAGCATGTCGAATCCGTCGCCGCAACCGACGACGGGAAGGCTTTCATACGGAAGTGTTTCCCGTTTCGCTGACGGGTTGGTCTCAAGCATGGAAGTGGCCTCCAGATCATCCCAGCCTGTGCAAAGGCCATGCCAACCGATGCGCCTGGGGATTTTTGGCGGTCCTGCCGCGGCAAACGGCCCGTGGCGCAAATGATTTCGTCAGACAGAATGCAATTCTGCTTGATAGATCGTGTCTTCGCCTGCTACACGGTCCATGGGAAGTGTCCGTGTGAAGGACGCCCCGCCGCTGATGGACGCAGCCTCATGACCGGAGGTCGGATATGCCGATAGTGGAAGGCGTGGTTATTGTTCGCAGATCAAGCCTGATCTTCTCCAGCGGCCTCGGCGCCGACCCGAGGGTAAAGGCACTGGCGACTGATGCTGCCTGGATGAGCGAGGCGAAACGCCGCCGCCTGCAGCCTCTTCATCTCGACAAGTTCAATCTTGCGCTCGTGGTGGTGCCAGCCAACGACGTGGATCTCATCATCATCAGCCGGGCGCGGGACGCGGTTCTGGAGTTCATCGGCTCCGTCGACTTCGCCTATGATATCATCGACAGAATGCTGACGGATCCGTTCGATGCCCTCACCGTCGTCGATGCGGCAGCCCGCGTCGCCTATATCTCGCCGGTTCATGAAGATTTCTTCGGCCTCGAGCATGGTGAGGCCAACGGCCTTCCCGTCCGGCAAGTCATCGAAAACACGCGGCTCGACACCGTCGTCCAGTCCGGCAAGTCGGAGATCGGCCAGTTGCAGAGGATGAAAGGCGTGGAGCGGGTCGTCTCCCGCCTGCCGATCACCCGCGACGGCGCCGTGCTCGGTGCCGTGGGCCGTGTCATGTTCAAGGGGCCTGAACAGGTTACTTCGCTCAGCAAACGGGTCAGCGTGCTGGAGAGTGAGGTCGAATTTCATCGGCGTGAGGCCGCCGCCTTGCGGCGTCGTACCTACGGACTGGACGATCTTATCGGCAATAGCGATGCCATGCGCCGGCTTCGCGCGGAAATCACCAAAATCGCGCCACTCGATGTGCCCGTCCTCATCCGTGGCGAAAGCGGCACGGGCAAGGAACTCGTGGCGCATTCGCTTCATCAATTGAGCTCACGGCGGGACGCTTCCATCGTCATGGTGAATGCCGCGGCTCTTCCTGCCACACTCGTCGAATCCGAGCTGTTCGGCTACGAGCCCGGCGCCTTTACCGGGGCGGATAAGAAAGGGCGCAAGGGCAAGTTCGAGCAGGCCGACGAAGGCACCATTTTTCTCGACGAGATCGGCGACACGCCGCTCGACGTCCAGGTGAAGTTGCTGCGTGTGCTTCAGGACAAGGTGGTGGAGCGCATCGGCAGCGATCGTCCGCGAAATGTCGATTTCCGGCTTATCTCGGCAACCAATCGGGACCTTCATACCCTCGTCTCGGAGGAGAAGTTCCGGCTGGACCTCTACTATCGGATATCGCCGATCGTGATTGCGGTGCCGCCGCTTCGGCAGCGACTGAACGACATAGAGGAACTCGTGGCGTATTTCCTGCGCGACATATCCCGCATCCACGGGCGCCCGGCGCCGCAGATCACCGATAGCGCGCTGGCGTATCTCATGGATCAGCCTTGGCCCGGCAATGTACGCCAATTGCGCCACGAGATCGAAAGGGCGTTCGTGTTTGCGGAAAAGGGCGTTGTCACCGTGGACACTCTTGTTCGCCATGGCGACACCAACCTGATGTTCGCCGCGCAGCATGGTGCGATGAGCCGGCAAAGCGGAATGGCCGTGCCCCGGCTGAAGGAAGCTGTCGACAACACGGAGTTCGATCTCGTGCGGGAGGCTATGGCGCTCCACAACGGAAACAAGAAGAGGGTGGCCGAGGATCTCGGGATCTCAAGGTCCTATCTCTACAAGATCCTGCGGGAGAACAGTCCCTGAGCGGGGAAGGCTGTCGTTGGCATGCGCCTTGCGTAAGCGATGGGCATTGCGCAAAGGAGGTATCCATTGACACGAGAACTTCAGGGAAAAACAGCTATCGTCACCGGCGGAAGCGGCGGGCTCGGAAAGGCAATCGCACGCGAGCTTTTTCTGGCCGGGGCTTCGATCTTCCTGGTCGCGAGAAATCGCGACACGCTGGAGGCGGTGCGCGACGAGTTTGGCGCGCTCGACCAGCGCGGCATCGAGACCTTCCAGGCGGACCTGATGGACCTCGATGCCGCGCAGCGTTGCGTTGACGAGGCCGTCGCCCGGTTCGGAAAGCTGGACATACTGGTCAACTGCGCCGGTTCGACCAAACGGGGAGAATTCGCAAAGCTGACCGATGAAGACTGGGCGAGTGGCTACGGGCTGAAGCTGCATGGAAGCGTCCGCATGTGCAGGGCGGCTTGGAAGCACCTTGTGGCGCAGCGGGGAAGTGTCATCAACATCGCCGGCGTCAGTACGCATACGCCGACCGCCGACTTCACCATCGGGGCGTCCGTCAATTCCGCGCTCTTGACCTTCTCCAAGGCACTTGCGGATATCGGTATTGCCGATGGCGTGCGGGTCAACGCAATCAATCCCGGTTACATCGATAGTGACCGTCTATCATCCCGCATTCTGGCGCTTTCGCGCGAGCGGTCGGAAAGCCCCGATGTAATCTGCGCCGAGCTCTTGCGACACTATCAGGTCGAGCGTTTCGGTCTGCCGCACGAGGTAGGGCAACTGGCTGTCTTCCTGGCATCGGATAAGGCCGCCTACATTCATGGCACGGCCATCGATGTGGACGGCGGCGCCACACGCGGCGCGTAGCGCTCCTGCATTTCCATAGGCTCCCTCGCCTGTTTCGCCGGGCGAGGGTTCGTTTGACGCCGCCTCATCGCGCCGGATGTTTTCCGGCAGGCGGTGGGGCAAGGCACGCCTCTTATGCACCCGGCTCGCCGTTCTCGCCAGCAGGGTCAAACCTGTGATGGCGCAGTCCCGAACGCTGGAATTCCGGCACGTTCAGCGCGGCAATTGAATTCTACCAATTGACTAGAATGTTGTCCTGCAATATCACTTAACAGAACAGTATTCTGTCAAGTAGAATTTTTTACATTGGGATCGGACAGGCGTTCGAAAATCTAGATCAGGGGAGTTTCATGGAAAAATCGTATAAGCGTAAGGTTCTGTCGGCTCTCGTCGCGGCTGGCGTCAGCCTCTCCGGGACATTTGCGGCGAAGGCGGAGGAGGCTGCTCCGAGCGTCAAGATCGGCTGGCAGAAGATTCCCATGCTGGCGGCAAGCTATCTTGTCGGCCAGAACGCCAAGAGCCATGGCCTCAACGTCGAGCTTATCCATTTCAACCGCTACTCGGACATGCGTGTCGCGCTCGAGAACGGCTCGATCGATTTCGGCAGTATCAGCCCGACGGACGTCAACGTGGTTGCCGATGCGGGCGAACCGAATTTCTCGGTGATCGCGGGGCAGGCCAAAGGCGGCGACCTGATTGCGAAGAAGGCCGGACTGGGCCCGGTGACGTGGGAGCAGCTGGCTTCCGGAAAGATCCCATTCGGCAGCTTCGGCGGCGGCATCGCATGGCTCAAGACGGTCGCGACCATGGATGAGAAGGGATATGATTTCGGCAAGGTCGATGAGATCAAGGTTGCCGGCACGATCCAGGACGTCATGCAGAACGTCAAGATCGGCAAAGCGCAGGTCACCATGAATGTCGATCCCGCCATCGCCCAGGCGGTGCTGGAAGGTTATGCGGAATATGCCGACGAGCTCGACATCAACAGCTCCAAGCTGGGGGGCCAGAACTCGCTCTTCGTCGCCAACAAGAAACTGCTCGACAATCAGGATGTTCTCGACAAGGTTCTGAGGGCCTATGTCAGCGAGACCAAGCGGCTGCAGGACGATCGCGAACTGTGGGTGACGACTTACCAGGAATATACCGGCGTCGAGCGGAAGGTGGCGGAACTGTCCCTGCAGCGGGTCCATCTCGACCTGACATTCTCGGAAGACCAGCTGAAGAGCTTCTCAAGCTTCATGTATGACAAGGGCCTGGTCAGGAGCGAAGGTCTCGCGGACAAAATTGGAACAAACTACAACTACGGTCCGCTTTCCAAGGTCACCGGAAAAACTGCTGAAGAATTGGGAAAAAGCAAGCAGTAAGGCTTCGCATAGAAGGAAGAACGATGTCAGCGCCACAAAGCACGCTCGATCATCCGCTGGCGATCGACGGGAAGACGCCCGGCGAGGTTGATGTGAAGTGGTCCGACCGCAGGTTGGTCAAGCTTCTGCTGTTCGTTGCCGTGCCGGTCGCAGGCATTCTGCTCTGGCAGTTCCTTGCAGATCGGGGTGTGCTGATCAGCAGCATGCCCTCTCCCTTGGAGGCCGCCGAGACCTTGTGGCATTGGATGTTCGGTGTTCCGAAATCCAGCGTCGATGTATATGCCGGTACCTGGCTGGCCCAGGTAATGGCAAGCGGCCAGCGGGTTGTCATCGGATATGCGCTTGCCGCCCTGGTCGGCATCCCGCTCGGGGTGCTGATCGGCGCCAACAAGATCGCATATGCCTTGCTCGACCACGTAATCCAGGCCCTGAGAACCGTGCCGGCGCCGGCCTGGGTGCCGTTCACCTTGGCGTTCTTCGGGCTTAGCCCCTTGGCGACGGTCTGGCTTATCTCGCTGGTGGCGTTCTTTCCGATCGTCGTGAATACGATCAGCGGCGTTCAGCAAGTGTCGCCGCTGTTACGCGATGCGGCGCGGATGCTCGGCGCCCGGCCGTTCTACATATGGAGGCGCGTTCTGGTTCCCGCCGCGCTTCCCTTCATCTTCGTCGGACTGCGGCTGGGCGCGGGCATGGCCTGGATCGCGGTCGTCGTGAGCGAGCTGGTGGGCGTCAAGGACGGCCTCGGCTACAGCCTGTACCAGTCCTATCAGTTCGGGCGCATGGACATCCTGGTCGGGACGATGTTCACGCTGGGTGTCTTCGGCCTGATCTCTGACCGGGCAGTGGGGTTCGTGGCTCGAAAAGTGATCCGGGCTTAGGGAAGGGTCTTATGTCCACCGTCGATATCAACGGCTTGAACAAAGAGTTTCAGGGGCTGCCCGTCGTCAGGGACTTCAGCCTCAGGATCGAACGCGGCGAGTTCGTGTCGATCCTGGGCCCGAGCGGTTGCGGCAAATCGACGGTCCTCAACATGATCGCGGGCTTCATTCCACCAAGCCAGGGATCGATCAAGGTTGCCGGCCACGAAGTCACCGGCCCCGGCCCGGATCGCGGCGTCTGTTTCCAGCAATCCGCTCTCTTTCCGTGGCTCAGCCTGTGGGAAAACATCGCCTTCGGCCCGAAGGCGCAGGGCGTGTTCGACGCCGACCGCAAGGCGCGGGCCAGGCAGCTTCTGCACGAGTTCGGGCTCAGCGAGTTTCACGGGCACCGGCCCTCTCAGCTTTCAGGCGGCATGCAGCAGCGCGCCGCAATAGCCAGGATATTGATCAACAATCCCGATATCCTGCTCATGGACGAACCGTTCGGCGCCCTCGACGCCCAGACGCGGCTGAGAATGCAGAATTTCCTGATGAAGGTTCAGCGGGAGTTCGGTTGTACGATCCTGTTCATCACCCATGATGTCGATGAAGCCATTTACATCAGCGATCGTGTGCTCGTCATGAGCGCGCGTCCCGGGCGTATCGTCGAGGAGCTGGTGGTCAGCCAGGCCAAGCCGCGGACGACGGAATTTCTGCTGTCGGAGGAATTTCGCGACCATAAATACAGGGCCTTCAAGTCGCTTGAAGCGTCGTTCAATCGTGATGCCGCCTGATACCGAACTTTGGGGACGTGCCTTGGCTTCAAACCTAGTGTCAGATCTCGGCTCGGCGAGCGGCGCCTTCCAGTCCATCCGGATCTCTTCTTCCGATGGCGTTGCGACCATAAGGCTGCTTCCGGATGACGGACTGGATAGCCTGGAAGAGGGCGCGGCGCTGGTTGCTTTCGCCCAGCACAAGGAGATCGCCACGGCGCTCGATCGGCTCTCCGTGGCCCCGTCGATCCGGGTGATCGTGATGACTGGCACGGATCGCACATTCGTGGCGCCCTCCAAACGATCGGTCACGCTCAAGAATCTTCCACCGGAAGAAGACTGGGGCCTCATTGAAGGGCTGCGGCGAACGCTGCTGGCGATATTGGAGCATCGATGTCCGATCATTGCCAAGGTCAATGGCGATGCGGTCGGATACGGATCCAGCCTGATGTTCGCCTGTGACTTCATCATCGCCAGCGAGGAGGCCCTGATCGCAGACCATCACCTCGGCATGGGCGAGCTTCCCTATGGAAAGCCCGATTTTGGTTTCGTTCCCGGTGATGGCGGGACGATCTTTCTGCCCTTCGCGATGTCTCCCGCCCAGACACGTGACTACCTGACGGTCGCCCGGCACTGGACGCCGCGGGAGATGGCGGCGAAGGGCATGATCAACGATGCCGTTGCGCCGGGCGAGCTCGATGCCGCGGTCGATCGGATCTGCGCTGCCTTGAAGCGAAGGCCTGACCATGCCCTCGCCTGGACAAAGCGCATACTCAACCAGCCGGTGATGGAGCGTTTCGCGTCCGGTTACGATGCCGCCATGGCATACGAAGTCATCAACATCCTGCATCGGCGATCGGAAAATGTCCGCGCGGGTTGATCCGGTATTCTTACAGCATTGCATTTGGGAAGTGGCGGCTTACGCCGCCTTGATAGGATCGGGCCTATGTCGACAACTTTGAAACAACATGGAAAACGGGTTGCCATCGTAACCGGCGCGGCGGGCGGAATCGGTTCTGCCATCGTCGAGCGCCTGCTTGCGGACGGCTTTGCGGTCGCGGCAGTGGATGTGAATGGGGATGGTCTTCGGACGCTGGCCGAGCGGATCGACGCGTCGGATTGTTTTGCAACCTTCCAGTTCGACGCCAGCGAGGACGCCACGCAAGGCGTTGACGACATCACCGATACTCTCGGGGCACCATATGCGCTGGTGAATGCCGGAGCGCTGCTTCACTCCGGAAGCGCGGTGACCACGACAGACGAGGATTGGGCGCGCATTCTGGCCGCCGATCTGACGGCGCCCTTCAAGCTCTGCCGGGCGGTGTTGCCGGGCATGATCGAGAAAGGTGCAGGCGCCATCGTGAACATCGGCAGCATCGGGACCGAAATCGGCTTCCGCGAGCGGGTCGCCTATTGCGCTGCCAAGGCCGGCCTGGTCGGCATGACCCGGGCAATGGCCGTCGACCACAGCAAGTCGGGGATAAGGATCAACGCGGTCAACCCCGGCACGACGGAGACGCCGATGGTGACCTCCATGTTCGAGAACTCCCCGGACCCCGTCGCGGCGCGCAAGCTGTCTGAATCCCATCAGCCTTCCGGCCGGATCGGCCTGCCAAGGGAAATCGCGGCGGCGGTCGCGTTCCTCGTGGGCGACGATTCGTCCTACATCTTCGGTGCCACGCTGACCGTCGATGGCGGCCGGTCCATCTGGTAGGGCATGTCCAGCCGAGGCAGCATCGCCTCGCCGTCGGACGATGCGGCAACGACAATGCTCTGGAGCAATCCCGCTGAACCGGACTTCACGGGATTGCTCAAGGTCGCTCCTTTCCCCCTCAGCCGATTATCGGGAAGAATGCCATGTCAGTAGAAGCCCTCGATCGCCTCATCAATCCGGCCGGTTTCCAGTCAATTCGCGTTACTCGCTCGAACGGCGTGGCGACGATCGGGATGCTGCCGGATGACGGGCTCGTGGACGGAAAGACCGATCGTGAACGGGTCGTTCTCTTCGCCCTGCACAAGGATATCGGCGAGGCTCTGGAATGGCTGGGCCGCGATGATCTTACCCGTGTCGTGGTCCTGGAGGGCGCGGGTGACGCGTTTGTCGTGCCGCCGAAGGGCGGAAAGCTGCTGCAGGATCTTTCCGCGGTCGAGGACTGGGATCTCATCGAAGGCCTGCGGCGGACGCTCCTGGCCGTCATCTCGCTCGCCAAGCCGGTCATCGCCAAGGTCAATGGCGATGCGATCGGCTTTGGTTCATCCCTGCTCTATGCCTGCGACTTCATCGTTGCCAGCGAAGATGCGCTGATCGGAGACATGCATCTCGGCATGGGCGACTTGCCCTATGGCAACAAGACATGGGGTTTTGTCGCCGGTGACGGGGGAGCGATCTTCGTTCCGATGCATATGACGCTTCCCATGGCCAAGGAATATCTGATGCTGGCGCGGACATGGACCACGCGGGAACTCGCCGACAAGGGTGTGATCAACCACGCGGTTCCCCGGGCGGAACTGGATGCGAAGGTCCTCGATATGTGCGAGAGGCTCATGCGTCGCCCGCCCTATGCCATGGCCTGGACCAAGCGGGTGCTCAATCGGGACGTGCTCCAGCGCTTCAATGCTGGTTATGACGCGGGCATGGCGTTCGAGATCATCAACGTGCTGCACAAGCGCGCCGAGATGCATCGACCGAAGGACGATACCCAGTGACCATCTCAGAGGGATGGTCGGCAGGGATCGCGGAACACCTTCATAAGATCGGCGATCGCGATCTTCCCGTCCTTGCCGCATCGCTGATTTGCGGGACGGGCGATGGCCGATGGCTGGAGGAACCGTATTGGAGCGCATTGGGGCAATCCCGACTGGGGTCGGCCAGCGTGGCCGGCGGTCGGGTTCGCCAGGAGATTCTGGAAGCCGTCGTGAACTGGTTGCGGCAGCCTTCTCAAGACAGCCGCCAGCTTGAGCTCGAAATCTCCGACCCGGTTCTGTCCGACCTTTTCCGGCTTGTCACGGGCGACGAATTGGAGGCGCCGTATGCTCAGAAACTGCGTCTCGATCTAGGCCTGGACATGGACGGCGACGCGATGTCGAAGGTCGATGGCTCGAAGAACATCAGGGTGGCGGTGATCGGTGCGGGCCTTTCGGGGCTGCGGGTCGCCGAGAAGCTTCTGACGGACGGCTTCGACGTGACAATTTACGAGGCCGGCGCGTCGGCAGGCGGCGTGTGGCGCGAAAACACCTATCCGGGATGCGGTCTCGACACCCATCCCTACCAGTATGAGTTCCCCGACGCTCCGTTCCCCGGTTGGCAAAAAGGGTATGCCAACCGGGGGGACATCCTCGCCTACATCGGTTGGCTGATCGATCGCTGGCACCTGGCAAACAGGATCGTCTGGAACACGCAGGTTCGTGGAGCCCGCTGGGACGGCGCTCTGCGGCAATGGGTTTTGGACTTGGCCGACGGAAAGCCGGGACCGCGCGCCGACATTCTGATTGCCGCTGTCGGTGCATTGAGCAAACCAAAGGTTCCGCCCATCGACGGCATCGAGACCTTTGCCGGCGCGATTTTCCACACGTCCGGTTGGCGCCATGACACGAGCCTGAAAGGCAGAAGGATTGGCCTCATCGGCAACGGCTCCAGTGGCGTACAGGTCGCCAAGCATCTCTCGGAACAGGGAAATCTGACGCTGTTCCAGAGGTCGCCGGCCTGGATCGTTCCGCGTCGTTCCGACTTCGACAAGCCGCTGATCGATGAAAGCCATCGGCACCTGTTCGCATCCATCCCGGGATATGAGCGCTGGTTTCGCCTTCGGCTCGCCTGGGAGCTGGGGGATAAGAACTACCGCAATCTCCGGCTCGATCCGTCCTGGAGGGGCGGGAAGGGGATCAATTCCCACAACGAGGCAATCCGCCGCGATCTGGTCAAATATATAGGGAGCAAAGTCGCCAAACGTCCGGACCTGATGGAAAAGCTTGTTCCCGACTATCCTCCCTTTACCAAGCGGATGGTCGTGGACAACGATTTCTACACCGCGCTGGCGGCTCCTGGCTCGTCCGTGGTGACGGAAGCAATCGTTGCCGGAGACGCGCATGGCTTATGGACCGCCGATGGCCGTCACCACCGACTTGACGTGATCGTGCTGGCTACCGGGTATCGCAGCACGCAGTTTCTCTGGTCGCTGGATCTTCGAGGACGCTCCGGCCGGACGCCTGCCGAACTGGCGGGAGGCGATGATGAAATCCGGGCGTATATGGGCGTATCCCTACCGGATTTCCCGAATTTCTTCGTTATGCAAGGCCCCAATACCGGCGCAGGCCACGGTGGTTCGCTGACATTCGCCGCGGATTGCCAGGCCACGTTCATTCGTAACGGTGTGCGCGCCATGCTCCGGCGCGGGACGTCCACGATGGAATGTACAATGGATGCGCTCGACGCCTTCAACCGGGAACTGGACCAGGGACTGAAGACGATGGTCTGGTCGATGGGGGACGTTACAAGCCGTTTCCGCAACAGGCAGGGACGCGTCGTCGGGAACCATCCATGGTCCTGGCAGGACATCTGGACAAGGGCGAGAACTGTCGACGAGGGCGCCTTTCATTGGTCCTTGCCCGGGCCGTTGTCGTGAAAATCAGGAGGAGAACCGCGTGCTGAAATCACACGATCGCTATGACTATTCCCCGATCAATGCGCGACCTGACTATCGCTGGCCGAACGGAACGGGGCTGGCTGTCCACTTCAGCCTCAATGTCGAGCATTTCTCATTTGGTGAGGGGCTCGGCAATGATTACGCGGCGCCCACGGCACCGCCGCAGCCGGCGACGCGATCGTTCGCGTGGCGAGATTATGGAAACCGCGTCGGGGCCTGGCGGCTGCTCGATCTGGCCGAGGCGTACGACCTTCCCTACGGGCTGCTGGCCAACAGCGAACTTTACGACTACTGCCCCGAGATGATCGCCGCCTTTTCCCGGCGAGGAGACGAGATCGTCGGCCATGGCCGTACGAACTCCGAACGGCAGGACGCGATGGACTTCGCAACCGAGCAGAGGATGATCTTCGAGGCGACCGAAAAGATCGCCCGGCACGAGGGAAAGCGACCCGCCGGCTGGCTCGCGCCCTATCTGGTGCAAACCCACGATTCACTCGATCTCCTGAAGCAGGCCGGCTATCGCTACATGATGGACTGGTCGCTCGACGATCAACCTATCTGGTTTCGCACGAAGCATGGCCCGATCCTGTCGGTCCCCTATGCGCACGACCTTAATGACACCCTTGAGTGCGTGACCCGAAAGACGCCCTCACAGGAGTTCTGCAACAATCTGGTGGATCAGTTCGACGAGATGCTGGAGGAATCCGCGAGACGGCCACTCGTCATGCCGATCGTCCTGCACAGCTATGTATTGGGGCAGCCATATCGTCTCAGGCAGTTCCGTCGCGTCGTCGAGCATATCCTCGCCCACCGCAAGGATATCTGGATCACCCGTCCCGGCGATATCTGCGCCTACATCGAAAGCCTTCCAGCCGGCATCGTGCCGGGATCGCTCTGAGATCTTAAAGCCAACGACCGCCCAGCGAGGCCGTCAACTGCTCCGCATAGCCCATCAGCGAGCGGGACATTTCCGCGACCCTTTCTTCCGAAAACCGGGTGATCGGGCCGGAGAGCGCCAAAGCGCCGATCAGTGTCCGCGTGCCGTTGAAGATCGGGACGGCGATGGCGGCCGTCTCGGAATCGCGCTCGCCGAACGATTTCAATGGCAGGCTGGCGACCAGCTTTGCCCATTCGGCTGGACTTGCAACTGGGTGCTGGAAACTCGCCAGAACGTGACCGGCGGCACCTTGGCTGATCGGCAGCACGTCGCCTTCCCTGATGTGGTCGCGGATGGCGTGCTTGGTGTCTTCGCGAAACAGACAGATGCGAATCTTGCCTTCACGCCGATAGAAGGATGCGCTCTCGCCGGTTTCCTCGACGAGCTTGCGCAAGATCGGGCGAACCAGATGCTCCAGCCTGAAACTGCGCTGGTAGATGTTGCCGAGCCGCATGACGGCGGGGCCGAGGGCGAAGTTCTTGTCGGGAAGGCGGATGAGATAATGAGCCCGTTCCAGAGAAGTGGCCAGGCGCAACAGGGTGCTCTTGTACAGCTTGCTGCGCTCGGACAATTCATGGAGCGACAGAGACGTATCGTCCTCCTGGAAGCATGCCAGAATGCTCAGGGCGCGATCGACTGCATCGACGCCTCCGGCGGCCTTTTCAGCAGGTTGTTCCTTTTCGACGATTGTCGACTCCATCAGCACGGTACATCGCCGAAAGCGCGAGCCTTTCTCGACGTCGGTTTTCTAAAATGCTGCCGATCCCCGGTCAAGGGAATTGCCCTCGGGCATTAATCGCAACGGATGGTTGACAGCGGCAGGCCATATCCATAATTCTATCAGAAAGAATTTGGTGCTGTTAAATAGAATTCTGTCGCGGCGCCTGGCGCGTGTCGGCAAGCACGATACATGTCCTTTGGGCATGTCCTTGGGAGTACGCGCATGACGGATCACGGCTCGCTGGATTCGGTACGGGAATGGTGGCGAACATCGATCATCGACATCGCGCCGGGTTCCATCCGGGTTCGGGGCTATGCGATCGAGGATTTGATCGGCGAGGTAAGCTTCTCGGACATGATCTGGCTGATGCTCAGGGGGGAACTCGCCTCCGCTCATCAATCCGCCTTGCTGGCGGCAGCGCTCGTGGCCGCAGTCGATCACGGTCCGCAGGCTCCCTCGATCGCGATCGCACGAATGGCGACGACGTGCGGCGTTGCCATCAACAACGCCATGGCTTCGGCCGTGAATGCCCTTGGCGATGTTCACGGAGGAGCAGGCAAGCAAGCGATGGAAATCTACCAAGCCATCGATCAACGCGTGCGTGCCGGCGCCTCGGTGGTGATTGCGGCGGAAGCGGAGATCGCCCGACGACTGGGCGATGGCCAGATGATCGAAGGCTTCGGTCATCGATTTCATGGTGTCGATCCTCGTGCCGTGCGGCTTCTAGATCTGCTTGACGCCGCGGCTGCTCAAGGCGCCATCGAAGGCCGATTTACAGCCATCGCCAGGGCCGTCGAAGCCGAACTCGCAACGGCGAAAGGCCAGCGGCTCGCCATGAACATCGATGGTGCGACCGCGACTGTTCTGTGCGAACTCGGTTTCGGCCCGGACGATGCGCGGGGATTGTTCATTCTCTCCCGCTCGGTCGGCATCCTCGCCCACGCTCGCGAACAGAGCATACAGGGTGGCCGCATCAAGGGGCCGATGCCGCCCTCCGTTCCCTATCTATTCGAAGGCGCAGCGCCGAGAGCGTTGTCCATGGAAATGCCGACGCTCGGGTACGGAAGAGCAGAATGATCGCGGGCAAGAAGCTGCCGCTCCGGGGCATCACCGCCTTGGACTTCGGCCATACGGTGATGGGGCCGTCCTGTGGGCTGGTGCTTGCCGATCTGGGCGCCGACGTCATCAAGGTGGAGCCCGCCCCAGACGGCGACCCGACCCGTCGACTGAAGGGGTTCGGCACCGGATATTTCGGCTCCTTCAACCGCAACAAGCGGTCGATCGCCATCGATCTCAAGACCGCGCAAGGTCAGGAGATCGCTCATCGGCTCGTTCGAAAAGCGGATGTGCTGATCGAGAATTTCGCCCCGGGCACGATGGACAGGCTCGGCCTGGGCAAGGATGTGGTTGCCGGTCTCAATCCCAGGCTCATCTATGCCAGCCTGAAGGGTTTCCTGCCGGGCCCTTATGAAAATCGCCTGGCGCTTGACGAGGTCGTCCAGATGATGTCCGGCCTCGCATATATGACCGGGCCGACCGGGCGGCCGTTGCGCGCCGGTACGTCCGTGGTGGACATTACCGGCGGCCTCTTCGCCGTGATCGCCATTCTCGTGGCTCTTCGCGAACGGGAAAGCTCCGGAACCGGGCAGGTGGTGGAATCGGCGCTTTACGAGACGGCGGTTTTCCTGATGGGACAGCATCTCTGCTACGCGTCGCAATCGGATGGTCCTATCCCGCCCATGCCCGAAAGGGTCTCGGCGTGGGCGGTGTACGACATCTTGCGCGTCCGGGACGATCGGTTGATCTTCGTCGGGATAACATCCGACAATCATTGGGAGAGGCTGTGCCGGCAAATCGGGCGGAACGATCTCGCCACGGATCCCGGTCTGTCGACCAACAATGCGCGTATCGAAGGCCGTGACCGGTTGATCCCGATCCTGGCCGAATTCTTCGGCCGGCTGTCGATGGAGGAAGCTGTAGCGATTTGCGAGGCGGCTCGCATTCCCTTCGCGCCGATCGTCGTGCCGGAAGACCTGTTCGGCGACCCCCATTTGCAGGCGCGAGAAGGCCTGATGCCGACGATATTGCCCAATGGTGTCGAAACGGCCTTGCCGCGCCTTCCCCTCACCATGGCCGATACGGATCTGGGTTTGCGGAGCAACCCTCCTCCCGTCGGCAGAGATACGCGCGATATACTGGAGCAGATCGGGTACTCAGGCCCGGAAATCGATGCTCTGGCCAGTAACCGCGTGATAGCGGGCGAGAGGCTGGCGGATCTTGCCGAAGCGGCCGCCTTCTGAGGACGGGATGGGAGCATGTGATGACGATCGATTCCGACGCCGCCCTGGCAGGCGAGGACGCCACCCTGACCCTGACGCATCCGGACCGGTGCCTTTCCAACTGGCGGGATCTGATCCGAGGCGAAGAAGAACAGGCGGTGGTTTCGCGCTACGGCCGGTCCATCGGGCTCGGCAGGCGCCCGGCGCTCCTGATGGTCGATTTCCAACGCGCCTATCTCGGCCGTGACGAGCCACTTCTGGATCAGATCGACGAATATCCGGCATCGTCTGGTTCCAGGGGCTGGACAGCGTTTCGAAGCGCGATGACCGTGCTGCATGCGGCCCGCTCCATTGCCATGCCTGTCTTCATGACACGCGTGGCGTTCGATCCCGACACGCGAAAGGATGTATCGTTCGCGTGCAAGAGAACGATGCCGGGCAGTTTTGCCATTGGCTCGAACTATACGGAACTGCCTGCCGAATTGACCGTCGGCGATGGTGAGGTGCTTGTCGACAAATCTGCTGCGAGCGCCTTCTACGGGACGCCGCTCGATGCGTTCATTGCAGAAAACGCCATCGACTCCCTCATCGTCACGGGGCTTTCGACAAGTGGATGTGTGCGCGCGACCGTGGTCGACGCCGCCGCGCGCGGATTGCGACCGACCGTGGTCGTCGATGCCGTTGGAGACCGGCTTGCCATATCGCATACCGTGGCGCTTCTGGATATCTGGATGAAATACGGCGATCTGTGCACCGCGGCCGCGGTCGCGGATTATGCGGCTGCCAAAGCCACGCGGCGCTGACGTAGCCGCCCGACGCGCAGGATTTGCCGCATGCGTGCCGGCAACTTCGAACACATATCGATGCGCGAAATCGCCTTGGGCGCTGCGTCAACTGCGCTCATGCGGGAAGAGATGTTCGGCCAGGAAATCGACGAGGGCGCGCAGTTTCGGCGCCAGGTATCGGCTGGACGGCCACAGCATCCGAAACGTACCCTCGTGGCTCAGATACTCGTCCAGAACCGAGACCAGAGCGCCGTCTGCGAGCTTGTTGCGGATGGCGAAGTCCGGAAGGCAGGCGATGCCGTGACCATGCTCGGCCATGTAGATCAGTGGTTCGATGGTGTTGACGACGGCCGTGACCGGCAAGCCGATATCCCGGTATCGGTCTTTCAGCGGCCAGGGTTCCAGCTTGCCGCTGGTCGCAAATCGATGATGTAGGCACGCGTGGGACAGAAGCTCGGCCGGGCGGCGCGGCACGCCGCGGTGTTCCAGATAGTCCGAGGAGGCGACGAGCTGGAAGCGAAAGGTGCCCAGGACCCTCGTCATCAGACGGGAGTCGCGGATTTCCCCGGCGCGCACGACTCCGTCGAACCCTTCCTCGATCACATCCACAAGCCGGTCCGTGAAATCCAGGTCAAGCTCGATTTCAGGATAGGCACGCATGAATGCGGAAAGCGTCGGCATCATCAGCATCCCTGCCAGCGGCAAGCTCACCCGCAGCTTGCCGCGCGGCTTGCCTTGCGTGTGCGCCAGTTCCGCCTTGGCCGCTTCCATCTCGGACACGACTCGCCTGCAGCGCTCCAGGAACAACATGCCCTCGGCGGTCAGCGTCATCGTTCGCGTCGAGCGATGAAACAGGCGCACGCCCAGATCGTCCTCGAGCCGAGCGATGGTCTTTCCGATCGCGGAGGAAGACAGGCCTAGCTGCCGTCCGGCCTGGGTGAAACTCAGGGTTTCCGCCGTCTGGAGAAATGCGCTGATCGAACTGAGGCTGTCCATCGGCTCTTCTATTTCGGAATTCAGATCCGAAGTATTATGAATTCCAGCCTCATTATCAATAGTCTCCCGCTTGATAGGCTGATGATCAGACGGCATCCGACTGTGCCGTTTTCATCCTCAGGAGATTTCTTGATGCTATCGAAAGTCGTGCCGCAAGAGCACAGCCGTTTCCCATTTTCGCCGATCGTCGATCGTCCGCCATTGCGCTGGCCGAACGGCGCGCGGGTGGCGGTATGGATCATTCCCAACATCGAGCATTTCATGTTCGACAGGCCGGGGCCAGCCGTCGTTCCGGCGACGGCCGGTTTCGTGCCCGATGTCCTCAATTACTCCTGGCGTGATTTCGGCGCGCGTGTCGGAATCTGGCGCCTCATGGATGTGATGGACAAACACGGCATTCGCGGAACCGTCGCCCTGAACTCCGACGTGTGCCAGCATTACCCGCGGATCATCGAGGCCGGCAACGCTCTCAAGTGGGAGTGGATGGGGCATGGTCCGAACAACAACACCATGATCAACAGCCAGCCGGAGGACGAAGAGCGTGAGCTGATCGGTCGTGTTCTGAAGACGATCAAGGACGCCACGGGCGCCGCGCCGACGGGCTGGCTCAGCCCTGCACTGACCGAATCGGGCAACAGCCTCGACATCCTTGCGGAGCTCGGAATCAACTACGTGGCGAACTGGGTGAACGACGAGCAGCCCTATTCCATGAATGTCCGGTCTGGCGAGATGTTGTCTTTGCCGTATTCCGCCGAGATCAACGACTACATCTCCTTCATTGAACGCAGCCAGAGCGGTGAGGCGTTTGCGCAGAGCATCTGCGATCAGTTCGATGTCCTCTACGAGGATGGGGCGACGTCCGGGCGGGTCATGGCGATCTGCCTGCATCCTTTCCTGATCGGCCATCCGCACCGGAGCAAGCATTTCGACAAGGCTCTCGCCCACATCGCCTCGCGCAAGGAGGTGTGGTTTGCGACGGGTTGCGAGATTGCCGACTGGTATCGCCTGCAGCAGGCGGCCGCCGCGCGCTGATCGGCTGCATCGCCCGCCGTCCTACGGGACGATCCGCGACCAATTCAGGATCAAAAATCCGAACTGTTCAGACGGCGGGCGCAATTATCGATTCTTTGCTTTGCCTCTAACAATGAAATGCGCGCCGACAAAAGAAAATCGGGACACGGCCGCATACCGGGAGATCTCAATGTTTGTAAAGCTGTTTGGCGCCTTGGCGCTATCTTCGGCTATCTTCGCATGGGCGGGAAACGCTATTGCCGATGACGCCGCATCGGGTTTGGAGCGCGCCAAGGCGTCGCTTGCAAGATACACTGAAAAGCCGTCCTTCACGGCGCCGGGCGAGCCTTTCGATGCGAGAAGCTGTGCCGCCGGCAAGAAGCTGCTTTCCATCCCCACATCGAGCGCAAACCCTTTCCTCAAGGGGATCATCGAGCGCGAGATCAAGGTCGGGCGGATGCTCGGACTGGAGGTCCGGGAATGGGAAAGCCAAGGGCAGCCCACTCAATGGGTGCAGGGCTTCGAATACGCCATCCGCGACAAGTTCGACATGATCGGCCTCATTTCCGGGATCGATCCGGCGACCGTGGAGCCGCAGGTCAGGGCGGCGACCGAGGCCGGCATCAAGGTGATGACGTCGCATTTCTACGACCCGTCCGATGCGCAGCATCCATTGCTCGCGGCTTCGTTGACGATCGGGTTCGACGAGGTCGGGAAGATCCTCGGCAACTGGACGACCGCCAACACTGCCGGCAAGGCGACCATACTGCTGCTGGTGCTGAACGAGGCGCCGCCGACGCGTCCGCTCGTGGCCGGCTTCAAGCAGGCCCTGGCGGAAAACTGCCCAGGTTGCACCATCGTGCAGGAAATCAATACCGGTGTCACCGAATGGGCCACGAAGATCCAGCCGGCCGTCCAGTCGGCCCTTCAGGCAAATCCCGACATCGACGTCATCGTGCCGATCTATGACGGAATGACCCAGTTTGTCGTTCCGGCCTTGCGGCTGACGGGATCGGTGGGCAGGGTCAAGGTCGCAAGTTTCAACGGCACTCCGTTCGCGCTCGATTTCGTCCGCAGCGGCGCGATCACCATGGATATCGGTGAGAGCCTCGACTGGATCGCCTATGCCACGATCGACGGCTATCTGCGGCGTCTTTGCGGACTGAAGCCGCCAGCCGCCCTCAATGTTCCGTTCTACATCTTCGATGAGACCAACATCGCCGAAGCCGGAACGCCGGCTGCCTTCGACAAGGGCTTCGGCGACAGCTATGTGAGCGGCTTCCGCGCGCTCTGGGGACTGGATGCGGAATGAGGGAGCGGACGCAATGATTGCGACGCCTGGCCTTCCCCCGGTCCTGCAATTGGATGCGATCGCCAAGAGCTTCGGCGGCGCACGCGCCCTGCAGAACATATCCTTTGCCGTGGACGCCGGAGAGATACACGGCCTGCTTGGGAAGAACGGCTCCGGAAAATCGACGCTCGTCAAGATCCTCGCCGGCTTTCATGCCCCCGATCCGGGCGGGCGCATGAGCTTCAACGGGGCCGCCGTTCCCCTTCCGCTGAAGCCTGGCACCTTCAGAAGCCTTGGGATGGGGTTCGTCCATCAGAACCTCGGCCTCGTGCCGTCGCTGAGCGTCCTGGAGAATTTCAGGATCAAGGACCTGACAACTCCGCGGCGCTCCTTCATCGACTGGCGTCGTGAACGCGCCATCACCAGGGAGGCTTTTGAACGGCTGGATATCGATCTCGATCCGGCATGGCGGGTGGATCGGCTGTCTCCGGTCGAAAAGGTGCAGCTGGCGATCGCTCGTGCCTTCGAGGAGGTTGAAAGTACAAGGCGCGTCACCGGGCAGCCCGGCCTGCTGCTGCTCGATGAGCCGACACCCTTCTTGGGGCGGGTGGATGTCGAAAAGCTCTTCCGGCTGATGCGTTCGATCGCGCGCAACGGATCGTCTGTGATCTTCATTTCCCACGACATCGAGGAGATTCAGACGATCACGGACAGGGTAACCGTGTTGCGGGACGGCATTCTCTCGGGAACACGACGCACGGCCGGTACTGCGCACGAGGACATCGTCGAGATGATCGTAGGCCGGCGCGTGCCTGCTTTGCCGCGCCCACAGGGCGTGAAGACAGCAGAACCGGTTCGCTTCCGGTTTGAAAACATGGCCGCCGGAATGCTGCAGCCAACCAGCATTCAGGTCGCGAAGGGGGAGATCCTGGGTGTCACCGGCCTCCTCGGTTCGGGATATGACGATATTCCCTATCTGGCGTTCGGGGCGAGGGGAATCCGCAGTGGAACCGTCTCCATCGATGGCGGCCAGCCGATCGATCTCGCGGACCTGACGCCAAAGCGAGCGATGGGGCTGAAATTCGCGTTGCTGCCGGGCGACCGTCAGAAGGAGGGAGGTGTTGGAACCCTCTCCGTAACGGAGAACATGTTCCTGCCCGATCTCAAGCGGTTTTACCGGCGCGGCCGTCTTGATGGCCGCACGATGGTGCGGGAGGCCCGCTCGCTCTCCACCGCCTATCAAGTCTATCCCCCCAACCCGGCGATGACGTTGTCGATGCTGTCGGGGGGCAATGCCCAAAAGGTCCTTATCGCGCGCTGGATGGCGCTCGACCCTTCCCTGCTTCTCCTCGACGAGCCGACGCAGGGGGTCGATGTCGGGACGCAGGCGCAGATCTTCTCGGTCATGCGGGCTGCCGCCGCGCGGGGAATGTCCGTGATCTGCGCCAGCTCCGATGCCAGCCAACTCGCTCAGCTTTGCGATCGCGTGTTGGTCTTCGCCCGGGGCAAGGTCAGCCGCGAAATCGTTGGTGAGGCCATCAGCAAGGAAGGGATCGCGGAAGCCTGCTACGCGGCCAATGAAATCGTGCCGGAAGGTCGGAGCCAACAACGATGAATGAAATCGAAAACACCCTGTCCGCGAAAGCCACCATGAAGGAACGGCGTATCGATCATGTGCAGACCTTGGAGCGGGTGGTGCTGTTCGCCGTCTGGCTGGTGCTCATTGCTGTCTTCGGCACGTTGATGCCGCAATCGTTCCTCTCCTGGGGCAATTTTGGCATCATGTTCGCCTCCTATGCGCCGGCGGCCTTGCTGGGGCTGGCGATCATCGTTCCACTGACGAGCGGCGACTATGATCTTTCGGTCGGAGCGACGCTGACGTTGTCGTCCTGCGTCATCGGGGTGCTGAACGTCTGGCATCAGGTGCCGATCTCGGTCGCGATTCTTGCTGCAATCGGTGCCGGATGCCTCGTCGGCGTCGTGAATATGATCTTCATCATATTCTTTCGCGTCCCCTCCCTCGTCGTGACGCTCGGGACGACCTCCCTCATCACCGGCCTGGTGCAATGGATGACCGATTCCACCACGATCGGCGGAATTGATGCGGCCTTGGTCGCGGCCGTCGTCGGCGGCCGGCTCTTCGGCATTCCATATGCGTTCTACTACGCCTTGGTGGCGGGCGTCTCACTCTGGTATGTCTTCGACCACACGCCGCTGGGGCGCCAGATGCTGTTTGTCGGGCGTGGACGCGAGGTGGCCCGGCTCAACGGGATCGCCGTCGACCGGGTGCGGGCCGGCGCTCTCCTGACATCCAGCGTTCTGGCGTCCGTTGCAGGGGTTGTCTATGCCGGAGTGCTGGGCTCGGCGGATCCATACTCGGGTCTCAATTTCCTCCTGCCGGCATTTGCCGCTGCTTTCCTCGGTGCGACATCGGTGCAGCCCGGGCGGTTCAATGCGTGGGGATCGATTACCGCAGTATATGTGCTCGGAACGGGCATTACCGGCCTCACCATGCTGGGCATTCCGCTTTGGGTCACGAACGTCTTCAATGGCGGCGCGTTGATACTGGCGGTTACGGCTTCCCAACTGACGCGGGGAAGAGAAGCCTCCGATCTCGGTTGACCGATCCTCAGGATGGATTGCCTCCGAGGAGGCGCAAGGGGTCAAAGACATGGGCCGGTTCGCTGAACCGGTCGTCATATGACCTCATCCGGCTGCGCAGAGCCGAGATGATTTGCAGCGCTTTCTCCCGTTCTTCCTGGAACAGCGTCTCGGAATGAGGGCCTGAGGAAACGGGTTCCGGCCTGCTCCGGCCAGCGGACCCGTCCAGCGGGTCCGCTGGCTTGCGACGATGCCAATCGGTGCTGAGCTGGTAGGCGTGCGCGATGCGAAGGACCAGGGCTTCGTCAAACGGCTTTCCCGCAATCTGCAGCGATATTGGAAGGCCATCGGGAGAAACGCCGCATGGGACGACGATCGCGGGAGCGCCGGTGACGTTGAACGGTGTTGCGATCAGCGGTGCGGAACCTGCTCCCGACAGCGGATCGCCCGGCAGATTCGGCTCGGCGGTGCGAAGCCAACCGGCGGTCGCCAGGGCGTCGTATTTGCGGAAGCAGCGGAACATCCTCGAAGCAAGCTCACGGCGCCATTGAAGACCCCGGAGATAGTCCCTCGAGGATAGGAAATCTCCCCGCATGAGCCGCGATCGCATCGACTGGCCGAATTCATGGGGCCGATGCTCCAGGCGCCAGGCATGGACGGAATGGACCTCGCTCATGGCGATCAAGGATTTGCAGTCCTCGAATTCCTGGAGGGACGGCAGTCGGATTTCTTCGACAAGGACCCCCAGATGCTCGAGGTGAGCGACGGCCCTGTCGATCGTTTCGGCGAGATACGGTTCGACGTTCCCGGCGTACCAGTGCCGCACGAGGCCGATCCTCGTTCCCCGCAATGGTTGGCTCAGGCTCGCCCGGTAGTTCGGCAACGGGTGGCGGGCACTGGTGGGGTCTTCGGGATCGTGCCCTGCGATGCATTGAAGAGCAATGGCGCAATCCTCGGCCGACCTTGCCATGACGCCGCAGTGATCCATCGAGAAACTGTTGGGAAATACACCGGTTCGGCTGACGAGGCCGTAGGTCGGTTTGAGGCCGACGATGCCGCAGACGGCAGCGGGCCACCGCACCGAGCCGCCGGTATCCGTGCCGAGCGCCAAGGGAACGAGACGCGCGGCCACCGCCGCTGCCGATCCCGATGACGAGCCGCCAGGAAGGTGCCGGCTGCTCCAGGGATTGACGGCCGGCGGCCACGGCAAGTCCCACGATGGTCCGCCGTGCGCGAATTCGAACGTTGCCGTTTTCCCGATAAGAACCCCGCCCGCTGTATTCAGGAGATCCACGGCATGGGCGCTGCGGGTGGGAATGTTCTCAATCAGGATCCTGGAGTGGCAGGTCGTTCGTATGCCTGCCGTATCGAAGACGTCCTTCAGCGCATAGGGAATGCCGTCCATGCCGCCGCGAAACTCTCCCTCGGCAAATCTCTGTTCCGCCGCCCGGGCACTTCGGCGCGCTTGCTCTGCCGTGACCGTTATGAACGAATGCAAATCGCCGTCGATCCTGTCGATCCGAGCCAGAAGAGCGTCTATCAGCTCGAGTGGCGAAAGGCGACGAGTGCGCATCAACGTCGCGGCTTCGGCAATCGTCAGATCGGGTGGGCATGCTGGAATGTCGAGGTGGGTCATCGCGGCCTTTCCGATGCGTCAGCGTGGTATCGTCAGGGGCAGAAACCGCGACACCGCCGGCTGTTCTTCCAGGGACCAGATGCCGTCTACCAGGGCCCCGCGTTGCGCCCGGGATATGGTTTCGTCGGTCAGACGCTCGAACTTTTCCGTGACCTCCCGGTCCGTCAGCGGATTTTCGAGGCTTCCGCGCGCCTGGGAAACGGAGGCGGTCAACGTGCGTCCGTCCTTGTGCTGCAGCGTGACGAAGCAAGACTGAAGCCCGACGGCCTCATCCGCGACGAGATCGATGCGCCGGCGCAGCGCCTGGATCTGGCGATCGGCGACCGTGCTGTCGGCGACCGGCTGCAAACCGTCCGCGCCGTGAAGAAGGGCGACGGCTGCGAGGTGCTGCGCGCTGACTTGCGCTTCGCGTCCCGTCTGGATGTCCGGGCGATCGGCGCGAGCCAGCAGAAGGGGAGCGCCGCGCACCGTCACACGGGAGATGGCGCTTTCGGTTGGTGCACTGCCCGACGAGGCCAACTGCGTGCGCAGCGCAAGGCAGGCGTCGATCACCGGGTTGATGACGACCCCGCAGGCGTAAGGCTTGTAGGTGTTGTTGAGGATCTCCCATCGGGTTCCAAGGCCTTCGACGATCTCGGCGAGATCGGAGCCGGCGCCCATCACCGCGAAAAAGCCTTGCTCGCCTTCGAGGGTCGTGGCCGGCGCGTCGAAACCGCGTTGTGCGAGGAGGGCGCTCCACAGTCCGTGCCGGCTTGCATTGCCGACCCCAAGGCTTTTCGCCATGGTGCCAAGGCACTCCACCAGTCCTGCCGATTGGGTGGCCGCATTCCCGAGCGCCCAGGTCATAGCCTCCGGGGACAAGCCCAGCGCCTTGGCCGAAGCGACGGCGGCGCCCAGGACGCCACAGGTGGCCGTGATGTGCCAACCCTTGCGGTAGTGATCCGGGGAAAGCGCCAGCCCGATCCGGCAGGCGATTTCGACGCCGAGAACAAAGGCCGTAAGGAAGGTTTCGCCGTCGAGACGCCGGCGCTCCGAGATCGCGAGGAGCCCTGGAGCGACCGGTGCGGTCGGATGGATGATCGTCGGGATATGGGTGTCGTCGAAATCCGCGATGTTGGCGCTCGCTGCATTGAGAAAACTGGCGGTTAGAAGATCGCACCTTTCCTTGCGTCCGATCACCGTGGCTTCGCTGCTGTGGGTCAATTCGAGCATCGATGCGAGCGCGATATCGATCGCGGGCTGCCGGGAACCGGAGATCGCGGTTCCGAAGAAATTCAGCAGCGCGCGTTTCGCTTCATGACGAACCGGGTCTGGCAGATCGGGCCAGCCGGTTTCGGAAACGTAACGCGAGAGTTCTGCGGTCAAGGGGAAGCCGTTCAACACCTACCTCCTGCAAAATGATCGTCGAGGGAACCAAGCAATTTGAATGCCATCGCGCCTCTGGCCTGAAACTTGCTGATTGGGATGGGTCGGCATTCAGGAGGCACTCATGACCGTTCCGTCCCTCGCATTCATCGGCCTCGGCGCTATCGGCGCCCCCATGGCGGAAAGACTTCTCAAGGCGGGTTTTCGCCTAGCAGTATCGAGTAGACGACGGGTCTCCGGCGCTGCGCTTGTCGAGCGCGGAGCGGTCTGGGTCGATACGGCGGGCGAAGCGGCCGGCATGGCGGAAATCGTCTTTACCTGCCTTCCGGGGCCGGAAGCCGACGAAGAAATCTACTTCGGGGAAATGGGCATTCTTTCCGGCGGGAAGCCGCGCTGCGTCGTCAATCTTTCGACCACAGGACCAGAGGCGGCCGCATCGGCCGCCAGACGGCTGGGGGCCGCCGGCATAGGCTTTGTGGATGCACCGGTCACGGGCGGCGTGCCGCGGGCGAGAGAAGGGAAACTGACCGTGATTGCCGCTGGCGAAGCGTTTCTGATCGACCTCGCCACTCCGGCATTCGCGGCCATCGCCTCCGACGTGTTCGTAGTTGGATCCGAACCGGGTCAAGCGCAAAAAGCCAAGCTTATCAACAACATGTTGAACTTCACGGCGCTCGTCGCGAGTTGCGAGGCAATCGTCACCGGCGCCAAGGCCGGTCTCGATCCGAAGGTTCTGGTGGACATCGTCAACACCGGATCGGGCCGAAACTCGGCAACGGAAGCCAAATTCCCGATGGCCATCCTGCCCCGGACATTCGACTTTGGCGCAACCAACGCGCTGGCCTGCAAGGACCTTTCCCTCTTTCTGGAGCTTGCGGAAAACGTCGACATGCCGGCGCCCGTGGCCGCGCATGTCTTTCAGCTGTGGCGCGGCTGGACGAGCGGCAAGCAGACGGAAGATTTCACGACCATCGTCAAGATGTACGAGGCCTGGGGGGACCTGACGCTTCCGACTTTTCCCCGAAACTGACTTCCCCCGGAACAGGGCTGTCTTCGGCAACGACACTTCCTCTGCCTCACGCCTGGGGAGAGTTGGCGAAACCCAGGCAATGACCCCGCAGAAATCATCTGGCACGTCATTTGCGAAGTCCACTCCGTAGCAAGCGCTCGATAAGGCGCTGCGGGGATTTCAAACGGGAGACAGCAATGCTCGAGAATGAAAAATCATCGGATCACGCGGACAGCGGTGGTCTTTCGCGGCGGGCGCTTCTGGCGGCTATCGCCAGCGGAACCGCGGCCGTGGCGCTTCCCTGGTGGGACATCGCTGGGGCGGCTGAGGAAAAGGCCGTCCGGGTTGCGATGACGGTCGCCGACATACCGCTCACCACCGGGGCGCCGAGCCAGGGAACCGAGGGCCTGCGTTTCATGGGGATCACCGTCTATGACGGATTGGTCCAGTGGGATCTGTCATCGGCGGATAAGGCGGCCGTGCTCGTTCCCTCACTGGCGGAAAGCTGGTCCGTCGACCCGGCCGACAAGACGCGCTGGATCTTCCAGCTGCGGCGCGACGTGAAGTTCCACGACGGTACGAGCTTTGATGCGGATGCCGTGGTCTGGAACTTCGAAAAGCTGGGCAAGAAGGACGCGCCGCAATTCGACCAGGCGCAATCCATCCAGGCCTCGCAATATTTCGTCAGCATAGCCTCCTGGGCAAAGCTCGGGGAATACGAGGTCGAGATCAGGACCAAGCAGCCGGATGCGGTGCTGGTCTACAACCTGGCGAACGTCTATTTCTCGAGCCCCGCGCGCTGGAAGGAATTTGGCGGGGATTGGAACAAGATCGCGTTCAATCCGGCGGGCACCGGCCCCTGGAAGCTCGATCGTCTTGTTCCGCGGGAAAGGGTGGAACTCGTCCGCAACCCATCCTACTGGGACAAGCGGCGCGTGCCGAAGGCACAGCGCCTGGTGCTCCTGCCGATGCCTGATTCCAACACCCGCGTCGCTGCCCTTCTGTCCGGCCAGGTCGACTGGATCGAGGCGCCGCCGCCGGACGCCATTCCGCGGCTGAAGTCCGGCGGCATGCAGATCGTCACGAACAGCTATCCGCATGTCTGGTGCTACGAAATCAGCGCGATGGAAGACTCGGCCTTTCATGACGTGCGTGTTCGCAAGGCCGCAAACCTTGCGATCGACCGTGAAGGTCTCGTCGCGCTTCTGGGGGGAATGGCGCTTCCTGCCAAGGGCATGATCACGCCGGGTCATCCCTGGTTCGGCAAGCCAACCTTCGACCTCACCTACAACCCGGCGGAAGCCAGGCGGCTTCTGGCGGAAGCGGGCTACGGGCCCGACAAACCCGCCAGGATAAAGGTCGTGATCGCACCGTCCGGCTCGGGCCAGATGCAACCGATCCAGATGAATGAGTTCATCAAGGAAAACTTCCGCGACGTCGGCATCGACTTGGAGTTCGAAGTGCTCGACTGGGAAGCGCTACGTGCGCGCCGCCGCGCCGGCGCCTTTGCACCGGAAAACAAGGGGCGCGACGGTGTCAACAACAGCTGGGCCTTCTGGGATCCCGACATCGGCTTGATCAAGGCGGCCGCCTCGTTCGAGGCTCCGCCGAGCGGGTACAACTGGGGCAAGTTCACGGATCGAAAGGTAGATGAACTCGCGATAGCTGCGAAGAATGCCTTCGATACGCAGGAGCAGAACAAGATCCTCGCCGAACTCCATGGTGTGATGGTCGACCAGGCCATGTGGATCTGGATGGTGCATGACCTCAATCCGCGCGCCCTTGCCCCCACGGTCAGCGGGTTCGTGCAGGCCCAAAGCTGGCTGCAGGATCTGACCCCTGTCGAGATGCGCTAAACAACCGGACGAGTTGAACGGCGCGCGTTGTGCGCCGTTCCGTGTCCCGAGGACAACTCCATGCTTTCTTACATCCTGAGGCGGGTGCTCTTTACGATTCCGATCGTCATCGGCGTTTCCGTTCTTTGCTTTTCATTGATCCACATGGCGCCCGGAGATCCATTGAGCGCGGTCATTCCCGAAGGCGCGTCCGAGCAGGTGGTGCGTGAGATGACCGCGGCCTACGGCTTCGACAGACCTCTGCCGATCCAGTACCTGACGTGGCTGCAACATGTCGTCACGGGCGACTTCGGAACCTCGATCATGACCCGCCGCCCGGTGCTCGACGAGGTGTTGCCGGCCGTCGTCAACACACTGATCCTTGCGCTCGCCGCCGTCTGTCTCGGTTTCACCCTGGGGCTCGGTCTCGGCCTGATCGCGGCCTATCACGACGGTTCCTACATCGACCGTTGGGTCATGGCTTTGTCGGTCGGGGGCATCAGCATTCCCAACTACTGGCTCGGTATGGTGCTGATCGTCCTGTTCGCCGTAAATCTGGACCTCCTGCCGGCCATGGGCATGGGCGCCGACGGCTCGGCGGGCTTCTCGGTGAACTGGGAAAGCGTGCGTCACCTGATCCTGCCGGCCATCTCGCTGTCGGTGATCCCAGCGGGCATCATCGCCCGCTCTGTCCGCGGCACGGTGGCGGAGCTTCGCAAGCAGGATTTCGTCCAGACGCTCTATGCAAAGGGGCTTCCACCGAGTCGCGTCTTCCTGCACGTCATCAAGAACGCGGCCCCGTCCATGCTCGCCATCATGGGCCTTCAACTGGCCTATCTGATGGGCGGGTCGATCCTTATCGAAACCGTATTTTCCTGGCCGGGAACCGGCTTTCTCCTGAACGGCGCGATTTTCACGCGTGATCTTCCGGTCCTGCAGGGGACGATCCTCATCCTGTCGATGTTCTTCGTGGTCATCAATCTGGCGGTGGACATCGCGCAGACCCTTTTCGACCCACGCATCAAGCGAAGCTAGGGGAAATTCCATGGTCGAACATGCAACCGCCGCGCCGGTCGCCGGGCCTGCGGAGGAAACCAGATCTTCCCGCAGCTTCTGGCGAATTGTCTGGAAGAGACTCCGGCAGGACAAGGTATCGCTCGTCTGTGCCGCGATCCTCCTTTCGATCGCGTCGATGACGATACTCGCGCCCTGGATTTCGCCTTTTGATCCGTACCAGACCAGCATCTCCAAACGGCTTCTGCCCGTCGGCCACGATATTCATCTGCTCGGCACCGACGAACTCGGGCGCGATCTGCTGACGCGTCTGCTCTATGGCGGCCGTATATCCCTGTTCATGGGTTTTGCACCGGTGGCCATCGCTGCGTTGATCGGCGGCAGCCTGGGTGTGATCGCCGGCTATGCCGGTGGTGGTGTCAACATGATGATCATGCGGACGATCGACGTCTTCTATGCCTTCCCATCGGTCCTGCTCGCGGTTGCCATATCGGGCGTGCTCGGTGCCGGACTGCTGAACAGCCTGGTTTCTCTGACGCTGGTCTTTATCCCGCCGATCGCGCGTGTCGCCGAAAGTGTGACGACCCAGATACGAAGCCAGGATTACATCGAGGCCGCCCGAGCGACGGGTGCGTCGGCCACGCGGATCGTGCTGGTCCATGTGTTGAGCAACGTGGTCGCGCCCATCCTGATCTTTGCGTCCAGCCTCATCAGCGTGTCGATCGTGCTGGCCTCGGGCCTTAGCTTCCTGGGTCTCGGGATCAAGCCTCCGCAAGCCGAATGGGGGCTGATGCTGAACACGCTCCGGCAGGCGATCTACATTGCGCCGCTGAACTCCATCCTCCCCGGGATTCTGATTTTTGTCGTCTCGATGTGCACCAACCTGATCAGCGATGGTTTGCGCTCGGCAATGGACGTGAGGGCATGATCGCCATGGACGCTCGTGACGCAAGCAGCAAGAATGCTGCAATCCTGCCGGATCCGTCGCCGCTTCTGGCCGTGCGAAATCTCCGGAAGTACTTTCCGGTGGGGGGCGGTTTTTTCGGCTCCGGCAAGCAATATGTGCGAAGTGTGGACGGTGTTTCCTTCGACATTGCGGCGGGGGAGACTTTGGGAATAGTGGGGGAGTCGGGTTGCGGAAAATCCACGACGGCGCGGCTGCTCATTCATCTGCTGCGTCCCGATGCCGGAGATATCCGCATCGATGGCCGGCCGGTCGAACTTTCGTCTGCGGAAAGCCTCCGCAGCCTGCGGCGGCAGGTCCAGATGGTCTTCCAGGACAGCTATGCCACGCTCAATCCTCGCCTGACGATCGAAGACTCCATCGTGTTCGGGCTTCGGGCAAACGAGATGCCCAGGGGGGCGGCGGTGAATCGGGCGCGCGAGACGCTCGGCATGGTCGGGCTGTCGCCGTCCATATTCGCCCAGCGTTATCCGCACGAACTGTCCGGCGGGCAACGTCAGCGCGTCAACATCGCCCGCGCACTGGCGTTGCGTCCGCGCCTGGCAATCCTCGATGAAGCGGTTTCAGCGCTCGACAAATCCGTCGAGGCCCAGGTTCTGAACCTTCTCCAGGATCTGAAGGCCAAGCTGAACCTGACATATCTCTTCATTTCCCATGACCTGAACGTCGTCCAGTATATCAGCGACAGGGTCCTCGTCATGTATCTCGGCACGGTGGTCGAGACCGGGCCGGTTCACGACATCTATCAGGCGCCCCTCCATCCCTATACACGCGGACTTCTGGCCTCACGCCTCTCTATGGACCCGAAGCGGAGGATATCGACTTCGCCCCTGACCGGCGATCCTCCCAGTCCGATCCAGCTTCAGCAGGGGTGCCGTTTCCGAAAACGATGCCCGATCGCAGAAAGGGTCTGTTCGGAAAAAGAGCCCGTCCTTTCCGCCAGGGACGGCGGCCACCTTGTCGCCTGCCATGCGCATCATGTGGGTTCCGGGCACAGTCTGGCGGGATCTTGCTGAGGAGATGACGATGCAAATGCAAGTCCTACCGAGCGATGTTTCCGTGGCACCTGCTTCCGCGCCCCTGGTCGACGTAAGGGATCTGACGGTCCGTTTTGTCTCGCGGGATTTCGACGTCGGTGTCGTCAACGGCGTGAGCTTCCAGCTGAACGCGGGTGAAACCCTCTGTTTTCTCGGTGAATCGGGCTCGGGAAAAAGCGTGACCATCCGCGCGCTCATGCGGCTCTTCCCTCCCACCGCGAGAATAGGAGGGGCGATCGCGGTCGACGGCCTCGATGTCCTGGAGCAGCGGCCAAGCGAACTCCGAAAGATCCGCGGGCGCCTGATCTCGATGATTTTCCAGGAGCCGATGACCGCATTTGATCCAGTCTTCACCATCGGTACGCAGATCGCAGAGTCCGTGCGCTACCACGATGGCGTCTCGCATGCGCAAAGCGTTCGGCGTGCGCTCGAACTGCTCGAGCTTGTGCAGGTTCCTTCCGCCAAGTCGCGGCTCGCGGCCTACCCTCATGAAATGTCGGGTGGCTTGAGGCAAAGGGCGATGATCGCGCTGGCACTGGCGTGTCGGCCGAGATTGCTGCTTGCAGACGAGCCCACGACGGCGCTGGATGCGACCGTGCAGGTCCAGATCTTGTTGCTTCTGCGCGAGTTGCAGCGCGAACTTGGGATGGCCACCATCATCGTCACCCATGACCTCGGTGTCGCCTGCGAGGTCTCCGATAAGGTCGGCGTCATGTATGGTGGCCGCTTTATCGAGTATGGGTCGATCGATGACGTTGTCGAGAATCCGTCGCACCCCTATTCTGAAGGCTTGCTTCGATCGACCGTCCACGGTGGAATGCGCGGAGACCGGCTGAATCCAATTCCCGGTTCACCCCCTGATCTGGCGAACCTGCCCTCAGGCTGCACTTTCGCACCGCGTTGCTCCAAGGCTATGGCCAAATGCTACTCAGCGATGCCTGGAATGACCGAAGTTTCGGCCGGTCACACGACCCGCTGCATTCTATAGCGTGTCGTTGCGACGCAGGATCGGCATTACTTTGGAGCGTTGTTGCGCGGAACGTTAGCGATCTCGCGATCGCGCCGACGCTGCTGTTGCGTGTCCCTTCGGCGATCGTGCCTGTCACCAACTCTCCGGATCTGAACGTGCTCATAAACCATGGGCATCCGGCTGCAGCAGACGTCCGCATCGTTGCCCGGGAACCCTTCTCTCTCGACCCACGACTGTTTTGAGGTACTGCCGCAGGGCACGGCTCGAGCCTCGCACTTCGGGCGAGAACAGGAGCAGTCGATGGGGTCAGGGCTTGATCTTCTCGACCAGCGTAACGCCCGACAATCCGTCGAAATGCGCGTCGCAGGTGATGAGATCGGCATCGTGAGCGCGGGCGGTGGCAAATACGATGGCGTCTGCGGTCGCCAGCTTGTGCGTCAGGCAGGCTTCCGCCGCCGCCAGCGCGATGTCGGTGTCGAGCGGCACGATGTGACAAAGCTGTGTGAAGGCAATCACCTGATCAGCCTTGTCCTCGCCAACCTCGCGCACCAGCCATTTCGCAAGTTCGAGCTGAACCATGGTTGGTACCAGCCAGCCGGATTGCTCAGGCAGATGCTGGGCCACAAGCCCGCCGGTGGGTGAACCGATCAGCCATTCGATCCAGGCCGACGTATCGACAAGACGCATCAGACGCGATCCGACCGATCGCGATAATCACTCGGTGATGCACCCTTCGCTATCCCGGCCAGTGCCTCGCGCTTTGGCACGGGTACCAGGAGGACGCCGGTTCCCTTGGGAATGAATGCGAAGGTCAGACCGGCCTCCCAATGCTGAGCGGCACGGATCGCTTTGGGAATTGAGATCTGGAATTTAGACGACAGGATTGCGGTCTCTCTCATCGTCATACTCAATTGTGATCGATCCGCACAACGTAAGACAGGCTTGCCTTCCTTTCAAGGATCTCACCAATCATGGCCGAGAAACGCGTCTCCGTCCGGCGCGTTGGCGTAGCCGCCGAACGGATGTGGGGCGCCACGGCGGCTATCCCGACATTCCCTGACGCCGGGAATGGACGCCGTTCGTCGGCGTGAAGGGTCAACATCCGGTCTGCAAATTAGTCGTTCTTTCTCCAGGGCGAGGTGACGGGGCGATCACTGGCTGGTTTCGGCGCTATTTTTTCGTGCCTCGTCGCCGCGTCGGGGCAGCCGTTTCCATCTTCGAGGCAGCCGGCTTGGGTGTCCGTGCCTTCGCATGACGCTCCACAGGCTGCGCACTGGCGGTGATCGGCTTGGTTGTGGATGGCTTGTGGGTTGGCGCTGCCTTGAGTGCCTCGAGTTCTTTCTTATAGCCGTCGATTGCAGACTCGTAGCGCGCCATGGTCTCGTCACGTCGACGAGTCAAAGCTTCGATGGCTGCCGTGATCTCCTTTGCCCGCCGATCGCGAAGGTCCTGCGGGAAGTTCGTTTCCTTTTCGGTGACCCGCCCGAAGAGCGGCTGCTTGG
>VFQN01001113.1_pt1 | contig 46904 bp, 40 predicted proteins | sample 3512371 | NCBI WGS metagenome assembly VFQN01 (sample SAMN10412370, study PRJNA504923) | tailings metagenome | isolation source: Replicate 2 from Balatoc abandoned mine | place: Philippines: Itogon, Benguet | collected 2017-08-28
CAGGCCAAACGGGTCCGGACCCGGCTCAAGCAGGTCGTCGGGGCAACGACTTGCGACGCCTGATGCAATAAGCTGTCACGCCCCGGGCTCCGACGAACCAACCGCCCCCAAGGCCGCCCGCATGACGTTCCTCCAACTCCCGTGGGCCGAGATCTGCGTCGCCCTCCCGCTGGTCGGAGCGGCGGTGGTCGGGCTCGTCCGCGACCCGGTCGTCGCCGGGCGGTGGACCCTGGGGTTCAGCGCTGCCGCGTTCGCGTGCTCGTTCCTGCCCTGGCTGGCGTTCGCCGACGGGGTGCCCGGCGGGGCGTTCTTCGCGGTGGACGGGCTCTCCGCCCCGTTCCTCACCCTCGTCGCGCTGCTCCACATGCTCGTCGTGCTGGCGACGCCGCGGGTGAAGCTGAACCGGATGTCGCTCGGCGGCCACCTGATGGCCGAGGGGTTCCGCCTCGGCACGTTCGCCGCCGCGCCGGGCGCACCGGGGCTGCTCGTGCTGTTCCTGGTGCTCGGGACGCTCCCGCCGTACTTCGAGCTGCGCGGCCGCAACCTGCCGACGCGGGTGTACGCGGTCCACATGGGGCTGTTCGTGGCCCTCCTCACCGCCGGGTGGCTGGCGGTCGGGGCGGGGCTGCCGGGGACGGGCAGCGTGCTGCTCCTGCTCGCAGTGCTGGTCCGCAGCGGGGCGGTGCCGGCGCACCTGTGGATTGCCGACCTGTTCGAGAACGCCACGTTCGGCACCGCCCTGCTGTTTGTGGCGCCGCTCGCGGGCGTGTACACGGCGCTACGGCTGGCGCTGCCGATCGCCCCGGAGTGGGCGCTGCAGTGGATCGGGGCGGTGTCGATGGCGACGGCGGTGTACGCGGCGGCGATGGCGACGGTGCAGACCGAGGCCCGCCGGTTCTTCTCGTACCTGTTCCTCAGCCACGCCTCGCTGGTGCTGGTCGGGCTGGAACTGCACACGGTCATCAGCCTGACCGGGGCATTGTTCCTGTGGGCGTCGGTGGCGATCTCGCTCGGCGGGCTGGGCATCACCCTGCGGGCGGTCGAGGCCCGGCACGGGCGGCTGCGGCTGGACGGGTTCCGCGGGCTGTATGACGAGTCGCCGACGCTGGCGGTCGGGTTCCTGCTGACCGGGCTCGGCAGCGTCGGGTTCCCCGGCACGCTCGGGTTCGTGGCGGCCGAGCTCCTGGTGGACGGCGCGATCGAGGCGAACCCACTGGTCGGGGTCGGGCTGGCGGTCGCCGCGGGGCTGAACGGCATCGCCATCGTGCGGGCGTACCTGGCGCTGTTCACCGGGGCGCGGCACGCCTCGCCGGTGCCGATGGGGATCACCCCGCGGGAGCGGTTCGCGGTGCTGACACTGGCGGCGATCCTCCTCGGCGGCGGGCTGGTGCCGCAGCCGGGGGTCACGTCGTTCCGGGCGGCGGCCGGCGCCGTACTCCAGAGCCGCGGCGGCGACGCGCCGGCCCCGCACACGCACGGCGGGGAGTAGAATCTCCACCACCATGCCCGCCACCCGCCGCGACCTCCTGCGCCTCGCCGCCGGCGTGATGCTCCCCGCCGCCGCCCGCGCCGACGACCCGCCGCCCCCGCGCGACGCCTTCCGCGTCGTCGGCTACCTGCCGGACTACCGCGCCGCCGCGTTCGATGCGGTGGCGGCGCGCCGCCTCACCGACCTCGTCGTCTTCTCCGCCGAGCCGACCGCCGCCGGCGACCTCGACCTGCGCCGCCTCGCCCGCGTCCGCTGGGCTGACCTGCGGGCGTTCAAGACGCGCCACCGCGTCCGCCTCGTGTTGTGCGTCGGCGGGTGGGAGCGGTCGCGGCATTTCGCCGCCGTCGCCGCATCGGACGAAGCCCGAAAGGCGTTCGCCGCGGCGGCCGTGCGCACCTGTCTCGCCGAGCGGCTCGACGGGCTCGACCTCGACTGGGAGCACCCGGCGAACCGTGCCGAGCAAGACGGCTACGCCCGCCTTCTCGCCGACCTGCGCGCCGCGTTCGCCCCTCACGGGCTGACGCTGTCGGTGACGATGGCCGGGTGGCAGCCGCTCCCCCGCGCCGGGTTCGACGCTGCCGATTACGTGAACGTGATGGCCTACGACCACCCCGGCCGGCACTCGACGTTCGAGAACGCCCGGGCCGACGTGGACCGGATTCTGGCGGCCGGCGCGCCCGCGGCGAAGGTGACGCTGGGCATCCCGCTGTACGGCCGCGGGGTGGAGCGGCGCGGCGACGTGCTGATGTACCGCGAGATCGTGACGAGGCACCGCCCGGCCCCGACCACCGACGAGGCCGGCGGGCTGTATTTCAACGGCCCGGCGACGGTGCGGAGGAAGACGGAGTACGCGCTGGGCGCGGGTTTGGGCGGGGTAATGGTGTGGGAGCTCGGCCAGGACGCGCCCGGCGCCGACGCGCTGCTCGGCGTGATCCGTGCGACCGTAGACGGGTTTACCCCGCGGAAAGGGTAGCGGCATGAACCTTCGGCTCGGGGCTCCCGTAGGTCGAGTCTTCGAGACCCGACGCGGGGCACGGTCGGCGAACGGCGACGAGTCAGGCGCCCGAACCTACGTAGGTTGTCGTTTCCCGCTCCCGGACCGCGAACCCGCGGCGCCGCGTCGGGTCTCGAAGACTCGACCCGACCTACGGGAGCGGCCCAAACCTTCCCGCCTCCAGCGCGAACCGACCGACCAGCCGCACCCCTCTTAACTCCACCACGACGCGCGCCGTGCCGTCTTCGACCCACTCGAACTTGCCCGCGTCCCAGCGCGCGACCGTGCCGCGACCGTCGGACACCGCCCCCTCGTAGTCGAGGTACAGCGTGCGGTGGTCGGCGTTCGGCTCGGCCGGCACCGGCGCGGCGCCGGGCTCGCCGAGCAGCCGCCACGCCCGCAGCACCGCCCCCGCTTCGAGGAGCAAGTCGAAGTGCGGCGTGGGCCAGTCGTGCGCGAGGATGACGAAGCGGCGCATGGTGAGGGAGTGACCGCGACCGGGCCGTGGCAGGGTGGGCTATCGGCGGGGCCGGTCGGTGGATAAGATACGCAGTCGACGCAACCCGGGTGACCGCATCATGGCGAGCAAGAAGGAGCCGGAGGGGCAGACGACGATCTGCCGGAACCGCCGCGCCACGCACGACTACGCGATCGACGACACGATCGAGTGCGGGATGGTGCTTGTCGGCACCGAGGTGAAGAGCCTCCGCGACGGCCACGCCAGCCTCGACGACGCCTACGCCCGGATCGACGACGGCGAGGTGTGGCTGATCGGGGCGGAGATCCCGGAGTACCTGTTCGGGAATCGGCTGAACCACAAGCCGAAGCGCCCGCGGAAGTTGCTCCTGCACCGCCGCGAGATCGCCAAGTTCGCCGAGAAGGCGGACGTGAAGGGGTTCACGCTCGTCCCGCTGCGGATGTACTTCAAGGACGGCCGGGCCAAACTGGAGCTGGCGGTCGGCAAGGGGAAGCAGGCGTACGACAAGCGCGACTCGCTGAAGAAGGCTGACGCCAAGCGCGAGATCGACCGCGCGATGGCTACCAAGAGGCGGAAATGACCAATTACCAATGACCCACCAATGACCAAGGGAAATCTTGGTCTGCCTTCCTTGGTCATTGGTGGGTCATTGGTAATTGGTCATTCCGGTCGCCGGACCAAGGAGGGTCGCGGTGCAACTGGTCGGGCTGGTCGAGGGCGAGGATCACGTCTGCTGCCGCTACCGGCTAGCGGCGCTGCGTCCACTCCTCGCCGCTGCCGGCCACACGCTCACCTTCTGTTCGCTGCCGCACTCTTGGGCCGGGCGCCTCGCGCTCGGTCGCCGCTTCACCTCCGCCGACGCCGTCATCGTTCAGCGCAAGCTCCTGCCGCGCGTGTCGCTGGCACTGCTGCGGCGACGCGTCCGTCGACTGATCTTCGACTTCGACGACGCCGTGTGGCTGCGCGACTCGTACTCGGCGAAGGGGTTCGACGACCCGCGCCGCGCCCGCCGCTTCCGCGCCGTCTGCGCCGCGGCGGATCTGGTCGTCGCGGGGAACGAGTACCTCGCCGATGAGGCGCGGCGCTGGGCGCCGGGGCGCGTGGTCGTGGTGCCGACCGTCGTGGACGTGGCGAAGTACGCGCCGCAGCCGAGGCGGGTGCGGGCAGAAGTGCAACTGGTGTGGGTCGGCTCGTCGAGCACGCTGCGCGGGCTCGATCGGTTCACGCCGACGCTCTCCGCGATCGGCCGCGCCGTCCCCGGCGTGCGCCTCAAGCTCGTCTGCGACCGCTTCATCACCGTTCCCGGCCTTCCGGTCGATGCGTGCGTGTGGGCCGAGGCGACGGAGCCGGCGGAGATCGCCGCGGCGGACGTCGGCATCGGCTGGGTGCCGGACGACCTGTGGAGCCGCGGCAAGTGCGGGCTGAAGGTGCTTCAATACCAGGCCGCCGGGCTGCCGGTAGTGGCGAACCCGGTCGGCGTGCAGGCCGACTTCGTGCGCGACGGCACCACCGGCTTCACGGCGACGACGACGGAGGAATGGGTGGGCGCGGTGAAGCGACTCGCGGTCGACGCGGCACTGCGGTCGCGGCTCGGCGCCGCGGGGCGGGCGCAGGTGGAGTCGATGTACAGCGTCGCGGCCGCGGCCGCGCGGTGGGTTGAGGCGCTGCGGCGAATCGCGGTGGCCCGGGCGGCGTAACCATGCTCAGCCACTTTCTGCGCAAGTTTGGCCTCGCGGGGTGGGCCGTGCCCGCCGCGACCGTGGTACGCACCGCGGGGCAAAAGTGGCGGCTCGCGCCGGGGGCCGCTGAACTCTTCGACGGCGTCCCGGACCTCGCCGCGTGGGTCGCGGACGGGTCGGCGGTGGTCGTGAAGACGAACCCGTACCGCAGCATCTACCGCGTGGAGCGGTCGGGCGGTGCGGTGTACGTGAAGCACCTCCGGCCGCGCGGGCTGCGGGCGTGGGCGCGCGAAGTCCTCCGCCCGCCGAAGGCCCAGCTCGAGTTCGAGAACGCCCTCGCTCTTGCGGAGCGCGGCGTGCCCGCGATCGAGCCGCTGGCGTGGGGCGGGCCGGACTCACCGTGGCCGGGCGAGAGCCTGCTCGTCACCCGCGCCCGCGGCGGCGCCGCTCCGTTCTCCGAGCTGTTGGAGACGCCCCCGACGCAGCCGCCCGCGCTACGCCGCAGTGTCGCGGCGGCACTCGGGCGGTTCCTGGCGCGGCTGCACGACGCCGGCGTCACGCACCCGGACCCCCACCCGGGGAATTTCCTCGTCGAGTTCGCGCCCGGCGCCGCACCGCGGTTCGACCTGCTCGACCTGCACGCCGTCCGCTTCTCGGCGCCGCTGTCGTGGCCGGAGGCACGGGCGAACCTCGTGGTGTTCAACCGCTGGTTCCAGCTCCGCGCCGCCCGCACCGACCGCCTCCGCTTCTGGGCCGCGTACCGCGCCGCGCGCGGCACCGGCCCGCCGATCGAGCCCGCGTGGTGCCGCGAGGTCGAGCGCGCCGCCACCGCGTCGAACCTGCGCTTCTGGGCGGCGCGCGTCCGTGACTGCCTCGGTCGCACGCGCCACTACCCGACGGTACGCGCCGGTACGTTGTGTGGCTTCACGGTCCGCGACCTGCCCGCGGGCGCGCTCGACCGCCTTGATGAACGGCTGGCGAGCGGGCGCGTCCTGAAGGACTCGCGCACCTCGACGGTGGCCGCGTTCGCGCTGCCGGACGGGCGGCGCGTGGTGCTGAAGCGCGTGAACGTGCGGCGGCGGTGGGAGCTGCTGAAGAACCTGTTCCGTCCGTCGGCGGTGCTGCGGTCGTGGGTGGCGGGGCACGCGCTGCGCGACCGCTGGCTGCCGACGCCGCGCCCGCTCGCCGTCCTCCACGCCCGCCGCTTTGGTCTGCCGGCGGAGGGCTACCTGCTGGTCGAGGAAGTCCCCGGCGCCGTCGAGTTGTCCGAGGCGCGGCCGACGCCCGAGTTGATCCACGCCCTCGCGCGAACCCTCCGTCTGATGCACGACCGCCGCATCTCGCACCGCGACCTGAAGGCGGCGAACGTGATGCTCGCCGACGGCGCCGACCCGGTGTTCATCGACCTCGTCGGCGTGCGCATCGGGCGCGACGTTCCCGCCGCGCAGCGGGCGAAGGAACTGGCCCGGCTGAACGCGAGCTTCCTCCGCACGCCCCGGGTGCGCCACGCCGACCGCCTGCGCTTCCTGCGCGCGTACCTCGCGGCGGGGCCGGCGCTCGGCGGCGACTGGCGAAGCTGGTGGGGCGCGGTCGCGCGGGCGACGGCGGCGAAGGTGGCGAAGAACGCGAAGAGTGGGCGGCCGCTGGCGTGAGGTCGGCTCGGGCTTCAGCCCGGAGGGCGCCTTCGCTAGCCCGGGGTGGCAACCCCGGGCGGGCATGGGCGGAGTCCGCGGTGGTGACGCCCCAGCTCTACGCCGAGGCCGCCCGGGGTTGCCACCCCGGGCTAGCGAAGGCGCCCTCCGGGCTCCGAACAAGTATTTACCTGGCATATATCAGATTGTCTCCCCGTCGCCCCATTCGTTGTTCAACATTCGTCGTTCATCATTCCCGTGAAGCCGGCCCCGCGCGAAGGCCGAACTAACTCCCGCGACAACTGGTCTGGCGGCGACCGCCGGGGGCGGGGTATGGTCCCCCGCTCCTCCGGGCTTTCCCGGCTTGCCCCCGCGGGCGGCCGACGAATCCCGGGGTCGGTCCGCCGCCGCGGGGCAAGCCGACATGCCGTGTTCCCCGGTCCGCCGTGACGCAAGAACCGCGGTCGCGTTCCTCCTCGGGTGGGGCGCGGTCGCTCTCGCGGCCGGCGGGTGCGAGACGCTCGCGCCCGGCACGCCTCCGGCCGAGCCGATGGAGGCGAAGGCCGAGGTCGTGCCCGCCCGCGGCGCCGACCCGAACCCGCCCCCCGCGACGCCGCCCGGCAAGCACGCCACCCGCCGCGGCCACTACGTCTTCTACCACGACTTCGAGGTCGACAAGGGCGACCCGCTCTTCGCCGAGCTCGAGGCACTGCCCGACCACGTGTTCGGCGAGCTCGGGCTGCCCCCGTCCACCGGCGTCATCCAGGTGTTCCTGTTCGACGCCCAGGACCGGTACGAGCGATACATGAAGGGGCGCTACCGGCACCTGCCGACGCGCCGGGCGTACTTCATCGCCGAGCCGCGGGTCGGCGGCGGGGCGGACGACCTGAAGGTCTTCACCTGGACCGGCGACCACCTCCGCACCGACCTCCGCCACGAACTCACCCACGCGCTCCTGCACGGCGTCCTGAAGGACGTGCCGCTGTGGCTCGACGAGGGGCTGGCGGGGTACTTCGAGCTCCCGCCCGAACAGGCCGGGGTGAACGCGCAGCACCTCGAAATGCTCCGCCGCGGCCCGTTCCAGCCGGACATGGCGCGGCTCGAACGGCTCGACCAGGTGCGGCAGATGGAGAAGCCGGAGTACCGCGAGGCGTGGGCGTGGGTCCACCTGATGCTCCGCGGCCCGACGGCAGGGAAGGTGGCACTAACAGAATACCTCCAACAGCTCCGCACGACGGACCGCCCCGGCCCGCTCCACCCCCGTCTGGCCGCCGCGCTCGGCGACCCCGACGCCGCGCTCGCCGACCACCTCGCGCGTCTCGCCACGCCGCGCACGCGTGCCGCGGCACCTCGCTGAGAGTGGATGGTGAGCAGTGGACAGTCTGAATCCAGCGGTCGGGGGGAAACTGGTAACCCACCCGCCGGCTGGTATTCTGTTCACTGCCCGCCGCCCACTGTCCACCGAGCAAGATGAACTTCCTCGTCACCGCCGGGAACACGCAGTCGCCGATCGACCGGGTGCGGTGCATCACCAACGTCTTCAGCGGGCGGACCGGCGCCGCCATCGCCCGCACCGCCTGGGGCCGCGGGCACACCGTCACCCTCGCCACGTCGCACCCCGAAGGGCTCCAGGAGTTCGGCGTCAACCCGAAGGACCCCGGCGAGCGGTTCGTGGTGCTGCCGTACCGCACGTTCGACGACCTGGCACAGCTCCTCCAGCACCAGCTCCGCACCGTCCCGTTCGACGCCGTGTGCCACGCCGCGGCGGTCAGCGACTACCTTCCCGCCGGCACGTTCGCGCCCGACCCGGGCACGTTCTTCAACGCCCGCCTCGGCGAGTGGGAGGGACAGGCCGGGCCGCCGCGGCTCACCGAGCAGAAGGCCGGTAAAATTAAGAGCAGCGAGCCGGAACTGTGGGTGCGGCTCGTGCGGGCGCCGAAGCTCGTGGACCGCTTCCGCGCCCCGTGGGGCTACGGCGGCGTGCTCGTGAAGTTCAAGCTCGAGGTCGGCATCGCCGACGACGACCTCGTGGCGCTCGCGGACGAGTCGCGGCAGGCGTCCGGGGCGGACCTGATGGTGGCGAACACGCTCGAAGGGGCGTCACACTGGGCGTTCCTCGGCCCGGTCGGGGACCGCTACGAGCGCGTCCCGCGGCGCGAGCTGCCGGACCGGCTGGTGCTGGCGGTCGAGGCGCTTTACCAGGAGCGGGTGGCGAATGGCTAACGTGCTGCTCGGGGCGACCGGGAGCGTCGCCGCCGTCCGCGTCCCGGCGCTGGCCGCCGGGCTCGCCGCCGCCGGCCACGCCGTCAGGGTGGTGGCGACCGACGCCGCCGCGTACTTCTTCGACCCCGCCGACCCCGCCCTCGCCGGGCGGCTGTACCGCGACGCCGACGAGTGGCCCGGCGAGCGCTACGAGCGCGGCGATTCGGTGCTGCACGTCGAGCTCCGGAAGTGGGCCGACCTGTTCCTGCTCGCCCCGCTGGACGCGAACACGCTGGCGAAGCTGGCGGTCGGCCTGTGCGACAACTGCCTCACCTGCGTGTGGCGGGCGTGGGACTTCGCGCGGCCCGTCGTGCTCGCCCCGGCGATGAACACGCTGATGTGGGAGCACCCGTTCACCCGCCGCCACCTCCGCTCGCTCGCCGCCGACTTCGGCGCCGGCCACATCCCCGGCCACCTCGACGGCCTGCCGCTGATCGCCCAGATCAACGACCGCAGCCCGACGCTGCGGGTCGTGGCGCCGGTCACGAAGGAGCTCGCGTGCGGCGACGTGGGCGTCGGCGCGATGGCCGAGGTGCCCGACGTGGTCGCCGCGGTGCGCGACGCCTTCGCCCGCCGGGCGGCGTAGCCGTCACGGGACGGCCGTGGCCGCTCGCCCGCCACACGCGCGGAAGTAGCCGCCCGGCCGGGCGAGGTGGTCGCTGGACACACGGGGTGCGCGGGTAGAGAATGATCACCCACGCGCCCCGCCCAGGGAACCTCCATGCCCGGCCCGCTCTTCGCCGTCCTCTCCGAGCTCACTGCCGTCGTCGGTCTTATCGCAGCCGTCTTCGGCGCGCTCGCCAAGTACCAGGAATGGCGGAACCGACAGCGCGAGCACGACCACCCCACCACCCGTCCCCGGTACGACGGCCCGCCGGCCGCCCCGACCGGCTTCGCTGCCGTCCCGTCCTGGGTGTTCCCGACCGTCATCGTCGGCGGGATGGTTCTCCTCTGCGGCGGGTGTGCCAGCACTTTGTTCAAGAACCGGCCGCCGGCTAACCCCGGTCCTGGCCCCGGTCCTGGTCCTGGTCCTGGCCCCGGTCCGGGACCGGGACTGACTCCGCCGCCGGACAAACTGGCCGGGAAGAAACTGCCGGTGAATCGGGCGGTTGACTCGTGGGACGAGCGGATCGTCATCACCCTGGAGAGCGTCGAGTTCCGGGCGGACAACAAGATGCGCTGGCACTTCTCGTTCTGGAACAAGACCGGGCGCAACGCGTCGGCGTGGGTGGAGCCGGTCGGTGGGGGGTCGTACCTGGTGGATCAGGACGGGGCGAAGTCGGTCGCGGTCGCCCACTCGGAGGGGACCACCCTGGAATTCGGCTTGCCCGACGGGCAGAAGAAGCCGTACTGGATCGACTTCCAGACGCCGGCCGCGAATGCCACCCGCGTTGTCGCGTACTTCGCCAAGAGCGGCCTCGACCCCCGCGTCGGACTCCAGCCGATCGGGCTGGACCTGACCGGCGAGGCCGGCGCCCGCGGGGTGAGTGCCGACCCGCTCGTCCGGACCGTGCGGCTCGGCAAGCCGCTGGCGACGTGGAACCCACAAGTCGCCTGCACCCTCGAGTCGGTCGAGTTCCGCCCCGAGGGGCGGATGCGGTGGCGGTACTCGTTCTGGAACAAGTCCGGCGCCGCGACCGACATCTACGTCTTCCCGGACCCGGCGGCGACGTACCTCACCGACGAGACGGGGGCGAAGTACCCCGGGGCGGCGCACGCGGCCGCGAACACCCTGTCGATCGGCCTGCCCGACGGGGAGAAGGTGTCCCACTGGATCGAGTTCAAGTCGCCGCCGCCGACCGCGGCGTGGCTCACCGCCCGGTTCGGGGGCGGGCTCCCCCCGGAGCGGAAGGTGCCCGACGTGGTGCTCCACCTCCCGCCGGGGAAGGCCGGGCCGATGGCGAGTCTGACGTTCGCCGCCGATGCCGGGGCGGCGGTCGTGGACGAGACGATCGACCTGACGGTCGGCGGCGGGGCGGCAAGGCTCCACGTCACGAAGAACAAGGCGCGCGCCGAGACGACGGCGATCGTCCCGGTCGGGACCGAGGTGCGCTACACCGCCCGGGCGACGACCCGGGTCAGCCTGAACGGCAAGGACGCGACGTACCAGGGGTCGGGGTCGGGGTCGTACCCGGTCTCGGCCGACCGCCGGCTGGTGTACGTCCGCGACACGGCCGCCGGGGTCAACAACTTCCGCGCCCTCTTCCAGGAGCCGCGGTAGCTACCGCGTACTTCCCCATTCTCCCGGCAGCGGGTGCTCCGCGGCGAGCCGCGGTCTGCTAGCGGAGCGTGCTCAGGTACCGCCCGGCCGCGTCCGCGCCCAGCGGCCGGACGCGCACCCCCGTCAGCACCCAGCGGCCGCCGACCAGCGACCGCACCGCCGCGAAGAAGTGGGCCGGCGCGTTCGGACGGAGCCGCACGGGGAACGTCATCTGGTCGGCGTACGGGCGGGCCGGGATCGGGAGTTGGTTCTGGCACCCGAACGGGACGAGCAGGTGCCGCGGCGTCTGGCCGAGGACCGGCACGAACCCGAGCCCCGGGCGGCGGACCTCGTACCGCACCTCCACCACCAGTACCGGGTCGCCGCCCGCCCCGGCGGGGCGCGCCGGCAGGGTGAACGCGTCCTCCGTGTCCAGCGGCACCGGCGCCCAGCCGGCGTCCGGCGCGGCCCGCCACGGCCCGGGGAGGCGCGCCCACAGGTGACCGAACGACGTCCGCGCCACGGGGCGGTAGTTCTCGAACAGCTCCTCGTAGAAGCCCCAGTCGGTCGCGTGCTGCTTCTCGACGTGCGGCCAGTACGTCCCGTGGAAGGCGAACACGAACTCCGGGTCGGCGGCCCGGAACGCGGCCAGGTAGTCGGCCGACCCGGTCGAGCCGCGGGCGTGGATGAGGTAGTCGTGGCTCGGGTGGAACACGCCGAAGTGCGCCTCCAGTAGCCCGGCGTACTCGGACCAGATGACCGGCGGGCCGGGCCGGGTCCGGTTCGCCCCGACGGCGCGGACCAGTTCGGCCAGGTGCTCGGCCAGGCGGTCGGACAGCCGGCCCTCGCCGCGGGCGAGTGTCCGGCCCCCGTCGGCGACCGCGCGGACCGCCTCCGGGGCGCGGGCGGCCGACGACGGGCCGTAGGACTGGAGGGGGCCGGCGACCAGCGCCGTGACCGCGAACCCGACCTGGAGCGCCCGGACGCCCGGGGTGAACCGGGCGGGCTCGGCGGCGCGCAGCCGGTCCACCCCCCGCCACGCCACGACCAGCGCGACGGTCAACTCGACCCGGATGAGCGGGAGGTGGAACTGGTAGCCGGTGTAGCTCAGGTAGCCGACCGCCGCCGCGACCCCGTAGGCCAGCGCGCCGACGAGCGGCGGCCCGACGGCCCGCCCGGTCGGGGACTGCCGCGCCCACGCCAGCAGCACCGCCACCTGCGTGGCCGCCGCCCCGTAGGCGAGGAGCATCCGCTGGTCGGCAAACACCTCGTCCCAGCTCCCGAGGTACGGGAGGGTCGGGGTGCCGAAGTACCAGAACTGGTCGGCGGGGATGTTCACGAACGCGTACCGGAGGGCGGCCGCCGCCCCGCGGAAGCCGCCGACGGCGACGAGCAACCCGCCGGCCGTCACCAGCCCGACCGCGGCCGCGGCGAGCAGGTAGACGCCCCGGCCGCCGGGCTGACCCACCCACCACCGCCCGGCACACACGACGCCCAGCATCAGCCCGGTAGCGATCCCGTGCTCCGTGCCGAGCACGAACGCGCACCCCACGAGCATGCCGCCCAGCACGGCCTCGCGCCCGGGGCGGAGGCCGGTGAGGAGGAGGGCGAGCATCAGGTACGGGGCGGTCGCCCGCACCCCGGGGGTGTTGTGGGTCGGCCAGGCCAGGTGGTGTAGCCCGAGCGGCTCCGACAGGACGAGGGCGACCGCGGTCAGCCCCAGGGCGTGCGTCCACCGGCGGGTGGCGGCGTAGAAGACGAGCGGGTACGGCAGGACGTAGGCGAGCAGGTTGACGAGAAACCGTGCGCACTCGCTGGCGTAGACGTCGCCGCCGAACAGGCGGTAGATCGGGTAGTGGAGGTACGGGACGCCGAGGCCGTGGTAGAACTGGAAGTCCACCCCGCCGACCTGCCCGGCCGCGATCCGGCGCAGGGCGTTGTAGTGCTGGAACGGCCCGTCCCACAGCGGCCCGTCGAAGACGGTGATGGCCCCCGCGGCTCCGCGTAGGAAGGCGAGCACCCACAGCGCGATCACGGCCGCGTACAGCGGCACCAGCAGCCTCGACCACATCCGTGTGAGCCCCCCCGCCGGGCTGCCGCCCGGTCCGGCACGGCGGGGCGATTATACCGACCGCGGCCGGACCGGTCCCACCCTACGCTCGTGGTGGGCGGGGCGGCGCGGCGGCGTAGTGTAACCGCCACCCCGCCCGCGAGACCCACCCATGCCCGACCCCCGCCCGCTCGCCTGGGCCGACCGCCTGGCGAAACTCTACACGCCCGTCGTGGCCGACGTGCTCGACAAGCTCGGCTACCGCAACCAGAGCTTCCACCCGCGCGTCCGCCCGCTCTGGCCCGCGGCGAAGGCCGCCGGGTTCGCGCTCACCGTCCAGACCGTCCCGGCGCGCGACATCGCCCCGAAGCACCCCTACGCCGGCGAGCTCGCGGCGGTGGACGCGCTCGCGCCCGGCGACGTGTTGGTGGTGAGCGAGTCGGCGTGCAGCTTCTGGGGCGAGTTGCTCTCGACGGCGGCGATGTACCGCGGCTGCCGCGGGGTCGTACTCGACGGCCCGACGCGCGACTCGCGGGCCATCCAGGACATGGGCTTCCCGGTGTTCCACCACGGGTTCCACCCGGCCGACAGCCTCGGCCGGCTCGACGTGGTGGGGCACAACCTGCCGGTCGTGTGCGCCGGCGTGCTGGTGGACCCGGGCGACCTGATCCTCGCCGACCACGACGGGGTGGTGGCGGTGCCGCGCGCCGCCGCGGAAGAGACGTTACGGCTGGCAGAGGAAAAGGTGAGCGGCGAGAACCTGGTACGCCAGGCGCTCGCCGGCGGCATGACGACGACCGAGGCGTTCGCCAAGTTCGGGATTCTGTGACGCGGCGTGTCGGCCGAGTCGGTCCGTCGGAGCCCGGAGCGTGAGCGACGGGGTTGCTGTTACCTCCGAAGGCGGAAGAGTGGTACAGCTACCCCGTCGCTGGTATTTCCGAAGGAAACCAAAGTGTCGGTTTTGGTCCCCAGGGTTTCCGCAGTAAATTTCCCTGAAAACCCTGGGGACCAAAACCGACACTCACGCTCCGGGCTCCGACGGCAGGGAACTCACGCGATTCGGTAGAACACCGGCGTTTAATCCTCGTCGGGGCCGTGGTCGGATTCGATCTCGGTACAGCAGATCAGGTTCGCGGTGTCGTTGAAGTACACCAGCACCTCGGTCCCGTCGGCGTCACGCCCCGAGAACATCCCGCCCTTGTCCTTCTTGAACTCGACCCGTGCCGCCCGGTGAAGGGTCTTCCCGTGTTTGGCCGCCGGGCTCATCTCCGCGTCCGGGAACTTGGCCATCAACTCCGCCACCGCCTCCACGAACGTCATTGCCGCCCACCTCCGCAGAACAGGAAACAAAAGGGGATATGCGGGGGGGGACGGAACGTCAAGCGCGGCGAGACTCGAAACTGCGGCGGACACGGCCGCCGGTGCCGGGCACCGGCCCGCGCTACCCGCCGCAGCACCCGCCCTTCGCCGCCGCCTTCGGCGCCGGCGGCGGCAGGTCGTTCGCCGGGTTCGTCGTGAAGAAACCGTTCGGCTTCAGCAGGAACCCGGTGTACGCCGTCGGCATCACCGGGTAGTCCTCGGGGCGCGGGATGTGCGTGTGCCCGAAGGTGTACCAGAACACCACGTCGGTGTCGGCGATCGGGCGGTTGGCGGCGGTCCAGCGGATCAGGCCGTCGCCGCCGGCGCTCTGGTTCGGGTAGTCGCCGGCGGCATATTTCTCGTCCTCGGCGAACGGCGTGACCCAGACGTGGTGGTTCACGAACCCGGCGCGCTTCCGCCACCACGCGTCCGGGCTCGCCATCGGCACCGAGTTGTCCATCGGCACGAACTTGTACCCCACCGGCTCGCCGACCGCGTTCAGCACCGACGGGTTCACCACCTTCCACGTCCGCGCCGTTTCGAGCTTCAGGTTGCCGCGGGCCTGGAGTTCCGTTTCGAGGAGGGTCGGCACGGCGGCGAAGGCGTTGCCGTGCGGGTTCGCCGGGCCGGGCGGGTCGGGGAGCACGTCCACCCGGTGGACCGAGTTGTTGACGCCGTCGAGGTCGAAGTCGAGGCGGACGTTGAAGAAGTGCTGGTGGACCGGGGCGTACAGCTGCGGGGCGATGGCGGCGCCGTAGCGCGAGGTCTCGCCGGGCGGCAGCGCGCCCAGCGACAGGATGCCGGTCAGCTTCACTTCGAGCTGGATGTTGCCGTCCTGGTAGAGATACCAGAAGAAACCGTACTCGTAGTTCTCGACCGTGCTGACCGACGATACCACGAGCCGCCGGCTGCGGCGTACCTCGGGCGCGTCGGGGAGGCGGCGGTCGGTGTGCTTCCAGAGGATGCCGTAATCCTCCTCGTGCATGCAGACGGCATTCTTCACCGTCAGCGGCCGGCCGCGGCTGTCGCACAGGTGGGCGTCGAAGTAGCGGATGTGGCCGAGGCAGTCGCACCCGAGGGTGAGGCTGTTGGCGCACATCCCCATCCCGTACTCGCCCACGTCGAAGGCGTTCTTGCGGAATTGGGTGGGGCCGGGGTCGCCGTAGGGCACCACCATCTCGGTGAGCGACGCGCGGTAGAGGACGCTGCGGTCGCGCCCGCCGTCGCGGTAGCGGACGTGGTGGAGCGTCAGCCCCTCGCGGGCGTTGAAGCCGATGGTGAACGTCCAGTTCTGCCACCGCACCGTGTACCCGTCCACGTCGAAGCTCGGCCCGTCCGGTTGCGTGATCTCCAGCGGCTTGATGCCGGCGCGCGTCGGCCCGGCGCGGCCGGCGGCGTAGTTGCCGGGGGTCGGCGGGAGCGGGACGTGGTCGTACTCCTCGACGCGGATCACCTCCATCGTGTTCAGGTCCACGACCGGGCGAATCCCCTCGATCGGGCGGGCGTAGCCGTTGTCGGTCGGGTCGGTGCGGACGAAGCACAGCGGCCGGGCGAGGCGGCGCTGCGACTCTTCCGGCTCGCCGTAATTCCCGGCGCTCCAGATGTCCACCATGACGAGCGCGGGGTCGGTGATGCCGCAGTGCTTCTCGAGCGCGGCGCGGAACGCCGGGCTCGCCAGCACCGCCTGCTCGCACTCGACCTGCTCGTCGATCGTCATCGTCGGCTGGACGCCGGTGAACGTGCGGCTCGCCAGCACCGTGCGGCGGGTGACCGAGACGGCGGCCTCGGTGGCGGTGTTGGTGGCGTTGTCGAAGAGGACGGCGAACGCCTCGCGCGGCAGCGCGGCCCAGCCGGTGCCGGCGTGAACGGCGGCCTTCGGCGGCTCCCGGAGCGCGACCGAGACGAAGCGCGTGGTGGGGGTGGCGAGACCGGCGTCCTTGAGGACGGCGGCGGCCGTGGCGACCTCGGCCGCGGAGAGCGGCTCGAGCGGGTGGGCGGGTGTGGTCATGATCCCCGGGGGTGAGGCGGGGGAGAGGTGCGCCTAGCTTACCCGGTCGGGTGCGCCACGCCAGCGGATTCCGGGGCGGGGAAATGCTCGGGGGTTTCGGTGGTCGGGTTAGGCCGCGGCGCGCGCCGCGGCCTAACGTCCGACGGCCGCTACTTCACCTCGACCAGCCCGGCGTCGATGGACTGGCCGCCGCCGGTCTGGCGGCAGTGGACGGCGATCACGTTCCGCCCCGGGCGCAGCGCCGCCTTCCCCGCCGGCGTCAGCGGCACCTCGACGTACTGCGTCACGTACCCCTGCACCTGCGCCGCCAGCACGCCGTTGACGTACACCTCGGCGTCCTCGTCGTGGTGGATGCGGACCGCCACGTCGCCGGCCGGCGCCGCCTTCAGCTCGAAGTCGCGGCGGATCCACACGTCCGGCGTCTTCCACTCGGTGCGGATCACCACGCCGGGCGTCCCCTTCGTGCCGAACCCGGCCGGCCCCTCGGCCCACGCCGAGGCGTCGAAGTCGGCCTTCTCCCAGCCCTCGGCGGGGCGGGCCGTGGTGTGGCGCCAGCGCTGCGCGTCCTTCTCGGACGTGGCGAGCAGTTCGGTGATGACCGGCGGCGGGCCGTACAGCGTCTTGTGCCACGCGGCGAGCTCGGCCACGTCGAACTTGATGACCTCGCGGTCGTAGGTCATCAGCCCGTTCACCTCGACTTCCACATCGGTCGTCTGCGTGTAGACCGCGGCGGCGAGGCCGCGGCCGATCAGCGGGCGGAGGCGGAACACGAGCTGCCGGTAGTTGTCGCGCAGCTCCTCGCGCGTCTTGTAGGTGCGGTAGCCCCAGTTCCCCTGGTCCTTCCACAGGTGGTTGGCGACGGGGAGTCCGAGCCCGCCGAACTCGCCGAGCACGCTGACGCGGTCGGGCATGGTCGGGAACATGCCGGGGCCGGGGTAGATGTGGGCGTCCTTCATGTCGCCGAACCCGCGGTCGGTCCACCCGCTCGGGCCGTTCACGAGCCGCGACGGGTCGTACTCCTTCGTCCACTTCAGGACGTTGTTCGTGTCGTGCTGGCCCCACCCCTCGTTGAACGGCACCCAGCAGTAGATGCTCGGGAAGACCCGGAGGTGGTCGATCATCGCCTTGAGCTCGGTCTTGTACTGCGCCATCTCGGCGACCGTGAACTCGCCGTCCTGCTTCCAGTCGGGCTGGACGAACTGCTTGCGGTTCTTCGCCATGCCGCTCGGCATGTCCTGCCACACGAGCATCCCGATCTTGTCGCAGTGGTGGTAGAGCCGCGCCGGCTCGACCTTGATGTGCTTGCGGAGCATGTTGAAGCCCATCCGCTTCAGCACGTCGATGTCGTAGCGCATCGCCTCGTCGGACGGCGGCGTGAGGAGCCCGTCCGGCCACCAGCCCTGGTCGAGCGGGCCGTACTGGAAGAGCGGCTGGTTGTTGAGCATCAGCCGGAGGACGCCGTTCGCGTCCTTCGCCGCCGACACCTTCCGCATGGCGAAGTAGGTGGAAACGCGGTCGCCGTTGGTCATCCGCCCCCCGCCGGGGAGGTCCTTGCTCAGTTGCACGGTCACCGGGTAGAGGTGCGGGGAGTCGGGCGTCCACAGCTTCGGGTCGGCCACCTTGAGCCGGTGTTTCGCCCCGGTCTGGATCGTCTCCCCCTTCAGCCCCGGCCCCTCGACCGTGGCCCACACCGACGGGTGCGGGTCGTTGATCTCGACGACCACCTCGACCTCGCCGCGGTCGACGTCGGGCGTGAACAGGACGCGGCGGACGTGCATGTGCTCGAACACCGGTTCCAGCCACACCGTCTGCCAGATGCCGGTGACGGGCGTGTACCAGATGCCGTGCGGGTCCATCACCTGCTTGCCCCGCGGCTGGGCGCCGGTGTCGGTCGGGTCCCAGACGCGGACGACGATCTCGTTCGCCCCGGGCCGCAGGTGGTCGGTCAGGTCGATGGTGAACGGGTCCGACCCGCCGCGGTGCGTGACGAGCTCCTTGCCGTTGACGAAGACAGTCGCCTCCCAGTCCACGGCGCCGAACTGGAGCAGCACGCGCTTGCCGCCCCAGCCCGCCGGCACCTCGAACGAGCGGCGGTACCACAGGTGTTGGTCCGGGGTGACGCGGCGGCCGACGCCGGACAGCGCCGACTCGGCGCAGAACGGCACGAGGATTTGCCCGTCCCACTTCTCGGGCCGCGGGGCGGTCCGCGGAGTGATGGCGTAGTCCCAGAGGCCGTTGAGGTTGAGCCACTGGTCGCGGACGAGCTGCGGCCGCGGGTACTCGGGCCACGGCGTCTTCGCGGCCGACACCTGCTTGCCCCACTTGGTCATGAGCGGGGCGGGTGCGGCCTTCCAGTCGGCCGCGACGAGGGCGGAGGCGGAGCCCGCCGCGAGGGCGAGCGCGAGCAAGAATCGCATGGGAGAGGGCTCCGGGCGAAGGGGGTATGTTGGGTTTTAGCCCCGGAGGGGCGGAAGTGGGTAGCCCCGGGTTCCACCCGGGGCGGCGTCGGCGGTGTTCGTATCGCCTTGTCCCGACATGCCCCGCGGCAGGACGCGCGGGCCGTCAGTCCGCCACGCGCTTCACGATGTTCGAGTAGGCGTCGATGCGGCGGTCGCGGAAGAACGGCCAGTTCCGCCGCACCTCCTCCATCAGCTTCCGGCTGCACGTCACCGTCAGGATCTCTTCCTTGTCGTGGCTGGCGCGCTTGAGCACCCGGCCGAACGGGTCGCTCACGAACGACCCGCCCCAGAACTCCAGCCCCTCGCCGACGATGACCTCGTGCCCGACGCGGTTCACCCCCGCCACGTAGGTGCCGTTGGCGATGGCGTGGCCGCGCATGCTGGTCTCCCAGGCGGAGTGCTGCGCCTCGCCGTACTCGGCCTTCTCGCGCGGGTGCCAGCCGATCGCCGTCGGGTAGAAGATGACTTCCGCCCCCTGGAGTGCTGTCAGCCGGGCCGCCTCTGGGTACCACTGGTCCCAGCAGACGAGCGTGCCGACCTTCGCTGGCCCGGTCGGGAACACCTTGAACCCGGTGTCGCCGGGGGTGAAGTAGAACTTTTCGAGGAACAGCGGGTCGTCGGGGATGTGCATCTTGCGGTAGATGCCGAGGAGTTCGCCCTTCGCGTCGTGGACGGTGGCGGTGTTGTGGTACACCCCGGCCATCCGCTTCTCGAACAGCGACCCGACCACGACGACGCCGTTGGCCTTCGCCGCCGCCGCCAGCCGGGCCTCGCTCGGCCCCGGGACGGGCTCGGCGAGGTCGAAGAGGGCGATGTCTTCCTTCTGGCAGAAGTAGTAGCCGGTGAACAACTCCGGCAGGCAGACGACCTGAGCCCCCGCCTTCGCGGCCGCGGCGATGCCCGCCTCGGCCTTGGCCAGGTTCGTCTCCTTGTCCGGCGCCATGCTCATCTGCACGAGGCCGATCGTGAAGGCGTCGCTGTTCGTCATTCGTCCTTCGTCCTCCGGCACGGACCCCGCCTTGGTGCTTGGACGGGGGGCGCCGGTCTGTTATACCGATCCCAACTCCCCTCGTGCCCTGCTGCCGTCCGCGTCCCTGTTGGGCGAATGACGGGGACGAATGACGAAGGACGACCGACGAATGACGACCCCGAACATCACCAGCGTCCTGAAGGAAACGCGCCGGTTCGACCCGCCGGCCGACTTCGCCGCCGCGGCCCTCATCAGTGCCGCCGAGCGCGACCGGCTCGCCGAGTGGGCCGAGAAGGATCCCGAGGGGTTCTGGGCGCACCACGCCGAGGCGCTGCACTGGTTCAAGAAGTGGGACACGGTGCTGGACTCGTCGAACCCGCCATTCTTCAAGTGGTTCGTCGGGGGGAAGACGAACGTCAGCTACAACTGCCTCGACCGTCACCTCGCCGGGGCGCACCGGAACAAGGCCGCGATCATCTGGGAGGGCGAGCCGGGCGACACCCGCACCCTGACGTACCAGCAGCTCCACCACCAGGTCTGCAAGTTCGCCAACGGGCTCAAGAAGCTCGGCGTGGCGAAGGGCGACCGCGTCACGATTTACATGCCGATGACGCCGGAAGCCGTGATCGCCATGCTCGCCTGCGCCCGCATCGGGGCGGTGCACTCGGTGGTGTTCGGCGGGTTCAGCGCCGAGGCCGTCGCCGACCGCAACAACGACGCCGGGGCGAAGCTCATCGTCACCTCCGACATCGGCTGGCGGCGCGGCAACGCCGTCCACCTCAAGCAGAACGTGGACGAGGCGCTAAAGAAGTCGCCGACGGTGACGACGTGCGTGGTGTTCCAGCGCGCCCGCAACACGTCCGTCCACATGCAGCCGGGGCGCGACGTGTGGTGGCACGACCTGATGTCCGACGTCACCGCCGACTGCCCCGCCGAGGAGCTCGACAGCGAGCACCCGCTGTTCGTCCTGTACACGTCCGGCAGCACCGGGAAGCCGAAGGGCGTCCTGCACAGCACCGCCGGCTACCTCCTCGGCGCGGCGCTGACGCACAAGTGGGTCTTCGACATCCGCGACGAGGACGTGTACTGGTGCACGGCCGACGTCGGCTGGGTCACCGGCCACAGCTACATCGCCTACGGCCCGCTGGCGAACGCCGCGACGGTGGTGATGTACGAGGGCGCGCCGAACCACCCGCGCGAGGACCGCTTCTGGGAGATCATCGAGAAGTATCGCGTCACGATCCTCTACACGGCGCCGACGGCGATCCGGGCGTTCATCAAGTGGGGCGATCACCACCCGAAGGCCCACGACCTCAGCTCGCTGCGCCTGCTCGGCAGCGTCGGCGAGCCGATCAACCCCGAGGCGTGGATGTGGTACCACGAGGTCGTCGGCGGCGGCCGCTGCCCGATCGTCGATACCTGGTGGCAGACGGAGACCGGCGCGATCATGATCTCGCCGCTGCCCGGTGCGGTCGGCACGAAGCCCGGCAGCGCGACGAAGCCGCTCCCCGGCATCGCCGCCGACGTGGTTGACAAGGATGGCAACGCGGTGCCGGCGAACAGCGGCGGGTTCCTGGTGGTGAAGCGGCCGTGGCCGAGCCTGATGCGCACCATCTACGGCGACGACCAGCGGTTCAAGGACACCTATTGGAGCAACTACGCCGGCTGGTACTTCACCGCCGACGGCGCCCGCAAGGACGACGACGGGTACATCTGGGTGATGGGCCGGGTGGACGACGTGCTGAACGTGAGCGGCCACCGGCTGAGCACGATGGAGGTGGAGAGCGCGCTGGTGAACCACCCGAAGGTGGCCGAGGCCGCCGTGGTCGGCCGCCCGGACGAGATCAAGGGCGAGGGGATCTGCTGCTTCGTGACGCTGAAGCAGGGCGTGACCGCCTCGGACGGGCTGAAGGACGAGCTGAAGAAGCACGTGGCGAAGGAGATCGGCGCGCTGGCCCGCCCGGACGACGTCCGCTTCACCGACACCCTGCCGAAGACGCGGAGCGGGAAGATCATGCGGCGGCTGCTGCGCGACATCGCCGCCGGCCGCGAGGGGAAGCAGGACACGACGACGCTGGAGGACTTCAGCGTGCTGGCGAAGCTCCGCGAGCAGGACGAGGGGTGAGGGAGAATGGCGATGTCCGTTCGGAGGGATCACGCAGGGCGACACCCCATGAACAACTCGATGGGATCCTCCAACTCCGACCCAACTGGGACGGAGATAACGCTGACGCGCCGACCCCAGGAGTCGTGGATCGGCGCGGACGGTCTCGCCGGTGTGATGCGACAGATTGCATTCTTGCAATCTAACCAGTGGCTCGACTCTTGAAGCCCCGAGCTGGCGGAGGGCGTTCGTGGACGAGAACCGCTTCTGGACGATGATCGAGGCCGCGTGGGGCACGGCCGGCGGCAAGACCAAGTCGCGCCAGCGGCTGGCCGAGGGTAAGCTGTCCGAGGGCCAGGCCTACGCGCTCCAGGAGGTGCTGGAGGAGGAGGTCGCCCCCGCGCTGCGGGAGTGCCTCGACGCCCTGGCCGCCGATGAACTGCTCGCGTTCGACCGCGTCCTGGAGCGGAATCTGTACGACATCGACCGGGCCGACGTCCACGAGCGCATCGACGGCTCGGACGACGGGTTCTTGTACTGCCGTGGGTTCATCGTCGGCATGGGTCGGGGGTACTACGAGGCGGTGCAGGCCGACCCGGACCGGGCCGTCAGCGACGCCGAGTGCGAGCAGATGTGTTACCTGTCGTGGCACCTTCACCACGACAAGTTCGGGGAGGTGCCGCCGTCGGGCATCTCTCGGGAGACGCAGTCCAACTCGTCGGGCTGGGCGTAGCCGCCGACCCCCGCGCTGCCGCAGACCGCGGCCGCTACAGCGGTTCGTGACCCACAGCAGCCACGGGCCGCGGCTGCTGAGCTGGTTGCCCGCTCGGCCCCGAGGCTTGACTGATGTCGGGTACCGCCGAGCCCGCGACGGCGGACGACGGTCTCGTGGCCGCCGCCCTGACCCTGCCGCTGGCAATTGCCCACGTCGCTTTCTCCACCTGGCTGAGCCTTGTCCTGTTCGGCTGGGCCGGTGGGATCGAGACGGAGGGCCGGTGGACCCGGTACGGCGGGATCGAGTCTGCCTATACGAGCTTGGCCTGGCTCCCGGGGGGACTCCTCGTTGCCACCGGCGGGCCACTCGCGGGCATCGGAACGCTCCTCACCTTCGCCGGGTCTGGAGTGGCCGGTTACACTCTCGCGTCGGCCGCCTCTCGGCTCGTCTTCGGGCCGCGGCCGAGGGTTGGCAGGTGGGGGTGGCGCGCGTGGGGGCCGGTTGCACTCTGGCTGGTCTGGTTACCGGTGCCGGTCAAGGGCACAGTGACTTATTGGCATACGGTTGCTTACTGAGCCGCCGGGCCGAACCCCACGCGGCGCCGCACCTGACGCCGGCGAGGCGGTGTACTCGCGCCACCCGCAGCGGGATCGCTCGATCTGGCTGAAGATGCCCGAGAATTCTGCTCCGGGCGTGCCCGTGGTCGGGGTCGCTTTTCGCTGTCCGGCGGCGCCGGTCCGTGGTCTGCTATCCGGCGACACACGAGTATGGAATCCCGCCACGTCGGGGGCGGCCGACGTCGGCCCATCGGAGGGCGTGCCATGCGACCGGTCACGGCGGTTGTTGTCCTCGCCGGCTGCCTGGCGATCTCCGGGCCGGGTGGGCTTCACGCGCAGGACGACGCCCCCAAGGCTCCCGGGAAGGGGTACGCCCTGCGGATCGTGGCGGTGGGGGACGTGTACAAGGGGGTCCGGTTCAAGCCGGCCACCGGGGAGGCGTGGGAGCTCCTGGCCGGGCGGTGGGAGAAGCTGGCCGAGGCCGACCCGCCGCCGGCCGGGGACTACGAGGTGTTCGTCGTCCCGGTCGACCCCCTGCTCGCCCTGCGGCTCGACCGGAAGAGCGGGGCGACCTGGCTCGGCCGGGGCGGGAAGTGGACCCGGGTCAAGGAGCCGCCCCCGCCCAAGGCACAGGGGCCGGCCCCCGGCCCCGGGTTCTCGCTCCGGCACGTCCGCCTGGGCCAGGAGCTCCACGTCGTCCGGTTCCACACGCGGACGGGGGACTCGTGGCACGTCGGCCGCGACGGGTTCGAGCCGCTGGGCGAGTTCGGCCCGGTCGCGGCCGGGGACTTCGACCTGACGCTGATCGCCGGGGGCAAGAACTGGATGGGGTTCCGACAGGACCGGAAGGGCGGGACGACGTGGCTCCTGCGGGCGAACACCTGGCACCTCGTCGCCGAGCCCGAGTAACAGATCCGCAGGCCGCCCCCGCCGTGCCGGACGCGCGCCCCGAGGAGGTCGCCAGGCCGTGAACGCCACCGCGAACGAGCCCCCCGCCGGGCCGCGCCGCGCCCTCCGTCGGGCCGCCCGCGCGCTGCTCCGGTGCGGCCAGTTGGTCCTCCTCCTGGCCGGCCTCTACCTCCTCGCCGTGCTCGTCGGCCTGATCCCGGTCAACAACGACTTCAAGCCGGCGGCCGACGGCGTGGAGGTCATGGTCACCTCGACCGCGATCCACGCCGACCTCGTCCTCCCGGTCCGCGACGAGGTGATGGACTGGCGCCCGCACCTCCCGGCAGGCGACTTCGCGGGCGACGTCAGCCGGGCCACCCGGGTCGCGTTCGGGTGGGGCAACAAGGAGTTCTACGTCGACACCCGGACCTGGGACGACCTGAAGGTGGGAACCGCGGTTCGAGCCGTGTTCTGGCCGTCCGCGACCTGCCTGCACGTCGAGATGTGGGCCGACGCGGGCGTCCCGGCCGGGGCCCGCAAGACGCGCGTCTCCCGCGACCAGTACCGCCGCCTGGTCGACCACGTGCTGGGCAGTTTCCGCCGCGGCGAGGGCGGCCGGTTCTTGCGCATCGAGGGTGGGGCGTACGGGGCGAACGACGCCTTCTACCACGCGCACGGCTCCTACCACGCCCTGAACACGTGTAACTGCTGGGCCGGCCGCGGGCTGAAGGCCGCCGGCGTGCGGACCGGCTGGTTCACCCCGCTCCCGAAGACGGTAGCCCTGTACCTGCCCGCCGCCCGGGCCGACTGATACCCGATCCGGTTGGCGCTGTCCGGTTTGAGTTTGGTGGGACCGGCGTCCCGCCGGTCCCACCAGATCAGACACCCTCAACCGGACCGGGTATCAGACGCAAGCCCGTCCAGCCGAACCGGCTGCCCTAGCCGAAGGGATCCCGACTCTTGCCGTATGAGAACGGAACGGCTAATTTAATGGTGTTGAGATTAAGTCTCAGCAGCCCACCCCCGGCCAGCTCCGCCAACCCGCAGCGATTCGCCTCTGCGGCCAGCAACGCGGCCCGTCCCGTGCCCCGCACCGGAGTGTCGCCGTGCGCAACCGTGCGTTCACGCTCATTGAATTGCTGGTCGTCATCGCCATCATCGCCATCCTGATCGGGCTTCTGCTCCCGGCCGTGCAGAAGGTCCGCGAGGCGGCGGCACGGGCGAAGTGCTCGAACAACCTCAAGCAGATGGCCCTGGCGTTCCACAACTTCGAGTCGGCCGTCGGCGGGCTGCCGGCGTACTACACCAGCCGGCCGAAGGAGCCGCCCCCGGGCACCGCCATCGCCTACTGGGCCGTCCAGGTGCTCCCGCACATCGAACAGGACAACGTCCGCAAGGCCTACGACTTCGGCCAGTCGTTCAACGACGTCGCCAACCAGCCGGCGGCCAACATCCCGATCAACACCCTCGTCTGCCCCTCGACGCCGAACAACCCGCGGGTCAGCACGCTGTCCGGGAAGACGTTCGCGGTCGCCGACTACACGCTCGCGCTGAGCGTCAGCGCCAACCTGTACGGCCCGGTCATCACGTACCCGAAGCCGGGGAGCGTGGACGGGGCGTGCAGCACCGACAAGAACGTCCACACCCGGCTGCTGGAGATCACCGACGGCACCTCGAACACGCTCCTGCTCGTCGAGGCGGGCGGCCGGCCGGACAACTGGCGGTCGGGGAAGACCGACCCGGCGTGGTCGGCGGTGCCGAACGGCGGGTGGGCGCAGCCGAACGCCTCGATCATGCGCGGGTACACCACCGGATCGGACCTCTCGGCCATGACGCACCCCGGGCCGTGCATGGTCAACTGCAACAACATGTACTCGGTCTACGCCTTCCACACCGGCGGCGCGAACGTGTCGCTCGCCGACGGGAGCGTACGGTTCCTCCGCGCGTCGGTGTCCGCCGGCACGGTCGCGGCGCTGGTGACGCGGGTCGGCGGCGAGGTCGTGACGGAGGACTGGTGATGCGGGCGTGGGTGACCGGGCTGGTCGTGGCCGCGGGCGGGGTCGGGCTGGCGCAGGACGCCGCGCCGCGGCTCCCGCCGCGCCCGGAGCCGACCGCCGAACAGGCGATCGCCCGCGCCGCCGAGTTGCGCGCCGCCTACGCCAAGGCGCCCGCCGGGTGGCCGCGGCCGACGCTCGACGCCGGCGTGCCGTACCGCGAGCTCGGGCTGCTCCCGGACGCCCCGCACCCCGCCGACAACCCGTTCTCGAAGGACCGGGCCGAGCTCGGCAAGGCGCTGTTCTTCGACCCCCGACTGTCCGGTTCCGGGCAGCTCGCGTGCGCGTCGTGCCACGACCCGGACCTCGCCTGGGCCGACGGCCGCACCACGTCGTTCGGCCACGGCCGCACCCCGCTCAAGCGGAACGCGCCGGCGGTGACGAACAGCGCGTTCCTCCCGGCACTGTTCTGGGACGGCCGCGCCGCGACCCTCGAAGACCAGGTGAGGGCGGTCCTCGCCAACCCGGACGAGATGCGCGCCGACGACAAGGACGTGACCGCCCGGCTGGCGGCGGCGCCGGGCTACCCGGAGCTGTTCGAGAAGGTGTTCGGCGACCGCGCCGTCACCCCGGACCGGGTGGCGAAGGCGGTCGCGTGCTTCGAGCGCACACTGGTCGGCGGGCGGAGCCGGTTCGACGCCTTTCTGAAGGGCCGCGCCGACGCGCTGACCGACGCCGAGGTCCGCGGGCTCCACCTGTTCCGCACCGACGCCCGCTGCCTCAACTGCCACAACGGGCCGACGCTCTCGGACGGCCGGTTCCACAACGTCGGCCTCAGCTACTACGGCCGCGAGCTCGAAGACCTAGCTCGCTACCGGGTCACGAAGAAGGCCGAGGACGTGGGCGCGTTCCGCACGCCGCCGCTGCGCGACGTGGGCCGCACCGGGCCGTACATGCACAACGGCCTGTTCGAGCTCGACGGCGTGCTGCGGATGTACAGCGCCGGGATGCCGACCCTCCGACCGGGGGAGAAGTTCAAGGCCGACCCGCTGTTCCCGACGAAGTCGGCGCAACTGAAGCCGCTCGGGTTGAACAAGCTCGACCTGGCCGACCTGGAGGCGTTCCTGCGCAGTCTCGACGAGCCGTCTCGCCGCGTCCGTCCGCCGGCCGTCAGCCTGCCCGCCGGCGCCCGGCCGGTGCTGCCCAAGCCGTGACCGCGCGTGGCTACGCCGTGACCGCGCGGCGGTGAGCGTTCGGTTCGTTTCGGCTGGTTTTACCCGTCGGGGATTGTGACTGCTGGATGGTACACGGGTTGCGTTAGCCCGGCAACACGCGACATCCGAGACACACACCGCGGGAGCCCGTACGTGAGGTTCGCCGTTGTCGCCTGCCTGCTCGCCGTCGTCCCGGGCGCTGCCCGGGCGGCGGACGCGCGTGCGCTCGCGGCGGTCGTTGACCGCCACCTCGCGGTACGCTGGGCGGCGGAGAAGGTCCGCCCGGCCGACCCGGCCGACGACGCCGCGTTCACCCGCCGCGTCTACCTTGATCTGATCGGCCGCGTCCCGACCGCCGCCGAGGTCCGTGCCGTCCTCGACGACCCGGCCGCCGACAAGCGCGACCGGCTCGTCGCGCGGCTGCTGGCGACGCCGGGGTACGCGCGGCACTGGGCGACCATCTGGCGGCGCGAGTGGGTGCCGCAGGCGGACCAGCCGGGCTCGACGCTCGGCGAGGAGGCCGAGACCTGGCTCGCCGCCCGGCTCCGCGACAACGCCCCCTACGACCGCGTCGTCCGCGACCTGCTCACCGCGCCGCGCGCCCGCACCAGCCCGGCGCAGCCGCCGGCGACGTTCCTCACCGCCAACGAGTTCAAGCCGGAGAACCTGGCCGCCGCCACGACCCGGGCGTTCCTCGGGGTCAACCTGGACTGCGCCCAGTGCCACGACCACCCGTTCGCCCGCTGGACCCGCGACCAGTTCTGGCAGACCGCCGCGTTCTTCGCCCGCCCCGAGAACGGCCGGCTCGAACTCCCGGTGCCGAACACCCCGCGCGCGGTCGGCCCGGTGCTGCTCGCCGGCGCCGCGCCGGCGTGGCCCGCCGCGGTCACGCCGGACACCGGCCGCGGGCTCCTCGCCGGCTGGGTCACGGGCCGCGACAACCCCTACTTCGCCCGCAACGCCGTCAACCGGGTGTGGGCGCAGCTGTTCGGCACCGGGCTGGTCGAGCCGCTCGACGACCTGAGCGGTGAGAACCCGCCGAGCCACCCGGAACTGCTCGACGAGCTGGCGAAGGCGTTCGCCGACTCCGGCTTCGACCTGAATCACCTGACGGCGGCGCTCGTGCTCAGCCGCGGCTATCAGCTGTCGTCGATGGTGCCGGCGGGGGGCAGCGCCGAGCCGCGGCTGTTCGCCCGGGCGGCGGTCCGCGGGCTGAGCGGGGAGCAGCTGTACGACAGCCTCCGCACCGCCGCCGGGCTGCCGCCGGAGCGGACCGACCTCGACCCGCTCAACGCCCGCCGCGACCGGACCGCGTTCGCCGCCCGGTTCCGCGTCGAGCGGGCGGCCGACGCCCGCCGGTCGATCCTCCAGAGCCTCGCCCTGATGAACGGCCCCGCCACCGCCGCCCTGACCGACCCCGCCGCGACCCCCACCCTCCGCGCCGTCGCCGCCGCCCCGTTCCTCGACACCGCCGGGAAACTGGAGGCACTCTTCCTCGCCGCACTCGGCCGCCGGCCGACGACCGACGAGCTCGCCCGGTCGGGCGCCTACGTGGACCGCGGCGGGGCCGACGGCGATGCCGCCAAGGGTCTGGCGGACGTGTTCTGGGCGCTGCTCAACGGGAGCGAGTTCGGCACCAACCACTGACCCGACCGGCACCCGCCCGACCCCAAGCCCCGCTCCCCTGCCCGACCCGCCGAGAGACCCGCCATGCCCCGCCCACCCCGCCGCGCCTTCACGCTAATCGAGTTGCTGGTGGTCATTGCGATCATCGCCATCCTCATCGGTCTGCTCCTCCCCGCGGTGCAGAAGGTACGGGCGGCGGCGGCGCGGGCGGCGTGCTCCAACAACCTCAAGCAGATCGGCATCGCCATCCACAACTACGCCTCGGCCGACGAGAGCTGCTTCCCGAAGTACGACGGCACCAACCGCCGTCTCGGCTGGACGACGCTCCTGCTGCCGTACCTGGAGCAGGGGCCGGTGTACCAGATGATCGACCAGAAGCAGAGCTGGTACGTGTCGCTGGGCGGGTGCCAGAACCGGGCCGCCGGGCAGGTGAAGGTGAAGGGGTTCGTGTGCCCGGCCAACCCCGGCGCGAACCGGACGGTGCTCGTCCAAGACCCGGAGAACCCCGGCGGCTCGTTCCCGGCCGCCCCGATCGACTACGTCGTCGCCGAAGGGTTCTACTACTCGACCACCCCGGTGAACTGGATCGAGGGGACGATCCGCTCGGTCAGCGCGATCGGCAAGCGGCGCATCACGGACGTGACCGACGGCACCTCGAACACGCTGGTGATCTTCGAGAACGCGGACGTGCCGAACGTGTGGATCAACGGCAAGTTGACGACGGACAACACGAACACGCCGATGGTCATCAACCACAGCAACCACGGCGGGTGGGCGAACCCGTGCAACAACAACATCCGCGGGTGGGACGCGACCGGGACGGTGCAGTTCGGGCCGTACATCGTGAACAAGCGGAACGGGGCGGCGCTGTACTCGTTCCACACCGGCGGGGCGTTCGCGCTCATCGCCGACGGGTCGGTGCAGTTCTTCGGCGAGAACACGCAGGCCGAGATCATCAAGCGGTTCGTGAGCTTCAACGGCGGCGACGTCGCCAACGTCGGGGACTGACGGGCGGCGAGCCGGGCGGGGAGCGAACCGAGCGGACGGACCACGCCCACCCTCCCCCCTTGAGGGGGAGGGTCGCCGCGCTTCGCGGCGGGGAGGGGGCACCACCTGCGACGGGGGTCGGGGTGCTCGGCCCCTGTGACACCGCGCAGGTGGTGCCCCCCTCCCCAACCCTCCCCCTCAAGGGGGGAGGGGGCCGGCCGCGGAGCGGCCGGACGAAGACCGCCGGCGTGGTGGTGCTTCGCGGCGGGGTGGGGGGCACCACCTGCGACGGGGACGTGGGGCAAGAGCCCCTGTGACACCGCAAAGGTAGTGCCCCCTCCCCAGCCCTCCCCCTCGAGGGGGGAGGGAGCCGGCCGCTACGCGGCCGGGAGAAGGCGTCGGCGGGAACGGCGCCCCGTCTACGGAACGGTTCGATTCGGAGGATTCATGCGCCCGCGGTTCGTGCTGCTCATCGCCCTCGCCCTTGCGCCCGCCGCCGGGTGCGGCAAGAAGGCGCGGCCGGGCGAGAAGCCGGTGTACCCGGTGACGGGGCGGGTCACCTACAAGGGCGACCCGATGCCCCACGCCGTCGTCACCTTCTACCCCGCCGGCGGGGCGTTCGCCCCGGCGCTCAAGTCGCGCGCCACCGCCGACGCCGACGGGGTGTACACGCTCACCACCTACGAACTCAACGACGGCGCCCCCGCGGGCGAGTACGGGGTCGTGCTGTACATCCCGGTGACGCCGCCCGACCCGAACAACCTCGAAGCGCCGAACCCGCCGGACCGGCTCAAGCACGCCTACTCCGACCCGGCGAAGTCGAAGCTGAAGTTCACCGTGAAGCCCGAGCCGAACACCATCGACATCACGCTCCCCTGACCCGGAGGTTCGCCGTGAGCCGTTCCGTCCGCCGCACTGACGTGCTGGTCGGCCTCGCCCTCGCCGCGGGGGCCGTCGGGTTCCTCGCCCCGGCCGTGGTGAAGGCCCGCGCCGCCGACGCCCGCGCCGGCTGCGCCGACCACCTGCGGCGCATCGGCACCGCCGCCCGCGCCTACGCCGCCGCCAACGACGACATCCTCCCGCGCAACTCCGGCCCGACGCCGGCCGGGAGCTGGAACACGCAACTCCTCCCGTTCCTCGGCGAGGCGAAACTTGCCGACCGCTACGCCCACGGCCGCGACTGGACCGACGCCGACAACCGCGCCGTCGCGGCGACGCGGGTGCCGGTGTTCGTGTGCCCTGCTACGCCGCACGCCGACCGCTGGGTGCTGACGCAGAACCCGGACGACAAGGGCGGGCCGTTCAAGGCCGCCCCGACGGACTACGTCGGCTCGGCCGGCGCGTACCTGAACAGCAACGCACAGGAGAACCTGCACCCGGGGGCGATGCACACCCGCACCGTCACCCGCCGCCTCCGCACCGCCGACGTCGCCGACGGCACGGCGCAGACGGTCCTGGTGGTGGAGATGGCCGACAAGCCGAACGCGTGGCGCGCCGGGCGGCTGGCCGAGGACCGGCTGGCGAAGGCGCACATGCCGGCGCTGAACGGCCAGTGGGCGGCGCCGAACTGGAACCACCTGCGGTCGTACTCGGCTGACGGGCAGGCGCAGTTCGGCCCGTGCGCGGTGAACTGCTCGAACGGGGCGTCGGTCTACGGGTTCCACCCGGGCGGGGCGCACGGCCTGTTCGTGGACGGGTCGGTGCGGTTCCTGAAGGCCGGGATGTCGCAGGAGATGCTGGTGGCGCTGGTGAGCATCGCCGGCGGCGAGGTGATTAGCCCGACGGACTTCTAGCCCAAGCACCACGGTGAGGACACCTTGATGACGCGATGCGGGTTCACGCTGATCGAGCTGCTGGTGGTGATCGCCATCATCGCCATCCTCATCGGCCTCCTGTTGCCGGCCGTGCAGAAGGTCCGCGAGGCGGCGGCGCGGACGCGGTGCCAGAACAACCTGAAGCAGATCGGCCTCGCGGTCCACGGGTACGAGGGGGTCAACCGCGAGGTGCCCACCCTCGGGACGTACCGCCCGCCTACCCGCATGGACAAGCACGGCTGGTTCCTGTTCCTCCTCCCCTACCTGGAGCAGACCGCCCTCGCGGCCCAGTACCGGTGGGATCTCGACTTCTCCGACCCGGTCAACCAGCCGGTCATCAAGACCCAGCTCAAGGTGGTGCAGTGCCCGTCCGCCCCGCGGGAGACGCTGCTGGTCTCGGCGACGGAGGCCGGCGTGCCGTACGAGGCGGCGACCGGCGACTACGCGGCGTGCAACGGGGTGAGCAAGGACCTGGCGACGTACCTCGGGAACCCGACGATGAGCCGCGGCGGGATGTTCTTCGGGGAGATCACCCCGCGCGGCGTCCGGTTCGGCGAGGTGACCGACGGGCTGTCGCAGTCGTTCCTGGTGCTGGAACACGCCGGGAAGCCGGAGTGGTACGTCCACGGCACCAAGCAGGCGACCCTCGCCCCGACCCCCGTGCGGGCCGCGTGGGGGCACCAGTACCAGTTCAGCCTCCTCCTGCGCGGCCACAGTACCGACGGGCTGACGTACTACGGCCCGTGCGCGGTCAACTGTAGCAACGACCTCGGGATTTACGGGTTTCACACCGGCACGGCGATGGCGCTGTTCTCCGACGGGAGCGTGCAGGTGGCCCGCAAGGGGATGCGGGTCGAGGTGATGGCCGCCCTCGCCACCATCAGCGGCGGCGAGGTGATTTCGCCCAACGACTACTGAGGCGCCCGTGCCCCGTCGCATCCCGGCAACGCTCGTCGTGCTGGCCCTGGCCCTCCCGGGTTGCGGCCGCCCGGCCGCCGACACCCCGAAGGTCGAGCCGGTGTCCGGCGCGGTCTTCGTGAACGGCAACCCGGCGGCCGGGGCGGTGGTAACGTTCCACCCCGTCGCCGCGGCGACCGGGAACAAGTACCGGCCGCACGCGGCCGTGCAGCCCGATGGAACCTTCCGGCTGACCACGTACACCACCGGCGACGGGGCCGCGGCCGGCGAGTACGCGGTCACGCTCTACTGGCCGGAGAAGGACGACCCCGACGCGGAGGCGCGCGGGGTCGGGGCGAAGGACCGCCTCCAGAGCCGATACCGCACCCCCGACCGGCCGTACAAGCGGGTCACGGTGCGCGACGGGGCGAACGAGTTGGAGCCGTTCCGGCTCCCGTAGGTGGCACGACACCCCGGAGAACGAGGACCGATCATGCCGAAGGCGCTCCCCTTCACCCGCCGCGGGTTCCTCCGCGCCGCCGCGGTCGGCGTCGGCGGCGGCTCGCTGTCCGGCTGGCTGCCGCACCTCGCCGCGCGGGCGCCGCGGCCGGCGAAGTCGGTGATCGTGCTGTGGCTCAACGGCGGCCCGGCGACGATCGACCTGTGGGACTTGAAGCCCGGCCACGCCAACGGCGGCCCGTTCCGCGAGGTCGATACGACCGCCCCCGGCCTCCGCCTCGGCGAGCACCTGTCGCGCCTGGCGATGCACGGCCGCGACCTCGCCGTCGTTCGCTCGATGACCAGCCGCGAGGGCGACCACGCCCGGGCGACGTACCTCCTCCGCACCGGGTACGTCCCGCAGGGGGCGCTGAAGTTCCCCGCGGTCGGCGCCGTCGTGGCGAAGGAACTCGGCTCGCCCGGCGCCGACCTGCCGCCGTTCGTGAGCGTCGCCCCCGCCCGGTTCGCGGCGCAGCTCGGCGGCGGGTTCCTCGGGCCGGCGCTCGACCCGCTCGTCGTCGGCGACGCGCTCGCCCCGCAGGACGGGCTCGTCGTCCCCGACCTGGCCCGCGCCCGCGGCGTGTCCGACGCCGCACAGACCGCGCGCCTCGACCTGCTCGCCGCGGGCGAGCGCGGGTTCGCCGCCGGCCGCCCGGCCCCGGTCGCCGAGGCCGCCCGCGCCGCCGCCGACCGGGCCGTTCGGCTGATGCGCCCCGAGGCGGCGGCCGCGTTCGACCTCGACCGCGAGCGCCCCGCCACCCGCGACGCCTACGGCCGCAACCTGTTCGGCCAGGGGTGTCTGCTCGCCCGCCGGCTGGTCGAACGCGGGGTGCCGTTCGTCGAGGTCACGCTCGACGGGTGGGACACGCACCAGAACAACTTCGAGCAGGTGAAGGGGCTGTGCGCTACGCTCGACGCCGGGTTCGCCGCGCTCGTCTCCGACCTGAAGGACCGCGGGCTGTTGAACTCGACGCTCGTCGTCTGCCAGGGCGAGTTCGGGCGGACGCCGCGGATCAACGCGACGACCGGCCGCGACCACTGGCCGGCGTCGTGGGCGGTGGCGCTCGCCGGCGGCGGGCTGAAGACCGGCGGCGCCGTCGGCCGCACCACCGCCGACGGGGCCGCCGTCGCCGACCGGCCGGTCACGGTGCCGGACCTGATCGCCACGGTGGCGCGGGCGGTCGGGATCGACCCGCAGAAGCAGAACGAGTCGAACGTCGGCCGGCCGATCCGCGTCGCCGACCCCACCGCCCGCCCGGTCGAGGAGCTGCTATGACGCGCTGGCTCGTTGTCGTTGTTGTCGGCGCGGCCGCGGTCGCCGGGGCCGCCCCGGCGCGGCCGGCGGTCAGCCCGCGGGCCGACGCGCTCGACCTCGTGCTCCTCGGCGGGCCGGCGCCGCAGCGCGTCGAACTCCGCGTCGAGATCGACGGGACAAGTGTGCCGGCGGTGTGGGACGAGACGTTCGCCAAGCTCCACGCCTTCCACGACCGCGACGCGAACGGGACGCTCGACAAGGCCGAGGCCGCGCGGCTCCCGTCGGCGTTCGCGCTCCGGCAGGTGCTGTGGGGGCAGTTCGCGCCCGCCGCCGGCGACCCGCCCGCGCTCGCCGATCTCGACGCCGGCGGGAACGGCACCGTCGCGCCGGCCGAGCTCGCCGACTACTACCGCCGCCGCGGGCTCGGCGGGGTGCTGGTCGGCGTCGGGATGCCGCCGGCGACGGACCGCCTCACCGACGCACTGCTGAAGCACCTCGACGCGGACCGCGACGGGCGGGTGGCGGAGGCCGAGTGGAAGGCGGCGGCCGACGCGCTCCGCCCGCTCGACGCCAACGACGACGAACTGATCGGCCCCGGCGAGCTGGTCGAGCACGCCGCCTACCCCGGCGCGACCGGCGCCACACTGCTGAGCGCGCCCGACCCGGCCGCGAAGTCCGACGCCGCGCTCGCCGCGCTCCCGTTCGTCGTACTGCCGCTGCGCACGGCCGACACGCGCTGGGCCGCCGCGCTGGCGGCGCGCACCGGCACCGAGGCGAAGGAACTCCGCTCCGCCGCGCCCGCGGCGGCGTGGGCCGTGCGCTTCGGCGCCGAGCCCCGCCGTCTCGTACACGCCGCGGGTCCGACGCGGCTCGAGCTGCGCACCGACCCCGGCCTCCTGGCCGACCAATCCGCCGCCGCCCGCAAGCGCGCCGCCGCGCAGTTCGCCGAGTGCGATACCGATGACGACGGCGCCTTGAGCGCCGCGGAACTGGCGGCGCCGAAGGGGTTGGCGTTCCGCGCCGTCGCCGCGGCCGCCGACCGCGACGCCGACGGCCGGCTGACCGCCGCCGAGCACGCCGCCTGGCTCGATCTCATGGGGCAGGTGGCGAAGGGGCACGTCCTGCTGACCGTGCTCGACCACGGCCGCGGGCTGTTCGAGGCGCTCGACGCCGACCGCGACGGGGCGCTGTCGGTGCGCGAACTCCGCACGGCGTGGGCGCGGGCCGGGAGCGGGTTCGACCGGGCGAAGCTGCCGCGCCACGTGCTGGCGACGGTCAGCCGGGGGCGCCCGCGCGAGCTGCCGGGGAAGCCGGCGCGGACCGGGCCGGCGTGGTTCCTGGCGGCCGACCGGAACGGCGACGGCGACGTGTCGCGCCGCGAGTTCCCCGGCCCGGCCGCGGCGTTCGACCGGCTCGACGCCGACCGCGACGGGCTGATCGACCCCCGCGAGGCGGCCGCGGCGCGCCCCTGACCACCGGTTCGCTCGCCTTTCGCCGCTCGTGCCCGCTTCCGCCCCGCGCCAGGGCGTCATTCGCGTAGCGTCTCCTGACCGGACCGACCCCGAGCGAGCCGGCCACCGGCTCAAGACCCGCGGCATCCGGCTCCTGGGTCCGGGTGAGTCGTGGCAGTCGCGGTGCATGTCCGACCTGCTCCGGGCGCTCGCCGCGGACGGGCCGGCCCCGGTGGTCTGGGGACTGATACCACGTCCGGTTGCTGCGCCTCCGTGGGGCCGGTTTCCAACCGGCCAGTGTCCCGTAGGTTGGAAACCGGCCCCACGGAGGCGCATCCACCCGATCCCAGTCGTTTCGGGTTCGGCGGTGGTGGGTTTTCAGGCCGAAGGCCTGGGAGCCCTCAGCCCAGGGCGTTGCCCTGGGTTCACAGTGCGAATTACCCCGCAGGCTGAAGGCCTGCGAGCCGGCTCGCAGGCCTTCAGCCTGCAAATCCATCCAACCCCGTTCCCAGTGCGGCGGTCGCTGCGCTCCCTGGCCCTGGGCTGAGGGCTCCCAGGCCTTCGGCCTGAAAACCCACCACCGCCGAACCCGAAACGACTGGACTCGGTATGAAGGAGAGATTGGTGTAGGACTGGGAATGATTTAATGAATTTAGTATTGTTGACCCGCCGGCCGCGGCGGATTATAACCGTGCTCGCCCTCATTTTTCTCTCCCGGAGTCTATTCCGTGTCCAAGTCCACCACCCGCAAACGGGCGGCGTTCACGCTCATCGAGTTGCTGGTCGTCATCGCCATCATTGCCATTCTGATCGGCCTGCTCCTGCCGGCCGTGCAGAAGGTCCGCGAGGCCGCCGCCCGGGCCAAGTGCCAGAACAACCTCAAGCAGATCATGCTCGCGGCGCACAACCACCACGACGTGAACAACTTCTTCCCGGCCGGCCGGTTCGGCTGCGACGGGTCCGGCACCCCGTGCAACGGCATGTCGGCCACGAGCGTCAACCGCGGCGGGGCCAGCGCCTTCATCGCCTTCCTGCCGTTCATGGAGCAGGACAACATCTTCAAGCTGCTCGGCACGACCGAGGCCGACGTGCCGTGGCCGACCACGGACAACGCGACCTGGCGCGTGACCGACCGGGTGACCCTCGAGAGCCGCCCGAGCGTGCTCGTCTGCCCGTCGGACACGGCGACGCCGTCCGTGACCAACACCGGCTCCGGCACCACGCTCAACGTCGCCGTCGGCAGCTACGCCCTGTCCACCGGCACCAACGGGCCGAGCCAGGGGATCAGCGCGGCGGTGAAGTTCGACAACACCGGCCTGTTCGTCTACCGCCTGACGAAGCGGATGGCGGACATCACCGACGGCACCAGCAATACGCTGGCCGTCGGCGAGGTGTACGACGGCCACCTGAGCACGAACTCGAACGTCTGGAGCGTCGGCTCCCGCCACTCCCACTGCCTGCGGACGACCGAGAACCCGATCAACACGCCGCCGGGGACCGGCATCGTCTACGGGACCAGCCCGGCCCTCAACGGCGCGTTCATGAGCCGCCACACCGGCGGGGCCAACTTCGGCCTGGCCGACGGCTCCGTCCGCTTCCTGCAGCAGAACATGGACATCGCGGCGTACCGCGCCGCCTCCACCATCAAGGGCGGCGAGGTCATCCCCCTCCAGTAAGTATGGGGGAATCGGCGAACGGCCGGCGTGAGCCGGCTGGTCGTTGGTACGGGCGTCCCGACGACCCGCGACCCCGGGAAGGGGGCCGCACCGGTCGCCGTCTCGGGCATCCGCCCCAACGACCAGCCGGCTCACGCCGGCCGTTCGCCCGGGCGGCCGCGTCCGTCATTCCGCACTCCGTATTCTGTACCCCCGGAAGGGCTCTCCCATGCTCCGCACCGTCCTCGCCGGCCGCGCCCGCCTCGCGGGCGCGGCCCTGGGGGCCGTCCTCCTCGCCGCGCCCGGCTGCGGCGACGGCGGCCCCAAGATCGTCCCCGTCTCCGGCATCGTCCTCATCGACGGCCAGCCGCTGACCTACGGCTACGTCCAGGTGTTGCCGACCGGGTGGCGGCCGGCCTCCGGCCGCCTCGGCGGCGACGGCCGGTTCACCCTGACCACGACCGTCGCTAACGACGGCTGCGCCGTCGGCACGCACCCGGTCACCATCCTCGCCAGCGAGTCGCTCACCCCCGAGACGACGAAGTGGCACGCCCCCCAGCGGTACGCCGACAGTAAGACGTCCGGCCTCACGGTGACCATCACCGGGCCGACCGACGACCTGAGGATCGAGCTGAAGGGGGACGGCGGCCGGCCGGCGGAGAAGGGCAACCGGGAAGGCGGCACCGAGTTCTCGGGCGCCAGCAAGTAAGCCGATCGCCCCGGCGCCGGCCGGTCGTGTCTTGGGCGAACACGGACGCGGTCGCACCCGGGCGTCCCGGGTTGGTCGCCAATGCGGCCGGATCGTGAAGTCCGACGAGGCAAGGGACCGGGAAACGCGGACACCCCGGGGCAGCTCGCCCCGGGGTGTCGGTGTTAACCGTCGTGTCGGTGCGGGTGCGCGGCCGATCGGCAAGTTCAAGGGGCGGGGTCGAGGCGGGCGAGCTCGCGGCCGGACCGTGGGTCGAACAGCCGCACCGTGCCGTCGTCGGACCCGGTCGCCAGCACCGACCCGTCCGGCGAAAACGCCGTCACCCGCACCGCGGCGGCGTGCCCGGTCCGCAGCACCCGGGTCGCGTCCACGATCGCCTTCCGCGCCTCCCGCGCCCGCATCCGCGCCTCCGGCGACGGGCCGTCCGCCAGCGCCTTCCGCAGCGCCGGCTCGGCCGCCCATCCGACCGCCTTCATCCCCGCCGTCGCCGCCTCCCGCACCGCGTAGTCGTCGGCGTCGAAGTCGGCGAGCAGCTTCGCCACCCGCGCCTCCGCCGCCGCCGCCGGCGGGTGCAGAGTCAGGTCCGTCAGCCACACGTCCGGGCTGTCGCGACCGACCGAGGCGAGCACCCCGGCGGCCCGCGAGTACGACGCGGCGTCGTACCCACTTTTCGGCGAAAAGCGGACCGTCGCGGTGCCGGCCGGCAGGTCGCGGACGGCGCGGGTGGAGCTGTTGTCGGCGGACACCATCGTGTCCGGGCCGAGGAAGGCGATCGCGTAGTGGCCGATCCCGCGCTGCTGGCGGAGTACGCCCTTCACCTCGGCCGCCGCCACCACGTCCCACACCCGGGCGGTGTCGTCGCCGGACGAGACGAGCCACTTCCCGGTCGGGGACGCGACCAGCGACCGCACCTCCTTCGGGTGCCCCTTCAGCGCCGCCTTCACGGTCCGGGCCTTCACGTCCCAGAGGAGCACGTCGCCGTCTGCGGCGGTGGCGAGGAGGCCGGTGCCGGGGAGGAACGCCGCCGATCGCACGACCGGGGGGTGCGGGCCGAGTTCGCCCGCGTCCTTCCCCGTCGCCGCGTCGAGCAGCCGGACGGCCGGGCGGCCGTCGGTCACCGCCGCGACCGCGCCGTCGGACGCGAGCGACAGCGACGCCGGTCTGGCCGCACGCGGGACCGACCAGAGACGCTTGCGCGCCGCCACGTCCCACGCCGCCACCGCCCCGGCACGATCCTTGTTGCCGGTCGCGGCGACGAGGCGCGTCCCGTCCGGGGAGAAGGCCAGCGCGCGGACCGGGGGGCGGTCCGGCGCCGGCGGGTCGTCGGCGCGAGCCGCCACGGCCCACGCGAGGGCGGCCAGGACCAGCACGGGGGAACGGCTCATCGGGCGCCTCCTTCGGCCGGCCGGCGGCGGAACAGCCACACGTGGCCGTGCGACATGGACTGAACCCGGTAGCGGTCGCGGACGGCTTCGAGCCGCGCGATCTCGTCGCGGAGCCGGGCCACGGTGCGGCGCAGCTCGGCGGTGCGGGGGGTAGCCGGCTCGGCCTCGGCCGCCGCGTAGTCGCGGTACGCCGCCGCCCACTCGGCCCGCGCCGCCGGCAGGCGCGCGAGCGCGTCGTGCTCCTCGGCGGCCTCGGCCGCGGTCTGCCGCGGCTTCGCCTCGAACCAGCCGCCCGTGTCACCGACGAGCAGGTCGGGGCGGCCGTCGCCGTCCCAGTCGAACACGCACGGCTTGGCCCGCTCGCCCCAGTCGCCGGGCTCGCGCCGCCCGACCTCGCGGGCCGCGGCCGGGCTCGGCGGCACCAGCACCCGGGCCGGCGCCAACCGCGGCTCGCCGGTGCGGGCCTCGTTGCGGAACCACACCACGCTCCCGTCGCCGGCCCCGAGGATCAGGTCCGGCCGCCCGTCCCCGTCCCAGTCGGCGACGCACGGGGCGGCGATGCCGTACGCCGCCTCCACCGGCAGCCCGCCGGCGGTGACCCGCTGCGGCTGCGCGAACGCCGGGCGGCCGGGGGTGCCGACGTTCCGCAGCACGAACACCTGCCCCTGCAACTCGCCGACGATCAGGTCGGCCTTGCCGTCGCTGTCCCAGTCGGCGGCCGTCACCACCGTCTCGTCGCCGACCAGCACGTCGGTGCCGTCCGGGTGGACGGCCCGTTCGCCGCCGGCGAACCCGTCGGCGGTGCGGCGGAACAGGTAGACGTGGCCGGGCCGCGACCCCGACGCGACGTCCGGTTTGCCGTCGCCGTCGAAGTCGGCGACGCACGGGGCGAAGCCGGTGCGGCACCCGTTCGGGACGGTCCCGGGGGCACCGCTGGCGGTGAACCAGTCGAACCCGTCGAGCCGCGGCGGGCCGCTTTTCGCGGTGTTGCGGTACACCCGCAACTTCCCGCCGTCGAACTGGCCGACGAGGAGGTCGGGGCGGCCGTCGCCGTCGAGGTCGGCGACGCACGGGGCGGCGTGCCCGCTCCGCTCCACGTCGATGGCCCTCCCGCCGGCGGCGAGGCGGACCGGCGCCGCGAGGTCGGCGGCGAGGCCGGCCGGCCGGGGCGCGGGCTGGCCGAGGGTGAGGACGAGCACGAGTGCGGTGGTCACGGCCGGCCTCCCGGGGGGACGAGGGCGGTGGCGAGGTCGAACACGGTGGCGGTGGTGTCGGAGAAGCTGACCGCGAGGCGGCGGCCGGGGCGGTCGAACGCCAGGTGCCAGCCGCGCTCCGGGAGGTCGATCCGCCCGGCGTCCGCGCCGGTCGCCGCGTCCCGGAAGCGGACCGAGTACCCGCCCTTGAGCCCGAGCGGGAGTTCGGCCACCTTCGCCCCGTCGGGGGTGAACGCCAGGGCCGACGGCCAGTGCCCCGGCGCCGCGACGGCCCACACCGCCTTCCCGGCGAGCACGTCCCACACCGCGATCGGGTGGTCGTCGGCGGGTCCGAACCGCGTGCGGCCGTCGGGGAGCTTGGTTTCGATCGAACGGCCCCGCCCGGCCGCGGCGAGCCGCCGCCCGTCGGGCGCGAACGCCACCCGGGTGACCTCTGCCGGCGCCAGGTCGAGCGCCCGCCGCGTCTGGCCGGTCATCGGGTCGATGAGGCGGACCGTCGTCCCGGCCGGGAGCGCGAACGTGGTGCCGTCCGGGCTCACGTCCGGGTTGGACAACCCACCCATCATGCGGCGCCGGTCGGCGAACGGGTCGTCCGGGTCGTCCTTCTCGCCGGGCGGGCGGGTGGTGTGCTCCGCGAGCAGCCGCCCGTTCCGCGTGTCCCACACGCGCAGGAACTCGTCGTCGCCCCACGCCACGAGGCGCTTGCCGTCGGGCGTGAAGCGGACGACGCGCGTCCCGCCGTGCCACCCGTTGCCGAGGAGCTTGAACCGCTCCCGACCGGTCTTCGACTCCCACACCCGCAGGTCGTCGCGCAGCGCCGACCCGGCGATCAGGGCGCCGTCCGCCGACACCGCCAGCCCGCGCACCCACCCGTCCGCCCGGAGCACCCGCCCCGACTCGCCGGCCCCGCCCCACGTCCGCACGGTGTGGTCGTCCGAGGCGGTGACGAGCGTCCCGTCGGGGGTGAACGCCAGACCGGCGATGTTCGCCTCGTGCCCCGGGCGGGTCGGGCCGAGCACCCGGCCGGTCGCCACGTCCCACACCGTCACCCGGTAGTCGTCCACGGCCGCGAGGCGGGCGCCGTCGGCCGACCACGACAGGTGCCCGATCTCGCCCCGGCCGACCGGGAGCCGGCGGCCGGCACCGCCGGTCGCCGCGTCCACCAGCACGACCGCCGCTCCCTCGGACCCGGCCCCGGCCGGACCCGACACGGCGACCGCGATGGTCTTGCCGTCCGGGCTGACGGCACCCGCGAGCGACGCGGCCGGGAGGTCGAGAAGCCGGGTCTGGCGGCCGGCGACGGCGTCGACGACGGCGAGGCGACCGTCGCGCCAGACGTACAGCGTCCGGTTGTCCGGAGCGAACCACGCCGCGAACGTCCCCGCCCCGGCGAGGCGGAGAACCGTCTTCGGCTCGGCCCCCGTCTCCCACTCCCACGCGAACACGTCGTGCCGGCCGAACACGACCCGCTTCCCGTCCGGCGACACGGCGAAGGCGTCTGTCCCCTCCCTCGACTTGTGCCGGATGAGCTCGTCGCCGGTCCGCGCGTCCCAGACGCGCACGTCGCCGTCGAACGCGGCGAACACCCGCTTCCCGTCGGCCGACAGGCGGACCTTCCCCCGCTCGCCCCGCTCGTTCTCGGTCACGTCGATCCGGCGGAGGAGTTTGCGGGCGGCCGCGTCGATGAGCCAGACCGCGGGCTGCGACTTGAAGTGATCCGGGTCGGCCCAGTACCAGCCGGCCACGGCCACGAGGCGGCCGTCCGGGGTGGCGTCGGCGTCGTAGGTCTGGGCGTCGGGCAGGGTCAGGTCGTGAACCTTCTTCCCGGTCGGGACGTGCCAGAATCGGACCAGTCCTTGCTCGGCCTTGACGACGACGTCCGGGTCGGGGGTGAAGAAGGCGCGGTGGTGCCACCCGACCTGCCGGAACTGGCCGGTGCCGAGGCGCGCGACCGCCCCCGGCGGGAGCGGCTCGGCCGCCGGAGGCGCGGGTCGGGCGGGTCCGCCCGTGCGGGACGGCGGGTCGGCCGCGCCCGGGGCGTCGCGCAGGGCGGCGACCGAGCCGGCGGTGGCCAGCGCGGCGGCACAGGCGAGGCCGAGGGCGGTGCGGAACGGGCTCACGGCGTGTCCTCCGGTGCAGGCGAGGACCGCCGCGGCGGGCGAGACGCCCGGACCCGGCGGCCGGAGGCGGGCGACGTTCACCGCCGCCGCGACGAGGGCGGCGGGGGCCGGCGCGGGGCCGGCCGCGGCCAGGAGCGGGGCGGCGAGCGCGGCGGGGAGCTCGATCCCGCGGCGGGTCAGCCGGGCGCGGAGCACCGCCCGGCCGCGGGCGACCCGGGCCTTCACCGCCCGCGCCGTCCACCCGAGCTCGGCCGCCGCCTCGTCCTGGGTCATCCCGTCGTAGTAGCACAGCAGGAGCGGCGCCCGCAGCCCGTCCGGGAGCCGGGCCAGCTCGTCGTCGAGCGCGGCGCGGACCTCTGCCCAGGTGACGTCCGCCGCCGGGTCGGGGACGGGGCGGCGGGCGAGGCGGGCGGGGTCCGGCCGGCGGGCGTGCCGGGCGCGGACCTCCCGCCCGAGCCGGTGGGCGACGCCGAACAGCCAGCTCCCGACCGACGCCGCCTTGCGAACCCGGGCGGCGTCGCGGGCGAGCACGAGAAACGTCGCCTGGAACACGTCCTCGGCGTCGGCCTCGGTCGGGGCCGCGCGCCGGCACGCCGCCCACACCGCCGCCCCGTGGCGGGCGACGAGTTCGGAGGCCGCCTCCGGGTCGCCGTCCCGGGCCACCCGCGCGAGCAGGGCGGCGTCGGGTGTCCCGGGGCGGGCAGGGAGCCGGGCGGTGCGACGGACGATGCTGGCGATCCGAGGGTCGGGCACGGCCGTGCTCCTGCGGGGGCACCGTAATAGTGGGGGATCGGCCGCCCCGGGACACGAGTTTTTCGGCCGGTGTTCCGCGGCCGAACCCGGCCGCCACTTCGGCGAGTGACCCGGCGAGCAGCCGGAACAGGAGGTGGTGGAGTCCGTCGGGGCCGACGCTGCCGAGGTACAGGGCCGGGCGCCCGCGGGCGCCGCCGGTCCCCCCCACCCAGGCGGGCGCGGTCCGGGGGCGCAACCGGCATCGGAGAGTGACGAGCACCGGGCGCGGTATGATCACCCCGCGGGCCGGTCGAAACGAGCCCCGGCACGCTGTCGGAGTGTTGAACAGTGCTGTCCACCGACTGGACACGGAGGGCCGGTGTGACGGACCGACTCGTTCCCCGCCTCCTCACCCCCGTCCTCGCGCTGGGCGCCCTCCTCCTGGTGACGGCGGTCGGCTCGGCGTGGTACTTGCGCAGCATCCAGCGGCAGCTCTCGAACGCGCTGGAGGAGAACGTCGTCAGTGTCGTGGCGGCGCAGGAGTTGGAGAGTTCGGTGCGGGAGATCGACCGCTCGTTCGACCGCTTCCTCATCACCGGCGACGCCGCCCACCTGGAGGCGATCCCGCGGCTCCAGGAGAAGGCAGACGACGCCCTCCGCACGGCCGAGGTGTGGGCGCTCTCCGACCGCGAGAAGGAACTCATGGCCCGGGTCCGGGCGGGGTACGACCGGCTGACGACCGAGTTCGCGGAAGCCGCCCGCGACCCCCGCGGGCCGGGCGTGCGGTCGCGCGTCGCGGCCGTCGCCGAGCTCCCGGAGCGGCAGATCCTCGGGCCGGCGCGCGAGTACCGGCGGCTGAACGAGGACGCCCTGACGGGGACCAGCCGGGCCACCCGCGACCTCGCCGACCGGCTGACCGTCGGCCTCCTCGCGCTCGGGCTGTGCGGGGCGGGCGGCGGGCTCCTGGGCGGGTGGGTCATCAGCACCGGGGTGCGGCGCTCGATCGAGCGCACCGAGGGGCGCCTCCGCGGGGCCGCCGCCCGCCTCCACTCGGCGCTCCCCGGGCCGGCGGCCGACGCCGGCGGGGACGTGGAGGCGTCGGTCACGGCCGTCCTCGACCGGCTCCGGCGGGTCGAGCGCGACGCCCTCCGCGCCGAGCAGCTGGCGTGGGTCGGGCAGATGGCCGCGGGGGTCGCGCACGAGATCCGCAACCCGCTGATGGCGATCAAGCTCCTCGTCCAGGCCGCGGCCGACCCGCACCGGGCGTTCGCCCTCCGGTCCCGCGACCTGGCGGTGATCGAGGGCGAGATCGGGCGGCTCGAGGGGATCGTCGCCGGGTTCCTCGACTTCGCCCGCCCGCCGGCCCCGGACAAGAAGCACGCCGACCTCGCCGCCCTGGTCGGGCAGGCGGCCGACGGGCTCCGGGCGCGGGCCGCCCTCCAGGGCGTCGCGGTCGTCACCGACCTCGCCGCCGGCCCGCCCACCGTCCACGCCGACCCGGCCCAGCTGCGGCAGGTGCTGTTCAACCTCCTCTACAACGCCCTCGACGCCCAGCCCGGCGGGGGCGAGGTGCGGGTCGCGGCGGCCGGCGGCGCGGCGGGGGTCGAGCTCCGCGTCGAGGACCGCGGCGGCGGCCTGCCGGCCGACCTCGGCGAGCGCGTCTTCGACCCGTTCGTCAGCACCAAGCCGACCGGGGTCGGGCTCGGGCTGTCCATCTGCCGGCGGATCGTCGAGTCCCACGGGGGGACGATCCACGCCGGCCCGCGGGCCGGCGGCGGGGCGGTGTTCGCCGTCCGCCTCCCGGCCGCGGACCCCACACCGGAGGGCGGGCCGTGCCCACGCTGCTGATCGTCGACGACGAGCCGGCCCTGCTGTACTCGCTCGAGGCCGGGCTCGGGAGCGACGACCTCGCGGTCGTCACCGCCCAGACCGGCCGGCAGGGCGTGGAGGCCGTCCGCGCCCGCCGGCCGGACGCCGTCGTCCTCGACGTGCGGCTCCCGGATATGACCGGGCTGGAGGCGCTCGCGCGGGTCCGCGAGGCCGACCCGCGGCTCCCGGTCATCGTCATCACCGCCTTCGCCGCCACCGGCACCGCGATCGAGGCGGTCAAGCGCGGGGCGTTCGAGTACCTGCTCAAGCCGGTCGACCTGGGGCACCTGCGGGACGTGGTCGGGCGGGCGCTGGCGCTGCGGCGGATGCAGGCGGTGCCGGCGGTCATCGCCGGCGACCCGGGGGCGGCCGACGGGGACGAGATCGTCGGTCGGAGCCCGGCGATGCAGGACGTGTACAAGGCGGTCGGCCGCCTCGCCCCGGAGGACGTGACCGTCCTCGTCCTCGGCGAGAGCGGCACCGGCAAGGAGCTGGTGGCCCGGGCGGTGTACCAGCACAGCCGCCGGGCCGACCGGCCGTTCCTGGCGATCAACTGCGCGGCCATCCCGGAGGGGCTGCTGGAGAGCGAGCTGTTCGGGCACGAGAAGGGGGCGTTCACCGGGGCCGACCGCCAGCGCGTCGGGAAGTTCGAGCAGGCCGACGGCGGCACGATCTTCCTCGACGAGGTGGGTGACATGGCCCCGGCCGCGCAGGCGAAGTTGCTGCGCGTCCTCCAGGAGCAGCGGTTCGACCGGGTCGGGGGGAATGAGGCGGTGCGGACCAACGTGCGGGTGATCGCCGCGACCAACCAGGACCTGGAGGCACAGGCCGCGGCCGGGCGGTTCCGCCGCGACCTGCTCTACCGGCTCAACGGCTTCGTCGTCACCCTGCCGCCGCTGCGCGACCGCCGCGAGGACATCCCGCTGCTGACCGACCACTTCCTCCGCCACGCCGCGGCGCGGCTCGGGAAGCCGCTCCGGGCCGTCGCCCCCGACGCGGCGGCGGTGCTCGAACGCCACCCGTGGCCGGGGAACGTGCGGGAGCTCGAGAACGTGGTCCGGTTCGCGGCGATCCACGCGGCCGGCGACGAGCTGACGGTCGAGTCGCTGCCGGCCACGCTCCGCAGGGGCGTCGCCCCGCCGGCCCCGCCGGCCGCCGACGGCCCGCTCGACGTGCGGCGGTTGGTCCGCGACCTGATCGAAGGCGGGTCGCTCGACATCTACCGCCGGGTGCTCGCCGAGGTGGACCGCGTGGTGGTCGGCGAGGTGGTGCGCCACGTCAACGGGAATCAGGTTCACGCCAGCGAGATGCTCGGCATCTCGCGCACCACACTCCGCTCGAAGCTCCAGCTCATGGGCGGGGCGGCGACCGACCCCGAGCCGCGTGTGTAATACCGAATCCAGTCGTTTCGAGTTCGGCGGTGGTGGGTTTTCAGGCCGAAGGCCTGACAGCCCTCAGCCCAGGGCAACGCCCTGGGTTCACGGCGCGAATCCCCCCGCAGGCTGAAGGCCTGCCAGCCTGCTCGCAGGCCTTCAGCCTGCACCGCACGTCTACCTCGTTCCCAGGGCGGCGGTCGCTGCGCTCCCTTGCCCTGGGCTGAGGGCTGTCAGGCCTTCGGCCTGAAAACCCACCACCGCCGAA
>VFQN01001114.1_pt1 | contig 46888 bp, 43 predicted proteins | sample 3512371 | NCBI WGS metagenome assembly VFQN01 (sample SAMN10412370, study PRJNA504923) | tailings metagenome | isolation source: Replicate 2 from Balatoc abandoned mine | place: Philippines: Itogon, Benguet | collected 2017-08-28
CATGCCGCGGCAACCCCCCGACTGATGCAGGCCTACGCCGCGGGACGCTGAGCGACCGGCTCAGGGACACGGGCCGACAGGGCACTAGATAGTCGGCCCATGGCAGTTCTCCGATAATATGAGCAGAGGCGAGACCACGAAGTCCGGGGCCATGATGTTTGGCCACCGTCCGACCGAGGCGCCCATAGTCGTCACGTTGCTCATTGCACACCATATCTGAACGCCGTTGATAGTGCGGATGCCGGTTGGCGACCAGATGTTTCATCTACCGGCTGTTTGTGACGACGTCTGCCCGTTGCTCAACGGATAATTTTCACCGGATCCTCGCCGTAAGGAGGGGAGTAAATGACAAGGAGCTCCACCGGCTGGTCGCCGACAGCCGTGAAAATGTGTGCAGTATCGGCGGGAAAGAAACAGCATCCGCCAGGGCCGGTTTCCTTCTTTTGCCCGTCGACCTCGGCTATTGCTCGCCCCTCCAGCATGTAGCAGTTCCGATTTGGGGTGAGCGTCCCGCCTGAACGAAAGGCCCGGTATCGCTACCAAGCCTTTCGTTATCGGAAACGTGCCGTCAAGTGGCATATCGATGAGACCTGTGTGCGGATTCGGGGTCGCTGGATGTATCTGTACCGCGCCATCGACAGCCTCGGCGACACGGTCGAATTCCTCTTCAGCGAGTATCTTGACCTGTTGGCCGCCGAGCTCTTCATCCGCAAGGCCTTGAAGCGGCATGGTCGACCGGATCGTGTTGTCATTGATGGCAGCCGGACGAACCGGGAGGCAATCGTTGCCTGCGACAGTGAAAGCCGGTTGCGTGACCGTTCACGGTTAACCTTGAAACCGATCCGCATCCGGCAAAGCGAGTAGCTCAACAACCGCATTGAGCAGGATCACCGGCGTATCAAACGCCGAATACGGCCTATGCTCGGATGCAAGTCGTTGACCTTCGCCGCCATCATCCTTTCCGGTATTGAGATGGTGCACATGATGCGCAACCGACAGGCGAGGTACGCCTTCAATACGGCGCCGTCACTTGCCGAACAGTTCGAAATCCTTGCTGTATGACGCTGTCGGGATCGGGTTTATTTCATCCCAAGGACGAATTTGCGACACAACCCAATGGCGTCGTCTGATCCATGCCAGATTCAGTATTGTTTCACGTATGTGATTCTCTGGCGCGACGGCAGGCCAGGGTAGGCCGTTGGCGAGGCGCTGGGTACAAAGCCAGCCTGAGACGAAGGCAAATTTGCCTTGTCCGAAACCCGAAGTCGACGGGGCCAGGGAACGGATGCGCGACAGGCGCTCGAATTTAATGGGAAGTGAATGACAACGGTCGCCTTGGAGCGTCGAAACGCGCTTGACCCCTTTGCCGTGGCGATGATGATCTGCCTGACCTTCACCTGGGGCTTCAGCAACATCGCAACTAAAGTCGCGAACACCGGCTTTAATCCAATTTTCGTCGGCATCGCGCGATCGTCAATCGCTATTGTACTCATCATTCTCTGGAGCCGTTGGCGACGAATACCGCTGTTCGCCAATGACGGTACGTTGTGGCCGGGGCTGGTCGCTGGCGTATTGTTCGGCCTGCAGTTCGTTCTCATTTTCGTCGGACTGGAGTTCACCAGCGTCGCCCGCTCGGTGCTGCTTGCCAACTCGATGCCCTTTTTCGTTCTGATTGGCGGACATTTCGTGCTCGGTGAACAAATGGATGCTCGCAAGTTCGTTGGCCTCGTACTGGCCTTCGCCGGCGTTGCGGTGATCTTCGGAGATCGTCTCAGCCTGCCGAGCGCCGACGCTTGGATCGGCGATCTGATGAGCCTTGCGGCCGGCGCCCTCTGGGCGGCCACGACGCTGGTGATCAAGAAGTCACGACTCCGCGACGCCAGCTCCGAGAAAGTTCTCGTCTACCAGCTTGGCATCTCGATCTTCCTTTCCATTCTCCTTCTCCCCTTGGCAGGCCCAATCGTCCGGGAGCCGAGTTCCCTTGCTGTCGCGGCCATTGTCTTCCAGGCCGTGTTCATCACGACGGTCGCCTTTCTCGCCTGGTTTGGGATGATCAGACAGTATCCGGCGGCGTCTCTCTCGAGCTTCATATTTCTCACACCGGTGTTCGGGGTGTTGCAGGGCAACATCCTGCTAGGCGAACCCCTGTCGGCCTACCTGTTCCTGTCGCTCGGGCTGATCGCCGCCGGACTCATCGTTGTGAACAAGCCGCGGCAAGCGGTCCCTTGCGGCTGATGGTTGATCGCCTTGTTGGCTCATCCTTGCCCTCTGAGTTGAAGGATGCGCTACGACCAAGGTTCTTCATAGCAACCACGATGAAGATTACTGGACAATGGTCGCCAAGAGCCGACCCGGAGACGGATCAGCCAGCGTGGGCGCGACTTGATCCGAAAAGCGTGTAATCGCCGAGCGGTGCGGCTGGAGCCTCCTGCCGTGGCGATGATGATATCAGCGGGCTAAGGGCGCGTTACACTTTCGGCCTGGCACGCCGCTGCCGGTCTTGTTGATCAGCGATAGCCGCCGCCGGCGACGGTGATTGTCTGGCCGCTGACGTACCCGCTCGCCTCTGTCGCCAGGAAGCACACAGCGTTGGCGATATCCTCGCCTGATGCGAGCCGGCCGGCCGGAATATGGGCGTACAGGCGCTGCTGCTCCTCCATCGGCAGGGAGCGGAAACGCTGGGTGATGCGTGCATCCTCTCCGGGAAGCGTCAGGCCCGGACTGACCGCGTTCACGGTGATGCCGAAGGGACCGAGATCGTTGGCGAGCTGCTGGGTGAGCCCGATCACCGCCATCTTGCACGTCACATAAGGTAGACGGCCACGCACCGTGCCAACCGATCCGAAGACGCCGTCCTTCAGCGAGGACGATATGTTGACGATGCGGCCATAACCGGCGGCCTTCATCCCGCCTACCAGCTCGCGGCAGAAGCGCATTCCGCTCGTCAGCGTCAGCGAGACCACGAAGTCCCACTGTTCGTCCGAGATGGTCTCGACGTCGTCTCCCGGTTCGCTGCCGCCGCCGCCGACATTGTTGACCAGGATGGAGCAGGAACCGAGGTCCTGCTCGATGAGCCGGCAGGTCTCGGCGACCTGCCGGGAGGACGTGGCGTCGCATTCGTAACCGAAGAAGCGCTGGCCCGCGCGCCCGCGTCCGCGTGTGATCCTGGCCATGTCGACAGGCTTCAGGTCGACCGCGGCGAGGTCCGCGCCGCCCTCCCAGAGCGCCGCGGCGATCGCCGCGCCGATACCTTCTGCGGCACCGGTGACGACCGCGATCCTGCCCTCGAAAGACGCCATGGAATTCTCCCTGCTGGCCGCCGCCCCTGGAGGCGCGGCGTGGCTATTCTAGATGACCGCCTCGATGAGGAACGGTCCGGGTTGTCGCAATGAAGCCTCGAAAGCCGTGCGGAACGAGGCGGCCGTGTCGACCCTGACGCCTTCGACGCCCATGCCCTTTGCCAAATGCACCCAGTCGAGGTGAGGATCGTCGAGCTCCAGCATGCGCCGCGCATTGGGCCCGGCAGCGGCCACGCCGACATTCTTCAACTCGCCTTCAAGAATCCGATAGGCGCGATTGGCGAAAACGATGGTGACGACGTCGAGACGCTCGCGCGCCTGGGTCCACAAGCCTTGCACGGTGTACATGCCGCTGCCGTCCGCCTGCATGCCAATCACCTTGCGGCCGGGGCTGGCGAAGGCCGCGCCGGCAGCGAGGGGAATGCCGATACCGATGGCTCCACCCGTGATGGACAGGAAATCGTGCGGCGGTGAGCGATGCGACTGGCTGAAGAAGTTCGAGGCCGACGTCAGGGCTTCGTCACAGATGATGGCGCCTTCCGGCATCAGCCGCGACACGATCGTCGCGATCGCTTCCGCCGTCAACGGCCCGTCGGCCGGCTGTTCCTCCGCCTCGAATGCCTGTGAGCGTCCCGCGACCCGGGACAGTGTCGCGCCGACCCGTTCGGCCAGCTGTCCGAGTGCGGCCCTCAGATCCTGGCCCTTTTCGGCGACCGGAATGATCCGGCAATCCTCGCGGGTGAGCCGGCCCGGCTTACCGGGATAGGCGAAGAAGGCGACCGGGGCCTTCGAGCCGACGAGGATGAGCGTGTCGATGTCACCGAGCGCACGCAGGGCGAGATCGACGGGATAGGGCACGCGGTCGACGGCGACACGGCCGGCGCCGCGTTCGATGCGCGCATTGGAGGTCTCCGCCAGGAGCCGGGCGCCGGTCGCGGCGGCGATGGCTCCGGCAAGGTTAAGCGCATCCGCACGCAACGCCGTGCCGCCGAGCAGGATTGCGGTACGGCCGCCGGCTTCGAGCGCTGCCACCGCCTCGGCCAGCGCGGCTTCGTCGATCGCCGGCGGCGCGGCCGGCTCGGCGCGCACCACCGCCTGCGCCGGCGCCTCGTTCCAGGCGGCGTCGGCAGGCAGGATCAGGGTCGAGATGCCGGGGATAGACATGGCCTGGCGACAGGCTTCGGAGGCAATCGCGGCAAGTTCGTCGGCGCTGGTCAGCCGCCCTACCCAGTTCGACATCGGCCGCGCCAGGCTGTCGATGTCGCTGGTCAGCGGTGCATCCAACGGAAGATGATATGCGGGATGATCGCCCACCACATTGACCATGGGCGTACGCGCACGCCGGGCATTGTGGAGATTGGCCAGACCGTTCGCCAGGCCGGGGCCGAGATGCAGAAGCGTCGCCGCCGGCCTGTCGGCCATGCGGGCATAACCGTCCGCGGCGCCGGTGACCACGCCCTCGGAGAGCCCCAGCACGCAGCGCATGCGCGGATTACGGTCGAGCGCCGCCACGAAATGCATTTCGGAAGTGCCGGGATTGGCGAAACAGGTGTCGATGCCGTTTGCGAGCAGGACTTCGCAGAGGAGTTCAGCGCCGTTCAATGTTCGATGCCCTTTTCATGAGTTCGAGACGAGAAGCCGCGAATCGAAACGCGACGCCTCCTCGGACGCATCCGACAGGCGCTGACTATTCGACCGGGCCGGCCTCAGAAAGGTGAGGACCGCGAGGAAGATAGAATGAGGGCGCTGCGGCGAAAACCCCCGCATGGCCATCGCGCAAGCCTCATTCTAAGTCTCCTCGCGACATACGGGACAGGCCGCAGGCGACCAATCCCCCGACAAAAAAGCCGGAGACCACAACGATGTCCGAGACCGTGAGCAGACCAAACAATCCGCTGTTCGGAGGCAACCGCCTGAAGATCGGCATTTTCGGCACGAACGGCAAAGGCTCGGCGCATACACTCGTGCCGGAAGCCTTCAAGCCGACCTGGCAAAACGTTATCGAGACGGCCAGGATCGCCGACGATGCCGGGTATGAGGCGATCGTCGCCTATGCGCGCTGGAAGGGCTATATTGAGGGTCGCGTCTCACATCCGGCCGGAACCATCCTCGATCCCTTCACATTCGCCGCGGGCGTGGCGCAGGCGACCTCCCATGCCGCGATCTTCGCCACCAGCCACGCGCCGACGATGCATCCGATCGCGGCGGCCAAGCAATGCGCCACGATTGACATCATCTCCGACGGGCGCCTGGTGCTCAATGTCGTGGCCGGCTGGAACAAGCCGGAACTCGAGATGTTCGGCGCCCCGCTCAAGGAACATACCGAACGCTACGAGCATCTCGCCGAGTGGCTGGGCATCATCGAGCGGCTGTGGAAAGAAAACGAGGAGTTCGACCACGAGGGCAAATTCTTCAAGATCGTGCGCGGCATGTCGATGCCAAAGCCGCTGCAGAAACCGCGCCCGCCCGTGATGAGCGCCGGAGGCTCGGAGACGGGACGGCGCTTCGCCTGCCAGCATGCCGACATCTGCTTCCTGCTGCTGCATTCGGAAGATCCGAAGGAATGGCAGCAGCAGATCAGTGCGTACAAGCAGTTCGCCCGCGACGAATTCGGCCGCGACATCCAGGTATGGACCTACGCGCCGATGGTGCAGCGGGATACGCTGAAGGAAGCGCAGGACTACCTGCATTATTACGCCGTCGCCAACCAGGACAAGGAAAGCGTCGATGGCTGGGTGGCCGGTAACGCTGCCACCGCCAAGGGCATGTCGCCCGAGACCCTGGAGAAACTGCGCACCCATTTCGCGGCCGGCGGCGGCGGAAACCAGCTTGTCGGCACTGCCGACGATATCGCAGAAAAACTGCACCAGCTCTCGGATGCCGGCCTCGACGGCATCCTGTTCACCTGGGTCGATTTCGTCGACGGCATGACCCGTTTCAACCGCGACGTCATGCCGATGCTGGAGAGGCGCGGCCTCCGCGGGCCTTTCGCCAAGCCGACCCGATCCGCCGCCTGAAGGAGATCACCATGGCAAGCCCAACCGCCGCGAACAGCGGCTTTCCCGAACGCAAATATATCGACGTCGGCGGCATCCGCACCGCTTATCACGAGGCGGGCAGTGGCCCGGAAACCATCGTCTTCGTCTATGGCGGAAACTTCGGCGGCTCCGAGGCCGCTTCGAGCGCAGCGGTGTGGGACCTTAATCTCGTTCCCTTGTCGAGGAAGTACCGGGTCATCGCCTTGGACAAGGTCGGCCAGGGCTACACCGGCGTGCCGCTTCGCGACGAGGACTATGTCATGTCGACGGTGGTTGCCCACGCGCGCGATTTCATCCGTACCATGGAGCTGCCGCCCGTTCACATCGTCGGTCACTCTCGTGGCGGCTTCGCCTCGGCGCGGCTGACGCTCGAGAACCCGGAACTCGTGCGCTCCTTGTCGATCGTTTCAAGCGGAACGCTGAGCCCCGGCGTCGGCACCAATGAGGTCACGCTCGCCAATCCGCCTTTCCCGCCCTTCACGCGCGATTCCGCGCGCTGGGTCTACGAGAACTATTGCCATCGGCCCGAGACGGTCACCGACCGGTGGATCGACGTGGTCATGGACGTGCTCTCCCAGCCTGTCTACCTGGAGGGCGTGAAGAAGATGGTCGACGAAAAGCTCGGCGTGCGGCTCTTTCTGCCCGACCTCGCGCGCTACAAGCGCGAGACGCTGACCTGGATCAACGAGGGCCGGCTCCAGCGCCCGACTCAGATCGTCTGGGGTTTCAACGACCGGACCGTGGTCGCCGAGCGCGGCGTCGAGATGTTCAACATGGTCTCGGCGCATGAACGCCGGACCACGCTCAATATCGTCAACGAGGCGGGACATTTCGTCTACCGGGAGCATGCGGACCGTTTCAACGCGCTGCTCGACGGCTTCGTCCAGCTTTACAGCGCCTGAGGAGACGGCCATGACGCAGCTCATCGAGACCTTCGCCGTCATCGACGGCATCGACACTCGCATCCTCAGCGGCGGCAGCGGAAGCGCGCCCGCCACGCTGCTCCTGCATGGCGGCTCGCCGGGCCTGTCACCCTTCTGCGGCGGCGCCCATCTCTGGGGCGGGGTTCTCGACCGCCTCGCCGCCGGTCGCCGGCTGATCGTGCCCGACATGCCGGGCAGCGGCGGAACGGCGGCGGGAGAAGGTCCGCTCACAGTCGAACGGTTCGTCGCGCATGCTACGGCGCTGATCCGGGCCCAGGCCGGCGGCCCGGTGCATCTGGTCGGTCACGACCTCGGCGGGCTCGTGGCGTTGTGGACGGCGATCAACGAACCGGGCCTTGTCGCTTCACTCGCCATCGTGGCGAGCTCGGCCGCCTCGCCGACCGGAGACGGGGTCGAAAACCTGGCACTGCTGTCGCCGCCACGGCCGCTATGGTCGCGGGAGTCGCAGGCTTGGGCCTATGAGCGTCTGTCCTACAGCCATCACCATATCGATGGCGCGCTGCTCGACGCCTCCGTCGCGGCGGCCGCGATGGGCGGCCATCAAACCTTCGCCCGCCAGGCCAGTGCGGCGGCCGACAGCGACCTTGCAATCTCGGTGATGCGGGCCAAGTCGCGCTTCTTCAGGGTGGGGCGCGAGGAAGGCGTGAAGGTTCCGGTGCAGATCATCTGGGCCAAGAACGACCCGCTCGTCTCGGTCGACCATGGAGTATGGCTCTATCGCATCATCGCCGGACGGCAACGCGCGGCCCACTTCCACCTGATCAACCGCAGCGGCAGCTTCCCCTTCCGCGAGCAGCCGGACGAGTTCCTCCGCGTCCTGACGGCTTTCCAGGATGGCTTGGCCGCCGAGGTCGCCTGAGTAGCAGCTGGTCGGCAACATAGGATCGGAAGGGCGGCCACGCGGCCGCCCTTCTTCGTTTCTCCAGGCTCTTCGTCGAGCGCTCAGGACGCGGACGTTTTTGCGCGGGCGAGCGCCCACTCCGCCATCTCGCGCTTGCGCGTGAAATAGACGCCCTCATGTTCCATGGCGTAACCGAGCATGCGCTCGATCGTGGGGATGAGCGTCGGCCGCCCGGCCATATGGGCATGAAGCGTGATGTCGATCGAACGCGGACCGCCTTCGCACGCCTCGGCATAGAGGGCGTCGAACGTGTCCTTGAATCCCTCCCACATGACGCCTGGCGGGTTGCGTGACAGGACCCATTGGGTGATGTCGTTGGTGGCGAGGCTCTGGCGCGGCATCATGACGAAGGGGCCCGCGCCGCTCTCCACGACGAAAGGCAGATCGTCGCTGAGATCGTCGCCGTTCCAGATGTAACCTTCGTCCTTGAGGATGCGGATCGTATGCTCCGATCCGGTGCTGCCCGGGCTCGTCCACCCCACCGGCCGCGTGCCGCCGGACGCCTCCGTCAGGACCACGGTGCAGCGCCGGATCTCGGCGCGCTCTGCGTCTTCACCGGCATCCTTCACATAGACGTCGTTGGCCCAGCCATGACCCATGACCTCATGACCTTCGTCGACGAAGGTCCTGACGATGTTGGGATGGCGCTCGGCCGCCAATCCGTTCGTCGCCATCGATGCTTTCGCGCCGAAACGGTCGAGCAGATCGAGCAGGCGCCAGACCCCGGCCTTCCAGCCATAGTCCCCGTAGGACAACGACAGCAGATCCTTCTTGCCTGGTGTCGCAATGTAGTTGAACTGACTCTGATACTGGAAGGCCTCGAACGGAACGCCGATCGTCACGGCCATCTTCTGGCCGCCCGGCCACGACCATTCGCGCGGGAAAAACCGTCTCTTCTTCATATGAACCTCTTCGGGCTGGATCATCACGTGACGCCTGCGAGGCCGGCGATCATCGTTCCGGCAGTCTAGAAGGCGGCTTGGGGGGGCTCAACGTCGGGGGCGCCCAGCACCTTCACGGTGGCGCACCGAAACTTTCGGCAGGCGGCACCGTCATTCGGAATTCCGCTTGAATGCGGGCAGGTCCAAGGCCGGCCGGGTGGCTTGGCCCTGCTGTGCAAGGACCTGTGCAGCGATCCAGCGATCGGCCTCGTCGATCAGGACCCGGCCCCCCCGCGGCTAGCAGCTTCGACACTATTGACCGTACTCATATGATATGTATACATATCAATTAGAGGTCAGCGACAGAGGAAGCCGACCGATCGCCCCGGAAGCAACAGCCCGACGGCTGGCGCGGAACCATGAAACACTGGTTCGGCGGCCGTCACCGATGTGGAGCATGATATGGCCGTCAGCACCATCCTCCGCCCGCCGATCCATAAAGCGGCGCCAAGACCTCCGCTCGCCACCGTCGCCAGCCTAGGCAGCGTCGAGTTCGTGACGATTTCCCTCGAGAAGGCGCAACGGATCGAGCAACTCGCCGAGTTGGCCGCGGCGCGGGCGGATAGGTTCGTGATCGTGCTGGTCGAGAGCGGATCGATCTCGGCGACGCAACGCGGACGCCAGTGCCGTCTGCAGGAGAACCAGTATGCGCTGTTCGACTGCTCGAGCCCGCTGAGTTTTTCCGACGCCGGCGACCACAAGGTGCTCGGCATCTTCATTCCGCGCTTCCTGCTTCAGGCCCGCTTGCGCAACACTCCGGCAATCGCCGCCCAGCCGCTGTCCTGCACCGGTTCGCCGTGGCGCATCGTTTCGAGCCTGCTGCGAATGCTCGCGAGCGAGATTCGGCATATTCCAGCCGCTATGGCCTACGGCTATGCCAATCAGGTCGTCGAGCTGGTCAGCATCGCGGTCGAGGCGGACACCCAGCTTTCGGGTGAGGCATCCGGGCGCCACGCGATTTTCCGGCGCTGCGCGGCCTATGTCAAAAGCCATCTCGCCGACGGGTCGCTCGCGCCCAACAAGATCGCGGACGCGATGGGCATTTCAGTGCGCTACCTGCACAAGGTCTTCCAGGAGTCCGGCGAGTCCGTCTGCGACTATCTCCGTTCGGCCCGGCTCGAGACGTCGCGCCTCGAACTCGCCGATCCGCGGAAGTCGTCGGTGCAGATCCGCGAGATCGCCCATCGCGTCGGCTTCCGCAGCCAGGCGCATTTCGCCGCCGCATTCAAGCAGCGTTACGGCGTCTCAGCGACCGAATGGCGGCGCTCGGCCCTGGAGAGGATCGAGACCGAAGCGATGCCGATGGTAGCCGAAGCCGCCTGAGCACGTCAGGGCCGGACACTTGTTACAGGCGGCCCGGCCGCTCAGAACCCAGAACTATCGACAGGTAGCGGCGGCGCCTTCCAAGGCGCCGCTCTTTCTTTGAAGGTCGCGAGCCGACTCTGCTTCTTCACGCACCGCCGGACGCTTTGGGCTCAGCCGCGTAGCCCTGCCCGTTCCAGAATAGGCACCACCTTCTCCACGAAGGCGGGCAGGTCGGCGAGATAATTCAGGAAACCGATGCCGGCCCCGGCGAAGCCGGCCTCATGCAAGGCGATCAACTGGTCGGCGATGTCCTTCGGACTGCCGATCAGCGGGAAATTCGTGTTCCCGCCGGCGATACGCGACCGCAGCCGGTAGAGCGCTTCTGGCAGCATAGCCTTCGTCTGGCGCCCGGCCAGCCAATAATCGACGCCGACATTGTCGGCGTTTTCCTCGGCATAATATCGGTGGAAGGCTTCGGCCTCTTCGCGTGTGTCGCGGCAGACGACGTAGCAGACCGCGATCGGCTTCAGCGGCTCGGAGCGCCCGGCCGTGCCGGCCTGTTCCGCAAGTCCGGCAAGCTCCTTGCGGGCCGCATCGATGTCCTCTGCAACGGTCAGGAGATAGTCCGAGGTGTCGACCGCGAATTTGCGGCCGGCCGGCGAGTAGGCGGCCGAGATGACCAGCGGCCATGGGCGCTGCACGCTTTCCGGCATCGCGGAGGCCCGCGCGATGCTGGGGAAATGCCTGCCCTTGAAATCGAAGGGCTCGGCCGCGCCGGATGCCAGCCGGCACCAGATCTCGAACCACTCGCGACCGTGCTCGTAACGCTCGTCATGCGGCAACTGCTCGATCCCGAACATGTCGAAATCGTCCTGGTTCCACCCGCAGACGATGTTGAGGCCGGCGCGCCCATGCGAGGCATGGTCGATGGTCGTCATGATCTTGGCGGCCACCGCCGGATGGATGATCGGCGTGTGGACGGTGGCGAAGAGACCGATGCGCCTGGTATGACCGGCGAGTGCTGCAGCATGTGTCAGCGTCTCGAAGGAATGAGTGCGTTGCGGTATCTCGCCCGGCATTCCCTTCCAGCGCGCATAGGGCAGCAGGAAGTCGAGCCCTGCCTCGTCGGCATAGCGCGCCATGGCCACGATGTCGTCCCAACGCGCCGTCCAGCGCTCCGGAACCCTGGTGATGGTCACGCCGCCGTCGTGAAGATAGCCGAACAGGCCGAGCTTGAAGGCGGCTCCGCCCTGCATGAAAATGCTCTTCTGCATAAGAACTCCTATCCCGGAGCGCCGATGCTCCGAGCTTAAACCATTGTAATATTTTGCCTATCCGTTCTCAGCCGGGAAATGGCATGCGAGTGTCGCGAGCACGCACCAATGTTTCGGCAAGCGTGATCTTCGCATCCGGCTCTACGGGTGCAGACCTTCGAGCTTAGCGGCCCAGCGCGCCATGTCGCCCTTGCGCGGGAACCAGACGCCTTCATGCTGGCGTGCATAGGCGATGCATTTGCGCACCGTGGGGATCAGCGTCGGCCGACCGCCCATATGGGCGTGAAGCACGATCTCGACCCATTTGGGGCTACCCTTCCCGCCTTCCGCGTAGAGCTCGTCGAACGTGTCCTTGAAGCTCTCCCAGATGACGCTCGGCGGGTTGTGCGACTTCGCCCACATGATCAGGTCGTTCTGCGGCATGTTCACCCTGGGAAGGATTATCATCGGGCCGTTTCTCGTCGGCCGGCTGTAGGGCAGGTCGTCATTGGCCTGGTCGCCGTTCCAGAGGTAGCCCTCGCCAGCCAGCAGATCGAGCGTATTCTCTGATCCGGCCGAGCCCGGGCTGGTCCAGCCGACGGGCCGCACGCCGGCGGCTTCCGTGATGGCGGCCGTCACGCGGCGGATCTCGGCGAGCTCGGAAGCGGGATCGCCGTCCTCGTTGAGCACGTCGTTTTCCCAGCCATGCGACACGACCTCGTGACCGGCATCGGCGGTGGCGCGGACCGCCTCCGGATAAAGTTCGGCAGCCTTGCCGTTGATCGACATCGATGCCTTCAGGCCGAGTTCGTCCAGAAGGTCGAGAATGCGCCAGATGCCGGCGCGAGCGCCGTATTCCGCATAGGAAAGCGAGAAGTGATCCGTCTTGCCGGGGCGCGACTCCAGCGTGAGCTGGCTCTTGTGGCGGAAGGCCTCGAGCGCGAGGTTCACCGACACTGCGATCCGTGCGCCGTCGGGCAGGTGCCAGTTCTTGCGCGTATGATCCCTTATGCTCATCAGGCGTCTCCAGTAGAAGCGATCGTCAGGAAAAGACCGGCCGGTCAGCCGGATAGAAACGTTCCATGGCGGAGCGGTAGCGCTCCATGATGCCGGCGTTGAGATCGGCCGGCGGCAGCTGTCGGAGGTCGATCAGCGGAGCGTAGGCCGTTGCGCCGATCTCCTCGGCGAAGGTGCGTTTCGTCTCCGCCAACAGCTCGGGATCGGTCAGGTAATCGACGACCGTGCCGGCCAGCGCCTTGGCGCCGGCGATGCCGCCCTTATGCGCGATCGGAGTGGCGAGCGGCGCTCCAGCCGACCAGTGATGGAACGGCAGATGCGGGACATTCGCCGGAAACCAGATGCGCCCCATCGGGACCTTCCACGAGATGTCGCCGCAGTCGTTCGAAGCTGCGATCTGCCCGGCCGGTCCGGAGAAGGGCGTCACCGCAGGCCGCAAGCCGAGCGGCTCCTTGCCGGAAGCCCGCTGCAGGCTGCGGGCAAAGGCCTGGTCTTCTTCGGACCATGCAGGCATTCCGACGGCCTCGATGTTGCGCTGTATGGCGGTGGCGACGGTACGGTTCAGCCGCACCGGCCAGACCGCCGCACGCGTGTTCACCGACACCGCGCAGCCGGCCATCATCGCGGCGCCTTCGGCGATGCGCCTTGCCACGTTGGACAATTCGCGCACGCTTTCGGTATCGGGGGCCCGGAAATACCACCAGGCCGACGCCTTGGACGGAACGACATTCGGCTGCTCGCCGCCCTGCGTGAAGACCCGGTGCATCGACAGGCCGGGGCGCATGTGCTCGCGATGCTGGGCCATGCCGACATCCATCAGCACCAGCGCATCGAGCGCGTCGCGTCCGTCCCAGGGAGCGATCGCCGCATGCGCGGCACGGCCGGAGAAGATGAAATCGGCCGAGACCGCCGCGCTCTGGATCAGGCCGAAATCGGAACGAAACTCGTCGAGGATATGCGGATGGAGCGCCACGTCGACATCGTCGAAATGTCCGTCGCGGACGTAGAAGGGCCGGCTGATCAGTTGCTCCTCGCCGGGTGCTCCGACGATGCGGATCTCGCCGTCGAGACCATGAGCCTCGATCGCGTAGCGCAACGCGAGCGCCGCGGCGACCATGGCGGCCGCGTTGACGTTGTGACCTTCGCAATGCCCTGGCGCGCCCGGCACGATCTCGCTCGGCTCGGCGATGCCGGAACGCTGGGAGTTGCCGGGGTTGGCGTCGTATTCCGTATGGATCGCCACCACCGGCCGGCCGGCACCGTAGCGGGCGATGAAACCCGTCGCGAATCCCGAGGGGCAACGGTCGACGGCGAAGCCATGCGCCTCGAGCAATCCGGTCATCAGGGCCGCCGAACGATGCTCCTGCATGCCGAGCTCGCCGAAATGGAAGATCGCATCGCTCAGCCGTGCGAACGCCGCGGCGTTGCGGTCGAGGAAGGCATCGGCCTGCGCCTTGGCGGCAGCGGCGCATCGGCCCGTCATGACGGCGTCCCGACCGGCGCGAGCCGGCTGAGCAGGGTATCCGACTGGTCGAGCTCACCGTGTTCGACGTCGCGTACCAGCCGCAGCAATTGTTCCAGTGCCGGAATGGCGACGCCGTTGCGGCTCGCCATGGCGACAACAGGCCCGATCTGGTCCTCGACTTCGGTACGGCGGCGATGGATCGCAATGTCACGCCAAATGCCGGAGTGGGTCTTGGGACTGCCGCGCAGAAGATCGGCCATGGCGTGCATCGAACGCGCGGCGGCCCCGGCCGGCGCGGAAGCCACGAAGGCGTCCGGATCGAAGCCGTCGAAGCCACGTGGCGTGATGCCTTCCGATGCCGCCACGGAGACGAGCTCGCCGGCCAGCGCCCTCCATACGGGCAGCAGCTCGGACGCGCTGAAGAGCTCGACGAGCGTTGAGCGACAGAGCGCTGTTCCATAGAGCAGAGCGATGAAGCCGAGCTTGCCCCAGAGATAACCCCAGATGTCGTCGGTTACCTCGACCGCCGGCTCGAAGTCGCGCAACAGGCGGCCGAGCGAGGCCACACGATCCGAGATGCGGCCGTCGAGCTCTCCGACGCAGAACTTGGCGCGGGCGCCGAAGCGAATCTCGCCGGGGCCGAGCTGGTCGCCCATGAACCCGACTAGCGCGCCCATGGTGCGCTGCCGGCCCACGAGCTTCCCGATGGCCAGTTCGCACAGACCGTTCTGCAGCGACAGCACATAGCCGTCGTCGGCGAGATGCGGCCTGAGCTGCCGGCAGGCGGCCTCCGTGTGCTGCGCCTTCACCGCGAGCGCCACGATCGGCCAGCGCCCTTCGAGATGATCGGGAAGCAAAGCCGGCACGCCGACCGTGAATTGATCGACCGGCCCGACGATGCGCAACCCTTCCCGGTTCATGGCGTCGACATGGGCGGAAGCGGCGTCGACGAAGGTCACGTCATGGCCCGCTCTTGCAAGGTAGGCTCCGACCGTGCCGCCGATGGCGCCAGCGCCCCAGACGAGGATGCGCGCGGGCATCGCCTCAGCCTCGCGACAGGAAGGAGGTCAGGCGCCGCTTGCGCCTGGTAGCTGCGGCCTTCTGGCCTTCGCCCTTGTGGACGATCCGGGAGAGCGGGTCGAGGATCAACCGCTCGCCGATGATGACGAAGGCGACGATCCACAGGCAAATCGCGACGATACGATCGACGGCCCCGAGATCCTGCGACAGCTGCATCAGGTAACCGACACCGGAATGCGCGCCGAACAGCTCCGCGATCAGGCTGATCTTCCAGCAGACGCCGTAGGAGATGCGGACGGAAGCCATGATGAAGGGGCTGAGCAGCGGCAGCTCGATGCGCCAGAAGACGGCGAGGCGGCGCCGGCTGAAGGAGCGCCCCATCTCGACTTCCTCCTGGCCGATCGCCTTGGCTCCCTCGGCCACATTGACCAGCGCGAAAGGCAAAATGATCAGGATCTGGACGATCAGCACGGCCTGTGAGGTGACGCCGAACCAGACCGTGCCGAGGATCGCCCAGGCAATGCCCGGGAAAGAGCTGAAGAAGGGCACGAGCACGTCGTCGACGATCCCGCCTGCCCACGGGACGTAACGCGGCAGTAGCCCGATCGCCGTTCCGATCAGGGTGGCGAGCACGACGGCGGCGAGGATGCGCGAGGCGGTGATGGCGGCGTTGGACCAGAACTCGGCGCTGACCGCGAGGTCGAACACCGCACGACCCACGGCGCCCAGTCCCGGGAACACGCCGGCGGGCAATGCCTGCGATGTCAGCCACCATGCGACGAGCACTGCGACCACGAGCAGGTCGGAGACCAGCCGGTCGGTCGAATAGAAGGAGGGGGCTGAACGGCTAGACATTGTAGGTCTTCCCGATCCTGTGCTGCAGCCTGGAGAAGATGATGCGGTCGATGACGAAGACGATGATCAGGATCAGCGCGACGACCGCGAAGATCATGTCGGTCGAGTATCGCTGGCGCGCCACGCTCACGACGGCGCCGAGCCCGGGCGCACCGCAGAGCAGCTCGACGATCAGCACGATCTGCCAGGAGACGCCGAAGCACAGCCGCAGCGTGGCGAACATGTAGGGAAACATCATTGGCAGCATGACGAGGCCGATGCGCCTGCGCGTCTGTCGGCTGAAGCTGACCGACATTTCGATCGTCTCGCGGTTCAGCTCGCTCAGGCCGGCGCCGAGATTGATGATCGCCAGCGGCAGCATCGCCGCGGCCGAGGAGAAGATGACCGCCTTGCTGTTGATGCCGAACCAGATCAGCGCCAGGAAGGCCCAGCCGACGCCGGGAAAGGAATTGAGGAAGGGCGCGGCGCGGTAATAGACGGCACCCTGCAAGGCAGGAAAGAAATAGGCCGCCAGCGCGACGGCAAGGCCCAGAACGAAGGCGATCGAGACCGACGCCAGCACGTGAAGGACGGTCGCGCCGGCATAGGACAGGAAGCCCGGATCCGACCACATGGAGATGAAGCGGTCCGCGACCCGCGCGGGGCTCGGAATGAGCACAGGGGGCATGAAGCTCGAATAGATCTGCCAGGCGGCGAAGACCGCAAGCAGGAAGACGAGCACGGCGATGTTGCGCCCGGTGATTATCCGCAGGCTCCATCCCGCCCGCGCCCCCTTCCGGGCGCTACCCGCCTTTTCGCGGATGCTGTCTTCCATCAAACTCATTCCGGATTATCCCGACAGGAGGTTCGCCGCAGGTGTGGTCCACCGGCCGCTTGCCGACGGACCAGGCCGATGACGACGTTACTCGGTGATGGCATGTTCCCAGATGAAGGGATCGACGCTCTCCGGCACTTGCTTGAGCGCGCCGAGCTTGTGACCCGATTCCCAGGCCTTCATGTAGACCGCCTTGTCGGTCGGCCCGAGCGCGAAGGGCATGCCTGCATAGGTGGTGAACCAGCCCTTCAGATCCTCGGGCGTCATCTTGTATTTCGGCGCAACGTCGGCGAAGACCTCGTCCTGATGCTCCAGGACATATTGGGCGGAAGCGCGCAGCACCTTGGCCGCGGCCAGATAGGCCTCCGGCCGCTCGGCGATCTTCTCCTTGTAGCCCATCTCCACGACGGTCGGCATCGGACCGCCATACATGTCCATCAATTCCTTGGAGCCCTGCATGATGGACCGGTACTTGCCCGACTTCTCGACCTTGTAGGCGAGCACGTTGGAGAAGGCGACGGCATCGACGCGATCGGCCTCCAGGGCCGCTTCGAACTGGGCGGACGGGATCTCGACCCAGGTAAAGTCGCCGCCGATCGCGGACGCGTTGAAACCGTATTTCTCGCTGAGGACCGCACGGCGCGAGACGACATCCTGCGCCTCGAGCGAGGTCACGGCGATACGCTTGCCCTTCAGATCCTCGACCGATTTGATCGGGCTGTCCGCCTTCACCCAGAGATCCGTGGTATGGTTCGCGGGACCTGGAATGTGACGGATCATCGTGGCGATGACGACCGGATTGATGCCGGCTTCAGCCATCTGCGGAATGGCCAGGACTCCGTTGGGGATGATGTCGTATTGCTGCGTCATGGACGCTTGGATCATCGCCGGGATCGGCATCATGTCGACGGTGATCTCGACCGCGGGATCGCTGACCTTGCCGTTCATCACTGCCCACAGGGCGGCGTGATAGCCGGGATCGGAGATGGCCCCCACGGTGATCTTCTCGGCCGCGAGCGACGCGACCGTGCTCCCCAGCCCAAACGCCGCCGCGACTGCGGCCTTCATGACCCAATGCATTGCAAAGCTCCTCACTTGTTTTTTCGATGTTCCCTGACGTCGTCGGTGCTGCCGCTCATTCCTGCGGCGCGGCGCCGATCAACTGCTTCAGCTGGTCGTGCATGGCCCTCAACGCCGGATCCTCGAGATTCCTCGGACGCGGCTCGGCCACTTCGATGATGGACCGCACCCGCGTGGGCTTGGCCGATAGGACGACGATGCGATCGGCGAGTTCGACGGCCTCGTCCACCTCGTGCGTGACGAAGATGATCGTCTTGCCAGTCTTCTTCCAGATCTCGACGATCTCGGCGCGCATGCGCTGGCGCGTCATGATGTCAAGCGCTGAAAAGGGTTCATCCATCAGGATGATGCGCGGGTCGACGGCAAGTGCCCGGGCGATGGAGACGCGCTGGCGTTCGCCGCCCGAGAGCATCGCCGGCATCTTCAGCCGGTCCCGGCCGAGCCCCACCAGTTCCAGCAGCCCTTGCGCCTTTGCCCGCATCTCTTCGCGCGGGACCTTGCTGCCGAAGCGCAGCTGCTGGCCGAGCACGACATTGTCCTCGGCGTTTCGCCAGGGCAGCAGGCGCGGGGATTGGAAGACATAGGCGATGTCTTCCCATGCTTCCGCCGCCGGCCGACTGCCGACGAAGACCTGGCCGGAATCGACCTTGAGAAGGTCGCCGATCACCCGCAGCAGGGTCGACTTGCCACAGCCGCTCTGGCCGACGATGCACAGGAACTCGCCGTCGCGTATGTTGAACGACAGCCGGTCGTAGACCGTCTCCCCGCCAAACGCGATGCTGATCTCCTTGAGTTCGACAATAGCGTTCAAAGCGCCGCCTTTCCGATTTTCCGATAGCCTCCGGGCGATCCGCGATGCCGTCGTGGCGCGAAGCTAGGTTTGGCTCCGCGTCGAGTCATCAGCAGGACCTGAAATTCAAAAACTTTAGTGCGCTTGGAATAAAAGCGGAAATGAAGGCTTCGCCGGCCGCCGCGACGTTCGGGCGCATCGGATACCGGGCAGCAGTTCACGGTGGCGAAAACGGCGAGCCTCCAGCGACAAGAGGAGGAACTCCCGACCGCCTGGCGCGCGCCATATTTTACGTCCCCGGCATGACTTGTTTCCGATCAGCGCAACATGGACCGCTGCCCGTTGAAGTGCGGCGAGGTGCACCGCATTCTTGTCTCCGTGACCGGCCGACAAGCGCCGCTTCATCGAAGGACGACACGGATGACCATTCATATGGAAGCCCCCGAGATAGACCGAGCCGCCATGATCGACGACCTGCAGTTCAGAGATATCATGCGCTCCATGGTCGCCGGCGTAACCGTCATCACGACTTCGCATGCAGGGCATCTGCACGGCATGACCGCGACGGCCTTTTCGAGCGTCTCGGCCGCGCCGCCCACGGTGCTGATCGTGCTCAACCGCTCGACACGCACGCATCCGCTCGTGACGGCGAGCCGCCATTTCGTGGTCAATCTCCTTGCCGAGGACCAGGCCGAGCTCGGCCAGCGCTTCGCCGGCAAGCTCGACGATCAGTTCGCAGGTATCTCCTACACGTTGAACGAGCATGACGTTCCCGTTCTTCAGGGCGCGGTCGCCAACCTTGAATGTGAAACGATCGACGAGATGAATGTCGGCACGCACACGATCTTCATCGGCCGCGTGCTGAAGGGCGAGAGGTCGCGGACGTCTCCGCTGGTCTATCACGATGGCAGCTACAAGGTGGTGGCCCGGGCGCATTGACACGCTGTGGCAGGGCTTTTGACCGAGATCAATTCGTCGTATCCACCTATCATGGAATCGAGAGGCGCAGGCATCGCCCTCCGTCACGCTGGGAGGTTCTCGATGCAGGACAACAAGAAGGACACAGTCGCTTCGGCGACGACATCCGTAGCCGAGATACGAGGCCTACCCTTGCATTCGAGCCCGAACTACCTCTTCTGGTGCCTCCACAAGACCTCCATGTCGATCGTGACCGAGGAACTTGAGAAGGTCGGCGCTGACATCACGCCGGTGCAATATGCGGCGCTCGTCGGTATCCAGGGAAATCCCGGTATCGACCAGGCGACGTTGGCAAGCGTCATCGGCTACGATCGCGCCACGATCGGTGGGGTGATCGACCGACTCGAAAAGAAGGATCTCCTGTCCCGCAAGGTGCATCCGCAGGACCGCCGCGCCCGGGCGCTTTATCTCGAGCCCGCCGGGGAGACGCTCATCGCCGAGGTCGAGGGCGTGGTAAACGCCGCGCAGGAGCGCATCCTGTCGCCGCTGCCCAAGCAGGACCACGCCGTCTTCCTGCAGATGGTCGCCAAGTTGCTGCGCGACGACCTGCCCCACAACGTTCCTGACTGATCCCGTTCCTTCGACAGCGCGCCCTAGCGTTTTCACGACCGCGCCGCAGCCACGACGACCGCTTGAACGACCCGGCGTCGCGGCCGCATGACTCCTCACGCATGCGGCACCTGAAGGGGCGGCGACGAGCGGAGAAGAAGATGAAAACCACCCAGAATCCCAACGCGATCGTGACCGGTGCGGCGCGCGGAATCGGTCTCGCCTCCGTGCGGATCATGGCCGAAGCGGGCCTGCGCGTCGGCTGCCTCGACATCGACGCCGACGCGGCCGAGGCCGCTGCCTCCCGGTTGCGGTATGACGGCCTCGACGTCGAGGCGCTCGCCGCCGACGTGTCGGACAGGCAATCCGTCGAAGCCGCCTTCTCCGCCTTTCTGGGCGATGCGCCGCTCTATGCCCTGGTCAACAACGCCGTCTTCATCCGTTTCCAGCCCTTCGGCGAGGTGACGGAGGAAACTGTCGACCGGACGCTCGCCGTCGGACTGAAGGGAGCGCTATGGTGCATCCAGGCGGCATTGCCCGCGCTCGAGAAATCCGTGACCGAGGCAGGCGACGCCGCAATCGTCAACGTCTCGTCCGGCGCAGCCTTCCAGGGCTCGGTCGGCTTCTCGGCCTATGCATCGCTCAAAGCGGGGCTGACCGGTCTGACACGCCAGCTTGCCGTCGAGCTCGGGCCGCGGGGCATCCGCACGAATTCGGTGGCTCCGGGTCCGATCCCCACCGAAAGCGCACTGGCCGATCCCGGCAAGCCGGCGAACTGGGGAGAAGGGGCGTTGAAACGGACACCATTGGGGCGCATGGGCCGGCCCGAGGAAGTGGCCTCCGTCATCGCATTCCTGGCATCCGGCGCGTCGAGCTGGGTGAACGGCCAGGTGATATCCGTCGACGGCGGAAAGTCGGTTGCCGCGCACGATCTGCGCTGACATGGTCTGATTTGCAACAGGGAACCAAGAGAACGTCATGCCGAACGAAGCCGAACTCGACATGGACATCAAGACGTTCTGGACACTGATGGGTGCGCGCCCGGTCGCGGTTCCGGTGGTAGCCGCGCGCGACGCGGATGGACCGGCAGGGCTGCTCGCCCTTTCGGCCACGCATGTCTCGGCGGTCCCGCCAACGATGCTGGTGGCGGTCGGCCGCTCCACCAGCGCCCTGAAGACGATCAAGGCTTCAGGCGCGTTCTCTATCAGCTATCTGCCGGAGGGGGCGCAGGAAACGGCGGACATGTTCGGCGGTCGCAAGGGGCTGTCTGGAGCCGACCGTTTCGCTGCTGGCCGATGGTCGACGCTGACGACCGGGGCGCCGGTCTTCAATGACGCCGTCGTCGTGTTCGACTGCCGTGTGGATCAGGTGTTCGCGCATCATGAGACGGAGCTGATTGTCGGCCGGATCGTGGCCCATCGGACGGACGCCGCCCGGCGTCCGTTGCTGTCGTTCCGCGGTGCCTATGCCGGGCTCGAACAAAACTGAGGAGGCTCAGATCGCCGCGAAACCGGCGCGTGCCTTGTAGTAATCCCAGGCGCGCGTCAGCGTCATGTCGCCGAGCAGCATTCCGGCCGTAGCATCGACTTCGCCCGGGGTGAGATAGGTCGGCGCACCATGTGGCAACGTCGCCAGCAGCGTCTTTGCATTCTCCGCGAGATAGATCGAGATAAAGCAGACAGCGCGCAGGCTTGCCGCCGCGCAGACAGAGCCGTGGCCACGCAGGATCGCCGTTGTGCCGCTGCCGAGCGCCTTGGCGAGCGACTTGCCCTTCGCCAGATCGTCGACCAGCATGTTGGTGTCGCCGAATTCGGCCTGGCTGTCCCACTTGGGCACTTCATGGCCGATGACAGAAGCCATATGGAACATCGGTTTCAGCGGCAGGTCCGTCACAGTGAAGGGAAGGATCGAACGCGCATGGTGATGCGCGACCGCATTGACGTCGGGCCGTGCCAAATAGATCGCTCCGTGCAGCGCACGTTCAGCGTAGAGCCGCCGTGTCTCAGGCCGAACCGGCTCGCCCTCCAGCGTGAACTCAATGATGTCTTCGGCGGAGACGAGTTCCGGGCTGCGTGAGCGCGACAGAAAATAACTCTGGGGGTTTTCGGGATTGCGGACGCTGACATGGCCAAAGTCATCGATGACGCCTTCGCGCGCCAAAATACGGTTCGCGATCACCAGATCGCGGATGATGGACGCCGCGGAAGATGCTGAAGACATGGTTCTTCTCCGAGGGAAGTGGACGGGGCGGCAGGCCGCGCAAGGCCGGCCGCCGGTTGGTCACGCTAGCCACGTGGCGTCGACCAGACCGTCCGTGCAGAATGCGACCGGGAATGACTTCGGGCAACACTCGCCCTTTCGGCTCCGCGCCCAAGAACTTTCGCTGATGCGCTCGAATGCATACGACGCTGCGAAGAACCGTGAAATCGTCCCGCGATACGGCTCTAAGCAGCTCGATCTACATAGCATGACACCTCGCGGTGTCGCCTACCGCACCACCAGGCATAGCAGTTGCGCTGGGCATGTTGGTCCGCGGGGGACCTGACGTGCACCAGGATCCCGTCGACCAACCGGCTGCGGCCGTCGCCCTCGGGATGCCACGACGGCGAGTTCGTTGTAGCGGTGGGTCGCGCTTTCCCACTGCCGCCAAAGATACAAGCCTACGCCTGGCGAGCCACTTTCCGGCCCTCGCAGAAGCCGAAGCAGCTGCGACATAGGATGAGGTCTAGCTTCTGCTTCGATCAATTGCGGCAGACTGATGCCCACGTCCGACGTGTCACGCCTGGATCCGAGTGAGCTTTCTCGAGGGCTTTCGCGTGACGCGCCGTTCGCATCCATCACTCGAGTTGCCAAATCCAAGGAGCGCCCCTCCTCCGGTCCGACCGCGCTCTTTGCGTGGTTGATCTGAGCGGTTATGATCAGGAACCGGCGGACCGAAGCGTTGATCCGTTCGCCGGCCTAGAGGTTGCGACCATAGTTGTGAGCCACCGGAGGCGGCTCCCCGGCGCCTCACGCAGATGCTGCTGGCTGTGGCTACACGGCCACCGGAGCGCCCATGCCAGCTTCACCTTGCGCGGGAAATAGAAACCGCGCGAAGAATGCCGAGAGCTCAGCATGGGCGGTGAGCGGCAGGACATGAGCAACGTATTGGTCGGGCCTGACGATCACAATACATCCAGCAGTCCGGTCGATGCCCCGCATTTCAAAAATGTCCTGACCGCTCCTGGAATCCGGACAGAACATATTCTCGTAGTCGCGCAATCCATAACGTCCCTTCGTCGGCAGCAGGAACTCAGGCATAGCGGATATCGCCAGCTCCCGGTGCGTCTGTTGGAAGACCGCGCGCACGTCAAAGACTGAGTCGATATCCTCCCCATGAGGTGTGTATCGCGCGACAGGGGACTCGGGATCCTTGGCGAGGAATGCGCACAACGTTTGAATTCGGGAGGATGGATCCGCAGGGTCTTCCGCGGCAGCAAACGCGAACAGACGCCAGCGGCCGTCTGCCTGGATCGTATGACCCAGATGCATAGGCTTCGCATCGACCAGCCGGACGACTGGTGCGGAATGAAAGCGCATGCCGACGATGAAGCCGCTAGCGAGATGCTGATAGGTGGGTTCGGCACAGATGATGGACGGGCCATACCGAGTCGCCGTGCCCGCGGTGAAGCGGCCCTGCCGAACAAAGTACTTCTGGAATTCGGCCGGGTCGACACCACCCTCCCCGGAGCCGGGCGAGGTCTTGGGTCTTGCGCTGAACATTTTCGCGAACTCGCGGTCGAAGTCGATCAGTTCCTTGGCCACGCCTTGGCGTTCCGCCGAATAGGTATGAAGGATCTCGGGAGATGCGCGGCCGAGCAGCACGGCCGCCAGCTTCCATCCCAAATTGAAGCTGTCACCCATCGACACATTCATGCCCTGGCCTGCCTTCGGGCTGTGTGTGTGGCAGGTGTCCCCGGCGACAAACACGTGCGGCGCGCGCGATGGGACTTTCTCTTCTTGAACGTCGTCGAACTTGTCGCAAAGCCGCTGGCCGATCTCGTACACCGACCACCAGGCGACCTCCTTCACCTCGATCGAATAGGGGTGAAGGATTCGCTGCGCCGCCGAAATCAAATGCTCGACCGTGATGTTCCGGCTTGAGGCGCGCTCGTGCTCGCTCAGTTTGTCGAGCTCGATGTAGAGGCGGACCATGTAGCCGCCCTCGCGGGGGATGATCAGAAGATTGCCTTCGTTGGCCGAGTGGATCGCCGCCTTCAGTCTGATGTCCGGGAAGTCGGTGACTGCCAGAACATCCATGACACCCCAGGCCTGGTTGGCGGAATCTCCCATAAGCGACCGGCCTATGCATTTGCGCACTGTGCTGCGCGCGCCGTCGCACCCGACGACATATCGAGCCCTCACCGTCTCAACCTGTTCTCCATCTCCCGACTTAATCGTGACGGTGACCGGGTGGGACGCTGAGGATGGCGTCGAGGCTGTCGGGTCGATCTTGAGATCGACCACCTTGCGCGAGTAGTCCGGCTCGAGTCGCAAAGCCGAGTTGCCCATGACGTCGAGAAAGAAATCATGTATTCGAGCTTGATTTAGGATCACGTGTGGAAATTCCGAAAGCCCCTCCTCCGTGTCTTGAACCCTGCCGCTCCGGACGATGTTTTGGGGGATTTCCTGGTCGGGTTTCCAAAACGAGGTCTCGTTTACCCAGTACGCCTCCTTGAGAACTCGCTCGCTGAATCCGAAGGCCTCGAACATCTCCATTGTGCGGCAGGCAATGCCGTCGGCCTGGCCGACAAGCAGGCGACCGGACTTCTGCTCGAGGATACGGGTCCGGATCGCGGGAAAGGAAGCCAACTGGGCCGCCAGCGTCAAGCCGGTGGGACCAGCGCCGACGATCAGGACATCGACCGCTTCTGGAAGGCTGTCATTGGCGCTTAAGCCTTGAGCAACGGGCTCGGCGATGCTCGGGTCGCCGGTTCGGTAGCCGTTGATATGAAATTGCATCCTTACCTCCCGGAACTCCTGAGGCGCAGGGTCAGGCGCCAACTGAAGGGCGTTCTTTGATGTCCAATTACGCAGTATACTAATCATATGTATACGTTGCATTTTGTCCGGTCAAGACGTAGGGTTTGTGCCAGCCCTGACTCGGCGGGCGGCGCGAATTGATGGAAGACACCGGGATGACGTTGGAAATCTATGAGATGGCGGGCCATCTCATTCGTCGCCTACACCAGATTTCGGCATCGATATTCCAGATGCGGATGAGGGAAGCCGGCTACGATCTGACGTCTGTGCAATTTGCGGCCTTGGACGCCATACGTGCCTACCCAGGTGTGGATCAGGCCACGCTCGCGGGGCTTATCGCCTACGACCGCGTCACGATTGGCGATGTAGTCGACCGGCTGGTGGCGAAAAACTATGTGACCCGCACCGTGAGCGCACGTGACCGCCGAGCTCGGGAGCTATCGGTCACCGCTGCCGCACGTCGCATTCTGGAAGAAGTCACGCCCAGCGTTCGGGAGCTGCAGGAAGAGATACTGGCCGGGCTTTCACCCGAAGAACGAAGGGAGTTCGTACGGCTTGCGGCCAAGGCGGCGAGCGCCGCCAACGACCGCAGCCGGGCACCCCTCCTGCCAATGGGACAGTAACGCGGTCGGCCCTTCATGCTCGGAGCGGCCAAAAAGCAGGACGGATGCCCCGCCCAAAGCTTCTGGGAATTGGCCCCGCACTTCCCGCTCGCAACACGGCGCGGTTCTACAAGCTGTCGGCCGGGCGGAGTTTGTTCGGGGACGTAACGGCTGTCCGGGAGTGGGGCCGGATCGGGACCACCGGACGGGTGCGCATCGACCTCTTCGCAAATGAACCTCAAGCGCTGGTCGCCTACGACGCGATCGGGCGAGCTAAGTCCCGGCGAGGCTATCAGCATGTAGGTGCCGTCGTTCGCGGCCGGTCCGGTCTTTAGCCCGGCGCAACAGGCAAGCAAGCGCCGGCCACAGAATGCTCGGTCTCGGCCAGTCGGATTGGTCGAGGTATTTCAGCAGGTCGCCGAGGGCTCCTCTCACCGCCGACCTCGGTGGGTTCTCGCCCGTTTGCATGCATGTGCACCAAACCGGCAATGCTCGCGTTCGCACTCACGCGAAAAGACGGAGGATTTCCATGGATGCGGAGAGTTGCGGTCGGTGAGCCGAAAGCTTCCTCGCCGCTTGACCTGCCGAGGTCGGCGGCCGCAAATGATCTATACTCATTAACACGGCCGGCCGCTTGTCGGACCGGGCGTGGCGACGCGGAGGACAATTTGAAGCTGGCAGGCAAGACGGCACTCGTCACGGGAGCAGGCCGGGGCATCGGCCGGGCGCTCGCGCTGAAATTGGCGCAGGAAGGCGCCGATCTCGTCATCAACGATCTCGACGCCGGTCCGCTGGCCGAAACCGAAGCGGCGATCGCAAAGACCGGGACGAGGGCCGTTGCCCTTGCCGGCAGCGTCGCCGAGGACGGCTTCGCCGATGCCTTCGTGTCGCTGGCGCTCGACCGCTTCGGCGTCCTCGACATCATCGTCAACAATGCCGGCTACACCTGGTATGCGCCCGCCGCCTCGACCACCGACGAGCAAATGGAAACGATGTTCCGGGTCCATATGCTGGCACCGTTCCGGCTGCTTCGCGCCGCGATCGGCCCCATCCGCGCCATGCACGAGCAGGAGCGCGCCGAAGGCCGCGAGGTGTTCCGCAAGATCGTCAACATCTCTTCGATGGCCGGGACCGGGGGCGTGGCCGGGCAATTCGCCTATTCCTCGGCCAAATCAGGCATCATCGGCGCGACCAGGACGCTGTGCAAGGAGTGGGGCCGCTTCAAGGTCAATGTGAATTGCGTCGCCTTCGGCCTCATCGAGACGCGGCTGAACCAGCCGCGCGAGGCCGGCGACAACACGGTTACCATCGAAGGCCATACTTTCGAGATCGGGCTCAGCAAGAAGTTCCGCGATACCACCGAGATGCTGATCCCGCTCGGCCGGATCGGCACGCCGGCAGAAGCGGCGGATGGCGTCTATCTCTTCTGTATCCCCGAATCCAATTACATCAGCGGTCAGGTGCTCGTCGTCTCCGGCGGCCTAGCGATCTGACAGCCCTGGGAGGCCCACATGGCAGAGACAGTGAAGAAGGATGTCCAGCGCTTCTTCCACATCAACGTGAACTGCACCGATTTCGACCGGTCCCTCGCCTTCTACCGGCTGATCGGCTTCGACATCATCCTCGACTTCGACGACAGGCCCGGCCCGCCGCGGACCTTTGGCCAGGTCGGGCTCGGCCCCATCCTCGGACTTCCCAACGATTGCGACGGTCGCGCCGCACTTTTGTCGCTCACCGACGACCTGCGCGCCATGCGCCTCGACCTGATCGAATGGAAGCAGCCGGTCGAACCCCGGCGGCGACGCAGGAACCTCGCCGAGCCAGGCATGGCGCGCATCTGCCTGAAGGCCCGCGACGCGGATTCCGTCCATGCTCGCCTCGTCGCGGCCGGACACGAACCGTACAGCGCCCCAACGCGCATCTCGCTCGGCGGCTCCTTCATCAAGGTCTTCTGCGTCGAGGATCCCGATGGTGTCGTAATCGAATTCATGGAGTTTCTCGGCTCGGACGACCAGTCCTGAGCAGTGCCTGGCGGGTTCCACATATGTGCATCGCACGACGATGGAGCGGGCAGGCGTTGTTCTCTAATGAGCTTTGCTCAATAGATTTCGAGGAGGCATCGTGCTGGACAGAACACCCGACGACAGCGGAAATGGAGCGAGCCCCGTTTCTGGCGGCGCCGCGCTCGAGGCGACCGGCTGGACACGCATGCGTGTCTCGAACTTCAGCGAGCTGGTCGGCCCGGTCTGGATGATCCCGGAAGGCGACAAGCGCCGGTTCGGCTTCTTCGTCGAGGAAAAGCACGACAATTCGCAGCGCCGTGTCCATGGCGGTATGATCATGACCTTCTGCGACGACGCCATGGGGATGACGGCCGTCGCAGGCCGCCCCGGGGAACAGCTCTTCACGATCAGTTTCGACTGCCAGTTCATCTCCGCCGCCCTGACGGGCGAGTTCGTCGAGGCTGTCTGCGAGGTGGTCAAGGCTACGCGGTCGCTGATGTTCATGCGATCGACCTGCTTCGTCGCGGATCGCGTCGTCGCGGCTTGCTCGGGCGTCTGGAAGGTTACGGGCAAGAGGCAGGCGCGAGACGCTGGACGGAGTTCGAAATGACGATCGACTACGAAACCCTGAAGAACTGGTCCTTTCCTGAGGTCGTGCAGAGCTATGGCTGGAAGGACACCGTTCTTTACGCGCTCGGCCTCGGCCTCGGCTCCGATCCGATGTCCCCCGACGAGCTCCGTTTCGTCTACGAGCCTTGGCTCGAAGCCTTGCCGACCATGGCTGCCGTGCTCGCCGGTCCCGGCTTCTGGATCAAGGACCCGGCCACGGGCATAGACTGGCAGAATTCGCTGCATGGGGAACAGGAGATCATCCTTCACCGGCCTTTGCCGGCTTCCGGCACGGTCGTCGGACGCATGCACGTGGAGAGCCTGATCGATCGCGGAACGGGCAAGGGCTCGATCCTGACCACGCGCAACGACCTGCACGACGTGGACAGCGACGATCTGATCGCCTCGGTCTTTGCCACCGCCTTCAACCGAAACGACGGCGGTTTCGGCGGCCCCGGCGGCTCGCGGCCGCCCGCCCATCCCGCGCCGGAGCGGGCGCCCGACCACGTCGTCGACCTGCCGACGCTGCCGCAGGCCGCCCTGCTTTATCGGCTGAACGGCGACGACAATCCGCTGCACGCAGAGCCCGAGATAGCCATCGGCGCCGGCTTCGCCATGCCCATCCTGCACGGACTGTGCACCTTCGGCGTCGCCGGCCACGCGCTGTTGAAGACGGTCTGTGGCTACGACCCCAAGCGCATGAAATCGCTCCGCGCCCGCTTCTCGGCGCCGGTCTATCCGGGCGAGACGATCCGCACCGAGATCTGGCGGGAAGAGGACGGGCGCGCCTCCTACCGCTGTACCGTCGTGGAGCGCGGCATTACCGTCATCACCGGCGGCGTCATGGAACTGCGCGGCTGATCGATCAGGCTTCCCTGGGGGAGGTCGCGATCAGACCATCGGTCGCGCCTCTTTCAATCCGGACGATCACGGCTACGTCATCGAGGACGTCACAGCCGGGACCATCGTGGCGACGGTCGAACAGCATCTCGCCATCACGACGGAGACGGCCGGAATGTCGGGCGCCCTGCCCTTGCAAGCGGATTTGCCAAAAGAAGACCGTCCGCATCCGATCCGCCATTTCCATGGCCGGATCAATGCACGCCAGTCTATCTAGATCCGAACTCCAAATAATCTAGACCATCACACTTTGAAATTCCCGTATCGATCAATCGCTACATTGTGATAATCTGCCGAAGCACTACTCTTGGGAACGATATCAACGCATCGATCGACCGAGGGCGCGGGGATGCAGAAGAGATTGTTCATAGGCATAGGTGTGAGCACGCCAACGGGCATGGATTCACTGCCGGGTGTGCATGATGTGATCAGACGCATCGCTCGTTACGCCGCGCGGAGTTCCGAATATGACCCTCCGATCCTCTTTCTCGACGGGGAAGGGCAGCGGGTCACCGCCGAACAGATCAAGAAGGACCTGACAACAGATATCCTGGTCGATCGACCTCGGATCATGGTCTATTTTTGCGGCCATGGGGCTTTCCTGAATGGCCAGGAGATATGGTATCTGAGCGACGGGAAGGCGCAATGGGGTCAGCGGGTTCTGGTTTCGACCTTCCGCGATACTCTGCAGACTTACGGCCCACAACAGATTGGCCTGTTCAGCGATGCCTGCCAGATTGCTGAATCTGGTATCGGCACCGGATCGCCGATCCTGGATGCCCATGAGGGCGAGGCGGAGACCCCGAAATACGACGTCTTCCGAGCGACGATCCGCGGGCAGCCCGCATACGCCACACCGGCAGAAGGCCCGCTATTTTCCAAGGTGATAGCGGATGTTCTGAACGAGAATCCGCCCGAGAGCGCACTCGACGAGCTGTATCTGCGGATCGGCGAACATGTTGTCAGCAGTCAAAGCCTTGCCAACTATGTGGAAAACAACCTACCGGACTATGTGGCTTTGAGCGCTGGCAAGAGGCAGCCTACGGAAATCGCCAGCGGCTTTCGATATCACACAAACGACTATTTGAAGCTACCGCACATCCCGGCGCTATCGACCCACCGCGTCCCGTCAGACCGGACAAGGAACTATGATGAAGCGAAGCTGACGCACGTCCTCGACGCATCGTCAAGCGAATGGCGTGGGGTCTTCTGGTCGCAAACGGAAAGTCTTCTGGCCGAGCAGACCAAGCGGCCCAATGTGGTGATCGTGATTGCTGGGGCCGATTACATTGATAGGGTGGCGGAGACCGTCGCCCTGGCCACTCCCGATGGCAGGAACTGGCGTCAGGACATTTCTCGGTCCGACGGTTGGCCGGCCATCTCGATATGGATCGACGACTACGGCGCGGCTTTCGAACGCGGTCAGCCGTTCATGGCTGTTCTTTCGGTCGACGGGCTGCACGTTCCGATGGAACTGCAGAAGGACCCTGAAACCGTCGTGCTCGAACTGAACTTCGGCCGGGATGGCCCGCTTGGCGCGGGTGCGCTCGGCTGGAATGGACGCGAAAGCAAATATCAGTTGGGCTACAGCTATCGCCCGATGGAAGTGCTGAAGGCGTTGATGACAGGCCTGTTGACTGCCGATCTCGTCCAGCCACTTGCGGCCCAACTGCGCGACCTGAAGCACAAGGATCCACTGTACGGTATTGCCGCCGCCTACCTCTATGACCGGATCGGTGACCTCGACGGCATTCGACGTATGTGCCTGTTCTATGCCGACCACAAGCAAGGCGTTCCCTTCGACATCGCGCTTCTATCTCGGCTGAAGTTCGATTGGGAAAGGGGCGAGCCGGGCTTTAGGATCAACGTACCGGACATTGCCGAAGACAGCGGGGCAGACAAAACACTCCCCGGCTATGTCTGGGAAGCAAAACGTGGCAAGCGGAACCTAGTCGTCGCCGGCATTGCCCCTGTTCTCCAGGCCGGTTGGGCTCGTCTAGCGACGCTACGGCCACATCCTTTGTTTCAGGAATTTCTAGGCCTTCAACATCATCTCACCGCGGCGCCCTTTGCCACATTCCAAGGCGACGCCGCCTATCAGAGCCTGCGGGGCTTGCTCGACATTGTCGGTGAACGCTCGCATGCCGCGGAGCCTGCATGAGACTAGCCTTCGTTCACGGCATCAACAATGAAGGGAGCTCGCCTGAAAGCATCGCCGAGAGCTGGTGGCAAGCGCTTGTCGACGGCTGGACTGCCATCGGCCTGCCGCCGAAACAGCGTCCAGCCATCCATGTGGGTTATTATGGCAAGGTTCTCGCCGAGGCAGTGGCCGGACGTCGCCCCGAGGCAGTTGCGCAAGGGGGCGACGCGACGAGCCGCGGCGTCGCGCTTGAGTTTCTGAGAGCCTATCAGGCCGAAGCAGGAATCGCAGACGAGGAGTTGGACCATTTTCTGAGGGAATTTGGTCTCAGTCCTGCGGTGGTCGAGCAAGGCCGCTCGCGCGCTGCCTTGATCAACGTGGCCTCAGCGATCGAGCACCTGCTTCCCAAACATGGCAAGACCATCGCCGACAGGTATCTAAGGCAAGCCACACACTACGTCGAAGACACCGGGCTCGCCGCACAGATCGGCGTCATCGTCCGCAAAGCGATTTTCGACGGGCTCGACGACCCGGTCATGGTGATCTCCCACTCCCTGGGCTCGGTGGTTGCGTACAAGCTATTGGCGGACCATCGCGTCTCGAGCCGAAAGGTTCCCCTTTTCGTGACACTTGGGTCGCCGCTCGGAATCGGGATGATGCAGAAGATCATGCCGCCGCGTCGGACAATTCCCAACCCGCCGATTGGCAAATGGATAAACGGCTTCCGCCGCGACGACGTGGTCTCGCTCGGGCGACCGCTGTCGCCCCATACGTTCAGCCTCGAAGGAATTCAAAACATCAGCGACGGTCTGATCGAGGAATCCGACAAGCACTCTGTCCAAGCCTATTTGAAAAGCCCCCCGATCTGCGGCCACATTTACGGGATGTGGGACTGAGACGAGTAGGTGCCGCCAGCAGGAGAGTCAGGACGTAGTCGACCTTGCCGGCCCCTCGCCGCAAGGAAGTTGAACCAGAAGTCGCCGCCCGGATGCGCGGCAAGCAAGCCGACGCACCGCGCCCCATACCGTCGCATCTCAACCTGGTTGACCCGATGACGGGCGGCTGGCTGCTTCGCCATCGGCTGAACTCCTCTTCAATGTCTCCTTCAGGCTGGCCTGGTTGATCAGCATGGTCGCGACCTGGTGTTCCGTCCCGGCGCGGAACAGCCGTGTCCGGATCCACATGCTCTCCGTGCGGCGACTTGCCGAGAACGCGACCACCTCCTGTTCGAGCTCGTAATGCTCGCCGACGAAGAGAGGTCCGTCGACCAGACGGATCTCCTGGTCGGCGATCAGGCTCACGACCTCTTCGGGCACGGGAAAAGGCGGATCTTCGTCCGTGTATTTCATCAACACGCTGGCCATTTCAAGCGGTATCGCCGCACGGCCCCAAGGCGAGGCGTGACCGGTCTCCGGCTCGTGCCATGGCGACGGCTCGGTGATCACGGCGAGCTTGTCTTCCAGCCGGAACGGATAAAGCGCGCCCATGGGGCGGCCGAAGGGCATGGTCGCCGGCCGGCGACCACTCCTCATGCCGATCGCGACGTCCTTCAGCACCACCCGTTCGGCCGGCGGCGTCAGCACGGCCAGCCGATGGTCGAGCGCGCTCGATCCGGGATCAAGGCCGACCGCGACGTCCCCTTCCAGGAGCACCGCGCCCCGGTCGTTGATCATGCGGATGCGTGCCCGGTTGCCACCCTCGCCCGGCAAGGCCACGACGGCACGCAACACATCGCCTTCAAAGGCGGGTTCGCGAAAGTGGACGGAGATGCGTCCGGTTTCGTGCCAGGCGCGTCCCCAGAGTGCTGCACACAGCGGCACGAACTGGCTGAAATGCGTGGGCCCCTCGATGGTGCCGGTACGAAAGCCGAGCGCGCGCGCCGTCGCCTCGTCATGGATCGTCGCGTGATTGCCGTAGCTCTGAGCCTGCAGTATCTGTCGCGGCCGGCGCCACGGGCCGGCGATCTCGCCCCCGATCTCCTCGATCGGCGTGTCGAAACCCAATGCCGCCATCGTCTTACCAGGCATCGACGAAGGGCCTCTTCTTGCCCGTGCGCGCCGCACGTTTCGGCCAGGACTTCAGGCCATGCACGATCCAGCGCCGCGTCTCGGCCGGGTCGATCACGTCATCCAGTTCCATGAAGGTGGCCGCGTTCATTGCCTTGCCCTGCTCGTACATCTCGGCCACGTATCGCCTGAAGGCCTCGTCCCGCGCAGCGCGATCGGTGATCGCCTCCAATTCCTTGCGATAGGCCAGCCGCACCGCGCCCTCCAGTCCCATCGGCCCGACCTCGCCCGTCGGCCAGGCAACGGAGAAGACCGGAACTGAAAAAGAACCCGCGGCCATGGCCACCGCACCAAGCCCATAGGCCTTGCGCAAGACCACGGCGAACATCGGCACGTCGAGATTGGCGCCGATGATGAAGAGCCGCGAGAAATGGCGCACGGTCGCGGTCTTTTCCGATTCCGGCCCGACCATGAATCCCGGTGTATCGCAGAGTGACAGGATCGGTATGTCGAAGGCATCGCAGAGCTGCATGAAGCGCGCCGCCTTGTCGGCGGCCGGCGCGTCGATCGCGCCGCCGAGATGCATCGGGTTGTTGGCGATGACACCGACGGGGCGTCCTTCGATGCGCATGAAGGCCGTGATCATGCCCGTGCCGAACTGCCGGCGCAGCTCGAGCAGCGAACCCGTATCGGCGAGCGTCTCCAGCACGGTCCGGATGTCGTAGATGCGCAGCCGGTTCTCCGGCACCAGACGCCGGAGCTCCCGCTGGTCGGGACATGTCCATTCCGCCAGACCTCCCTGAAAGAAGGATAGGTAATGCTTGGCGGCGCGCACCGCCGCCGCCTCGTCGTCGACCAACAGATCAATCACGCCGTTGGGCGCCTGGACGGATACCGGTCCCACTTGTTCAGGCGTGAAAGCGCCGAGGCCGCCGGCCTCAATCATCGCCGGGCCGGCCATGCCGATCGTGGAGTTCCTGGTCGCGATCACCACGTCGCAGCTGCCCAGAAGCGCGGCATTGCCGGCGAAACAGCGGCCTGAGTTTATGCCGACCAGCGGCACCTTGGCGCTCAGCCGTCCGAAATGCCAGAAGGTGCGCATGTCGAGGCCGGCGACGCCCACATAGTCCGTATCGCCGGGCCGCCCGCCGCCGCCTTCCGTGAACATCACAACCGGCGTTTCCAGCCGCTCGGCAAGCTCGAACATGCGGTCCTTCTTCTCATGCGCCTGGAAACCCTGCGTGCCGGCGAAGACCGTATAGTCATAAGCCAGCACCGAGCATCGTGTGTTCTCCTCACCGAACAGCGCGCCGTTGATCGTGCCCACACCGGCGACCATGCCGTCGGCCGGGCTGACGCGCTTCAGTTCCTCCATGCTCCGGCGGCCGCGCTGAAGCGCAAGAATCAGCCCGCCATATTCGACGAAGCTGCCGGGATCGCACAAATCATCGATGTTCTCCCGCGCGGTGCGGCTGCCAGAGGCGTGGCGGCGTGACACCGCGTCGGGGCGGGCGGCATCGGCGAGCTCGTGCTTGCGGGCGAGAAGTTGCGCCAGATCCGGCCTGATCGCATCGGGGTCGACCGCCTCCGCCAGCGACGCCTCGACGACACCGGCCTCGACCGGCTCGACGAAGGCGACCGCCTCGCCCACGCGCAAGATGTCGCCCGCCCCGACCAAGAGCTTGCGCACCACGCCCCTCTCGGTAGCGGCGATGACGAGCTCCGACTTCATTGCTTCGATGACCAGGATCTCCGCGCCCTTCTCCACAATGTCGCCTTCCCCGACGGAGACGGTGACAACCATGCCCGGCATCAGGGTGACGACGGCGCGGGTGCCGGGCGGAGCATCGACCGTGCCGGCTTGGTCCACGGTTGGCTGGGTCGCACCATCCGCGAAGAACAGCCCATCCGGCTCGCCGGCGGCAGCGAGGAGCGCGATGTTGTCCTCGATGAAGCGGGTGTGGACCCGGTCGGCGGCGACGTCGGGAAGCGCCAGCAGCCGGCGCAGGAAGCCGGCATTGGTCGACACGCCTTCGATGCGGAACTCCGCGAGCGCGCGATCGGCGCGCCGCAGGGCATCGCCGAAACCGCCCGAAGCGTGCACGATCACCTTGGCGAGGAGGGAATCGAAGCCGGCGTTGGTCTCGTATCCGCAATAACCGAACGTATCCACTCGGATGCCCGGACCGCTCGGCAGGTCGAACGCGGCGAGCCGACCCGCCGAAGACAAGGTACGGCCATCGGTCGTCATCGTCTCCATATTGACGCGGAGCTGGACGGCGTGGCCGTGCGCCGCGGGTGGAGATGCGGCGAGGTCGAGTGCTGCAAGGCTTTCACCCGAGGCCAGACGCAGCTGGGTCTTGACCAGGTCGATGCCGGTCACCTCCTCCGTCACCGTATGCTCGACCTGAAGTCTCGGATTGCATTCGATGAAGATGAAATCCGCATGCTCGCCGGCGTCGGCCTCGACCAGAAACTCGAACGTTCCGAGGCTGCCATAACGAGCCTCTCCGGCCATTCGCAGAGCCGCCTGGATCAGCTTGTCGCGGAGCGCCGGTGAGAGACCGGGGCTCGGCGCCATCTCGATCAGCTTCTGGTGGCGGCGCTGCAGGGTGCATTCCCGCTCCCACAGATGCGTCACCCCGCCCTTGCCGTCGCCGATCACCTGAACTTCGATATGGCGGGCACGCAGCATCAGGCGTTCGAGATAAACCGAGCCGTCGCCGAAAGCGGCGAGCGCCTCGGACCGGCAGCGTTCCATCGCCTCGCCGAGTTCCTCGGCGCGCCACACAACCCGCATGCCGCGCCCGCCCCCGCCCGCGACCGCCTTAACCAGGGCAGCCTGCCCCGACCCCAGCGAGGCAAAGAAGTCTTGGGCCTCCTCCAGGCTCGCGGCCCCGTTCGTCCCTTCGGCCACCGGCACGCCCAGTCGGCGGGCGAGCGCCTTGGCCCTGAGCTTGTCGCCAAACAGGTCGAGCAGTTCGGGCGACGGGCCGACGAAACGGATGCCGCTGTCTTCAAGCGCGCGGGCGAAGCCGGCATTCTCAGACAGGAAGCCGTAGCCGGGATGCACTGCATCGCAGTTCTCGCGCTGCGCAACAGCGACGATTTGGTCGATGTCGAGATAGGCGGCAGCGCCGCGCCCGTCGAGAGCGACGGCCCGGTCGGCGCGACGCACATGAAGGGAACGGGCATCCTCTTGCGCGAAGACAGCGAGCGACTCGATGCCGAGTTCGCTCGCGGCGCGGCCGATGCGGATGGCAATCTCGCCGCGATTGGCGATGAGCAGCTTGCGGATGATCATGGACTTTCAGCGAGCGTTGCGCATCTCCTCGCGCGCATGATCCCAGCGCTCATTGTCCCAGGTGAACAGCGGGCGCGTGGCGAAACCGTTGGTGCCGCTCAGCCAGCGGCCGCCGTCGATGACGATGCATTCGCCTGTGATGTAGCCGGCCCTGTCGGACATCAGATAGCTGGCGAGATCGGCCAGCTCCGAATGGTCGCCCATACGTCGTGCCGGGATCTCGGCATGGAGTGGCTCCGCGATCGCGCCCTCCGGATACATGCGATCCCAGGCGCCGTCGGTGTGGAAGTAGCCCGGCGCGATCGCCGCGGTGCGGATGCGCTTTGGCCCCCATTCGACGGCGAGCGTGCGCATCAGCGCCAGTACGCCCCCCTTTGCAGCAGCGGACGGCGCGGTGAAGGGCTGACCCGTCCAGGCCGCGCTGGTGACGATCGACAATATGTTGCCGGGGTCGCCGGCCTCGATCCAGCGCCGGCCGGCGGCGAGCGTGCAATAGGCCGTGCCGTGCAGCACGATGCTCGCGACAGCATCGAAGGCACGGGCCGAGAGCCGTTCGGTCTGAGCGATGAAGTTGCCTGCGGCGTTGTTGACGAGGGCGGAGAGCGGGCCGTCGGCCCAGATCTCGTCCATCACGCTTTCGACCATGTCGGGGTCGCGCACGTCGAGCCTGATCGCCCGGACCTCGCGGCCCGACGCTGCGGCGATCTCGGCGGCGGTGGCGTTGAGCACGTCGATGCGCCGGCCGCAGATGACGACGTCGGTTCCCAGTGACGAGAAACGCGCCGCCATACTCTTGCCGAGACCGGTCCCTCCTCCGGTGACCAGGATCCGCTTTCCGGCGAGAAGGTCGTCCTTGAACATGGAATTCTCCCTGATATCAGCGGCCGGTGAAGACGGGCTCCTCCCGCCTCCTGAAGGTGGCCAGCCCTTGGTGATGGTCTTCGCTTGTGAACAGGCAGGAAGCGCAATCCTTCTCCCGGCGCAGTGCCTCTTCCAGGCCGTCGGCGAGGAATGCCTTGATCAGGCCGGCAACGAGCGGCGCACCGCGGGCGGCAACCTCGGCGGATGCGAGGGCCTGCTCGAGCGCCTCCCCAGGCGGCGCCAGCATGTCGACCAGCCCTGCCTCCTTGGCCTCCCATGCGTCGACACTTTCGCCCCAGGCCATGAACCGCCGTGACCGCGCCACGCCGAGGCGCGTGGGCAGGCTATGCATGAGCCCGACATCCGGAAGCACAGCCATTCGGTCGAAGCCATAGACGAAGCGAGCGTTCTCGGCCGCGACGATCCGGTCGCAGCAGCAGGCGAGTGCCAGCCCGCCTCCGATCGCCCAACCCTCGACGGCTGCGACCGTGGGCTTGGGACAAGCGAGGAGACGACGCGTGAGGCGGGCCATATGATCGAAATGCTCCCGCCAGTCCGCCAGCGCGCGAGGCCGCATATCGCCAAAGTCGCCGCCCGACGAAAAGACGTCCCGTCCTCCCGTTATCACGATCGCCCTGACAGCCCGATCCTCCGCGGCGGCGTCCAGCGACGCGGCGAACCAGTCCGACATCACGCGAGAGATCGCATTCCTCGTCGCCGGAACGGCGAGCGTCAGGATCATCGTCGATCCCTGGATCGACACGTTCAGCATGCGTGACGCGCCCCGAGCGCTCTGAACGGCTGGCTGGCGCCATGCGGAGAAGCGCTCACGGCCGGGCCTCGCTCAGCGTCCGGTGAACACGGGCTCGCGCCGCGCCTTGAAAGCGGCGACGCCTTCGGCATGGTCGGCGCTGAGGAACAGCATGGAGGCGCAGTCCTTCTCGAAGGCAAGAGCCCGATCCAGACCTTCGGTGGTGAAGGATTTCAGATAACCGATCGGCAAGGGCGCACTGCCGGCCGCGACATCGGCGGCGGCCAAAGCCGCTTCGAGCGCCTTGCCCGAGGGAACGATGCGATCGACGAGCCCGTCGGCCTTTGCCTGCGTCGCGTCGAACCGCTCGCCCCAGATCATGATCTGGCGGGCCCGCACCACGCCGACGCGGACGGGCAGCGTGTGGATCAGCCCCATGTCGGGCAGCACGCCGACCTTGTCGAAGCCATAGGCGAAACGGGCGTCCTCGGCGGCGACGATCAGGTCGCAGCAGCAGGCCAGCGAAAGACCGGCGCCCACCGCCCAGCCTTCGACAGCCGCGACGACCGGCTTGGGATAGGAGATGATCCGCCTTGCGAGCCGGATGATATGGTCGAAATGCTCCCGCCACCCGGCAAGGTCGCGGTCGCGCATGTCGTCGAAATCGCCGCCCGAGCAGAATGTGCCGTTGGCCCCGGTGACGACGACGGCTCGCACCTCCTGATCAGGACCAGCCACGTCCAGGGCCGAAAGCAGCGCCTCGCACATGGCGCGCGAAATGGCGTTCTTCTTCTTCGGCAAATCGAGGGTGAGCACGAGCGTCGACCCGTGCCGGGACACGTCCAGCATGAGATTTCTCCTGGTATCGGTACGCCGGAGCGCTTTCGCGCTCCGGCCGGGGCCTTGTCAGGCGATCCTGGACTGCCGGCCTTCCCAATAAGGCTTGCGCAGCTCCCGCTTCAGGATCTTGCCGGCGCCGGAGACCGGCAGCGGCTCCGTGCGGAACTCGACCGAGCGCGGGCATTTGTATCCGGCGATGTGTTTGCGGCAGTGTTGGATGACATCCTCGGCCGTGGCCGTGTGGCCGGCGCGCAGCATGACGATAGCGTGCACAGCTTCGCCCCATTTCTCGCTCGGAATGCCGATGACGACATTGGTGGCGACAGCGGGATGGCGGGCGATCGCATTCTCGACCTCGGTCGAATAGACGTTCTCGCCACCGGTTACGATCATGTCCTTGATGCGGTCCACCAGAAACACGAACCCCTCGTCGTCCATCATGCCGGCGTCGCCCGTGCGCACCCAGCCGTCGACGAGAGCCTGCTTCGTTTCCTCCGGCTTGCGCCAGTAGCCGAGCATCATCTGCGGTCCGCGCACATAGACTTCGCCGACCTCGCCGCGCGGCAGTTCCTTGCCGTCGGGACCCGCGATCATGATCTCCGAGCACAGACCGGCATAACCGGCCGAACGCAGGCGCTGGGCGCGCTCGCCCTGCGTGACGTGGTCCTTGGGGCGCAGGCTTGAAATGTAAGGCGCAAGCTCGGTCTGGCCGTAACCCTGCTGCAGGCTGACATGCGGCAGCTTGGCGAGCGTCTCCTCGATCTGCGCCGGCGACATCGGGGCCGCGCCGTAGATCAGCGTCTTCAGCGTCGACACGTCGTATGTGGCAAAATCGGGCTGATCGAGCAGCATGCGCACCATCGTCGGGACGAGCTGCGTATGCGTCACCTTCTCGTCCTGGATTGTCTTCAGAAGCTGCTGCGGGTTGAAGCCCGGCATGAAGACGTGCCTGCCGCCAGCGATCGTCGTGGCGAAGAGCACCGCCGAGCCGCCGCTGTGGAACAACGGCATTGCATGCAGGAAGACGGAATCCTGGCTTGCCAGTTCGGAGTAGTCGATGGAAAGGGCCACTGAACTTGCCCAGATCGCAAGGTGCGACAGCATCACGCCCTTCGCCAGTCCGGTCGTGCCGCCCGTGTAGCAGATGACCGCGAGCGCATCGCCCGCGACGTTTGCGGCATCGCGCCGCTCGTTCTCCGTGACAAGGCGCTCATAGGGAATGAGGCCTGACGCGGCATCGACGGGCTGGCCGACGAAGACAACATGCTTCAACCCGGTCCAGCGCTCGCGCAATCCAGCCAGTAATGGCAGGAAATTAGCATCGACGAACAGCACGTCGGGTTCGGAATCGGTGAGGCCGTAGGCGAGCTCCTCGAAGCTCCAGCGCGTGTTGAGCGGCACGACGACGCCGCCCGCCCATAGGATCGCGAAATAGGCCTCCATATAGCGCGACGAATTGAGCGCGAGGATGGCGACACGCCCCCCCTCTCCCAGACCCAGTCCGGAAAGACCGCCGGCCAGGCGGGCGACGCGTTCGTTGACCTCGGTCCAGTCGCGCCGTTCGGTGCCGTCAACCGTGGCGATACGCTTCGCGCCGATTTGCGCCATGCGCCGCAGCCCCTGCGTGAGATACATACTTCCTCCCGTTTCCTCCCGTGCCACCAATCTCCCTCGGGCGACACGAAGCGACTATTCCGTCCTAAGCAGGTTTCGGAAAGGTGTCCCACGGTTTTCCGTCAAAACCTGCGGCAAGGAGGGACCAAGCGGTAAACCCTGGGCGAAGCCGCCAACCCCTGCCTGGCGCATCAGCTTCAATGGCTGATGTTCTCGATCAGCCCGGCCATCCCCTGACCACCGCCGATACACATGGTGATCACGGCGTAGCGACCGCCGGTTTCCTTCAGATGGTCGATGGCGGTCATCATCATGCGCAACCCTGTCGCGCCCGGCGGATGGCCGAGCGAGATCCCGCCGCCGTAGAGATTGGTCCTGTCGCGCGACACGCCGAGCTCGCGCTCCGCATGGATGTTGACGGCCGCGAAGGCCTCGTTGATCTCGTAATAGTCGATGTCGTCGGCGGTGAGGCCGAACTTCTTCAACAGCTTCTGCGTCGCCGGCACGGGGCCTATGCCCATGATCTCGGGCGGCACGCCGGCGACGGCCCAGCCGAGCAGCTTGACGTCGGGCTTGATGCCGAGATCCTCGGCGGCCTTGCGCTCGGCCACCACGATGGCCGCCGCGCCGTCGGTGACGCCGCTCGAGCTTCCCGGCGTGATGCGCCCGCCCTCCTTGCGGAACACCGGCCGCAACGCGGCCAGTTTCTCGGCGGTGATGCCGAAGCGGGGGAATTCATCGCGTTCGAGCACCTTCTTTCCCCTGCCGTCGGGCACTTCCATCGGCACGACCTGCTTGGCGAGGAAGCCGTTCTCGATCGCTGCCTGCGCCCGGCGCTGGCTCATCAGACCCCAGGCATCCATCTCCTCGCGCGTATAGCCGAACTTCTCCGCGACGTTCTCGGCCGTCGATCCCATCAGTTCGCCGGAGAAGCCGCAGCGGTAGATGACGTCGGCGCCGTCCTCGAGCTGGACATGCCCCTTGGTGTCGCCCCAGCGCATGGTCCGCGCGACATAGGGGATGCGGCTGAAATTCTCCCCGCCCGCCGCCACGCCGATCCGGGAGTCGCCGGACATGATGTCCTCCGCCGCAGTGACGATCGACTGCAGCCCGGAGGCGCAGCCGCGATTGACGCCCATGGCGCCGGATTCGATCGGCAGACCGGACCTGACCGCGATGACGCGGCTGACGATCGCGGCTTCGTTGTCGACCGGAGTGACGTTGCCGAAGACCAGATTGTCGGCATCGCTGCCCTTGATGCCGGCCTTGTCGAGGGCTGCCTTGACGGCATGGATGCCCAGCTGCTGCAGCGGCACGTCACGCAGGCTTTTGCCGAAATCCCCGAAGGGCGTGCGGGCGCCGCCCGCGAGAACGATCTCTGTCATATGCTGTCCTCTCGCCGCCGGCGACGTAACGTCGGACGGTCCTCCTCGTCCTGCGCAAGCTGCGCCACGGACAGGCGTTAATGTGTTCCACTCATCTTTCTGTTGTCAATGATCGCGATCGCGTAGAGGCCGCTCCGGGACGGTATGAGCGGACTTTCCATGTATCTGGATGAATCGCTTGCCGAAGGCGCGCCGGCGCGCCGCATCGGAGTTCTTCAAGGCAGAGTCGCGAATGACCAGTCGAGGCTGGATGAGGCCGATCGTCGAGCCCGCCGGGGCAAATGCGAAGAGATTTCAGGCGTTTCGCCGGAACGCTTTCTCATTGCGCCAGTCCGTCGCACCGGGATCGAACGCGATGCTTCGCCGGGACTTGCCTGCCGGTCTGGTCGGTGTTGCATACAACCGACCCTTGGACGCGCAATTGACGGACATCATCACCCATGTAATGAGCTTCACTTATTAGTGGGGCTTCCGGGCAAGTTCCCGACCGAGAGTCCGAAGGAGGATGAGATGGCGATCAGGTTCGACGGACGTGTGGCGATCGTAACGGGTGCGGGCAACGGTCTCGGCCGGGCGCATGCTTTGGGCCTCGCGGAGCGCGGCGCAAGGGTAGTGGTCAACGACCTCGGCGGCTCGGGCAACGGTTCCGGCGCATCGTCCCTGGTGGCGGAGAGGGTCGCTGAAGAGATCCGCGCCGCCGGAGGCGAGGCGATCGCTGACGGGGCCGACATCTCCGACCCTGACCAGGTCGACGCAATGGTGGCCAAGGCCGTCGATCGTTGGGGCCGCGTCGACATCCTCGTCAACAATGCTGGCATCACCCGCGACAAGTCCTTTGGCAAGATGGACATGGCCGACTTCCATAAGGTCGTCGATGTGCACCTGGTCGGCACGACTTTATGCACCAGGGCGGTCTGGAACATCATGCGCGAGCAGAATTACGGCCGTATCCTGATGACCTCGTCGACCTCTGGGCTCTATGGCGCCTTCGCGCAGGCAGCCTATGCCGCGGCCAAGTCGGCCATGCTCGGCCTCATGAATGTGCTGCACATCGAAGGGATCAAACACGACATCAGGGTGAACCTGCTTGCGCCATGGGCATCGACCCGGTTAACCGCCGGCTTGCTGCCGCAGGAGATGCTCGACCTCATGGGGCCGGAGACGGTAACGCCAGGTGTTCTTTATCTGGTCGGCGAGGACGCTCCGGCACGCGTCATACTGAGCGCCGGCTCGGGCTGCTTCGCCCGCATCCGGCTGTTCGAATCCGAAGCTGTCTTCTTCCCCGCCGAGGAACGTACGCCGGAAGCCATCGCAGCGCGCTTCGAGGAGATATCGAGCATCGAAGGCCAGCGCCTGATCACGGACACATTCGAGCAGAACCGTAACCTCGTGGCCAAGGCGGCAGCCGCCAGCGGCATCACGCTCTGACGCGGGGCGCGTCGAGCCAGCAGATCGAAAGGAAGATACCATGACAATCCGCTTCGACGGCCGCGTCGCCATCGTCACCGGTGCAGGCAACGGCATCGGCAAGGCGCACGCGCTCGGCCTCGCGGCCCGTGGCGCGAAGGTCGTCGTCAACGACCTCGGCGGCGCAACCAACGGTACGGGCGCATCGTCTGCGGTCGCCGAAGCCGTGGCCGAGGAGATCCGCGCCGCGGGCGGCCAGGCGATATCCGACGGCGCCGATGTATCAAACCAGGATCAGGTCGGTGCCATGGTCGGTCGCGCCCTGTCGACCTGGGGACGGGTCGACATACTCCTTAACAATGCCGGCATATTGCGCGACAAGACCTTCGCCAAGATGACGATGGACGATTACCGCAAGGTGCTCGACGTGCATCTCAACGGCACCGTCATCTGCACCAAGGCCGTCTGGGACATCATGCGGGAGCAGAACTACGGACGCATCCTGTTCACCTCCTCGACCTCGGGCCTCTACGGCAATTTCGGCCAAGCGGCCTATGGCGTGGCGAAGGCGGCGATGCTCGGCCTGATGAACGTCCTACATCTGGAAGGCGCCAAGAACGACATCCGCGTCAACATGCTGGCACCGTCGGCGGTCACACGGATGACGGAGGAACTGCTTCCGAAGGAAGCGTTGGCACTGATGCGCCCGGACGCCATCACGCCCGGCGTGCTCTATCTCCTCAGTGAGGACGGCCCGTCGCGCGTGATCCTGGGCGGCGCGGCCGGTAGCTTCGCGCGCATCATTCTCAACGAGACGGATGCTGTCCATTTTCCTGATGCGGAACTGACGCCCGAAGCCGTTGCCGCGCATTTCGACGAGATCTGCAGCACGAAGACCCTGCACACCATGCAGAACGCTTTCGAGCAGAACCGCAATCTGGTCGGCAAAGCCGCACTTGCCAACGGACTGCCGGTACCCTTCTGATCCCAATGGTCGATGATATCGACCGTTGGAGGGCACGACCGCGGTTCCCAGGTTCGTCAACGCGAAAGCCCGGCGGGGCGGCGCTGGTGATCGGGATCAGGAGGATGCGCGGCATCCACATCGCGCGGAAACGTCGGTATCTACGCCCACGGGATGTGACGAGTGCCGTTGGCGTGACACGCCGGCTACTCCCCGAGACGTTCCTCGATGCGGGCGAGCCGCTCCTCGATGCGCGCCAGGGCGTCGGCGTCGGTCTCCGGTGCCTGCCGCGGCCCTGCCACCAGCCCGCGATAGATCAGGTTGGTTATGTAATCGGCGGTCGAATTGAGATCGAAACGACCCTCGCCGCGGACATAGCTCCAGGTGTGATGGTCGATGCAACCATAGATCATGTCGCGGATGATCGGGATCGGCACGTCCGCCTGGAACTCGCCGGATCGTATGGCCTGTTCGATGATCTCGACCGTGCGCCGCGTATAGGCCCGGTTGAGCTGGAACACGCGCATCGTGCGGTATTCCGGATCCGCCTTGACTTCATAGGTCACAAGCCGGGCCAGCGCCGGATCGTCCTGGATCGTCTTCAGGTGCCGCCAGATCAGGAAGCGCAGTCTGTTCCAGGTGCCGGAAATGCCCTGGAGCTGCACGTCGTAGTCGGCGATCGCGTCCTCATAGGCGCGCTCCACCACCTTGTTCAGAAGTTCGCGTTTGGTGGCGAAATATCGATAGATCGTGCCTTCCACCACGCCGGCGCGCTCGGCGATCTCCGAGGTCAGCGTATCGTGGTAGCCCTTCTCCCGGAACATCTCGGCCGCTGCGTCGAGCAATTCGGCCTGCCGGACTTCCTTTGTGAGACGGCGCCGACGCTGCGTCTTTGGGTTCATCTTCTGTCTCTCATAGGGCAACCGCATCAATACCGCCGGATGCTCACCATCAGCGACGTAACAGCGATCGGGCGGCGCAAGGCAAATGGTTTTTGCCGCCGGGCGTATCGAGCGGGCGCCACAGCCCAAACTGTCCACGGTTGTGAATAATCCTCCCTCCCCTTCGAAGGATCTGCTCATGCATGCTCCACAAACCTCCGATCTCGCGGCAACGCGGTTCGTCGAGACCGACAGCGAAGCAATTCGCGCTTTCGCCGCCGATCATGCCCGGAGCGGGAGCGACAGGGAGAAGGCGGTCCGACTTTACCTAGCCGTGCGCGATGGCATCCGTTACGACCCCTACAGCTTCCGGCTCGATCCGGCCCGCTATGCCGCATCGGCCTGTCTCGCAGCCGGAACCGCCTTCTGCGTGCCCAAGGCCATCCTTCTCGCCGCTGCCGCGAGGGCGATGGGTATCCCAGCTCGGCTCGGCTTCGCCGATGTCCGGAACCATCTGACGTCGCCCAGGCTGTCGGCACTGATGGGCAGCGACCTCTTCCGGTGGCACGGCTACACGTCGCTCTGGCTCGGCGGCAAATGGGTGAAAGCGACTCCGGCATTCGACATTGCCCTTTGCCGCCGCTTCGGCGTGGCGCCACTCGACTTCGACGGGCATGAGGATTCCGTTTTCCATGCCTTTGACGGCGGCGGCCGCCGCCACATGGAGTATGTGCGTGACATCGGAGAGTTCGACGATTTTCCCTACGACCTTTTCGCAACCGACATGCGCCGCCACTACGCGCCGCTGATCGCCGCCCTGGAGGAACGCGACCGGCTTAAGGCGACAACTGCCGACCCGACTTTCCCGGGGAACTCATGGTGAAAACCTGGCGCTTGGGATCGTAAGCCCTCGATTGCGATTCGCAACTCGCGTCAGAGGCGGAAGCTCGATCTTATTGAACGACCGATTGGGGGGCCAACAGCAGACAATCCGGTTTCGAGCCTCTGATGTGGGATAACTGCCGGCAAAAAAGCGGGTCGATCCCAGTGACGGCTTCCGCCCCCACGGACAGCAACAGCTGCCATTCCTCTCCCCCGCCCCATTCTCGCCGAACCATGCATGGCCTAACGATCAGACAGCAACCCACCTCATTCGGCACCTGTACCGTAGTCGCAACTACGTACCGCAGAATGTCTGCAGGACGCGCTCTTCGTCTGCTGGTGGCTGCGCGTATTCCTCCATCTCGGGCTGCTCGTCGAACGGGCGCGCCAGGACGGCGAGCAAGCTCTGGAAGGGGCCAAAGTCGCCTTCATCGGTGGCGGCGGCGATGGCAGCTTCGACACGGTGAT
>VFQN01001115.1_pt1 | contig 46881 bp, 78 predicted proteins | sample 3512371 | NCBI WGS metagenome assembly VFQN01 (sample SAMN10412370, study PRJNA504923) | tailings metagenome | isolation source: Replicate 2 from Balatoc abandoned mine | place: Philippines: Itogon, Benguet | collected 2017-08-28
ACTACTACCACCTCTTCCTCGCGTTACTAGTACTTTGTTCCCCCCCGCCCGCCCCGCACCGTGAGGCTGGTGGTGAGGCCGAACAGCGGCAGCAGCGCCTTGTTGTAGCGCGCGTCCATGTCGATGTTGAACTCCAGGAAGCTGTGGGAAGTTGGCACGGGCACCCCGAGCGTGCGCGTTTCTACAACGCATCAAACACAGTCGTGGTGTGAGTGTGCGCTTGGTGCTCGTTGGTGTTTGCAAGCTGCCTCGCTCGCCCATTCGTTGCCCGCTGTGTTACCCTCCCCCCCGCCTCCCCCCGGCATGTGTACATGAAGGAGCCGTTCTGTTCCAGGCAGCCAGTAGACACCTGGCCTCGTGCTCCGCAAGCCTTGCATTGTCTGTCACTTTCCCGCGCCCTAGCTACAGCCGCTCCCAGAAGCGGCTGCCCGCCTTCCCGCCTGCCCTCCAGCCTCGCCCACCTGACCAGTATGAAGCCCGCAAATAACACCGTAGCAGGCACAACGATCTTCGTTATTGTACCACTTTGCCGCTGCACATCTGCTGCCCCCAACAGCGGCTGCCCTCCTGGCCGCCTGCCGCGCCCACCTGACCAGTGCGAAGCCCGCCAGCAGCGCCGCCAGGCTGCTCAGCGCCTTGAGCTGCTCCATCTTCTCCATCACCTCCGTGCGGTTGCGTGTAACAAACCTGGAAGGCCGCAGGGTTGAGTAGGACACGTTCGGCAAGGCAGAATAGTACCGTATGTATGGTGGGGCGTTGATGTGAGGGGAGTGGAGTGTGTGCTGTGGTTGGCGGGCACAAGGAAGGGGCCCTGAGCGGTAGCAGGTGCGCGACGACGGCCTGCAGGCAGATGCCATCTGCGCGTGTGGTATTGTGAGCTGTGCAGGCTACTGCACAGCTGGAAGAGAGGTGTGCTGTAGCCTTACCGCGTCCATATCGCCCGGGCGTTGTCCAGGTGCATCTGCTGGATCTGGGCATGCAGGAACGCGCGCTCGTCCTCCCTGCGGCCATCGGAGCAGGCCCACCATGTGGGTTGGACGGGGAGCACAAGATCGCATGACAGCACAAGGATTGAATCACGAGCCTGAGGGAGATGCTCGCCGTGGTCCCATAGACAACTCAAACGGCGCAGGCGACAATTGGGGTGGCCGTGGGGGGTGTAGGCTGCAGGTGCAGGGTCTGTATGCGCTCCCTGCCCAGCCCAAGCGGCTCTGCAGACCCACATGAACTTGCGCTCAGTGCGCATTATCTCCCGCTCGTGCTCTCGCCATTGGAGGTCCTCTGCGCGCCAGGTCCTGTCCTGGGCTCGCCACTCCCGAGAGAGCCCAACATCCCAGCCGGTAAGGACTGCCTGGGTAACATTGAATACGTTGTCCATTTCTTTGCATGACTAGTACGCCTGCCCAGCTGTCTGGTCAAAACTCACACGAGGGCACCGTACTTGTCGTCCAACGCCTTGGCTCCAACTCCTGGCTTGCGAAAGCAGAGCTACGTCACCCCAGCCTCCAGTACTGTGCTATTGTTACTTCAGACTAACCTGGACTAGCGTATAAAGCAGAGGAATGGGCTGCTTCTGCATACCACCACCTGCTTCGCAGGTACCTCGGAAGGTTTACAACATCTTAGTGCCAGACGTTTTTCCAATACATCCACCTGACCCGACGCAAGAGCTTCCTCGCGGTGTCGAGCGCAAAGCTGGAAAGCTAGCAGAATATCTCCACCAGCAACCAAGCCGGACATCAAAGGTGATGAGGTGGTGTAAATTATGAACTCATGCACGAACTCAGATAGTTCGGGACCAAGGGTCAGCTGCAACATCGGCGGTTGATGCACTTCCAGGTGTCGCGGAGACTGACACGCCGGATAAAGCGAGCACTGCATGAGAAGCAGTATGGCTACGTTAAGATTGCGGTGTACGCCTACCAGCACCTGCTGTCCGAATCGACCAAGGAGGGGTGCCCCTACTCCTTCGCCTACTTCTCTAAGGAGCTGGTGGAGCAGCCGGACACCGTGGTACGTCCCGGCGCTAGCCATCCTGGCACTATGTTAACGGACGCTCGCCAAGTGTTGACAGCATGTGCACGAGCTATGTAGGCCTCACTTGCCCCCTACGCCACGCGCTGCGCAGATCCAGACGCTCCTCACCCACCCGGACCCGCTTGTGAAGTGCCTGGGGGCAGACCTCCTGGGCAGCTACATAGCCGCACAGGTAAGTCTGCCATCGATGCACTCGGCCACACCGGCATGGCTGGCCACTCAGTGGAATTGCTGCTGTGCGCCAAGGCGACCGGCAGTCAACAGCAGCAGCACACCAACGCTACGTACAGGTGCAGCGTTACATGCGGCAGCGCGCACACGACTGCAAAAACCAGCTGCTGCGCCGGCAGTTCACCCCTGGCCTCAGCACCTCAGCCTTTCAGTCTTGAACACGGAAGGTGGCATGAGTCTGCAAATGCCCTTCCCGTACCAACCGGCCACCAGTTAGTTATTTACCTCCACCCGCTCTGACTCGAATGCCAAACACCCTCTCGGCGCGTTCCCTCCCCGTGTGCAGGACCAGGTGGACCACCAGATGAAAACGGTGCAGCCGCTGGTGACCCGCGCCTGCGAGCTGGCCCGCGCCAAGGGCAGCGGCGAGCCCCTCAAGCTGGCCTGCCTGCGGGCCGTGCGCCGCTTCCTGGAGCTGTGCCACCAGCTGCGCACGCTGCCCGCCAACCTGGACAAGATAGAGGAGGCCGTGCTGCAGAACCTGGACAGCAGCAGCGCTGCAGCGGGGGTAGCCAACGGGACGTCTGGCGAGCCGGGCGCAGCAGGTATGCCTGGTGCGCGCCGTGCAGGGGTGCACGCTACCAAGCTTGCAAGCACGTCGTTCATGGTCGCTGAACGGGTCAGCACAGGGTTGCTGCTGGCTTGGTGAAGGCTGCTGGAATGGTGTAGGAGCGCATCCTGTCTGCCGGAGTGCATAGCACTTAGAGGTCGCTGCCCACTTCCCGCGCATGTGGCAGGGGAGGAGGAGTCGACGGTGCCGGGCCTTGCGCGCAGCGTGCTGGCGGGGTTCAAGCCCTTCCTGCAGGTGGGGGACTGGGGGCGGTGGGTGGTGGAGGCGGGGCGCTGTCAGCGTCCCAGGGGCTGGATGCCGCACTATCCGGCATCCTGCGGCCGGAGGGGCCCATGCCGTGTAAGGGCAACTAAATCAACCCCGTGGTATGCCATGCCAACCAAGAGCCCCAGCTCCCGGACCACGGGCCTGGTACACCTGCACGTGTTCCACCCACAGGACATCAGCAGCGTGTACCTGGTGGTGGAGACGCTGTTCCGCTACCTGGACCAGGACAGCCACTGGAAGCAGACGGACGCGGTGCAGGTGGGGCGCGGGGGCGGCAGCGAGAGCGGGGGCCGGGCCGCGGCGGGCGACATGCCACCGGTGTGAGGAGAATGCTTGGTACCCGTAGCCGGCAACCCTGGTTACGTAGCATAGCTTTGGAAGACGAGTGGCCTGTGAGTTCCGTCGTGTCTTGGCCAGCAGATTGAGAGTTGATGTACGATTGCAGACTTTCGCTTTACCGCCCTTGCGCTGTGTCCCCCGCAGCGTTTGATGTCCTTGGTGCAGAGCTCGTGCTCCGACCAGCCCTTCCCGCTGTTCACCGCGCTCATGCGGCACAGCTCGGTGGAAGGGCTGGGTGCAGAGGAGCGGGCGGTGGTCATCAACCTAGCGCTGCAGCAGGTGGGGTGCAGCAGGCGGAGAACAGGTGCATTGGTGCTGCATGGACACGAGCTGGAATGAGCGCGTGGTGCAGCTTGCGCTTGGGACTTGATGCATGCCCCGTCACCGTGCTTCATAGCCGTTGACAGGCCACTTCCTCCCCGCTCCGCCGCTCCCGCCGCAGCCCTCGGTGTACTCGCTGTCGGCGTTCAGCCTGGCGCTGCAGGAGCTGCCCCGCGCCCTAGCCGCCGACCCCCACAACGACACGCAGCTGCGGAACACCGTCATGGTGAGCGGCGACGGACGCCTGCAAAGTACCGGCGCTGCCTGGCTGTCTTGCCGTGCCTACCGGTAATCAGCTACGTGGCTCGGATGCCACCCATGTGGCCCGGCCGTAAGCGCAAAGAGAGAGTTAGCCATCATAAGCAATGTGTGCACCAGTAACTGCAACCCATGGTTGAAAAGCTTGGAAACCTAATCTATGCAATGTAGGTTAGGCTGATAATCCTCCTCGCGGGTGACCTCTGTCTGTCCCCCATGCCTCGTAAACCCCGTACCCCGTACCCCGCACCCCCCAGGCCGCCATGCGCAAGCTGGCCTTGGAGGTGGGCGACGCAGGCCAGCTGTGCGAGGCCATCTCCTCCGCCCTGCGCCAGCACCCCACCCCCTCGCGCGCCGCCCAGGCCTGCCTGGAGTGCGCCCTGGCCGCCGCCCTCGCCATCCCCTCCTTCCCAGAGCCCGGCCGCGTCTTCCCCGGCGGCCACGCGCCCGCGCAGCTGCTGCAGCAGCTCGCCGCCATCGTCACCGTGTGGGGCGCCGCCGCCAACGACGCGCGCACCGCCGCCTGCGAGCTGCTGGCTGCCGTGCTGCCGTCCTGCGGGCCCGGCATCCGGGACGAGAAGCAGGCCCTGGGCATGATGGACCTCGTGCTCAGCATGGCGCGGAACGTGCAGCTGGGCACGCCCGGCGACGTGGTGACCATGGACCGTGTGTTAGCGGCGTGCCTGGGCACGCGGCAGCCGGAGCTGCTGCTGCACGGCGTGCGGCTGGCCAAGGCGCTGCTGCAGGAGGTGGTGTCGTTCGCGCCGGCGGCGGGCGTGGCGGCGCAGGTGCAGCGGGAGGTGGCGGCGGCGGCGGGCGCGGAGCGGCGGGGGACGGGAGGTACGTCCGGGCCAGTGGTGGGGTTGGGGGCTGGGGCGGTCAGTGCGGCTTCTAAATGCGACAGCGCGAATGCTGAGGGGAGATCCAGAGTCGAGGGGGTTGAGGGCCGTAGCAATGCTGGAAGGCGGTGAGTTGCTGGCATGGCTGCATGCGGCTTTCGCCCTACTCACGATGTCGTCCTGGTTCGGCGCAGACGACGAGGCGGACCGGCTGTGGGCTGTGGCGCTGGTGCTGCTGCTGAACAACCTGATGGCGCAGCTGGCCACGCGCGGCAACTGCACCCCGCTGCTGCACCTGCGCTTCGCGGTGCCGCCGGACGCATGCACGGCGCTGCAGGTGCGGCCGGGTGCTGGGGCGGCGGCCTCTACACGGAGGGGACCAGGGGCAATTGCCAGCACCGTATGAGTTACTGTGCTCGAGCTCCCATCCGATAAAATGTATGCCGGATATGCACTACCCGACTATTTCCGGTATTAAGGTCGACCTTGGGACTTTCCAGTTGCGAGTGTACCTTCAGCGCTCTGGTCGCCCATCGGCCCTGCCCTTTCCCTACTTTTTTGTGTGTCCTCAGGTTGAGGGCGACACGCCCGCCACCCAGCGCCTGGTGGCCACCTCGCCCCTCTTCGCCGGCAGCGCCCGATCCGCGGAGGCCGCACTGCGCGCCGTGGTGGCGGAGTGGCCCGTGGACCACTGGTACGGCAAGGTGCTGGACGCGCTGTGCAAGGTACGGCTCGGCATTGTACTGCACAGCGTAGCGTCACGCACTGCTTACGTTGCCCTTCACAACAGAAGGTAGAGGGTTCCGGTTCGGTCCGGTTTAAGTACCGGTAGCAAACCAGGGCGCTGTGGGCCATTCAGTCCAGAACATTGTGCTGAAAACCTTGCTGTGACAGCCGGCATCGTCTTCGCGCAGCCGGGCCTGACCCACATGGTCTGCCTCCCGCATTCCCAACCCCCCGCACTCCCCGTCTGGCCTGCTCCACCCACCCGCAGGGCAGCGTGCTGCAGACGCACTACATGCACAACCTGCAGAACGTCATCTTCGAGCCCTTCACGGCGCACGCGCTGCCGGGGCTGCCCGCCACGCAGCAGCTGGTGGCGGGCGGGCCGCCGCCCTCTGGTGCCGCGCTGGCGGCGGCGGGCGCGTCCAACGGCGGCGGGACGGGCGCCGTCCCGAGCGCCAGCCCGCGGGAAGGCGTCGCCATGCAGTGAGTACCGCCGGGCACGTATCTAACAGTCTCTTCTTCACTATCATCTGGCGTCTGGGACTCAGTGGCCCGGCAGAGCCTTACATTGAGTGGTCACCTACAAGGACTGGAACGCAAGCTCTGCAAGGAGCCATACCAGTTGCACAGTGTTCGGCCCCTCTTGTCTCGCAGCAGCACTGAACCTCTCACGTCGAGCCTCAGACGCTCACCTATCATAACCCCTGACTGCGCCCCTCGCTGCTGCCGCGTGCCCCGTGCCGCGTGCCCCGCCCCAGGCTGTCCTCCAAGCTGGAGGCCATGGCCCGCTCGCGCGTTGCCTCCATCCGCCGCGAGCGCCTCAACCTGCAGCACGTCATGGATCTCCTGGGGGACGGAGACGGGGAGGCGGAGGCGGAGGGCGAGGGGCAGGGCGCCAACGGCGGGACGCTGGGCGTGGGGGGGACGGGAGAGGCCAGTCGCGGCGCGGGCAACGGCCGTGGGACCGAGGACGCCAGCCGACAAGGGAGGGACGGGGGCGTGCTGGGGGAGTTGGGTCTGGGGCGGGTCGCGGGTGCGGGGGAGGCGGGGGTCAAGGGGGCGGGCGAGGGGGTGTTGACGCTTGACGAGGTGCTGCAGGTGGCCGCGGGGTTTGATGCGCTGCCGGCGGCGTTGCCAGGGCCCGGACCACTGGAGATGTCCGACCTGGTGAGGCGGCTGGAAGCAGTGACGGGGTGAGGGGCGGCGTGCGGGGTTGGGGGGTGCTCGTGGTGAGGGTTTGAGGATGGGTGGCGGCAGGAGGGCCGGGACAGGCCGAGCGGAAGCGTGAGGCGCTCTGGCTGCGGTGTGGAGTAGGGTTTGAAGGCGGGTGCGTTGCAGGCTGCGGCAGGAGGTCGTGGTCGTGGGCGAGTGTGGGTGGAGGGTAGCAGGATTCAGTCTGAGGCCTGGGGGATCGGGCTACGCGTCCCCTGGACAAGCGTAGACAGCAATGCATTGAACGGTACGCAGTCAGAGTGAGTGGTGGCTGGTGAAGACCGTAGCCATGTGTACCGAAAGTCGTGGCCTCGCCATTGAGATAGTGCCGCCGTGTTCCAAGCTTTCCTGCCCTCCCCGTTCTGGTCTTGTCTTGCCAATGAGTTGAAGGGCGTGTGCAGCCGTGCTTGGCTAATCCAGTGACCAACTGCTTGGCGATCTCGGTGGTGATCCTTCACACTGTCTTAGTTCTTATGTTCAGTACGATAGCGGACGAGCATGCACTGGAAGCGTGCTTTAGTCCGAATGCTGAAGGTACTCGAGTGCTGCTGGGTGCCTTTAGAGAAGAGCTTGCACCAGGAGAGCTCCCCTGGCTGGCACAGGCAGGCTGGCGTGTGCACCTGTACATGTAAGAGCACGCGTGATCGCTCCTGCTAGCCATGCCATCTGCTCAGCAATGCGAGCATCTACCAGCATCTAGGCGAACGCAACCCCCAGAGCACTGGGTAGGCGCCGTACTCTGGTACAACTGCTCTCACAGCCAGAGGCCAAAGTAGCGGGCAACCTGCTTGTCCTTTATAATTAAGGCCTCATTGTGCTCTTGTAAACTGCACGCTTTGCGATAGCCGCCCCGCTCGCGCCTCGGGCATCTCTGCTCGGCTCCTCGCTTCCTTCCCATAGCAACACAACACAACTGACACCGTTACCATGGGGGACGATGAAGGGGATCACACCGCTGCCTGTGGGCCAGGACGGCTGGCTGAACTACTGCCGGCCCTTTGGCGCTTCCTGCCGAACAGTGCGCAACAAGCAGTGCGCGCGACATGTCAGGGCTGTCTGAGCGCCTCGTACAAGCAGATGAAAATATTGAAGATCACTCCAAGCACCTTGTCGGATGGAGGCTGTTGGGCTCGACGCGTCCGAGGCCTCATCGCACGCGGGGCGAGGCCCTGCTCGGTGGAGCTCCTGCTGGGCTGTAAAGGACAGTCCGAAGAACGTGGCTGCATAAGGTATGATGCTGTGCGGTAGACCTCTAACGCAATCTTGACACCGCATCTAGGACTCGGCCAACCGTCACCCCGCCCCTCGCCTGTACTCGAGGCCATGACCCCCTACTCTGCTCGTATGCTGCTGGGTGTACTCAATACGGGCCATGGGTACATCCTGACCCCTCATACCGTCCCACAGTCCCTGCAGCGCTCCCCTGAAACCATCCCTGCCAACACCCTCTCACCCACCAACCCCTCCCTCCCCACTGCCCCGGACTGCAGTGCCGACATCCTCTCCGTCTTCGCCCAGCTAGACCCACCCGACCGCCCAACCCGCCTCCACCTCACAAACACCCCCTTCTCCCCCGCCGTCCTCACTGCGGCAGCCCTCCTCGGCCCCTCCCTCACCCACCTCACGCTCTCCGCCCGCGGCAACCCTCCCCTTCCTGCCTCCTGCCCCACGCCCGACACCGATGCCGCTTACCCCTCACCATCCACCACCACCGCCACCGCCGTCTCGCAGTTGCTAACCCACGCGGCGCCCAGCCTGCAAGCTGTGACGCTCACAGGCGCCGCCGCCACATCCCCCACCGCCCCCCCGACCCCCCCCCCCCCCCCGGCCCCCCCCCGCTCCCCCCCCCCCCCCCCCCCCTCGCGCCCCGCGGGCCCCCCCCCCCCCCCCCCCCCCCTCACCACCCTCAGCTGCCTGCAGCTTCTTGTAGACCGCCGCCCGGGGGAAGGCTACGGACCAATCCACGATGCAAGCGACGCCGCCGCAGCCTCCCTCGCCCTCGCCCTGCCCCACCTTCCCGCCCTCAGTCGCCTTGTCATCCAGCGCGCCCCCGCCTCGCTCCTCCCCTCCCTCTCCACCCTGCACCACCTCTCCAGCCTGGACCTCCCCGACACAGCCCTCACGCCCTCCGACCTGGACGCCCTCTCCTCCCTCTCCTCCCTCACCCGCCTGCGCTTCCACGACCTCGTGCCATCCTCATCCGCCTCACCCTCACCCCGTTCCACTTCCATGACGCTTCCAACCTCATCCCCTGCAACACCCCGCACCCCAGCCCGCAAGCCCGACTCCTCCTCCTCTTCCGCTGCAGCAACCTCCCCTCCCTCCGCCCCCTCCACCACCCCTTCCTCCTCCCCATCCACTATCGCTTCCTGCTCCTCCTGCTCCCCCTCCTGCTCCAGCTCAGCCTACCTTCCCGCATCCGCCCCTGCCCCCGCCCCAGCTTCTACGCCTACCGCGCCCACCAGCCCCCGTGTCAGCACTGCAAAACGTGACGCCGCCACCCATGCGTCGCTGCCCCCTCACCTGGCCGCCCTGGAGCTGACCAGCTGTTGGGTGCGGCCCGGGGCGCTGCTGCGCCTGCGGCTGCCGCCCAGCCTCACAGCCCTGCGGCTGGGGGGCCTGGATGCAGCGACGCAGGTGGGGGAGCTGCAGAAAGCTGGGCAGCAGGCGGAGGAGCTACAGGAAGCTGTGACGCGGGCGCGGGAGCTGCAGGAAGGTGCGGCGCCGGTGGAGGAACTGGGAGAAGCTAGCGGTGGCGTGTCGCCAATGCAGTCCCTGGTGGCCGCGTGCCGCATGCTGGCGGGGCGCTTCCGGCAGGGGCAGGAGGAGGAGGGGGATGGGCAGGAGGAGGACGAGGGGGGTATTGCAGCGGGCCAGGGCCAGATGCAGGGGCCGGCGGGGGCGCTGGCGAAGGAAGCAGCGGGGGCGCAGGTGCCAGACGCCGCTCGGAGCGCCCTGGAGCGCAGCCCGTTCTGCGTCAGCGTGCCGCGCAGGCCGGAGCCGGAGCTGGGGAGTGAGGAGGGCGGGGAGGACGGCGAGGGGCAGCTGGGCGTGCTGGCTGAGGCCCTGGCCCCGCTGGGCCTGAGGCGACTGGCGCTGTTCGCCGACCGCATGGTGCGTGGGGTGCGGTGGCGGGATGGGGTGGGGTAACCGCAGGGTGGCAGTGTAACAGGGGATTCGGAGGTGCCTGCGAAGAGCGATGTTACTGGCGGGGCGGATATTGGGTGCAACGGGGCGATGTGGGGATGTCCGACTAACGGTTTGTGGCTCGTGTATGTCGTATACCCTGTGCACCGGCAAACGAGCATGGGCTAAAAAGGTAGAGGCATCCACAGGTGCTGGCGCGACTTGCGGGACTTGCAGTGCCTCGGTGCTTAGCGGTCTCCTTCCCGCCCTGGTCGCTGCCCCGCCCCCGCCTCACATAACCCAACTCCCGACCGCCGCCGCCCTGCCCGTGCAACAACAGGACGAAGACGACCTCGACGCGCTGACCTGCCGGCTGCCACGGCTGCAGGTGCGTGCCGTGTGCCTGTTACGCACTGCGCGGCAACAGGCTGTTTCATTGCGAGAGCTTAACCCCCGACATTGGGGATGCACAGGGTGCATGGCAGTCCTGCAGTTACCTGTTACGCAGTGTCCATTCTGTGCAAGGCAAAACCGTCACCCGCCCCGCCTCCTCTTGCTGTCCGCCGTACCCCACTCCTCACCTCCCGCTCCTTGTACGCCCAACCACCTTCCTCTCCCTCCCTGGCCCAGGTGCTGGCCCTGACCGGCATCACCCGCGTCGAGCCGCTGCTGCTGCTGCTGCGCCTCAGGCAGTTGCACACACTGCGCGTGCAGGTGGGCACGCTGTGGGAAGGGATGTGTTCGCTAAGCACGCATGAGCATGGGGACCAGCCTGCCGCACCTGCGGGGCACCGCTCAGAAACCTGGTCTCGTGTTACGCCGTGTGCCAGCCAGACCTGGCCGCCCCATGACCCCATGACCCATGGCCCCGTGACCCATGGCCCCATGCTGCCGTAACGTGCCATACTACTCGCGCTCGCCGCTGCGCTACCACAACTCTTGCTTTTGACCTAAACACATGTTGCCCTCCACCAGTTTGCCTTCCTGGACGAGGCCGAGGGCTCCCTGGACCGCCACCACGCGCTGAGGGCGCTGTGCTTCCAGGTGGGGGGGTGCCGGGGGCGGTGGGGGCGGCGGTGGGGCCTTGATCTTACACCCTGTACTTATCGTGTGGTTTGTGGGGGGCAACACAAACTGCCAACTGCGTCGTACCTTCCCTCCCCTTCGATGCCTTCCTGCCCGGCCGCCAGGCGCCCTCCCTGCAGCGCGTGGAGCTGGACGTGTACGACATGTACGACGCAGATCCCGCACGGCTGACAGCGGCGATTTCAGAGCTGGACGAGCTGCTCCCTGCCGTACGTGAGGAGCTGTGGCGGCACGGCCGTGGGGTGGTGCTGCTGGGCGTGGGGGAGCAGGCGCCGGGGGGAGCAACAGCAGCTGGTGGTGGTGATGGTGGAGGTGCAGGAGCAGCACCATCGGCTGTGGGTGAAACACTGCAGTGGTGCTGCTCTGGGGTGGAGGAGGAGGACGAGGAAGAGGAGGACGATGAGGAAGAGGAGGAGGAGGAGGATGGGGAGGGGTTGGAGGGGCTGAGGATGGGGCTAGGGAAGAGGAGGGAGGAAGGGGAGGGGAAGGACTGGGAGGAGGGGAGCTTGGACGGGGAGGGGAGCAGCGTGGGTAGGCTGGTGGAGGCGGTGTGGGAGGAGGGCAGTGAGGCGGGCAGTGAGGCGGGCAGCGGGGGGCTGTGGGACGGGGAGGGAGAGGACCGGGTGGGGGCAGGGGAGGGAGAGGACCGGGTGGGGGGAGGGGAGGGCAGCGGGTGACTACGTTTAATGCAGCGGACAGCAGTTGTCCTTGCAGTCCTGTGGACGAACATGGGAGTACAGTAAGCACCCTTGAACACATTAATTAATAGGGCATCGGTTTGGCACAGTGACAAATGAGCAAACATCAGGATATACCGCCGCCTGCCATTGGCAAACCGTTGGCGGTCCGCATTACTGCAATCTCGTGTACCATCAGGTTCTTGGTAAGCGGTAACCAGCCATTTAAAAGATGCAACGGCTGTGTTCTGGAGTGTTTCGTCCTCAGGAAGGCCGCACTCGGGCTACCGGTATCATGCAAGACCGATTGTGCTTAGTGCAGGGCATGTGGACGGTTACGGCGGCGAACAAATACGAGGGATCGTCTTGGGCGCACAGGCCTGAACAATTGTTTGCACGGCTGCGTGTACTTGATGGAAACTACCGTATGCGTGCCTTGCCTGCGTGTGCCCTCTGCCAAGATGCGGCAGAGAGTTGGCCATGATGAAGGAGTGCCTGGACCGGCTGACACGAACTGTACACCTAAGAGGACCACCGTCCGAGCACTAGAATAGCATTTCTATTCCCTGTCCCTGGTCGGGGCGCTGTGCACTGGGCGGATCGGTACGGCTATTTACTTTGTTCGTTCCGTTCGGCGGTGAGACGGTGACGGGGCCAGTGCTCCGCTTATCGCCGTACTGGGTGTGGTCCTGTGGTGGGGCCTCGACGCCACAGGGCAGGTCGCTTGCCGCCCTGACGCGTGATACTTGTTTTTTAGCTTGCTGCACGTGAGCCCTGCACCGCATTACTGCTTGATGCGTTGATGGTCGCCAGTAGTACTTGCGAGAGCCGCTTCATGGACGCTCGGCTGTGCTGCGGCCCAACAGTGGCATGATGACGAGGTAACAGCCTGGTTTGGTGCGCTGCATACATTTGCTGCATCTTGCTGTATTGGCTGTTACCGGCGGCAGCGGGTGGTGGTCGTGACGCTGTGGTTCTCCTTCCTTGCACTGTGGGAGCCAAGCAGCTGGCTGATCTGGGTGTGCCGCCATGAGTGTCTCATCGCCCTGGCACTACACGTGTGTTGGGGTGTGTTAGGGTGTGTGCAGCTGTGTGTGCCCAGGAAGGACACGGTCGCTGCTGGTGCCTGCGCTGCTGTGCGGTGAGTCGATTGGGGTGGCACGGCCGGTGGCCTGAGAGCGATGCCATGCCAGGGCAGGTGACCGAGGACGTCGCAGCGTGGGCGGTTGGGGTAGGCTGGCCCGTCGCCTGGCATTGTGGTGCATTGGTAGTACTGCCTGCGCCGCACCGTGCTTCCGGCAGGGGTCACGGCGCGGGATACGGTACTGCACCGGCTTATCAGGTCGATCGACTGGAGGCTGTGGCGTTACGCTCTAGTGGGTTGAGTACCGGTAGGCGTTGAATTTTGAGGGTGAGGGCTGGTGGTCGTCTAGGTGATATCGGGTCTGGTGCAAGCTCTGCCCTGCGGCCATGTCAATGTCGCCATGTCCCACGAGGGATCTCCCTTGGTGTTCTACTGCGTAGGTGTTGAACGGAGCCCCAAAACGCCTCACTGCACGTGCCAATGGGGATGGACGATTGTCCTATGCGCAGGCATTGGGCGGCTGCCGTCGGTGTCCGCTTTTGGCGTGCCCAATGGGAAGGCGGTAGAGCGCAGGGGCAGAGAATGGGCAGGTTCAGGCAGGCCTCAGGGCACCGTCTCATGCGTTCATGTAACAGCCAGCGTCCACCTTTGGGCCCCGGTAATTGTGCGAGCGTAGAGGCGGATGTGCTTCCGTGATAACACACAAGCCCTTCAGCGGCAAGGCGCTGGTACCTTTCTGGCTTCTGGTCGCGGACAGTGGTACGCCGTGGGACCTGGCCTTCAGGAACGATCGTGGACAGTGTCTGCGGTCGTGTGCTTGTCGTGTCAGGTCGTGCCTTTGTACAAGTGTTCCAATTCCCTCAACACCGGTGTTACACGTCCACAGGTCCGCCACATACCATACGCAGACAACCTCTGGGTCCCCTCTTACACGTGCACGCCAACCCTTGGAGCTATGGGGCAAATGCAAGCATGGAAGGCACCCTTCGCCTCCACCGTCACGTCAACTCAACTACTACCGTACTGTACGTGCTTGACTATGCCGTGCAACTTGCACCTGACCAAAAGCGACAACACAACAAGGCTGAAGCCCCTCTATCAATTCCGAGTCTCGACCTCTTGTCAAGCGAAAACCACGACACACCAACGCTCTGAACCAAATAGCAACCGTACCACATAGCAATGTAAGTGAACGATGCGCTCATGTCATAGTGCACCAACGCAATAAAAACGTGCAAACCACTGCAAGCTCATCATTACGGCCCCTAAAGCATCCGTGCTCCTCGCTCTCATCCCCCGTCCACGCACCGTGTGTCCAGATGTCAACTCTTCGCATCACACGCACTGAGCAAAACTGATGCCAGCCAGATGCCCATCATACCCCACTCAACACTCGCCAAACCAGCCGCCCCTGATACCCCACTCCTGCTCCCAGCCCAGGCCCAGGCTCACGCCGACAGCGCGCCGCTCGCTCCCGCCGCACGCACCCCCACCCCCACCGTGCTGCCCCCCAGCTCCTCCACCAGGGGACCCAGCCACGCGTCAAGCACAGCCTCGTCGCCGTACCACACCACACCTGAGGGTGGGGGAAACACAAGACAGCAGCAGAAGCACATTACGGATGTCAGCCGGCGAGTGAAGGAACTGCGGCAACCTAGGGTTGGGCATGCCGGTGCAGGCGCAAGGGCCGCAACGTACCAGATGCTGGTGGACAGGCGGTGCACAAGCACAACCAGGCCAACGGCCACAGATGGGCAGCTCCATGCCCCCCTCCGTGTGCGCCCCTCCCCGCCACCCTGCTCACGTCGACACGCCCGTGCGTGTGCATGGCGTGTGCCCGCACCGCCCACAAGTTGAAGCTGGCCGAAGCCGACGTCCACTTTTGCACGCAGGCGTCGAAAAGCACCCTGAAACGCCTACACCTCTGCTCGCGTTTCACGCGTAGACCACCAACCCTCTGTTCTCCCGGCTGTAGCTCTTCCTACGTTCCGCGTGCCTCCCTAGTTCCCCCCAGTCCCTCACCCGACTCTTCATCGAAGGTCCCAATGCGGCTCATGGAGTGGAACACGCCGTCCAGCACCACCTGCCGCGCGCCGGGCAGCAGCGCCGAGCCCAGCGGCACCACGCAGTCGCCCGCGATGCCCTCGCCCTCGCCGCACACCTGGGCAGTAAGGGGTGAGGGTGGCCGTGGTGGTGGTGATGGGTCAGCGACGCAAAAGATCCCCATCCAGCCACCAACCCCTCACAAGTCCCACCCTCACCTCTGTGTAGCTGTCGTATGCGTACTCCTCCGGCACGCGCTTGCCCTCCCGCTGCCTGGGGAAGTCCCTGTGGCCCCGCACCGTGCGGCCCACCACGGTCAGGTAGGCCACCCCCTGCTCGGCGAAGAAGGCCCCGGGGTAGCTGCGGTCAACCCAGCCCTGCGCGCCGCCTGCAGGAGCCGGGAAGATAGATGCAGGGGACGAAGTTCGTGCGTGGTGTTGGGGGCACGGAGATAGGGGATAGGGATGGCGGGTCGCTGTGTGACAGGATGGCCTGGTAGCAGGCAGTGGCCTGTGTTGACGTACGGGTGGACGGGCCACGCAGCCATCAGGAGTATGTTTCGCCTCGCGCGGAGCAGGCTGAGGCCCTTGCCCTGCGCCACCTGCCCAAGACTAACGCCACGCAAAAGGAGCAAGAAGCTGCCATGCCGGCTGACAGCACAAAGCGCAGACGGCATGGCACTGACTGTCCTTGCAACCCAACGACACGCACCCCACGTACCCGTCATGTCCCGCTTCTTGTCCGGCGGCGGCGGGCGCTGCGGCGTGCCCAGCGTGACCAGGCCGCGCACCGCGGGGTGCGGCGCGGCGCCCAGGGTGCCAGGCTGCGGGCGGGGGGCGGCGCTGTCCTCCCCTGCGCCCGGGGCGTAGCGGGGGTCGGCCAGGAAGGCGCGGCCCAGCCAGCCGCCAGCGGAGTGGCCCACCAGCACCACCTGGGAGCGGGGGGAGGCAAGGTGACCGTGTGCAATGAAGAGTCATTGGACTTGAGGGCGATTTGGGGAGGATGAGGAGCGTGGGATGATGCGGTGCTGCTTCCTGCTGTGTACCACCACCCAGTCGTTTCGTGAATGGGTGGTGACAGGTGGGTGGGAAGTCAAGGGGTGGGAAGGCAAGGGGTGGGAATTCAAGGGGTGGGAAGGCAAGGAGAAGAGTCACGAGTGCAACATGGCCGCGATGAGATTCTGATGTAAGTACAAAGACCGTTGCACCAGGAACTGAATCCGTATGACGAGTGAAAGTGCAGGGTGTGGAGGAGCTAGCAGCAGGCATACTGGTCTATTCTGGAGCCCGTCGACCAGCCCCGCCTCCCGCCCCACCTGCTCCGCGCCAGTGTCCCGCAGAGTTGCCTGCACGGTCGCCGCCACGCGCTCCAGGTACCTGCAGCAACACCAGCAACACACACACATGATGCACATACAACAGCGGTATTTGTAACATCGTGTCCACGGAGGGAAGCACGGACACGTGGCCATGTACAGCTTCCCGACGCGCCTGCACACGCCTTGGCACGTGGCCTACAGGCACGTGGGCACGCCCGCGCCAAGCCCTTGGGACGCGCAGCCGTGATGCACGTAACGGCATAGCCCGCATGTGCCGTCTGCAGGTCCGTACGACGGTCCGTGCCATTGCTGCACCAGGAGCGTCCCCATTGCTGGGTGTTGTCACCATACCGGCCCGTAAGCAAACGTGATGAAGAGCAACACGCACACCTATTCGGCTCCACCCCCGCATGTCCGCACCCTGTGACCGACCTTAAAGGCCTCGTATTCAGGAGGCTTCTACTACCTAGTGCGCTGGCAAGGACCCACTCCCACACCACTGACGAGGGTGAGGCACCACGCGCCCCCACCGGCCCACGCTGCCCACCCACCATGTGTACCCCGGGTGCGTGGTGAGGCTGCTGCTCCAGAAGCCCCTTGTCAGCAGCCCCCGCGCCACTCCGAACCAGTCCTTGCGCTCCACGGGGACAACAGACACACGCCAGCCGCGGGCCTGGAGACGGGATGGTATGCGTGAAACCGGTTTTGGGTAAGGGTAACATAGTATGAGGATCGCGGAGCGTGTCGTGGGTCAAAAGAGCACGGCGGCGCGGCTAGCAGCGCGTTCTTGGCGCCTGTGGTAAGGAAACACTCGAGCAAGAGCAGTCAGTGAGGGCCGTGGGCCGTGTGCCAACATCGCCAGTTGGGTCCAGGCCCTCAACCGCCCGCGGCCCCTGCCGTGTACCGCCAACGCCACCCCGTCCCCCACCTGCAGACGCGTGGCGATGGCCGCCTCCGTGTTGCCGAACGGCGCCGTGTAGTCGGTGGTGGCGTTGCCGAAGCCTGGGCGCACAGGCACAGGGGCGCAGTGCCAGGCATAAGGTGAGAGGGCGGGGTAGGGTGTTTCGGGGAACGTGGATGAGCCGCTCACGGCGGCAACTGGTAGTAGTAGACAGCTCCACAGCCCCACAGGCAAGCCAGGACACGGCTCCTGAATTTGCCAGGCTTGCATGACCCGTACACGCATGCGCGCCGTACGACCTCAGTACGACAGTAGTCGAGACTTCCATGAGACGAGCAAACCCGATCCATTACGATGGGCGCTTGACAGCATGGCAACGCAGCGACATGCCCCGCGCCTGACCCAGGCCCCCTGATTGCTGCCCCTTGCCACCGTACTAAGCACATGCCATGCAAACACTCACACCTACTCGCTGTCCCTTGCCTACGTACCCCATACGCGCCACAGGCACCCTCCCGTACGCGCACCCCTCGCCCTGTGTCGAACGCTGCCACCGTGACCCGTACAGCCATGCTCGCCGTCAGATTGTGTAACGCGAGCCCCCGCCACGTGCCCCGTGTCTCACCTGGCAGCACCACCAGCGGGGGCGCCCCGGGCGGCGCATCCACACGGGGGAGGTCCCCCGGTCGCGACCACTGCAGCTGGTTGTTAACCCACTCGGGCTCTGCGGAGCATGGACACGAGCGAGTTAGGCCTTGTGAGTTGGAAGGAGATGGTTAGGTTAGAGGCTGCGTATGTCACGTGGTAACCCACGCGCTCCCCCGGTACGCTGGCACGCTGCTGACGGGGTAAGCCGTGCAACACGCGACCTTACTACCTTGTCTGCCAGCCCTCCACCCCCTAACCGCAAGATATTGCTATTGATTGAGCCCCAGCTCCCCGAGCACCCGAACATGGGAGTGGTCAGCGGTCACCGGCTTAGCCCCTTGCACGGATGACACCCGCAGCCCTGGCCACAGAACCCCCCACCTGGTAGACTTGAGGCGTCCGAGTAAATGACGCGCGCTGTCACACAGTTACCGCGCTGCTCCTCTTGCAGAACTCTGGCAGCTGCTATGCTAGTCCCGCATGCATTTGGGGCTTTGAGTGACCTAATGGTATGGCCGCGGGTCGTTGCTACTCGGCCGCAAGGCGCACAACGGCCTGAGGTTTGCGTCAGCATGCTGGATTTTGAGTACCTCACTTTCCTAGTTGCAGAAGGGTGGGCCTGGATTGGCGTAAGGCCCGTTGGAGGTAGGGAACGTTGAGGGCAAAGCCAATCCAAAGGCCTGCAACCACTCCTCTACTTCAGAAGAAGTAGTCGGATAAAGCACAAGAAGCACGTATGCGAACAGGCATGCAATTCGTTCTGGCATGGGGCACATGACACATGCCCGCGGAGCACGCTCAGCAGGGTGGATGCCCAAATTTGCAGCGGTTGTTTTGGTGAGGGAGGGAGTCGCTTTGTGCATGCCACCATCCTCCTGTCGCTGTAAAACTAATACTACTGACTACCAATGGCTTGTAACTCGCCGTTCCGCGCGTAAACACTAGCAACGCGTCTCGCGTTGGGCAGAACGAAATGCCCACGCAGACCAAGACCGTTGGAACAAAGACCACGATGGCGGGCAGCAAAAGGTCTGAAAGGTACAAGGATTGCGCTGATGAGGCACACCACCAAGCAGAGCAAGGTGCGAACAGGCAGCGCGAGGTCCTCAACGCCGGAAACCTCGAAATCTACTACTTCTTGAGGTGAGTAAAAAGAAGTTAGAAGCCAGCCGACTGGCTCTTACGTACTGCTCCTCCTGCGGTGAGCCAGGAGCACGACATTGGACTGGCCCAAAAATGCTGTGCAGTGCCAATTTGTTCTCTGCAACGCGCGAAAGAGTCCTTGCTGGCGTAATGTGTTGGCAGTAGCCAGTACACGCACTGCGCCCGCTGGAGGGCGTGCAGGCAGGCAGACGGCCTCCCGCGCTTTCCACGCACGAGTCGTTGGTCCAACGACCACGCCACAAGCGTGTAGTGGGTCCTAGGCTGCGCAGGGTGTCTGTGTGTATTGATACAAAGTCATTGTCCCACCGGCCCCATGATGCGTGCCGTAACCACAGGAATGTGGGCAATCTGGAGAGGCAGGCTGCCGGCGAGAACAACCCGCCGAACTGGTGCCAGGGGATCGGCAAAGCGTGCCGTTCGCTGCAGACGGAGAGCATCCGCATCCGCACGGTGCAGCAGCTGAAAGCCGTCAAGTTCTTCGGGGATTACTACTGCAAGGTGATACTTGCCGCTGTAACACATGTACGCTTGTCCCTTACCTGACCTGGTACAGGCTCCTTGTACCGAACTGCGCACCGTCTGTCCCCTACTGGCCAGTTGCCGGTGTACCGCCATTCAGCCTTACCTCAACCCAACACCTCCTCCCTCATCTAACCCACATCTTCATCATCCCTCTCCCCAATGCAGCTGGTCAACGACCACCTTTGGTCCCGCTATCCGCCCGAGGAATATAACTCAGAGGAGGAAGAGCTTGCCCGCGAAGTCGCTGCCGCAGCAGCAGCGCCGCCACCCGCAGCCGGGCGCGCAGCCGGCGGCCGTGGCGGCGCACACGGCGGGCGGGGCGGCAGCAGGGGCGCGCGGGCAGGCGGGGCGGCGGCTGTAGCCGTCCCCGGCGCCGGCGCTGACGCCAACGACATCCCCTTCGGCGACCTCCTCACCCTCAACGTTGCTGGGCTGGGCCCGGGGCTGGGTGGCGGCGAGTTGGACGGTGGCGGCGGCGGCGGCGGGCGGGGCCGAGGCCGCGGGCGTGGACGCGGCCGGGGGGGAGCAGCGGGTGGGGGCCGGGGGCGCAAGCGCTCCGGGGCAGGCCTGGGGGAGAAGGAGGATGACGACGACCTTGGAGGCGGACTGCTGTCGGATATCAGCCTGGGGGTGCTGAGGGGCGCAGGGGCGGGGGTGGTGCCGGCTGGGGGGCCGGCTGGAGCAGGGGCCGTGGGCGGAGGCGGCTACAACACCGGGGCGTATGGCGGGGGCGGAGGTAGCGGTGGTGGCGAGGCGGGGCCGTCGGGGCTGCTGGTGTTGGGGCAGGGGGCGGCGCCGGGCAGTGGGGGGCGGGCGGGCGGGGCGGGGGCGGGGCCAGGGGCGAGCCAGGGCGCCTCCCCTGCCCGGCCACGCAAGCGCAGCAAGAAGAACGACGACGGCGACGGGGAGGGCATGGGGGCGGCAGGGAAGGGGGTTAACTACATGCCGGAGCCGGGCAAGGGCAACTACGCCTTCCTCATCGTCATGTATATGGTGGGTTGCTTGTTACCGTAGGTGGTTAGAGGGCTAGAGGGCTGTACAGCTGAACCTGTGGCACATGTCCGCTGCAACAGGCCATCGTCCCTGTCTCCTCTTGTTCCCGTCCACCGCCAGTCCTGCACTGCCTCCGCTTTCCTGCTTCCGGGCCCGCTCGGCCCTTGCTACCCTGCCCGCATGCGGAGCGGCCCAACAGTTGGTCACCACCTCATACCTTGGCTACGCCAGCCTACTACTACACCACAGTACGGTACTTGATCGCTTCCGACTGCGCTTTGTTGCTCCTAGGCCCGCAAGCGCTACAACCAGCGCTACTGGAATAAGGACGAGCTGATGAAGGCGGCGCACGACAGCGGGCTGGCCAAGGAGAACATCTACGGCAAGAAGGACATCTCGGGGACCAACCCACAGTCCTGGTTTGATGGCTGGACGGGCTTCAGGGTGAGGTCGGGGGCGGGGCCCCTGGCACAGAGGCCCATCCAAGGCATTTTCAAAGCAGTTGCTACGACGCCTGCACACGCCCGTGCGCCAACGAGCAGCGCGGGGGATGCAACACCAATCCACATCGCAGAGCACGCGGGCCAGCCAAGCTACCCGTTCATGTCCACCTAAGGTTCGTTATGCGTGTGTGGCACCCCGCACCACTTCCGCAGAAGCTGTCTGCGCGCGAGGAGCCCCTGGTGGTGGAGGCCAAGGACGGCCGTTCCGCCAAGTACACCCTCACGGGCGTGGGGTGGGCGGTGGCGGCGCGCCTGTACAAGTCGGCGGTCAGGTGCGTAAACGGGGACAAACGTTGCTTTCCCAGTGAACTGCAGCACGGCCTTTCTCATTCGCACACCCTGTTCTTTGTCTGTGCTGTGATAGGCCTCGCCTACACCTTAGTCGCCGCGTACCATGCATCCCAGCGCCGGTACCGAAGCGCCTAGATGTGCCCCATACGGTTGTTGTTGGATCGTGTGTCAGCCAGGCACCGGGAGGTGAACTGGCTTCCCGGTGTCCCTTAGCCAGCCTGTTGTGGTGACAGTTATTGTGCGGACTGCTGGATATAAGCTCTACTCTGCCACTTCGCTGTGCACCCCAGGTACCAGGAGGTGGACCCGCTGCCCGGTGTGGACGAGGCGGCGGTGGACGAGGACATCCGGCAGCACTACACGATGGAGGGCAAGGAGCCCGTGTACGAGGCATACCCCGCCGGCACACCCAAGCGGGCCGTCAGAGGTGGGTCGCGGTGCTGGCAGCAGGGCACCGGGCGCAGGCGCGTCGTGGAGCGAAAAGCAAGAGTCCAGATTATCGTATGGGCACAAGGTTCATCGGATGGGCAGCATACCCGAGCTTCCAGTTCAGCCGTCGGCCGTTGGAACAGGGCTGGTCGGCTTACCAGCGAGCCTCCTAGCTGGCCTCCGTGCCACGGATGACGTCTTTACATCCCCACGTCCCTATTTGTGAGGTTCTTGTCCATCCACCAACGCCGCGCAGGCCCCGCTTACACTGGCTTCCAACCGCCACCGCGGCCCCGCGCCCCGGGCGGCGGCGCCGCCAACCGCCAACCGCCGCCGCACCCCGACGCTGACGTGGATGACTACGTTGACGATCGCGACGAGGACTGGGGCACGCAGGGGATGGCGTCACAGCGGCTAGGCGGCGGGTCGCAGCGGGGAGCCCATGCGGGTGGGCGGGCTGCTGCTGGAGGTGCTGCTGCTGCCGCGGCTCCACGACGGCGCAGTGGCATGGATGGGGAGGGGCCTTCAGGCCGCCTGGGGAGCCAAGCGGGCCGGGGCAGCCAGGACGGGCTGGGGGCTCAGTACGGCAGCCAGCGGCAGCAGTACGGCGGGGCGTACGATGCTGGTTACAACCCGTACGTGCCGCATGGTAACCAGGGTCCGCGGAGCGCAGGCGGGCTAGCGGGAGGGTGTGGAGGCGGCGCCCGGGAGGGGGCGCGGCCGCAGGGGGCAGGGGACGGTGTGTCGCCGCGGGATGCGGCGGCAGCGGCAGCCGCCAAGCGTGCGGAGCGTGTGGCGGCGGCAGCGGGGCCAGGAGGGTCAGGGCGGGACAGCGGCCTGGGGCGGGTAACATCCGGTGGTGCTGGTGCAGGTGCCGCACCTCCCCGCACGGCTGCCTCGGCACCTGCTAGTGTCGAGGTGGTGGACCTGCTGGACAGCGACGACGATGAGACAGCCAGGAAGCCGCCGCCGCCGCAGCAGCAGCAGCAGCAGCAGCGGCATAGCTACCACCAACACCAGCCGCAGCGGTCGCTTAGCGGGGTTGTTGATGATGGGTTGGGAGCGGGCCGCACAGCTGGAGAGCCAAGCACGGGAGGCTCCCTGGGGCATGCGGCAGCGGGCGGCGGCGGCTTTGGCCTCAATCTTGGCGGGGGCGTGCCGCACACCCTGCAGCGCTCCGCCTCCGCACCGGGATCAGGGCCGGGGCTCGGCGGAAGCGCGGGCGGGTTCGGTCTCATGGGGCCGGGCGGCGTCAGCGGCGGGGGCGGCGTCAGCAGCGGTGGGCCGCGGGCAGTGGCGGCCCGTCCTGCAGCTGTTGCGGTGTGCCCGCAGGACCTGGCCCGCCTGGTGGAGATGGGCTTCGACTCGCCGCGAGCGAGGAAGGTGCGGTCGGTTTCGGCTTAGGCAGCAAGTTCGCAAACCACGGCTGGCGCTTGCCTGCAGTGTGGAACAAGGCCCTTGCCCTTTCAGTTTTTATCCGCAACTTCAGCTACGCGGGTATTGCGCTGATCCACAAGTACCACACAACTAAACGCACCCCCTTGCCGTTACCAGGCTCTCCGCCGCACCAATGGTGACGTGGCGGCTGCTGTGGACCTACTGGACGAGGGGGCCCTCGGCCTAGGGGCCTGCTCGGAGGACGAGCGCGAAGGGCAGGGCGCCGCGGGGGCTGCAGAAGCAGCAGCGGGCGCCGGGGCCGTGCTGGAGGAGGACCCGGACGTCCTCACAGGGGGCGGCGGAGGTGGACTAGCAATTGGGGTGAACACTGGGTACGCAGGCCTGGGGTCGCAGCTACGGTCCCTGCGGGAAAGCAGCATGCAGCAGCAGCAGCAACTGGAGGGCACGCGGCGCAAGGCGCCCTTGCTGCGTCGCGCGTCGCTGCTGCTGCCCCCTGAGGACCCCGCAGAGCTCGGCGGCGGCCTTGATGATGGCGGTGGCGGCGGCGGCGGCGGCGCTGGCGGCTGGTGCAACCCCAGCGATGCGGCTGGAGGGCGGCCGATGGCGGCGCTGACGGAGGACCCGGCGGGCCCGGCGGCGTACGGCAGGCCGCCGCTGCCGCCGGGAGACGCCGCGGCGCGGCGCGCCCGAGGCCGAATGGCTCCGGGGTCCGCGGAGCGCGCCGCCGACGGGCCAGGGTTGGGGACAGCTGCAGGAGCCGGCGGCTCGGCGGATGCGTGGGCGTCGGGCCTGGGTGGCTACGCCGCGTGTGGGTCTCAGGAGGAGATGCTGCCGCTGACCGCGAGGGTCGGCGGGCGGCCGCCGCTGTCCCGCAGCGGCAGCGGTGGCGGCGGCGGCAGCCAGGGCGGAGCAGCCGGCGTAGGGGCAGGCGTCGGCGGCTGCGTGGGGCTGTACGGCAGCCAGGCGGCGGAGAGCGGCAGCCAGCCGGGGGTGCATGGGCCGGGGACCCATGGTTACGGGCAGGGGCAGGGCAGCCAGGGGGCGGCGGGGGGCAGCCAGGCGCTGCCGCCGCTGCCGCCGGGGAGCGGCCGGGCGGCGGCGCCTGGGAGCCGCGGCCCCAGTCGCGATCCCAGCCCGCAGCCCGGGCCGGGTTCGGGGCCTGGGCCGGGCAGTGCGCCCGGCAGCCGGGCCAGCAGCAGGGAGCGGTCTGTGGGCGGCAGCAGGGACGCCAGCCCAGCCACAAGCAGCGGGATGGGCGGTGGGGACGACTCCAGGACGTAAGTGGAATGGGGTAAATTGGGTGGAGGAGGGGGGTTTTGCGGAGCTGGGTGCAGGCATGTGAGGGACCGTTGCAGACAAGTACCGTAGCTGCACCATCCGCCTCTGCACCTGCTAAAGCGTTCCCGTATTTACGGTAGCTTTTAGCCCGCTTTCAGCCCATTGGGCCCCAAGTACCCATGGGTTCGTGCTGTCTCCGCACAGGTGCTACCCACTCCCCCTGCCTGCTGCGCCTCGCCTCCCCGGTACCCCAGCCCACCGTGGCCTACACCCACCACTCCACACCCCCGACGCACCGCAACTCCCGCCTCCCTCCCCTCCAGGCTGGTCTCCTACGAGTGGCAGCTGCCCCGGCTGTCGCAGCTGCCCGCCAGCCCCCAGGAGCTGGCCGTGCGGGTGCCCCCTCTGCGGCCGGGGCAACGGTTCGAGGACGTGTACGAGGTGCGCTGCTTGGGGCGAGGCTGGTGTAGTGGAGGGCGCTTACTATGCTGACTTGGTGTTGATCTGGTTGCGCTCTTAGGGGCCAAGGCCCCAGATCCGGGATTGCGGCAGTGGCACTTGCGCATGCGTCTTTCAAGGGTAAGCAGTAACCTAAATTGCATCCTCAACGAGCGCGCGTGGACACGTGGGTCGACGTTAGGCTCCCCAATCCCAAGGGAACCGTCGGTGCCACATCACATCGTCTTCCTACTGCACAGTTCCTGCAACTTACTCAAACCCAACACCTCCGCCCATCCTGGTTCCCCCGCCACCCTCTCCCTCCCCAGGTTGCCCTGCTGGTGGACCACCGCGAAACCAAGTGCGGCGTGGCGGAGGCGCTGCAGCAGCTGCACAGGGAGGAGGCGCGGCGGGCGGGAGGGGGCGGCGGGGGAGGGGCCTCGGGCTCGTCGCGGGGTGCCTCGGGGTCGGCGGGGCTGCCCGGCGGGGGGTGCGGCTGGCAGCTGGTGACGCAGCTCAACCTAACGCTGGGGGACTTCCTGTGGGTGGCGGTGCCGCGGGGCGTGGCCGCCAAGAGCACCATGGACTCCTGGTGGGTGGGCTGCTGTCCATGGATGGGCGATCCATGGATGGGAGGGTGTGTAAAGGACGTTGGTGGGTGGACTGTAGGGAGCTGGGTGGCGGTGGGGGCCCCTGCGTTGCCTAGGCAGGATATGGGGCAGCTTGTGTTGCACGTGCAAGAACAACATGTGGGTCAGCGGCAAGCCTAGCTCACAGCACCAACCTTGCATTGCTGCCCCGGCTTCTCACTCCCCTTCCTCCTTGCCCTCCTTCCGGGCACACGTGCTGGATTGCAGGTACCTCACCTTACATTACTGTACCCTCCCTCCACTTCAACTCCGCAAACCCTACCTTTCCCCACCCCGACCTCAATTTGTGCCTCCCACCTCCTCCCCTCCCGCGATTCACCCTTCTGCGTGCTTGGCTGCGTGTATTGCATACGTCCTACCACCTGCTGCGTCGATGTACCGACGCCGTCGGTCTCGATGCCTTCCTGTCGCCAATCCCCCTCCCCCTTGGTAATAACCCCACTTTTTTACTAGCACTTTGTCCCCCCTCCGCATCAGGTACGTGCTTGACTACATCTGCGAGCGCAAGACCAAGGTGGACCTGTTCCAGTCGGTCACCGCCGGGGGGCGCTACGGGCAGCAGAAGTATCGCCTCAAGCGCTGCGGCCTGCGCCGCCTCACCTACCTGCTGGAGGCGTTCGACCCCAAGGGCGGAGAAGCAGGTGCGTGACGTACGGCGGCACATTTACCGTTGCCGTATGCACGGCGGCCCCTCACACTTGCATCAAGAGCATGCATGCAGCGCGAGCTGTACCGTAAGGGCATCATATCCTCAGCGTACAGGCCGTAACGACCACTGGCACTCATATCCCGGCCCACCAGCTGTCCGGTGTTTCTAGCGCCACCCTGCGGTGGTCTCATGGCCCGCCTCCTAAGCCTTCCCCACGGACTGACCCGTCTTAACCCCACCCCAACCTCAACCCGCCCTCCCGTCCCCCAGAGCCCCAGGACACCCGCACCATCCGCACCGCCATCCAGACCACCCTTCTGGACGGCTTCACGGTGCTCACGGCGGCAGGGCCGCAGGACACCGCACGGCGGCTGGCGGCCCTCACGCGCGCCATTGTGCGACAGTACCGGGGGCGCACGGGGGCGGCACAGCCCGGGGCGGCCGCGGCAGGGGCGGCGGGGGCGGCGGGGTCCGGGGAGGACGACGACCCGCTGCTGTCGTACAGCGAGTGGGACCAGCGCATGAAGGGGTCGGCGGCGGCCAAGCACGTGGACAGCCTGTTCGGGCTCATGCTGTGCAGCGTGCCAGGTGCGTGGGTAAGGGGGTCAGGAGCGACGCAGTGGGAGCCGGAAAAATGCATGCGTGCGTAGCAGAGTGCGGCAGCCAAGCCTTGTCCTCGCATCAGCATCCCGGCCGCTCCTACCGTGCCTCCGCACTCTCCATCGACCCCTGGTCCCCTGCTTTGGTAAGGCAGCAGCTGAAATTTACGCATTCGGTCCCCTCCCTGCATCCCCAGGCCTGGGCGAGGAGGCGGCCAAGGCCATCACGGCGCGGTACGGCACGCCCGCCCGCCTGTGGGAGGCGTACAAGGCTGCCGTACGCGCCGCACAGCAGGGCGGGCGCGACCCGGTGGCGGCGGCGGAGGGGCTGCTGGCGGCGGAGCTGGCGGCGGTCAACAGCCGCCAGTCGGCCGCCGTGTACCGACTGCTGTTCTGGAAGGGGACGGGCGTGGGGGAGCAGCAGGGGGGTGCGCGGCGGTGATGGTGAGGAATGTAAGTTTGAGTGTGGGAGCTTGGGTGGGTGTGGCGTTTCGTGTTTTGTGTGGGCGCGGGGAATAGACGGGTGTGAGGAAGGCAGGTGAGGGGTGGAGGTCCAGCGGGGGGTGCAGTTACTGGTGATGGAAGGGTGACGCAAAGGGTGGGCGTGCGGCAGGAGGTGTTAAAAAAAGATTGCATCCTGTGCGGGCGCGGGGCGCGCGTGCAACACACTGAGCGGTGTACGCAGAAGTGAGGCCTTGCTGGCTGTTGGGCTCGGTACATGTCGCCTTGCACGTTTTTTCTGAGAGGGGTTACGAGGTTGCATGTGGTCGAGCACCAACCGTGTACCAAGGACAATGCATTTGCATAGGCTCCTGCAAAGGCGGTCAGGTCTGATTTAACTCGTGTATATAGCGCCCGGCCGCGGCCGGGCGTCCTATCTGAAGCTCTGTATCCTGCTGAGATGTGACACACCGGTCTTGAAGGTGGCACTGGCATGTTGGCGGCCCTGAGTAATTCACATGTATGTCCCTGGCCAGGGGCACAGAGTCTGTGCGCAACCGAATGGAGGCCTTGGGCAGGCTTACGGGTCCTGTTTAACACCAGCATGTCGAAGCGGCTTGCCGGTAGCCCTTCAGCTGGCAGGGAACCCAGACGCCTCAGTGCCTGGGGGGCCACCGGGGGGTTGTACGCCAGCCCGGAGCGCAACTACGGTGGCATATAGCGTACCTCTGATGCGCGCCTGGGTGTGCCAACCAGTAGGCATTTGGCAAAGTCGCTTGCTGCGGAACAGCGGCTCCACGACAAAGGACGACACAGGAGCGTAGTAAACCCTGCCTTGTGACTTTCAGGGGAGCCCCGCCGTACGCAATGGTTGCTCGCTACACTTCCGCGCCCTGCAGGCTCCTGCAATACCAGTCAGGTGCATCTCGCTATCTAGTATTGTAGAGCGCGCGGTCCCAAGCAAAACATTCATAGCCCGGGGCCGCAGCGCGAGAGCTCGCCAGCATGGCGACAGTGGAAGAACGTGTCGCCTTTCACGAGAAGGTCAACGATGTCTTTAGGAACTTGGCTGGTGAGCCCGGCAAGCGCTGGGCCCGCCCCGAGGAGCCCATTGTGCACACCCTGAACGACGAGAAGGAGGAGCCGCACATCTTCTTTCACAACACCAACTACAGGACGTCTCGCAAGTACATCAATGTGGAGAAGGTCAAGGTAGGCTCTTTGGCGTTGCTTTCGCTATCACGATGTGATGGTCCAAGCTTACAGCTCTAATCGCACGCATTCTGCATGCCTGCAGCTTCTGAGGGAGCAGGCCCTAACATGCGTACGCGCGGCGGGTACTGCCCGCTACCACAAGTGCACCGAGGTGAGTTTGGAGGAAATGCCCTCTTGTCCTGGCACCAGCTGAATTCCATTGCATGAGAAGGTCGTTAGCCTGAACTTTACGCCTCTACATGAATGCAGATTATGATGCGGCTCCAGGCGGCTGTGCGGGTAAGGGGGGTTTCGGATGGGGGGCCCACTGTGTGCACCCGGCCCTCCTGGGTACCCCCAGCCGGTGCCCAGGCAGCGATGCTGTGAAGTGCTTGTGGGGCATTGTGTGTATGGGGTTTGGGCTCTAAACGTTGGTGTGATTTCAGGGTACTTGGGACCCTTGTCAGGACGAAACACTGCAGACAATGCATTCCAGAGCATCAGGCCCACTGCAGCGTGGCAGTCCCTGGACGCACGCCACATGCCAGCCGATGGTCCATTGGCGCTATTTGTGTGCGCACAGGCAGTATATCCGGTCCCCAATTGCACCATTGCACAGTGTCGCACTAAGCTAGTCCCGGGGCATTGGTAGTCCGGTACCCTGGTGCTGCCGAAGGCTTGTTGCTTGCGCAGCAGCGGCCCACGGGGTGCACACGCTGCACCTCCATTTTTTCTAGCTTACGGTCAGCCGGGCTCAAACGCACACACTCGTATGGCCGTTGAGTCCTGCGCGCGCAAGGGGTGCCACCACGGGGGCCACCACAACACTGACGCCGTCCCTCCATGGCATTGGTTGCCCAGGTTCCAGCTTTGGCTGAGGGGAAGGCGCGGAGGCCGGGACGCATATCTCTATGGCTTCACTGTACTCTTTTTGCCAGGCAGCCAACGTAACCTTCATGGACTGCCTCCCTTTCATGAACTGCGCCTGTCTCCCTACCGCCTGACCCCCCTGCACAACCCCTACGTAACCGCCATGCCCGGCCAGGTGTCGTCCAACGTGGACCGCGGCCCGCTGGCCCGCAAGCGCGACGTGGGCTTTATCTACCACAACAACCGCCTGCGGGAGCTGCAGCAGCAGGCGGCGGAGCTGGAGATCGAGAACCCCTTCCCCGCGCCCGCCAAACAGGCCACCGGCGGCTACTGAGCTGCTGGCGGCGTGGGCAGCACGCTGCAGCCGACAACGGTGGTTGCATTAATGGAAGGATGCGTGCGGTCGGAGAGTGGAGCTTTTCGGCGAACATGACGCTTGCGATGGGGCGGCGTGTACAATGTGGAGCGTGGTGGACAGGCCTATGTTGGGCCCGTGGAGCCGTATCGTGGCCGTGGCTTGAGACGGGGGTTGCGGAGATGCGAGGGGCTGGCATGTCGCCAGGCCGTGCACCGACCGGGCTGCAGGCCTGGCATTGGCTTATTTTCTTTCCTAGACGTTGACCCTATAGGGTAGTGATAGACTGAGGCATTGGTGCGGTGATGCACTTTGCTGTTCGGACGAAAAGGTCGTGTATGGTTTGCGGGGCTTGTTACAGTAACTATGCCCTGTTCAGTCTGGGTGTATCTGATGCGTGTTGAACCTTGTGAAGGCTAGAGGTAGCCTGTAAAATGAGGTGCCCGAGCCCGCTTACAACCGCTTTGAAATCGACGGCATGTCGTGGCCCCCCACCATGCACGTTTGAGCAGTCCGAGAGCAGCATGCCTTTTGCCAAGCCGTCCCCAATTCGTTGGTGCACACAACCGCGCACGGAAGGTCCGGTCCGAGAGTCTAACGCTCAATGTGCCGCGTCGGCATGCTTGACGCGCACAGTACTTGCACGGTGCCCTGGATTGCGACGCCCTTCAAGACACGACAGGGCGCAAGACAGCTCCTCATGCCACCACCTAGCGTACAGCGCACCACGTTGTCACACGCGCTTTGCCTTCGTCCACCTGCCAAACGTCAACCCAATGCCATCATGTGTCACATGCAACCATGCGGCTGCCTTGAATGTGTGCACACTCGGCCGCCCAGGCACCCATGTGTGCCCATATCGACTCCGACGCTCCGTCTCCTATATCCGAAACCACCACTGATCGCCCATGCCCCTCCTTCAGCCCGGCCGTTCCTCCTCCCCCCTCCCTTCTACCCATCCACTCCTTCAGCCCGGCCGTTCCTCCTCCCCCCTCCCTTCTACCCATCCACTCCTGCAACAGCCGTTCCACGCCACCACCCACCACGCCCCTTACCACCCCATCGCAGACCCCTTGTCACCGCCTGCCTACCCGAACCACGCCCTGCCCAGCCCCAGCACCTGCGTGCCCAGCGCCACGCGGCTGCCGGGCGCGGGCGGCGCCACCACTGCGTCCAGCGCCAGGTCGGGGTCGGCCAGGTCCTGCCGCCCAACCAGCCCGCCGTAGCGCACCTGGGGAGGACACGCACATTTGGGACCACGGCACGGCCCGGCCTCGTGTTAGGCTGACCAACATGCATGTGGGGGAACCGCACGGTGGCATAGTGAGTGGACAGATTGTGAGGGTACCGGTACGGTTCTTCTTCAACTTGGGCAAAGAGGGGTGTGGAAGAGGCATGTGGAACAGCACAAGCCCCCTAGCACGCATGGGACGCCACGCTAGGGCACGCGGCTTACCACAGTTCCAGTTACAGGCCCAGTACCGGTGCAGCCGCACCCTCATGCAGCCCTCATGCCGCGTCAGCCTTGTGCTGCTATTGCTGCTCCCGACGGGTCGCCGCAGCTTGCCGCCCGCTGCGCCCAGCCCAGTGTGCGCTCATCCTAGCGATCAATGCGTTCACCGACTGCACCTCTGTGGTGGCGCTGCCGCCCGTGCACCTCAGCGGCGCTGCTACTGCCCCCAACGCACACGCTCCACGTACACCAGTGTGCCCCAAGCCCACCTTGTGGTACTGCAGGAAGAACAGTATGGCGTGGAACACCGCCACGTACTGGTAGTGCGCCAGCACCAGCAGCCGCCCGGCGGCCAGGTAGCAGAACAGGGGGGAGGAGGACGCCAGGTTGAGGCCCAGCAGCGCGTCCAGGTCCTGGGGAGGGGTGTGAGGGGAAACAGAGCACTAGGACAACAGAGAAAACCTGCAGACGAGAAGAGAAACACTGAACACCCACGGGAGGGGGACCGGATGGGAGAGGTGGCGTGGCTGGGGAGGGCCGACGCGGGGTACGGCTGTGAGGGTGGTGTACGTCAGTGAAGGCGTGCAAGGCTAGGTGGAGGACAAGCGTGGCTGGAGTACGTCAGACGCTGCGGCAGTTTCGCTGCCACTCGGGCATCCGAACACCCTAGTTGCTGACTGGCTGTCCGAGCGTGATACACGGCGGCTGGGTTGTGCGTCTGCCCAGTGGCCCCACCTTGGAGGGCTTCTCCGGGCGGTAGGTGAGGATGGCGGAGCAGGGCCCGGCGGCGCGCGGCCCCGGGGCCATGGAGCCCAGGAACAGCGGCTGGGCGGCGCTGGGGGAACGGCAAAGGGCAGAGACGGGGGAGCGACAACGGGCACAAGACACGAGTCAGTCAGCATGCATGAACGCGGAATCAGGGCGACTTACTTTTGCGCCGGGAAGGACCACAGGACCGGCCTCCATCGCACGGTTGCCAACACGCCGCACCTCGCCTCCGTGTCCCCTGCGCAGTCCCTCAAGGCTTCCTCTACCCCCTGTGCACCTCCCCACGCCCGGCCCCCTCACCCGTCCGCCTGCGCGTTTGGCGGCGCCGTGAACTGCCATCCCGGCGCGTCCAGGTAGGCGGCGAACAGGTACAGCACCAGCGCCGAGTCGTTGGGCAGGTCGGGGGACCAGGCGCGCCCGCCGTACGCGGCGCCGCCGTTCCACGTGAAGTCCTTGAGGCAGGAGGAGGCGGCCAGCTGCTGCAGCCGCGTCCACACGTAGGCGGTATTTGAGGGCGGCAGCAGGTCGGACGGCCGCTTGCCGCGCACCACCGCCAGCAGCTCGGAGTAGCGGTTCACGGCCTGGGGGACCAGCAGGCGGGGGAAACAGGGTTTGCACGAAGGCAGGAGTGTGCCCTTGGCAGCCGGACCAACTTTTTGAGCTGGGTCTCCCATGGAGATGCAAGCACCACCATAGCTGTTTAGCCTGGCCACGGTGAGCTGAGTTCCACCCCGGTGGTATGGCCCATCCCTCGCTCTCCCGGCCTCACCGCCAGCAGCTCCTTGATTTTGGCCGCCGCGGGCGTGTTGGGTGGCTGCCCCGCCGCCGCCTGCGCCAGCGAGCCCTGCAGCGCCCGCAGCACGCCGTCCACGTCGCCGCCCCCCGCGGCACGTGTGTCGGACAGCACGTCGGGCAGCGGGGGCAGCCGCGTCACCTGGTTGAACTGCTGGAATAGCTGCGGGGTAGGAGATGGCGCGTGGGGGGAGGTAGATAACGGCAAAAGAAAGGTGGTCACAAACCAATGACATGTCAGCCGTACCAGGAAAGTGAGGTGGCTGTGGGTTTCTCGCACGCCAATCCCGCGCACTGTACCGAATGTACAGGTGAGCACAGGGCGCAGTTGCACGAGCTCTGTTTTGCCTGCCGCTGGAGCCGAAGACGGACATGTCAAGAACGCCAGCAAGACCGAGTTCCGTTCAAGGCGCCTCGGCTTGTGTTTTTCGTCTGGTGTAAACTGTACCGAATGCCCCCACCTCCTAGCCCAATGCGGTCCCACTTGCTCCATTCCCAACCCCTCACCGCGTTTACCAGCTCATGCATGTCACCGTGAGCATGGCTGCGTTTCGGTGCCCAACCTGCGCTGTGACCCCGTCTTCCTGCCCTCCCGCCGCCCCACCCCTCCCCACCCACCGCGTTGACCGGCTCATGCGCTGCGTTGACCGCCGCCACCAGCGGCCTTAGCACGCGGTCCGCCATCCACTCGCGCAGCCGCTCCGTCCACAGCTCCAGCCAGTCCTGCCGCGCGCGCAGCACCGCCACCACAAAGTCTTCCACCTCCTCCGCGGGGCTGGGCGTCAGGGCGGTGTCGGCGGCCACGACGGCAGCCGCCTTCTTGGGCATCTGGGGGCAGGAAGGGTGCGAGAGCGTGTTGTTGTCGTTGTTAGGTACACTCGCCGTGCCACGATATGAGTGGCGTGAGGGCTGCACCTGGGCCTAAATGGTAAATAAGCGAGAGCGTGGCGCGTGCAGGTACGACGTGCGAGGGATGATGCAGTTGCACATCTTTCGGCTCCGCAGTGACACCCACCCAGGTCATGCGGTAGGCGGGCGGGGGTGTGCCCATGGGGAGGGTCCCCGTGGCGACCTGGTCTGCGGGCAGGGGGAAGGAGGGGACCAAATGCAGCAGGGACTGTCAGGCGGCTTCCTAAGGGCTGTCACCCTGTAAAGCGCCACCCCGCGGATAATGCGACAGGAGCTGCACGGGCAGCGACCCAGCACCAAGGCCATGCGAGCAACATGATATCGTTCCAGTTTCACTGCCTAACCTCCTGCCCCCTGGTACCCACCCTGCTCCCCCGGCGCGCCGTACGCCGCTGCGGCGGTGGTGTAGCCGTACAGGCCCGCCATAGGGTCGGCTGCGGGACTGGCTGCGGCCGCGGCTGCGCCTGCCCCCGCGCCCGCCCCGGGCGTGAGGCTGCCCAGGTAGTAGGACAGCTGCTCGGGGGAGGCCACCACGCCACCGGGGGAGAACCCCGGGGGCTGCGGGGAGCGCCTGCACGGTAGGGGCGTCACGCCACGTCAGACACGAAGCCTGGATGGCAATCCCAGACTCACCTTGTGCCCCCAGCCGCAAGGCAACCGTTCCCGTCCCATCGCCGCTAACACGCAACCGGCACCGATTCCACCCCAATAACGCAGACGCACACACCAGGGCGACCCGCCGCAGTCCTCGCCAAGACCCACCTCAGCGCGTCGGACATGGGCGTCCGCCCGTCCGCTAGCACCCCTGAGGCGGCACTGTAGGGCGTGCCTAGGCCCAGCCCCGAGCTCAGGGACACGCCCGTGGCCGACGCGGGCCCGGCATAGCGCTACAAGGGGGATGGAGAGGACCAGGGCGTTGTTTAAAAGGCGTCGGCGAGTGGGAACAAGGTCCAACACCCCAAAGGACCACTGGTGGTGTGGCACAGCAGCGTTGGGCCCTCAGGGCAGGGCACGCTCGGGGTTGCATTACTTTCTGTGGCAGGTATGGTACGAGCACACCTGGGGCGGGGTGATGGGGGTGGACTGAGGGCCCGCGGCGGCGGCGGCGGTGGCACGCCCTGGGGTGAGCGAGAAGGGTCTTCGCTGCCGTAGCGGCTCAGGCCTGCATTGGGAACCCGGTAATACGTCAGGGTCATCCGCAGGACTGCAACCCCACTGCTGCTCCTCTCCTCGCCCGCAGGTCTGAGTTGCCAGAGACAGTGGTCGAAATGGCTGTGGCGGCAACGCGGCAGTGGTAATGCTGGTCTGCCATGGTCATGCATGCACCTCGGACCCTCGCACCCAACTGACTTCGGCTCAGGCGGCGCAAGGCCGTACAGCTTCCGCTTGTTGCCCGTCACGCCGTCTTGCCTGCTCATCGACAATTCCAGGAACAGCACATCGCAGCCGTCAGGTTGCTGGCTTCGGCATAGGGCGGAGTGCAACACAGCCGTGGAGGACACGCCCCGTCAAGCCAGGCATAGGACAAGGTGCAGTCGGTAGCCGGCTGGTACTCAATGACATGCGATCTACCCTGGAAACCAGTGCTTGTCATTCACTTGGGCGCCCATGCAGGGCGTTGAAGCTGCGCCAGCTGCCCCTGGGCACCCATGTTCGGTGCAACTCGTGTTGTAGGGGTGCAGCAGAGTCGCTGCACCACGCCATGCCTCAGCTGCCCACTCACGCCTTCGCCGCCTGCCGTGTGGACCTCCAGCGCACCGCGGTGTCTAAGAAGCGCGTGCTGAACACCAGGGGTAGCAGCCATAAGGCGGCAGCTGCGTGTGCGCATAGGGCAGACAGCAGACAGGGCCGAGTTAGCCTCTACAGACACCACCGGTCGAGAGAAGAGGTGCCAAGTGTTGCAACGGTGGATTTATGTGAATGACCTGCAGCAGCTCGTGCGGTACCAGTAGTATGTCATCTGCATGTCCGTAGCAGTGTGCGCCCAGCTTTTCCGTGCCACAGGAGTGCGGCCCTGCGTGGCGTGGAAAGGCCCCCTCGTACACCCGTTCCCTGTCCCGCCACCCGCTTTGCTTACAGAGGGCTGTACGCTGCCAGTAAGAAGGCAAGAGCACCACCAGTATGGATCTGCGCCGCAAAGCCACGGGGCCACGTTGGGTGAGGGCACGGTCAGGAGGAACACGCCCACTTTGGCGGGAAGGAGGGGACTGCACAGTGATCTTGCGTACGAGCTGTTCAGCTAACCTCCAGTTGAGGACCACGGCGGAAATAATTGCCAATGCAGCATCCCGGAGTAGACGTTGTAGCGCACTCTTTGAAGTTATGACCTGAGCGACCGCCGACTGAGCGGTCGCAGGGTCTTGGTTCCACCTGTTCCGCATGCTATCTACATTCAAGTACGAGCACAGCTTAGGTTAAAGTTCCTCGAGCCTATGCGTGCTGGGTATGGGTTTTGCATGCCGGGTACGGCACAAGCTCTTGACCCGGAAGCCTAGCAGCAGGCTGTGAACGGAAGGCAAAGAGGGCTAGACAGGGTATAGGCGAATCTGAAGGGGACCCTTCCTTTTGCCAGGGTTGGTCTCGCACTAGCACTATGGCGTCTCGCCTCGCCAAGCAGGCCGCTGAGGCCGTAGTTACGAAGGATAGGCAATTTGGTGGCAAGGCTCGTCATTTTTACTTCGAGGTGTGCTAAGGGGAACGCTAGGAAACCCCCTCATCGCGGAGCATGGACCTGCGCACAGCTGTTCTAAAGCGGGTTGTGACTTCACTGCATGCAGATTTGCCGCTGCTTGCCCTTTATTCAACGCCTGCACAAAATGGAGGAGATGGTTTCCCTGCGTGAGCTGCGTGCCATCGTAAAGGACAAGTTCCATGAGTTCAAGGACGTGAAGGATGAGCGGGTACGCGTCACTTGAGTTAGTAGCTGCGAAAATGTCGAGTCTCGGAAAGCGAAAACACTGAAGCTACCGCGTCGGACCCTGGCACAGGTGGTGGACTTGCTCATCTTCAAGGGGCGTGAGGAAATCGAGGTAAGCGTGGGTGAGCGTGTTTCGGGGTGTGGCCGCCCAGCTTTGACAGCAAACACTGACTGCTGAGCCCCTTACTCCCCCCACTTGACGCAGACGTACCTGCTGATGCACAAGCAGCGGCACCACGTGGTGAGTGTGGCCCTGGGTGCCCGTACCGTGCGGCCAGGCCAGCAGGGCTCTGTACCTGGGAAGCGAGTCTCTTTCCCACCTCATCTCCTTGGTGATAGGGCTCAACGTATGCCACGTAACCAAAGCTTCCCACGGTAGCGCGGGCCACCTGCCCTCTTTAACGGCACAGGCCGCTTCTGTACCCTTGCTGTGAGAAGTGTGTAGCAGGATGCTGTGAGAAGTGTGGCAGGGGCATGGGCAGAAGCATGGCACTGTTTGGCTGCAACTCCAGTTGCCTAATGAGTGCACCGCATGAATTCTTATGAAGGTTTTCCCAATCACAACTGCTGCCCCCAGGTGACGGAGGTGGTGGAGCCCTTCTACAATAAGCAGCGGGAGCTGAAGAAGGTCACGGGCAACACGGCGTTCCTGGACAGCTTCCTGTCGTCGGGCTATACCCCGCTACGGGCCGGGCTGTGAGCTGCAATAGCCAACGGACGTTTGGGAGCTGCGGCAACTAGAACCTGGAGCAGCCCACCGGGTGTTGCGCTGAGCATGGCTTGATAACCTGACAGACGGGATGCGGAGGACGGGAGGCCTGAGGCGGGAGGAACCCTTGCAACCGCCGCAAGGTATCGTGTAGTAAGACACGCTAAGCAGGGGTTTGCGTGGTGCACGGGACTATGTGCGTTGTTCTATTGTGCGAGGAGTGCCGAGTGTCAAAGTCATAGCCCGCACAAAGCTGTTGTTCAGACCATGACCTGTTACAATGATAGGTAGGGAAGCTTGGAGCTTACCCAAAGACTCAGTAGAGATGCGTATGCAAATGGTTTGAAAAGCCGCCCTGGGCTGCTTTTGGTTACAGCCCAGGCCCACGGTAGCCAGCATGCACCTGGTAGGCATGCATCTGGTACGGGCCCGCACCGGCCATGTAAGGAATATGCGGGCGTTGCGTCGATGTCTGCTGCCAGGAGTGTGCCCGCACTGAAGGCGCCAGCTGTCCAGGCGGGCCGTAAGCGTGGTCCGGTTGTACGCTGAAGCTGCCGTGGTACGTTGGGCTGTACGCCCCTTGCTCCCCATCCGTGTACAGCTGTGGCGGCGGGCGGTAGTACTGCACGCCGCTGCTTGCAAGGCTACCCCGGTAGGACTCTGCACCTGGCCGTGCTGCAACGCCGTCATGCACGTAGTAGTCCCCGCCGTGGTCAAATGAGGGTGAAGCAGCGGACACGCCAGCTGGCTGCATGCGGTCGGCGTAGGCGCTGGGCGGCAGGGGCCCAGGTGAGCCGTAGTTCTGCAGCGACTTGAGCGCGGACGAAGGCCAGGGATGGCCCCAGTGCTCCTGGTTCGCAGGAGCCTGAGGACCCTGCACATACCCGCCATCGGAGGGGCCCTGACCCGGGTGCGATGAGGGTGCACCCCCTGGCGACGCTGCTATGGCGCCTGTGTACTCGTGCCTCACGCGCATTGGGTACGGCCCCGGCGACGGGCTGCTGGGGCTCGCGTAGGACCCATCGTGGGCGGGTGCGGGCGAAGGCTGCGCTCCGTGCGGTGGGGCGTAGGATGGAGCGTAGGGACCGCCCGGGTGCACTGCGGCAGGGTGCACCTGCCGGCTGCCCGACCCTCCATATCCGTGGCCGTGCAACGCGGCAGAGGCAGCACCCATCCCGCCTGGGAACCCGTTGGCGCGGGGAGGCCCCTCGTACCACAGCTGCTGCGGGTGCTGCTGCCGGTCGTGCTGCTGCTGGTAGTCCCCACCTGCCCGCTGCCTCCCCTTGTCGCGTTTGTCTCGTCCAGGCTTCTCGTTCTGCAGTTGCCGCCGCCGGTCCTCTTCCACGTCCCCTGACCGCCCTTTGCTCGTATCCCGCCCCTTGCCCCTGCTGCCGGTCCGGTGGTACCCGTCCCTGCCGCTGCCCTCCGAGCCCCTGCTGCTGCCACTGTGTGTGCTGCGTCCGTCCTCACTGATGTCGGATGTTGTTGATGCCTCCCCCCTCCTGCCACCCCGCCCCGACCCCTGGGACGACAGCGAGCCCATCTCCTCCCCCGAAGCCTCCTCAGCCCGCCCCGCCTTCGCGTGGCTCCTCGCATGCCGGCTGTCCCGCCCGTCACTCCCGTCCTGGTGTTGGGCAACCGTGGTGCTGCGCCCTGATCTGCTGGACTTGCGGGAGCGCTCCTCCTCCTTACGGGATGCTGAGGCCTTTCCTGCCCCTCTGTCTGACGGAGGCCATGACACCTTGATTTTGGAGAAGATAGCATCCAGCGCCGCCTCCATGGCTGCGTTGAACTTCTGTTGGCGGGCAGAGAGAAACAGCAAGAGCAAGGGATGGTGTCATACGCAAAATTGGTGTACTAAGACACATAGGCAATCCAACACGGCTATGGTATGCTTCCGTGTGCGCCTATGCCCCTGCCACAGCCGTGGATGCTGTCTAGTTAGGCTGCCGCCCACAGATTAAGACGTAGCTACACGCCTGTCAGCTTGCACACCTCGGTGGCGGCGGTCTCCACCAGCTCCCAGTTCTTGAGCTTGCGGTTCACGCGGTCAAACCGCTCCTGCAGGTTGCCCTGCAGCGACGGCAGGCCGGCCGGCGCCTTGGAGTGGCTGCTGACCTCCGTCTTGAACCTGCAAGACCAGGGAAGCCACATCCCACATGATCAAGTACTTGGAAGTAACAATAGCCGCGCGTGTTCACCAGTACCGCTGAGTTCCCGCAACGTGTCGGAGCCGCAGTGCACAGTGCGGCATGGAGTAGCGCCATGTCAGGGTTCTGCGACTCACTTGACCACCTCGTACGGCGCCGCCAGGTCCTTCTGCAGCAGGGCCTGCAGCTGTGTCCGCCGCGGGACCTTGGTGCCAGGGGCGGGGGGCGGTATCACGCTCTTGCGCGATGCTGGCGAGCGCGGGGACAGCATGGCTGGGGAGCCTAGCCGGCTGGGTGGTCGCAGGATGCCGCTTGGGGAGGACACCCTGCCGATGTCCTTGCTCAGCCCGACTCCCAGCATTGAGCCTGCAATTCAATGCCGGTAGTTGACACCGTTAGCATGCTTAAGCTGTGGCTTAAGAAGCTGTTCACTGTAGAGCATGAGTTTTGGACACTTCGCCACCCGGTGCCACCCGGCTTCCACGCCTCACCTCCCAGCCTGCTGCCACTGACAGTGCTGCCAGCCCCATGCCGGCTCCCAGCTGTAGACGGACTAAGGCCAAGCCCAAGGCCCACGCCCGAAGGTCGGTCCGCCCTGGGGCTGGAGTGCACCACGTCCACTCCCGACACCAGGTCGTCCACCATGGACACCATGTTCTGCAGTCCGGCGAAGCTGTTGTACGTCCGGGCCCCTCCCGCTGAGCTGTATCGCCCCGCCCCGGGGGAACTCATGGAGGCGCTCCGCTCCAGGATGGGGGCGCTGCGCTCCGTCAGGGCCACGCTTCCACCAAAACGGCCCTGAGGGGTGCAAGGAGAGGGCGAGCCGAATTGCCAGCAGCCGCTTCTGGTTGTCCACAGCAAGAAACGCAGTCTTGCCTGATGACCAGCACCGCTGTTCGCCCCTGTCGTACAGTGTTTTCCAGTAGTATATGGCGCCTGGCAGCAGGTAGATTCGTTACGTACGTGTCCGACCTACCGGGCTTCCATCAAGGCGGGGCGTTGGTGCACCAGCCTCGTCATCACTCGCAGAGTTCGGAATGTTGACGCTCAACGGCTGTGCACGGGAGTGAGGTAACAGGCAACATAGGAGCAGGGGAGACGCTTCAGTCAGATTGATGCGTGATTGTACGCACAACCGGGAGCATTCTTCCATGTGATTGCATACGCACCTCTTTAAAGCTCGTTGTCTTCTTCAGCGCAGCTAGTTTGCGGCTGGCCGAGTCGAAAGAGCTGCGTAAGCGGGCGGCAGCAGCCTCCAGGGCGTCAGGGGCCCCAGCCGTGCTCCGCACCGATGTCTGCCGGCCGTACGCGCTGCGCACATGAATGCATAGATGCGGATTTGAGAACAGTTTCGAGCACGCGTGCATATCCACGTGTAATTGACGTACTGCAGGACGGCGATGAAACCGCTTCGACGCGACCGCTTCGACTTGCCTGGCTGTACTATGGCCTCCAGCGTCCAGGCGCCCCGGAGAATTCCCCCAGCCGCTCTCAGAGAGTGCCCTGTCACGGCTCTGGCTCAGGAGCTGGCTGGTGGTCTCAAGAAGCCCATCAACTTCGTCGTGTAGCTGCACGACAACGGGAGAACGCAAAGCTGTTATCCTCGAGTGTGCATGAAGGAGTTTGTGTTATGATAACTGGGCGTATAGTCTCACCGAGCTACGAGTGGACATATTTCCGTGCAGTCTACAAGGTCAACGCAACACAGGTAGCGTTTGGCACATGGTTATGCTCCTTTGTCAAACCGTAGCTATATTGATCATTGGTAGACTTGGTTTTTCAGGACTGGCTTTGTGGGTTAGCTATAATAGCGGTAGGTCAACACCTGTTGCAGACAGGTACAGCGTACAAATTGCAGGCTCCATTAAATGTTGCTTATTTTCATGTTGCTTATTGTCGTGGTTGTGTGCAATCTGCTGTTTGTTTTTCGGCTTTTCGGTTGGCTTTCGGTTAGGCCATGCCAACTAAGCTTCGGTTTCTGAAGGGCTGGCACCTCCACCACCTCAAGGGCAGTCAGAATAGTAGTTTTAAATTTCTGAGATAACGCCAGCATAGCCTCGTCAGCTCTAGACGTACCTTTCAACTAGGGCGACACGCGTTCTGGGACGTGGACGAAGTCATTGCCGTTGCCTATGCACCCTTCCAAAAGGTCCGTTAAACCCCTCATATCATTTGCAATTGCTTGCGTGATGCAAGGCCTTGTCTCCGCCCCAGTTTTCTACCTACCAGCAGCTCAGCAGGACTCTCGGACTGCCCCTCGGCCAAGCTCCTGCAGCCACTCACCCGATGTGCTTGTACAACCGTGCCCTTGTCACCCTTCCTACCTGCAGACCCCGTGCATCAGAGCTTGGCGAGGGCCACGCTGCCACTCCCACAACCAGCGTCCCTTCCGGCCCCCTGCAGCCTCTCGATCCCACGTCAGCTTCGCACGACCCAGACCCGACCCAAATCGACCCCGACGCCTCCCACCTCTCCCACACCGACCTTTCGCACCCCCAAGCCGCGGACGCACCACACCGCTCACCACACGCCCTTGCCAGCACAGACACTACTGGCGCTGCAGCGCCAGCTGTGACACCTGCGCAAGGAAGTTCCATTATGGACAACTGCAGCGGCCCAGGACCCAGCAGCATGCACCCGCCGTCACTGCCCCATCCCCTGTTGGGCCTGACCCCGTTGCACCGCCTCCAGCAGCACCCTCTGGCCGCTGACTGGTCCTCCCTGCCCCTGGAGCTGCTGGCCCGCTGCATGGAGGCCCTGCCAACCCAGGAGCGGAAGCGCCTGCGCCTGGTGTGCGGGCGCTGGCGCGAGGCAGCGGACTCCACCTTCACCATGCTCCTGCCCAAAGTGCGTGCAGTGCACTCCACTTTCTTGCGCTGGGCGATATTGAGCATTGACGGCTTACCCACATGGCGATTTGCACCGTTGCGAATCGCCGAGATGGCTGTCCCTCCGGACAGCTATTAGGCACACTCAGGACGCAGGGGACCGCTATCACCCCGCTCCTCCTGCCCCCATGCAGGTGTGGCCGTGCAGCCGCCGCCTGAGCTCCTTCCACATGGTCACCCACGCCTACCTGCTGCACACCAAGCTGCTGTCCGACCCACACCCGCCGCCCGCCAGCGCCACCTGCACCGCAACCCACCCACCCCCTATCATGGGTAACCCACACCCACAGCCAGCCCACGCCGCCGGCAGCTGCCCCAACCCCAGTTCCCCAGGCCCACCGCAGACCTGCAGCGCTCCACCGCTTCCCTTTCCACCGCCCGCAAGCACAGACGGCGCTGCCGCGCTCGGGGTCCTCCTTCCCAGGGGCACTGCCTCGCGCCCGGCAACCCGTCCGCACGACCTGTCGTCCCTGTCGCAGCTCGGCCGGCTGCGCAACCTGACGCTGCTACGCCTGCAGCACCTGCCTACCTATCACCCCGGCCCGTACGGGACCGCCTGCAGCTTTGCAGGCGCTAACACGCACAACAACGGCGCGGGCCCCAGCGGCAGCGGCGCAGCTGCCTCGCCCACAGCGGGCCGCAGGGGGTTGCGCACCAGGGCCCGCGCCTGTAGCACGGGCACAGGTGCAGCTGCGCCGGGTGCTGTGTGGCCGTGGCCGTGGGACCCCATGACCTCGCTACCTATGGGGGCTGCTGGTGCGCTGCCGGGCGCCGAGGTGGCGGCTGCAGCAGCGGCCGCGGCCGCGGCAGCAGCTGCGGCAGCGGTGGCGGCCTCGCAGCAGCAGGATCCCGAATCCCCTGCAGCGAACCAGCCGGGCCAGGGGCAGGGGCTGCACTTGGGCCCCTCGGCGGCGGCGACCGCGGCGGCCGTCCTGGCGGCGGCGGCGAAGGCCGCGGTGGGCGGCGGTGGGTCGCACGCTGGGTGTGCTGCGGGTCCCAGCAGCCCTGCGGCGCTGGGCCCTGCGCTGCCGCTGCATGACTACAGCCCGCTGCTGCGCTCCCTGGCCGCCTGCACCGCGCTGCACTCCCTGTCGCTGTCATGCAACGGTACGCCACGCGTGGGGATAGTGTAGTGTCTTAAACGGAAAGCCGTGGCGTTCTTGTGCGGTTCTATATTGAAGTGTTGACTCGTCGGCTCCAGTAGCAGGGCGTACGAAGCTGTGCGATGCAGTGTAGTACCAAGTGTTTGGGGGTGCAGGGCTAACGGCAAGCCTGCACACTGTTATTCATTCCTGGCGCTGTAGGCCCATGCTGGACCACCGTGGCCTGAGCCTTCCCGGTTTGCCACGCCGCCTGCAGGTCTGACCTCGCTGGACCACGGCTGCCTGCCTGCGCTGCCCCAACTGCGGCACCTGGATCTAAGCCACAACGCGCTCACGGCGCTGCCGGCCCTGGGCCACCTAGCGGGGCTGCGGGTGCTGCTGCTGGACGGAAACATGCTGCCGGACCTGCCGGACCAGGTGCGTGGGTTCAGCGGTAGCGATGCAAGCGGGACATGGGAACTGGAGGAATGGCTGAGCGCGGGATGGAGCTGGGTGGAACAGGGTAGGACGCGGACGGGAGGCAGAGACGTGCCGGACCAGGCGGGGACGGCATCACCAGCCACCAGCAGCGCGTACAGGAGCAAGGCATACGTGTCAGGGCCGTGGCAGCAGCTTCCAGCTGCACGACATCGTCCTGCAGCTGCCCTCACACTGCCTTTGACGACGATACGATTTTTGTTGCCAGATGCTCTGGTACACTTCATGGCTGCCGCCATTAGGTTCTACATACTGTTGAGATGACACATACCCACTTCACTCTTGTTACCGTCTTCTGCTGCCCTCTCCTCGCCCCGCCGCAGTTGTCCCAGCTTCACCAGCTTCAGCGGCTGGCGGCCAGCGGCAACGCGCTGCAGTCGCTATCCCCCGCGCTGTGCCGCCTGCCCAGCCTCACCCTGCTGGACGTGTCGGGCAACAGGCTGGCGGAGCTGCCGGAAGGTGCGGGGCAGCAGGGGCAGGGTGCTGGTGGCGCTGCGCGGGTTGTGGGCGTGGTGTGCCCAGTGCCCAAAGCAGGCAGAGCGTTCATTAGTCGATAAGGCAAGACGGTACGCGATCAGGTTCTAAGCAAGCGAGGGCGGGTAGGTGTGCGGTGGCGGTCGTGAGCTGCTACTGCTGAGCAAGGCAGGGTGCGGACAGTACAGGCGGCCATGCGATAACGCTGCTGCAGCAGTGCGTCTGGCCCCGCGCACAGCTTGGGCACTACCTCGTACGGCACAACGCACAAGATGCGCTTCCTACGCACAGCCACCGAACCAGGACCAGATCAGAGATTCCGTTGTGATCCCGCCCGTTCTCCAATTGCAACGCCCTTGCCCTCCCTATCACCACTGAAGCACCTTCGACAAAATCGTTACGCAACAACACTGACCGACATCCTGTGCCCCAACTATCTCCCCGCACCTCACCCCGCCAGACGTGAGCCACCTGCAGTCGCTCCGTTCGCTGGACGTGTCCCGCAACGCGCTGGGCGGCCTGCCACGTGGCATCACGGAGCTGCGAGTGCTGCAGGCGCTGGAGGCGCACCGCAACCGCCTCGCGGCGCTGCCGGAGGGCCTTGGGGCCATGGCGGGCCTCACGCGCCTCGTGCTGGCCAGGTGCGGCAGCCGCGGGGCAGGGCCTGCCTTGCCCTTGGCTTGAACGCGTATGCGCATAAAAGTGTTACCCCGTTTAAGTCCCCGGCCACAAGACCAAAACCAGCAGCAGCAGTGCGGGGAAAGCATACCGGTACATGGCCGAGCGCGCAATAACTGCTACGAAGCGACAATAGCATTCCGGACGGGCGGCTTGGTAGAGGTCTGGTTTCGTGCGTACTTAACGACCAGTTTTATACCGGTAATGATATGGCGTCTGCCTCCCGACCGCCTACAACCCGCGCCGTCCGTCGCCCCCACGCTGCCCCGCCCAGGAACCTGCTGCGGGCCCTGCCCGACAGCCTGACGCAGCTGACCCGCCTGGAGCACCTGGCCGTGTCGCACAACCTGCTGGCGGAGCTGCCGGCCGACCTGGCTGCGGGGCTGGGCGGCTGCCTGCAGCACCTGGACGCGGAGGCCAACCGGCTGACGGCGCTGCCGCACCGCCTGGCGGCCATGACCGTGCTGCGCAGGCTGGAGCTGGGACAGAACCTGTGCGCCGAGGTGCCGCCAGGTAAGGGCGCTATCTCATGCTGTTATTATTCTGCAGGACCGCCAGCGCTGGGCGCTATGTTGTTACAAGGGCACATTGTGTCTGCAATTGGCTCGATAACCGCGCTGGGTGGTCCGTGGAACAGGATACATTCACTGCCCTGAGTGTTCGTGGTATACCTAATTTGCCTCGCCTGCCACTCCTCCCAGGCATCCCCTCGCTGCACTACCTGAGCCAGGCCAGCAACGCGCTCATGTCGGTGCCGCCCGCCGTGGGGGGCTACAGCCAGCTGGCGGTGCTGGACCTGGCGGGGAACGCCATCGAGGTGCTACCGGACGAGCTGGGGCAGCTCACAGGTGGGTCAAGGCGGGGTCAGACGGGATGCGGGAGACATCGTTCTTTACCCCTACCCCCTTTCCCTTACCAGCCGGTTTGCATTGGCGCGGGACCCTAGGCACGAGGTTGCATTCACATGCAGTCCCCGGTTCCAGCCTCCGCGGGCTGTGGGGTCAGGTTGCCTTGCAGCCAGCCTCTACGCCCCCATCTCTGGGCAACACAACGTTTGAACGAGGCGTTTCCTCCCATAGCTCATGCCTACCTTGCCATAAACACGCGCTCTTTGCCGGTCGGTTCTCGGCGTTGGCCTGGCTCCTTACACGGCCTCTTCTCCCCTCCCCTCATACCCTTTCCCCTTCCCCTGCCCCGGACCCCAGGCCTCCACACGCTCCGGCTGCAAAACAACGTGCTGCGCGTGCTGCCCGACGTCCTGCTGGCCTCCCTCACGTCGCTCACCTCGGTGGACGCCTCCTCCAACGCGCTGGAGGCGCTGCCGCCCTCCCTGGGCTGCCTGCGCCGCCTGGCGCACCTGGACGTGGCCAGCAACGCGCTGCAGCAGCTGCCCGCCTCGCTGGGCGAGCTGGCGAGCCTCACGCTGCTGGATGCGTCCTGCAACCACCTGGAGTTCCTGCCGCCCTCCATCTCGGGTAAGGAGGTGTCACACGACTGTGCGCTGCAAGGGGCAGGCCTTTGGGCGGTTTGCGGGGCGCCAGAGGGCCTAAACGAACGGTGCAACGCGATTGGGGCGTGGCGGGGAGGAGCAAGTGCTGCCGCGCTGCTGTGCCCCCGTGCCAGGATTTTGACACGGCTTGTAGCGCTGTTGAAGACGTGCAACAACTGCTAGGCCCTCCGTACGTCACTGGCACCTGTCACGCACGGGCAGTCCGTGCTTGCGGCTTCACCAACTTTACCCTGCGCCTCGAAGACCAGCACCAGGCGCAAGCACCTGCCGATAACCTTCACTCGCGCTGCCCCACACGCTAGCCCTTACGCTGCCCCTCCTCGCGCTGCCCCACCCGCAGGCCTGGTGCGTCTGTCGCACCTGGACCTGCACGCCAACCAGCTCACCTTCCTGCCCGAGGGCTTCTGCCGCCTGCGCTCCCTGGCCTGGTGCAGCCTGGCGCGCAACGGGCTGCAGTACCTGCCCACAGGTGCGCACACGCACCACACCGCCCTCGACGCGCACGTCTATCGCACTGCTGCCTCTCCCTCCTGCTGTCCACACCGCGCCCCCCCCCCCCCCCCCCCCCCCCCCCCCCCCCCCCCCCCCCCCCCCC
>VFQN01001116.1_pt1 | contig 46875 bp, 36 predicted proteins | sample 3512371 | NCBI WGS metagenome assembly VFQN01 (sample SAMN10412370, study PRJNA504923) | tailings metagenome | isolation source: Replicate 2 from Balatoc abandoned mine | place: Philippines: Itogon, Benguet | collected 2017-08-28
GAGTGCCGGAACCATGAGCGCGACCATGATGATGTAGGCCGGCGTCGTCGGCATGCCCATGCCGAGGATGATGCCGGCCATTGCCGTCAGCACGAGTGCCAGAATGAGAATGTTCTGCGATATGCCGATGACCCACTGCGTGAAGGTGATCCCAAGACCCGTGAGGATCACGATGCCGATGATGATGCCGGCCGACGCGCAGGCGAGAGCCACTGGAAGAGTATTGCGCGCACCATCGATGAGTGCATCGACGATGGGCCGCCCCTCAATCGGTAGCAGGATGATCTTGTGCCGCACCGCGCGCATCCATAGGAGGATGACGCCAGTGAACAGCGTGGCTTCGACCAGCGCGTTGAGACCGAAGACCTCGGGGATGATCGTCGGCACACTCGGGATGAAATGCGCGATGACCATCAGCGCCGGGATAACCAACAGGACGACGGGTCCGAACCAGGCGACGGGGAAACAGAGCAACGTGCCGCTGAGCGCGGCCAGCGGGGCGCTGTAGCCCGAGTACATCACGAACAGGATCGAGCACACGGGAATAAAGAGATGCCCGCGCGTGGCCAGCACTTCGCGCATGACGGGGAGCTGAGAGCGCGGCACGCCGAGAAGACCTTGGCGCTTCGCCTCGAAGTGGACGGCCGCGAAGCACGAGACGTAGTAGAGGATCGCGGGGATTGTGGCCCAGATGACGACCTGGAGATAGCTCACGCCCTGGAACTCGGCCATGACGAAGGCTGCGGCACCCATGATCGGTGGCATGATCTGGCCGCCGGTAGAGGCCACCGCTTCGACGGCCGCCGCGAAATGGGCCTTGAAGCCCGTACGCTTCATGAGCGGAATGGAGATCGGGCCGTCGACCATCACGTTCGCGACGGCGGAGCCCGAGATCGTGCCGAACAGTGACGACGATACCACCGAGACCTTGCCGGGACCGCCGGCAGTGTGGCCGGTGATGCCCATCGCGAAGTCCATGAACAGCTGACCGGTGCCGGTTCGTTCCATGAAGGCACCGAACAGCACGAAGATCATCACATAGGACGCCGACACCGCGAGGGGCTGGCCGAAGATGCCCTCGGTCGACAGGTAGAGCTGATCGATGAAGCGGATCGGCTCGATCTTGGTGAAGAAGTACGAGTAGAGGCCGAAGGCAATGCACGTGAGTGGCAGCGCCGGTCCGATCACGCGGCGCGTGGCTTCGAGGACGATGAAGATCAGTGAGATGCTGAGGATAATGTCGGTCCACGTCATGTCGTCGACGTAGATGATCCGCTCGATGATGTAGTCGTAGTAGACGAAGATGTAGCCGACAGAGATGATGCTGCCGACGATCAGCGCCCAGTCGAGCAGCGACGGCGTGCTCGATTTGCGCAGCAGCTCCTCGCGCTCCTCCGGCATCAGCATCGAGAGTTCGTCATCAGTGGGCGAGCGCAGCCGGTAATAGAGGAAGGTCAGCACCAGCGCGAACATCAGATGGATGCCGCGGAAGATGTAGTCGGTCGGGGGGCCGCGGAAGACTTCTCGCAGCGACGGCGAGATGAAGTCCATCGGCGGGATGATGACGTAGATGTGGTAGAGCGCCATCGCGAGTGCGACGGCTGCTGCCAGCTGGCGCGGGAGATTCCGCACGGCCAAGCTCGTAGTCATTTGGTGTTTCCCGCCCGAGGGTCTTCTTTGTGCTTATTCACGCGATCGGGGCGGCCAAGGGCCGCCCCGCAGTATGTTCGGCGATCGTTTATTTGATCGCGATGCCCTTCTCTTTGTACCACTTCACCGCGCCCGCATGGAACGGAACGCCGATGTCCTGCGCCATCACCTCGGGCGTCAGCTTGCTGAGCTCCTTGTAGATCGACGTCATGCCTTCCTTGGCGCCGAGTATCGCCCCCGTCATCTTGTAGACGGTGTCCTCGGGCAGCGAGCAGGCTGCGATGACGTGCGTGTAGTAGCCGATTGTCTGCACGTCCTTGTCCTGCTTCGGATACGTGCCCTTCGGGATCGTGACCAGCTTGTATGCCGGGTTGATCTTCTGCATCGGCTCGTAGATCGACGCCATGTCGATGAGCGTGATGTCGCGAGCAGACGCGAGATCCATGATCGAGCTGGCCGGAATGCCGGTGCCGAGCGCGAACACGTGCATCCGGTTGTCTTTCATCTGCTCGACGCTATCGGTGTAGCTGTTCGTGAAGCTCGCCTTGACGTCATTGTAGGTGTAGCCCGAGACGCGAAGCACATGGCGGGCGATCAGCTCGCCGGTGTTGCCGCGCACCTGGGTCGCAAAGCCCTTGCCCTTGACGTCTTTCAAGGTCTTCACGCCCGCGTCGGCGTTCGCGACCATCTGGAAGTACTGGGGATAGAGGGTCGCGACGTTGCAGACCTTGTCGTGCTTCTTGTCGAGCGGCGCTTCGCCCGTGCCGTTGAAGGCGTCCGCGGTCGAGATCGTATTGCCGAATCCCACTTCGGCCTTGCCTTCCTGGATCGCGCGAACGTTGGCGATGCCGGCGCCCGGCAACGACTGGATCTTGAGATCGGTTGCGGCTTTCTCCCAGGCATCCTTGAGCTGGCCGCCGAGTGGCACCCAGAAGCCGGCCTGCGGGCCGGTCATGAAGCGAACTTCCGCCGCGTTGGAGATTCCGGAAAAGCCGAAGGTGGCCGCGGCGATCGCCGAGGCCAAGCGGATAACGCGCATCTATTTCCTCCCAAAAGGAATAAGGGTCTGACTTCTATCGGTTGAGCTGGCAGCGCCGCCGGCACTCCGGTGGGCTCCCGCGCCGAGTCCCGTTTTAGAAAGCGATGTCCAATTCGTCCACCCTGAGTATTAGGGAGTGCTAGCGGCGAGATCGCACCGTGGCGGCAGAGGACTGTCAGCCACGAATCGTGTGTCGTCAATATTGTGCACATGAGTCCGAGGTCCCCCGTTCTGGTGGACCTCGGAACTGGGGTCGCTCAGAGCGTCATATTCATCGGTGCCGCGATGTAGCGGAAGCCGTCACCGTTCTTGACGACGTGCCCGTAGCCTGGCCACGGGAAGTGATAGGCGGCGAGCGGAATCTTGTTCGCCGCCAGCATATCCAGGATGCGGACGCGCGAGCCGGCCGACTGCTTCGGGTCGGTATCGTAGGCGAACTCGAACCGCGGCTTCTCGACCAGCAGAATGTGGTGGTGGGTCAGGTCGCCGACTGCGGCGAGGGACTTGCCGTCCGATGTGATCATGAAGACGGTGTGGCCGACCGTGTGCCCCGGTGCGGATATGGCCTGGATGCCCGGCAAGAACTCTTGACCGTCCTTGACGAAGACGATGCGGTCGCGGACAGGCAGCAGGTTCTTGCGCGCCCCCTCGACGAACGGCTTCATGTAAGCCGGATCCGTCATCGACAGCTTCTTCTCGTCGGTCCAAAAGTCGAAATCCGCCTGCGAAATGTAGATCTGCGCGTTGGGGAAGTTCGGCTTGCCGTCGTCCCCCATGATGCCCCAGACGTGATCGCAATGAGCGTGGGTAGCGAGGACGCCGTCCACGTCGGCGGGATTGATGCCAGCCGCCTTGAGCGTCGCCATCAGCTTGCCGGTGGTCGGCCCGAACATCGTGGAGGAGCCCATGCCGGTGTCGACGATGTAGAGCTTGTCGCCGGTGTTGATGACGAGGATGTTCTGTTCGAGGACGGCGTTGGTCGGCGACAGGAAGTTGTCGGTCAGCAGTTTGACGACCTCTTCCTTGCTGGCGCCGAGGAATGCGCCGGACGGATCGCCGAGCGGCAACGGGCCGTCCGACACCATGGTCATCTGCATCTTGCCGTGGGGGAAACGGTAGAAGTAGGAGGCTTGCGTCGTTGCGAATGGCGCCTTGGCGTTGGCCGTTGGCACACTGAGCGCACCCGTATAGGCCGCGGCCATCGTGAGGGTGGCCCCGGTGAGCAGGTTGCGGCGGGTGACTGAGAGCGTCTCGTTGGACATTGGCTTCCTCCGTGTCAGCTTTATTATGCGCAAGTGTTATAGTGCTTGACGCGGCATACAGTAGGCGCGCTTCTTGCCATGATCTAGGCGGAACAAGGGAGGTCTCGGCCACACTCGAAGCAGCCGGCGGAAATCTCCCCGCCGGGGACGCGATGGGGCTCGTGATGTCTTTTGGGGCTCGTGCGCTTCGCGTTCGGGACTTCGGCTCAGCAAGGCGACCGCTGGCTTGCGCCTATTCTGCAGGCGGCCCTGTCTCGCTGCACGAAATATGCTCTGGCTGCACAATGATAGAGCATAGCGATGAGCCTTGATGCCTTGACGGTAAGCTATGGTGCAGCGCGAAATGCGAGCCGCGACAGGGAACGTGGCACTCTCGGGCAATTGTGCGGTGCTGAGACCCCGTGATGAAGGATGCGGCACCCCGTATCGGGGGTGACTTTTTGGGCAAGGGAGTACGACGGCATGGACCGGAGAAGCTTTCTCAAATCATCGCTGAGCGTTGGCGCACTGGCAGCGTCGGGCGGAATAGCCGCGCCTGCGATCGCGCAGGGCGCTGCAAAAACGCTCAAGTTCGTCCCCCAGGCCAACCTCGCGAACTTCGACCCGATCTGGGGCACGCAATACGTCGTGCGCAACGCGTCGATGCTGGTGTGGGACACGCTATACGGCGTCGATGACAAGCTCGAGCCGAAGCCCCAGATGGTGGAAAGCGACGAAGTCTCGAGCGATGGTCTGACGTGGACCTTCAAGCTCAGGCCCGGCCTAAAATTCCACGACGGCTCGCCGGTGCTGGCGAAGGACGTCGTCGCCTCGCTCACGCGCTGGACCGCGCGCGACCCCATGGGCCTGATGCTCAAGGCGATCCAGAAGGAGATGGTCGCCGTCGACGACAAGACGGTGAAGTGGGTGCTCTCGAAGCCGTTCCCGAAGATGCGGTTCGCGCTGGGCAAGAACAACACGCCGATTGCGTTCATCATGCCGGAGCGGATCGCGCAGACCGATCCCTTCAAGCAAATCACAGAGTACGTCGGCAGCGGCCCGATGAAGTTCGCCCAGAAGGAGTGGGTGCCGGGCGCCAAGGCGGTGTTCGAGAAATTCGCCGACTACGTGCCGCGCTCCGAGCCGGCAAGCTGGCTTTCGGGCGGCAAGGTCATCAACGTCGATCGGATCGAGTGGGTGATCATGCCCGATCCGGCGACCGCGTCGGCGGCCTTGCAGAACGGCGAGGTCGATTGGTGGGAGACGCCGATTCCGGATCTCATCCCCGTCCTCAAGCGCAACCGCAATATCAAGGTCGACATCGCCGATCCGCTCGTCAACGTCGGCTCGTTCCGCCTCAACCACATGCATCCGCCCTTCAACGACGTGAAGGTGCGAAAAGCGGTGCAAATGGCGCTGAGCCAGGAAGACTACATGCGCGCCGTCGTCGGCAGCGACGACAGCCTCTGGCAGCTTCTGCCGAGCTTCTTCACGCCCGGCACGCCCTTCTACACCGAGGTGGGTGGCGACGCGTTGAAGGGGCCGCGCAACATCGACGGCGCCAAGAAGCTTCTTGCAGAGGCCGGCTACTCGGGCCAGCCGGTGACCTGCATCGTCGCGCAGGACCAGGCCCCGCTGAAGGCGATGGGCGAAGTGACCGCCGATCTCCTCAAGAAGATCGGTATGACCGTTGATTTCGTCGCCACCGACTGGGGCACGGTCGGCCAGCGCCGCGCCTCGAAGTCGCCTCCGGGTCAGGGCGGCTGGGGCATGTTCCATACTTGGCATGCCGGCGCCGACTGCGCGACGCCCGCCGCCTACAATGCGCTCCGCGGCACGGGTGACAACGCTTGGTTCGGCTGGCCGAATAGCCCCACCACGGAGAAGGAGATCGAAGCCTGGTTCGAGGCGAAGAGCGTCGACGAGGAGAAGGCGGCGATGGCGCGCATCAACAAGGCGGCCATGGACGACGTGGTCTACATCCCGACCGGCTTCTACAAGGGTTTCCAGGCCTGGCGGAGCAATGTCAGCGGAGTCGTAGGCGGCCCGCTGCCGTTCTTCTGGAACGTGAAGAAAGCATAGGATCGGCTAGTGTGATGATCGAGAAATTCGCCGCACCAAGCGGCACGGAACAGAGCGAATTTCTCGATCTGAATCACACTAGAAAATCTATGATTCGAGTGTCCCTTCTGCTGCCGAAGTTCGCTCGGGACACCTGCGTCGAGGTCAGGCGAACTTCGGAAGCGGGACACTAGGACATGCTCGGCTTCATCGTGCGGCGCATCCTCGCGACGATCCCCGTCATGGCGATCGTCGCGCTGTTCGTGTTCAGCCTGCTCTATATCGCGCCGGGCGATCCGGCGGTCGTCATTGCCGGCGACCAGGCGACGCCGCAGGATGTGGAGCGCATCAGGACGGCCCTCGGCCTCGATCGGCCGTTCCTGGAGCGCTTCGGCGAATGGTCGTGGCGCATTGTGCGTGGCGATCTCGGGACCTCGATGTTCACGGGATTGCCGGTCACGCAGCTCATCGGCCAGCGCCTAGAGCCGACGCTATCGCTGATGGTGGTGACGCTTATTCTCGCGATCGTCGTTGCTGTGCCGATGGGCGTCGTCGCCGCCTGGAAGGCAGGGAGCCTGCTCGATCGCGCGCTGATGGCGTTCGCCGTATTCGGCTTCTCGGTGCCCGTGTTCGTGGTCGGCTACGTGCTCGCCTACGTCTTCGCGCTCGAGCTCGAGTGGCTTCCGGTTCAAGGCTACACGCCGTTCTCCCAGGGCTTCTGGCCCTGGCTCGAGAACTTGGTGCTGCCGGCGATTGCACTTGGCTGCGTCTATATCGCGCTGATCGCGCGCATCACCCGGGCCTCCATGCTCGAGGTGCTGCAGCAGGACTACATCAGAACGGCGCGCGCCAAGGGCCTCGGCCAGCGCAGCGTGCTGTTTCTGCACGCGCTGAAGAACGCCGCGGTGCCGATCGTGACCGTGATCGGCATTGGCGTGGCGCTGCTGATCGGCGGCGCCGTCGTGACAGAGAGCGTCTTCGCCATTCCCGGTCTCGGCCGCCTCACGATCGATGCGATCCTGCGCCGTGACTATCCAGTGATCCAGGGCGTCGTGCTGTTGTTCAGCTTCGTCTTCGTCCTCGTCAACCTTGTCGTTGATCTCGTTTATACGCTGCTCGATCCGAGGATCCGGTATTGACCACGATCGCATCTCCGCCGGACCTTTCGCCAAGCCCGCCGGCCTCGCCGCCGCCGGTAGGCAATGCCGGGCTGCCGGATGTCATGCCGCCGGTCAAACAGCGCATGGGGCTCGGCCGTTTCATCTACCGCTATCCGACAATCGCAATCGGCGGCTCGCTGCTGATCCTGCTGATCCTGGTTGCGATACTTGCACCGTTCCTCGGCACGACAGATCCGACGGCGCTGGCCCCTGCCAAGCGCACGCGCTCGCCGTCAGCCGAGTATTGGTTCGGCTCCGACATGATGGGCCGCGACATCTATTCCCGCGTCATCTACGGCGCCCGCGTGTCGCTGGCCGTTGGCTTTTCCGTGGCGGTCCTAGCGTCGCTTGCGGGTCTCCTCGTCGGCCTCGTATCGGGCTTCGTGCGCTGGGCCGACGCCATCATCATGCGCGTCATGGATGGCATGATGTCGATCCCGCCGATCCTGCTCGCCGTTGCACTCATGGCGCTGACGCGGGGCAGCGTGCCGAACGTCATCGCGGCGATCGCGGTCGCCGAGTTTCCACGCGTCGCGCGACTCGTACGCAGCGTCGTGCTGTCGTTGCGCGAGCAGCCCTACGTCGAAGCCGCCCACGCGTCGGGCACGAGCACGATCATGATCATCTTCCGCCACATCCTGCCGAACACCTGGGCGCCGCTCTCTGTGCAGGCGACCTACATTTGCGCGAGCGCGATGATCACCGAGTCGATCCTCTCGTTCATCGGCGCCGGGACGCCGCCGATCATCCCGTCATGGGGCAATATCATGGCCGACGGCCGCGCGCTCTGGCAGGTGAAGCCGTTCATCGTGTTCTTCCCGGCGATCTTCCTGTCGATCACGGTGCTGGCTGTGAACCTGTTGGGCGACGGTCTCCGCGATGCCGTCGATCCGCGCATGGCGAAGAGGATCTGAGGCCGTCCAGGCAGCGAGACGCATGATGACGAGAGTGGTGACAGTCGGGGCCGCGCAGCTCGGTCCGATTGCGAAGGCAGAGACGCGTGCTGAGGTCGTGGCGCGGCTTATTGCGCTGATGCGGCAGGCCAAGAGCGCCGGATGCGACATCGTCGTCTATCCCGAACTGGCACTGACGACGTTCTTTCCGCGCTGGCTCATCGAGGACCAGCGCGAGATCGACAGCTATTTCGAGCGCGAGATGCCGTCGGCGGACACGGCGCCGCTATTTGCCACGGCTCGCGATCTCGGCATCGGCTTCCACCTCGGCTATGCGGAGCTGGTGCCGGAAGGCGGTCGCACGCGGCGCTTCAACACCGCGATCATCGTCGACAAATCCGGCGCCATCGTCGCCAAGTACCGCAAGGTGCACCTGCCGGGACACGCCGAGTACGAGCCCTATCGCCAGTTCCAGCATCTGGAGAAGCGCTACTTCGAGGTCGGCGATCTCGGCTTTCCGGTCTGGCGCGTCTTCGGCGGCATCATGGGCATGTGCATCTGCAATGACCGCCGCTGGCCGGAAACGTACCGCGTGATGGGCCTGCAGGGCGTCGAGATGATCCTGCTCGGCTACAACACACCGCTGCACAATCCACCGGCGCCCGAGCACGATGCACTCGGCAACTTCCACAATGCGCTGGTGATGCAGTCCGGGGCCTATCAGAACGGCACCTGGGTGATCGGCGTCGCCAAGGCGGGCATGGAAGAAGGGGTGATGCACCTCGGCCAGTCGCAGATCATCGCGCCCTCCGGTGAGACGGTGGCGATGTGCACGACCCTCGGCGACGAGCTCGCGATCGCGCGCTGCGACCTCGATCTCACGGCGTCCTACAAGTCGACCGTCTTCAACTTCGCCCGCCACCGGCGGCCGGAGCACTACAAGCTCATCACCGAGCGTACGGGAGCGAAGCCACCTGACTGATCCTGTAGCCGGAGCCCGATGAGAGCCCATCACATAGGCCGGACGGTGTGACCAACACAGTCGAACCGTCGCCGCCCCCGCCCGCACCGCGCCCGATCGCCCCGCTTTGGCTGTTGGCCCTGTTTACGCTCAGCGGCCCCGTTGCCATGCATCTGCTGGTGCCGGCGCTGCCTCAGGTTGCCCGCGATCTCGGCGCCAGCGCCGGCACAATGCAGTTGACGATCAGTCTCTACATTCTGGGGCTGGCGGTCGGGCAGCTTGGCTACGGCCCGGTGTCCGATCGCTTCGGTAGGCGCCCCGTGCTGACGGCCGGACTGACGCTCTACGCGATCGCGGGGCTCGCGGCCTATTTCGCTCCTAACGTGCTCTGGCTTATCGCGGCCCGCGTGTTTCAGGCGCTCGGCGGCGGCGCAGGCATGGCGCTGAGCCGGGCGATCGTGCGCGACGTGGGCGGGCAGGACATCGCGCGCCGTCTCGCGCTGATGACGCTCATGGTCACACTCGGCCCTGGCATCGCGCCAATCGTCGGCGGCCTCCTGTCGGCTTCGTTCGGATGGCGCTCGACGCTGCTGGCGCTGAGCATCTATGGCGTCATTCTTCTTGTCTTCCTCTGGCGGCTGCTGCCGGAGACGCGACCGGTGACGGCGGACGTCAGCGCCGCCTCGATCGCCCGTGACTATCGCCAGCTTCTCAAGTCGCCAGCCTTTGTCGGCTACGCCATCGGCGGCGGCTGCGCGACGACCTCGATGTACGCCTTCGTCGCCGCGGCGCCATTTCTCCTCATCGAGGAACTGCATCGGCCGCCATATGAGGTCGGCATCTATCTCGGCATGATCGTATTCGGGTTCTCGATTGGTACGATCATTGCCGCGCGGCTGATCCCCGGCATACCGATCAGCCGGCTACTCGCGCGGTCAAGCCTCGTCAGCGCAGCGGCGGCCTTGTTCTTTCTCGTCGCGGTCCTGTTCGCGGAGATGAACGTTGTCCTCGCGATCCTGCCGATCTTCATCTTCACGATCGGTGCGGGCGTGTCTTCGCCGACGGCTCTCACACAGGCGCTCGGCGTCAATCCGCGGATCGCGGGATCGGCGTCCGGTCTCTACGGCTGTGCGCAGATGGGAACCGGGGCCCTGTGCGCGGGCCTCGTCAGCCTCGGCCGCGATCCGGCATTGGCGGCGGCGATCATCCTCGCTTGTGCGAGCGTCGTAGGCCAGATCGCCTTCTTCTTTGCCGCGCGCAGCCGGCCGACGACCTGATCCCGAGGTTGGCGGGAGGGAGCGAGCTTCACGCTCCGCGTGTTCGTGGAGGCGCTGTTTGCACTAACCTTCATTCCGTGGCGATGAGGGATTGCGCGCGAGCCTTCGGCCGCCACTCCAGGCTGTCATCGGGGCCGAGCGTCGGAATCGGAGGCCTGCTGAGCTGAGCGATGAACTTCTGGCTGCGATCCACAACGAGCTGGCGCTGCTGATCGATCGTGACGATATGATAGCTGTCGTCCAGCACGACCCCGGTCGTAGGCCCCGCGAGATTGGCCTGCAGATATTCGAGATTGCTCAAGCTGGCGTGATCGTCCTCACGGGGATGGATGATCAGCGTCGGCTGGGCGATCTGCGGTATCCTCGGCTTCAACTGTTTGATCAGCAGGCTCAGCTCGAACATCTGGCTGCCGGGCAGTGTCGCGACGCCGGCCTGCGAGCTGTCGCCGCTGTTCATCGCCTGTCGAACGAGGGCCTGCATGCGCGGGTCCTTCACTCCCCATGGCTCGTTCTCCGCAAAGTTGAAGAGATCCGCGAAACGGCGAGACATGACCAGGGCGAACAGCGGCGTGTACCAGGACATCGCCCAGCCATCGAGCCAGAGACATGGGGCGTAGAGCATCGCGCCCGACACGTCGCGGGGATGCTGAGCCGCATGGTACAGCGCGAGGATCGCGCCCATTGAAAGCCCGCCGACGATCACGACGTCACAGGTCTCGCGCAGCCTTTCGTGCTCGCGCTCCACTGTTGCGTACCAATCCTGCCAGGTCGCGGCCCGAAGATCGTTCAGGGTGCCGCAATGGCCAGCGAGCTGAGGCACGTGGACCGTATGGCCGGCACGCGCCAACCCATTGGCCACATAGCGCATCTCGACGGGAGTACCGCCGAGGCCGTGGATGAGCAGGACACCGATCGGGCCTCCCGCGATGCGAACGCTATGGTCGACGGGAGTGGTCCGCTCCACATCCCGGGTGATTTCGGAAGTCATTAGACGACTTGGTGGCCTCTCAGCAGATGAGCCTGATTCTTAACAGAGAAACGGACTCATCGATAGTTTGTTCCAGCCAAAGTAGCGAACTTGAAACCCATGTCGAGCCGTGGCGAGGCGAGGGGAGCGAATTTGAAGTCCAGCGTTGCCCGGAAGTGCCTAGAAATTGGGTGACGATCTCGACTGCGATCGACCACCTCGGCGAGCATTCAGATGCGGGACGCCGCTTGGCAATTGCGCCCTAACTCTGCAATTATCAGTACTTATTTTTCCTACGAATTGCGCCGTGTCTCGAGTGGATGCGTCGACCATGGATTATCGCCAGACACTTCAAGCGGGTATTGTCCTCGACGGAAAGTACCGGATCGAGCGCGTGCTCGGCTCGGGCGGTTTCGGGATCACCTATCAGGCCTTTGATCTCAAGCTCGCAGCTCCAGTCGCGATCAAGGAGTACTTCCCCTCCCAGTTCGGTGTTCGCGACGCGACGTATAGCGTGCGGCCACGCACGGCGGGCGACCGCGAGATCTTCGATCGCCTTCTCTCGAGCTTCCTGCGTGAGGCGCGCACGCTCAATCAATTCGAGCACCCGGCGATCGTGCGCGTTCTCAACGTGTTCGAGGCCTACGGCACCGCGTACATGGTGATGAAGTACGAGAACGGGCCAAACCTCAAGGCATGGCTCGCGGGTCTTTCTCGTCGACCAAATCAGAGCGAGCTCGATCGTCTGGCGGCCCCGCTGCTCGACGCACTCGAGCTGATGCACGATGCGGAATTCCTGCATCGCGACATCGCGCCCGACAACATCATCGTCCGCGCCGACTCCACACCGGTGCTGCTCGACTTCGGCGCGTCTCGCCGGATCATGGGAGAGATGACCGGTACGCTGACCGGCGTGGTCAAGAAGGGGTACTCGCCGCAGGAGCAGTACGCCGCGGACAGCCGCTCCCAGGGGCCGTGGACCGATATCTACGCACTCGGCGCGACACTCTACCGTTGCATTGCCGGAGAGATCCCGGATGAAGCGACGGAGCGGATGCTGGATGACCGGATGGCGCCGGCTGTGACGCTCGGCGCGGGTCACTACCGGCCCGGTTTTCTCGCTGGCATCGATGCGGCAATGGTCCTTCGCCCGAGGGACCGGCCCCAGTCGATCGCAGCCTGGCGCCTAATGCTGTTCGAAGGCGCTTCGATCGCGCCAGGTCAGCCAAGCTCCTGGTCTTCGGCCGCCACGGCGGCGCCCGTGCGTCCGGTGACCCTTGTCACGCCGCCACCTGTCGTGGAAAGCGGGCCATCGACCATCCCCGGCTCGCAACCGACGTCGGCGCTATCGGCAGACGCCGCACCCGCGCCCGACACGTCTCCGCCGCGGCGGAAAAGGCTCGGACTTGCGATGGCCGCAGGTGCCATTGCGCTCGTCGGCACTGGTGCGGTGCTTTTTCAGACGAACAGGCTTGGTCAAACGCTGTCAACGGCGCAGTCCAAAGTGACGGTCGGGGAGGCCGTCGTGCCGAGCAAGAGCGAGGAGGAATGGCGCCGAGCCACTGAGGAATCACGGCGGCAGCATGAGGAGCAGATCGAGCGGGTATCCCGAGAGGCGGCCAGGCGCGCAGCTGATGAGACCCGCCGGCAGATCGAGGAGGAGGCTCGTCAGCGGGCTGCAGAGCAAGCGCGCCGACAGACTGCCGAGGCGTCTCGGCGTCGTGCGGAAGAGGAGAAGCGCAAGCGTCAGCTTGCCGACGAGATAGAGGCCCGCCGGAAGGCGGAGGAAGCGCATCGACGCGCTGTCCAGGAGGGAGAGAAAAGAGCGACGGAAGAGACGCGGCAACGTGAGATCGCTGCGCTGGCGCTTCAGCGCGCCGTTCAGGAGGCCGAGCAGCGCGCGGCAGAAGAGGCACGACAACGAAAGCTCGCCGAAGAGGCCGAGGCGGCGCGGCGAACCGCCGAGGAAGCCCGCAAGCGTCAGGAGCAGGAGATCGCACGTCTCACCCGCGAGGCCGCCGAACGGGCCTCGGAGGAGACGCGTCGGCAGATTCAGGAGGAAACCCGCAAGCGGGATGCGGCCGCTGATGCTACTGAGGAGAAGGACACGCCTCATGCGAAAGAAACGACGCGGATCGCGGCGCTGCCGAAGCTGCCCAAGCCAGTGCCGAGCGTCGGAACATTCAATGGAACCTGGCACATCGTGTACAGCGCCAGCAGCTCCAAGTGCAGATCGCCACAGGGCCAATTGCGTATCAACATCAGTCGGGAGCTGGTCAGCACCACGACGCGCGGAGGCTCCGGCTCAGGGCGGATCAGCCCGAATGGAAGCATTCGCTGGGCGGCACCTTCGAGGTTTGGACCACGTATCGTCGATTGGTCGGGGACGCTGCGTGGCAATTCCGGCTCCGGCACCTACGCCTCGCGAGGCGGCCAGTGTCACGGCCGGTTCTCCGCCTCTCGCGGCTGAAACGATGTGCGGGTAGTCATCCCGCCGGTGGGTTTCTACGTTCCCGACTTCCGCCACACCCCGCGCATCCGAGCGCCGAGGTCGACCGTGGCGCCGACGATGGCCGGAGCGGCCGGCATCACGGCGACGCGCCGTGGCCAGACCTGCGCCTCGAAGTGCTGTGAGATCGCCGCCGGAATGAAACGCGAGCGTGATGCGTAGACGTGGCGGTCGCCGGTGCGCGCCTGCTGATGCGCGTAGAAGCGCTGCGGCACCACCAGCATGAGCTGGTCCTTGGCGCGCGTCATGGCGACGTAGAGCAGGCGGCGCTCTTCCTCGATGTCGTCGCTCGTGCCGACGCCGAGGTCGGACGGGATGCAGCCGTCAACCACGTTGAGCACGAACACGGACGTCCACTCCTGGCCCTTGGCTGAATGAATCGTCGAGAGAATGAGGTAGTCCTCGTCGCGGGAAGGCGGGCCGGACTCGTCGCTGGTGGCGCTCGGCGGATCGAGGGTGAGATCGGTTAGGAACGCCTCGCGCGACGAATAGGTCGACGCGATCTGGTGAAGCTGGTCGAGGTCGCCCGCGCGCACCACCGCATCGGGATAGCGCGATTCGAGAAACGGCTGGTACCACTGGCGGACGAGATCGAATTCCTCGGGCCAGCCGGTGCGCCGCGCCACAATGGGTTGCATCATTTCGACCAGCTCACGCCAGCTCTCCGCCGCCCGCGCCGGGGGCGCGAACGTCGCCAGCGCGTCGATCGCCTCGCGTCCCGCCATTCGGTCGAGCGCGCGCGCCGCGATCGACGGCCCGATCCCGTCGAGCATCTGGAGGACCCGGAATCCGGTGACGCGATCGGCCATGTTCTCGCCCCAGCGGAACACGGCGAGCAGATCCTTGACGTGTGCGCCCTCGATGAACTTGAGCCCGCCGAACTTGACGAATGGAATGTTGCGCCGGTTGAGCTCGATTTCGAGCATGGCGCTATGGCTCGCAGTGCGGAATAACACCGCCTGCTCCTTGAGCGTCATGCCGGCTTCCCGGTTCTCCAGGATGGTTTCCGCGATGCAGTTTGCCTGGGCGATGTCGTCGCTCACGGTGACCAGTGCCGGGCGAACGCCGCCGGTCCGCTCGGTATGCAGGTTCTTAGTGAACCGCTCGCGCGCGAGCCCGATGACCGCATTGGAGGCGTCGAGGATCGGCGCGGTCGAGCGGTAGTTCTGCTCGAGCGTGACGACGCGTGCCGGCGGCGTGAACCTCTTCGGGAAGTCGAGGATGTTGCGCACTTCGGCCGCCCGGAAGCCGTAGATCGCCTGGGCGTCGTCGCCGACGACGGTGAGCCCATGGCCGTCGGGCTTGAGGCCGAGAAGGATCGAGGCCTGCAGTGCGTTCGTATCCTGGTACTCGTCGACCATCACATGATCGAACAGCGCCGCAACCGCGCCGGCAAGCTCGGGCACGCGCATCAGCTCCGCCCAGTAGAGCAACAGGTCGTCGTAGTCGAGGACGTGCTGGCGCTGTTTGGCGAGGACATACGCCTCGAAAAGCTCGCGCAGGTCGGCCTCCCAGGCGGCGCACCACGGGAACTGCTGGCGCAGCACCGCGTCGAGCGGCTCGGCGGCATTGGTCGCGCGGGAGTAGATCGATAGGCACGTCGCCTTCAAGGGGAAGCGCTTGTCTTTCTCTGACAGACCCAGCTCATGCCGCACCAGATTGAGGAGATCGGCTGAATCCTCGCGGTCGTGAATGGTGAATCCGGGGTCAAGACCGATCGCGGCGGCGTGCAGACGCAGGATGCGGGCGCCGATGGCGTGGAAGGTGCCGGACCAGGGTAGCGATCGGGTGGCACCCCGTGCCGTCTCGCCGAGGGCGGTGGCGACGATGCGCTGGGCGCGCCGGCCCATCTCGGCGGCGGCGCGGCGGGAGAACGTCAGCAGGAGGATGCGGCTCGGGTCGGCGCCGTTGACGATAAGATGTGCAACCCGGTGCGCCAGTGTGCTGGTCTTGCCCGAGCCGGCGCCCGCAATTACCAGTAGCGGCGCCGCTACGTTGGCGCCACGCGCGGCGACGCCATGTTCGGCGGCCCGGCGCTGTTCGGCGTTGAGGTCGGCAAGATAGTTCACGCGCAGTCCCTGCTTGCGGGTAGGAGGCACAGCCGATCATGATTCGTTCGCGGGGTTCAAGGTCGCCACCATGGTTTCCCTGGGACTGATGCCGGCGCGCCATGCAACGCACTCGCGCCGTGCAATGCATGAGTGAACGGCCGGAAGTGGCGGGGCCGGCAAAACGCGGATACGATGGCCGCATCAACAAGAACATGCCGCGCCGAAAGTTCAATGGCGCTGGACGGGCTTGCGCCCGCTCAAGGTCGCGGCCGGGGAGGTCTGAAGGGTGGCGTCAGTCGAACTGCGCAGTCTCACGAAGCGCTATGGGTCCGCGGCCGTCGTCGACGATGTTTCGTTGACGATCTCGCACGGCAGCCTCGTCTGCCTGCTCGGCCCCTCCGGATGCGGCAAGACGACGACACTGCGGTTGATCGCGGGGTTCGTCGAGCCGACCGAGGGCGAGATCCGGGTCGGCGATCGCGTCGTATCGAGCCCGCAGCGCACGCTGCCGCCCGAGCGGCGCAACATGTCGATGATCTTCCAGAGCTACGCGCTGTGGCCGCACATGACGGTCGCGGAGAACATCACGTACGGCCTCAAGCTGCGCAAGACCGACGCGGCGACAACCCGCACCAAGCTCGACGCGATCCTCGGGACGACGCGCCTTTCGCCGCTGGCCGATCGCTATCCCGGCGAGCTTTCCGGCGGCCAGCAGCAGCGCGTGGCGCTCGCTCGCGCGCTGATCGTCGAGCCGGAGACGCTGCTTCTCGACGAGCCGCTGTCCAACCTCGATGCCAAGCTGCGCGAGGAGATGCGCTTCGAGATCCGCCGGCTGCACGACGAGTACCGCTACACGACGGTCTACGTGACGCACGACCAGTCGGAGGCGATGACCACCGCAGATGTGATCTGCGTCATGAACGCAGGCAAGATCGAGCAGGCGGGCTCGCCCGAGGATATCTACGAGCGCCCCAACTCGGAGTTCGTCGCGCGCTTCATCGGCATGAGCAACGTCGTGCGCGGCAAGGTGCTGGCCGGCGATCGGGTCGACTTCTCGGGCGTGCCGCTGAAAGTCAGCAACGCCGGAGCGCGATCGAATGGCGAGACGGCGGTCTCGATCCGCCAGCACAACATTCGACTCCTGCCGAAGGAACCGGCCGAGAAGGACAACGTGGTGCCGGCGACGGTGGTGCGACAGGTATTTCTCGGATCGAGCCGCGACTATCTGGTCGAGGTCGCCGACGGGACGCAGCTGCGGGTCGTGACACCTTCGAGCGAGGCGATGGCGCCCGGCTCTGCCGTGTGGCTGCACCTGCCGCAGGAATGCTGCCGGGCGCTGGCCGGCTGAGGGAAATTGGACTTACGGCCAATACGCGAATGCGACTGACGGGATGAACCGCAACGGCGGCATCCGAGACACGAGGAGGAAACGATGGCGCGGACATTCAATCGACGCGGTGTCTTGAAGGGTGCGGGCGCGCTCGCGCTCACCATTCCGGCGATGCCGCTGAAGGCACAGGCGCCGGCGGCCGCCACGGTCACCAACGAGCTGATCGAGGCGGCCAAGAAGGAAGGCAAGGTCGTCTATTACACATCGATCGACCTGCCGATGGCGCAACGGATCGGCAAGGCGTTCGAAACCAAGTATCCAGGCGTCGCCGTACGTGTCGAGCGCAGCGGCGCCGAGCGCGTCTTCCAGCGTATCGGGCAGGAATACGGGAGCAACATCAAGGCGGTTGACGTGGTGAACTCGTCGGACGCCGCGCATATGATCGTATGGAAGCGCGACGGGCTGCTGGCGCCGTACGTGCCGGAGGATGTGGCGAAGCACTACGCGGCCGAGCATCGCGATCCGGACGGCATGTTCGCGAGCTTCCGCGCCACGCTGAGCGTGATGGCTTACAACACCAACCTCGTGAAGGCCGAGGAAGCGCCGAAGAGCTTTGCCGATCTGCTCGATCCGAAGTGGGCCGGCAAGATCGTCAAGGCGCATCCCTCCTACAGCGGCACGATCATGACCGCGACGTTCCAGATGGCGCGCGATCTCGGCTGGGACTACTTCGAGAAGCTGGCCAAGCAGCGCATCATGCAGGTGCAGTCGGCGACCGACCCGCCGAAGAAGCTCGGGCTCGGCGAGCGCGCCGTGATGGTCGACGGCAGCGAGTATGTCCTGTTCCAGATGATGGAGCAGAAGCAACCGGTCGCGCCGATCTATGCGACCGAGGGAACGCCGCTGGTGATCGGGCCGAACGCCATCTTCAAGGCGGCGCCGAATCCGAACGCGGCGCGGCTGTTCCAGTCCTATTGCTTCAGCCTCGAATGCCAGCAGCTCATCGTCGACCACGGTGGCCTGCGGTCGCTGCACGCGCAGGTGAAGGAGAAGGCCGACCATAGGCCGCTCAAGGACATCAAGTTGATGAAGGAAGACCCTGCCGGGGTCGAGAAGCAGAGCGACGAGATCAAGAAGCGCTATACCCAGCTTTTCAAGGTGTGAGGAGATCGCCATGACGACGAGGAAATTTGCCCGCCGCGACGTTCTCAAAGGATCGGCGGCGTTCGCGGCCGCGGGTGTGGGCGCCAAGCTCTTCGCCGAACCGGCACGCGCCCAGGCGCCGGCCGCCGAGGTGATCACGCCGGCCCTGATCGAGGCGGCGAAGAAGGAAGGCAAGGTCGTCTTCTATACGGCCATGGACCTGACGCTGGCGCAGCGCCTCGGTCGGGAGTTCGAGGCGGCCTTTCCCGGCATCTCCGCGCGCGTGGAGCGCTCCGGTGCCGAGCGTGTCTACACGCGCATCGCGCAGGAGTACTCGAGTAAGATCTACGCCGTGGATCTCGCCAACACGTCCGATCTCGCGCACGTCTCGCACTGGAAGGCCGATGGGCTGATCCAGCCGTACCTGCCGGCGGAAGTCGCGCAGCACTTCCCCAAGCAGTACTACGATGCCAACGGCTTCTATGCAGTCACCCGCGTCCTGGTCTCGCCGATCGGTTACAACACCAACATGGTGAAGCCGGAAGAGGCGCCGAAGAGCTTCGCCGACCTGCTCGATCCGAAATGGGCCGGCAAGATGGTCAAGGCGCATCCTGCCTACAGCGGCACGATCATGAACTCGACCTACCAGACCGCGCGCGACCTCGGCTGGGAGTATTTCGAGAAGCTATCGAAGCAGCGCGTCATGCAGGTGCAGTCGGCGACCGATACGCCGAAGAAGATCGCGCTTGGCGAGCGCGCGGTGATGGTCGACGGCGCCGGCTACCTCATCATCCAGTACAAGGAGAAGGGTGACCCCGTCGACATCGTGTATCCCACCGAGGGCACGCCGCTCGCGACCAGCCCGAGCGTGCTGTTCAAGAGCGCGCCCAATCCGAACGCCGGTCGCCTGTTCCAGAACTGGATGCACTCGCGTGCGGCCCAGCAGCTCATCGTCGATTTCGCGCGGCAGTATTCGCCGCACAGCCAGACGGTCGAAAAACCCGGTGTCCGGCGGCTCGCCGACATCAAGCTCATGAAGGAGGATCCCGAGGCGATCGAGAAGGGCGCCGAGGATATCAAGAAGCGTTATTCGGCGCTGTTCAAGGTGTAACGAAACGATGACGATCGCACTTCCTGGGCAGACCGCGCGACGGCGGACGCACAAATTCGACTTCTCCGTCCCGCTGCTGCTCGGGTTCGCGGCGTTGCTGTGCGTCCTCATCCTGTTGCCGATCGCCTGGCTGGCGATCTACTCGCTCTCGGAGGTCGATCCGGCGACGAAGGAACGTGCGTTCTCGCTCGCCCAATTCCGCACGCTATTCAGCGATCCTGATCTCGTCGAACCGCTGATCACGACGATCATCGTCGCGGTCAGCTCCAGCGTGGCGTGCTGCCTGATCGCGGCGCCGATGGGCTGGCTCGTCGCGCGCACCGACCTCCCGATGACGAAATGGATCCGCGCCCTTGTGACGGCGTCATTCGTGACGCCGCCGTTCCTCGGCGCGATTGCATGGGAGATTCTCGCGGCGCCGAACAGTGGCCTGCTCAACAAGCTCTACCGCACCGTCACTGGTGCCGAAATGGACGCCTATCTGTTCAACATCTACTCGATGCCGGGGCTGATCTTCGTCATCGCCTGCTATACGTTTCCCTACGTTTTCGTGCTGATCGCCAACGCACTCGATCGCATTCCGGGCGACCTCGAAGATGCATCCTCAATCCTCGGCGCCGGAACGTGGACGACGGCGCGGCGCGTGACGATCCCGCTGGTGCTACCGGCGCTGCTCGCTGGCGCACTTGTTGCATTCCTGCAGGCGATGATCCTGTTCGGCTCGCCGGCGATCCTGGCGCTGCCCGCGGGCTTCCATACGATGACGACCAAGATCTGGAGCCTGTTCCAGTATCCGCCGAAGCCGGAGCTGGCGGCGGCCGCGTCGCTGCCGCTGCTGATCCTGACGGTGGTGTTGCTGCGCGGCCAGCAGATGATCCTCGGCCGCAAGGGCTATTCGATCGTTGGTGGCAAGGGCGGCCAGCCACGGCTGATCCAACTCGGCTGGCTCAAGATCCCGGCCATGGCGTTCATCGTCGTCGTGCTGATGCTGCCGGTGTTCCTGCCGTACTTCGCGCTGCTGAACGCTGCCTTCTCGCCGATCGCGACGACGCTGCTGACGCCGGCGAACTTCACCATGAAGAACGTTTACTTCACGTTCTTCGAACTCTCGACGACGCACTTGGCGCTGAAGAATACGTTCATCCTCGGCGCCGCCTCGGCCACGATCGGCACGCTCCTTGCGCTCGTTATCAGCTACGCGACGGCGCGAAAGGCGATAACCGGCCACCGCTTCCTGGGCTTCCTCGCGACGGCGCCGCTCGCCATTCCAGGGATCGTGCTCGGCGTCGGCTTGTTCCTCGCCTACACGCGGCCGCCGTTCGTGCTTTATGGGACGCTGTGGGTTCTTCTGCTCGCCTACATCACCATCGAGCTGCCGGCGGCCTATCAACAGCTCCAGTCGGCGTTTCGCGCTGTGCATCCGGAGCTTGAAGATGCGAGCCGCATTCTCGGCGCGACGCGGATCAGGGCGTTGCGTGACGTTACGGCGCCGCTGCTGCGGACGAGCGTGCTGGCGACGTGGTGCTTCATCTTCGTCTCGACGATTCGCGAGCTGTCGGCGGCGATCATGCTGTTTACGTCGGAGACGAAGGTGGTGTCGGTCCTGATCTTCGACCTGAAGGAAAGCGGAGAGCTGGGCGCGATCGCGATCCTTGGTCTGTCGATGCTGGTCCTGACGTTCGCCGTCATCATCTTCGTCAACCGCATCCCCGGCTTCGGCGGCGGCCTGCGCAATACCTGAGCTGGTGTTCAGCGGCGCGCGATCTCGCGCAGCTTGCCGACGATGCCGGTCGGGAAGAAGTAGACGCTGAGGATGAACAGCACGCCGAGCCACAAGAGCCAGCGATCGGGATGCAGCAGATGCGGGAGGAGCGGAATTCCCGCCGTCGCTTCGCTCGCGATGCCCATCAGCTTCTGCAGGTAGTTCTGCGCGAAGATGAATAGCGTCGCGCCAATGACGGCGCCGTAGAGCGTGCCCATGCCGCCGATCACCACCATGAGCAGGATGTCGAGCATGATGGCGAACGAGAGGGTCGTGTCGGGGCCGGTGTAGCGCACCCATATCGCGCTCATGGCGCCGGCAAGCACGGCCATGCCGGCAGCGAGGCAGTTGGCGACGGTGCGGTAGTAGACGACGTTGTAGCCGAGCGCTTCGGCGCGGAAGTCGTTCTCACGGATCGCCTGAAGGACGCGGCCGAACGGCGAGTTGACGACGCGGAAAGCGGCGAGCAGCAGCGCCAGCGCCGAGAAGAACACGAGATAATAGCTGACGATCCGGCCGTCGATCTTGAGCCCAATCGCGGGCAGATCGAGGAGCACCGTGCCCGGCCGCAGCAGCATCGGCACGCGGAATGAGCGACCATCCTCGCCGCCGGTGTACTCCGAAAGTTGGCTCGCCAGGATCGCGAAGGCGGACGCGACCGCGAGCGTGATCATGGCGTAGAAAATCGCGCGCACACGCAGCGACAGAAGCCCGATGACCAACGCCAGCGCGGCACCGACGACGAGCGCGATGGCAAGGCCCAGGCCGGCGGAACTCCACGTCGGTCCCCAACCGTAAAGCGCGAGGCCGACGCCGTAACCGCCGATGCCGAAGAACATCGTGTGCGCGAACGAGACGATGCCGGTATAGCCGAGGAGCAGGTCGTAGCTGGCGACGAGCACGATGAAGATGCAGATCTTGGCCGCGGTATTGATGGGCTGCGAGCCGCTGAACAGGAACGGTGCAAAGGCGAGCGTGAGCAGGATCGCTGCGAGGATGGAGCTGAGCAGACGACTTCTCGGAAGGTCGCCAGAGAATGCGGCTTGGATCATCAAACTATCGCCTCGCAACGGGATAGAGCCCCTGCGGGCGCCACATCAGGATCGCCACCATCAAAAGGATGTTCGAGGCGACGGCGATCTTCGGCGCGAGATAGCCGGTGTAGTTGGCCATCAGCGCGACGAGGATGGCGCCAAGGAAGCAACCGCCGACCGAGCCGAGCCCGCCGATGATGATGACGATGAAGACGAGCACCATGACGTCGCCACCGATCGCGGCCGTCAGCGTCTCGCGGTAGAGCGCCCACAGCGTGCCGCCGAGGCCCGCGAGCGCTGACCCGGCGATGAACACGCCGATGAAGAGCTGGCGGATGCGATAGCCGAGCGCTTCGACCATCTCGCGGTTCTCGACGCCGGCCCGGATCAGCAGGCCGACCTTGGTGCGGTTGAGCACGAGCTGCATCACGACGAAAACTGTCAGGCCGACCGCGACGGCGAGCAGGCGAAATTTCTCGAGCGCGAAATCGCCGATGGTGACGGCGCCGCGGAGTCCGCCCGGCAGCGGCATCGGCTTCTGGTCGCCGCCCCACACGACGTGGATGAGTTGCTCGGCGACGATGAGGCCGCCCATGGTGATCAGGATCTGCTTCAGGTGCTGGCCGTAGACTGGCTGCACGATCACGCGTTCGAACGCCCAGCCGAGCGCGCCGGTGCCCACCATCGCGGCGATCACCGCGAGCAGCAACGCCGCGAGATTGAGCGACAGCGCATCGGATTGCACCCAGCCACTTAAAGGCCCTAGCACGGTCATCGCCATGTAGGCGCCGATCGCGATGAAGGCACCATGGCCGAAGTTGAGCACGTCCATGAGCCCGAAGATCAACGTCAAACCGCTGGCGATGACGAAGATCATCATGCCCATGGCCAGCGCGGCGACGGTCAGCGTCACCCACGTCGTGGGGCTGCCGACGAGCGGCAGAGCGATGAGCGCGATGGCCGGCGCGATGAAGATCGGGAGCAGATCGCGCGGCGTTGCGGGTAGATCGTCGGGCGCTGAGCGGGAGGTCGTCGTCGCCATGGCGGTTCCTATTGGTGTTCGGCGAGCGAGAGGCCGAGCAGGCGTGTCTGGAGGGCACTGTCGGCCGCAAGCTCCTGCATGGTGCCGCGATGGACGATGCGGCCATCGTCCATGACGGCGACACTGTCGCCCAGGCTCGCGGCGAAGCGGAAGTTCTGCTCGACGAGAAGGATCGTGGTCTTGTCGCGCTTCAGCTCCTTGAAGGCCGCAATCATCCCCTCGATGATCGCCGGTGCGATGCCCTTGGTCGGCTCGTCGATGAGAATCAGCGCCTTCGGCTCGACGATGGCGCGCGCGATCGAGAGCATCTGCTTCTGTCCACCGCTGAGAAGACCCGCAGGCAGCTGCCAGAAGCGCTTGAGCGCGGGGAAAAGGCCAAAGAGCCAGTCGAGCCGTGCGGCGTCAGGTGGCCCAAGGCGCGCGGCGAGCCGCATGTTCTCGGCGACGGTGAGATCCGCGAACACACCCATGCTCTCCGGCACGTAACCGATGCCGAGGCGCGCGATGTCTGGCGTCGTGCGAGCGCCGATGGCCTGGCCGTCGAAGGTGATCGTGCCGCGGCTCGGCGGCCACAGGCCCATGATGGTGCGCAACGTTGTCGTCTTGCCGGCGCCGTTGCGGCCGAGCAGAACAGTAAGTTCGCCGCGCGGCACTACGAGGTCGACGCCCTGCAGGATGTGATACTGGCCGATGTGCGTGTGGACCCCTTCGAGGGCGAGAATCGGCGCGGTCATGTCGCGGCGACCTCGCTGGAAGTGCCTGCAGGCGCGGCGCCGAGGTACGCCTCCTGCACGATCGGCGACGCGATGACGGTCTCCGGATCGCCATCCGCGACGAGCTGGCCATTGTGGAGCACGACGATGCGGTCGGCGAGCGAGCGCACCACATCCATCTTGTGCTCGACGAGCAGGATGGTCTTGTCACCCGCCGCCTTCAGCCGCTGGATCAGGTCGAGCACGACCGGGACCTCGTCGACGGACATGCCGGCTGTCGGCTCGTCGAACATGTAGACGTGCGGCTCCAGCGCCATCATCAGCGCTACCTCGAGCTTGCGCTTGTCGCCATGCGGGAGAGCGGCGGCGGCAATGTCGCGCTTGTCGTGCAGGTTCACCTCCTCGAGGAATTGATCGGCGCGGTTGATCCACTCGACGTGATGATCCCAACGGCTCCACAGGCTCGCCGCCGCGCGCGCCTTTGCCTGCACGGCGAGGCGGACATTCTCGGAGACGCTGAGGTTTGGAAACAGGGCGGTGATCTGGAAGGCGCGGCCGATGCCACGCTGCGCGCGCTGCGCCGTGCCGAGGTGCGTGATGTCCTCGCCGTCGAGGTGGACGCTGCCCGACGTCGCGGGAAGCTGTCCCGACATCAGATTGAAGTAGGTGGTCTTGCCAGCACCATTGGGGCCGACGATTGCGGTGAGACTGCCGGCATGGAACGCACAGCTCACGTTATCGACGGCCGCATGGCCGCCGAAACGGATGGTCAGGCCCTTGGTTTCCAGAACGGGGCGGGACATGCGGCCTCATGAACGCGGAGAGCGGCGGGCGCGCGTGTCACCCGCCGATTGTCCGCGATGCAACTTCTCACTTCGGCACGGTGATAGGCAGCGGCATCTTGGCTGCGGGGATGGTCGCGACCAGCTCGAGGACGTCGTTGTCCTTGGCGTCCTTCTTGATCCGGAAGTGATACATGTCCTGCATCGCCTGATGATCCTCCTTGCGGAATGTCATGGATCCCTTCGGCGTCTCGAAGCTCATGCCTTCCATTGCGGCGATCAGCTTCTCAGTGTCGGTCGAGCCCGCCTTGTTGAGAGCTGCGACGACGGCGGCGGCGGCCGAGAATCCACCGGCGACGAAGAAGTCCGGCGGCGCGTTGAAGCGCTTCGTGTACTCCGCCTTGAGCCAGTCGTTGAGCGGGTTCTTGGGGAAGTCGTAATAGTAATAGATGCCGCCCTCGGTGCCGGCGAACTGCTTCCAGGCGTTCATGACGGGGAGGATGTTGCCGCCCGGCGCCAGCGCGATGTTGAAGCGCTCGGGCTTCATGTCGGCGAACTTGGCGAGCGGATGCGGGCCGGCCCAGATGAAGCCAATGATGCGCTTGCCGGGCTGATCTTTCAGCGCATTGAAGAGACGCTCGGCGAACGGCGCGAAGTCAGCGGTGTTGCCGGCCGCATATTCCTCGGCGACGATCTTCGCCTTCGGGCGCAGCGACGCGAGCGCCTGCTTGTAGGCCTTGACGCCGTCACGACCGAACGCCGTATCGAGGCCGAGCATGCCGATCGCGACCTCCTCGTTCTCAGGCACGGTGGCAGCCGCGGCGAGCGCGTCCTGGTAGGAGGAGCGGCCGGTGCGGAAGATGTAGCGGTTCCACTTGTCGCCTGTGATCGAGTCGGCGACGGCCGGCTCGACGATCAGCACCTTCTTGTGCTCCTCGGCGACGGGCAGCATCGCCAGCGCGATCGGCGATCCAGTGGTGCCGACGGCGATGTCGACCTTGTCGTCGGCGTAGCATTCCTCGAGCAGCGTCTTGCCGCGATCGGGCTTCAGCTGGTCGTCCTTGATGATCACCGACAGCTTGTCAGCGCCGACCTGCATCGTGCCCTTCGTCAGATATTCGAGACCCATCATGAAGCCGTTCTCGGTCTGCTTCGCGTAGGCCTCGAGCGGCCCGGTCTTGCCCGCGATCAGGCAGATCTTGATGTCCTTCGCCATCGCGGCGGGCGCCGAGAGCGCGAGCGCGGGAAGCGCCAGCAGCGCCGCAAGTCCAACGCACTTCCGGCGCGGCCGCTTGGTGGTGGTCAGCATGTTTTCCTCCCTGGACGTGGCCTGAACATGACACTTGAGTCAGGTTTCAGATTACGCTAGCTATCAACGGGTAGGCCGTCAAGACGCGTCAAGCGTCGCGCGCAGTGCACATCGACCAAACCCTTCATGTCCGAGCCCGATTCATCGCCGGCCCTTCCCGCGCCCAAGACCAAGCGCGGCCAGCGCACGCGCGAGCGCATCCTCGATGCGGCGGAAGTTGAGATTGGCGGGCGCGGGTTCGCGGAGGCCTCGATCAGCACGATCACCGCGCAGGCGAAGGTCGGGCAAGGCACGTTCTACCTGTACTTCCGCAGCAAGGAGGATGTGATGCGCGAGCTGGTCCTGCGCATGGGCCGGCGGCTGCGGCGTCACCTGACCTTGTCGATCGCGGAGGCGAGCGATCGTCTCGACGCCGAGCGGCGGGGGCTTCATGCGTTTCTGGAGTTCGTGCGCGCCAACCCGAACCTCTATCGCGTCGTCGCCGAGGCGCAGTTCGTCGATCCGGCAGTCTACCGGCGCTACTACGACGACTTCGTGAAGAGCTACGCGGCCGCACTCAAGACCGCGGCACGGCGCGGCGAGATATCCAAGGGGGATGCCGAGGTGAGGGCGTGGGCGCTGATGGGGCTCAGCGACATGGTCGGAATGCGCTATGCGCTCTGGGACGGCAAGGCTAAGCTCGATCAGGTGGCGGAGGCGGCGTTCGAGCTCGTCGCGAAGGGTCTCGAGCCGCGCCGTTGAGAATTGGCGGCCCAGTGTGGCGCTGGGGGAGACGACCATGCGAACCATTCCAGACTTCGCACGCCAGCGCGCGCTGCTGACTCCGGAGGCTATGGCTTTTCGCGATGTCGCGAGTGGCCACGCTTCGACGTTCGCCGAGGTGGACGGGCTGGCGGAGCGGCTGGCGACGGTGTTGGAGCAGCGCGGATTGCGCGATGGCGATCGCGTCGCCGTGCTGTGCCACAACACGCCATTCTTCTTCGCGTTGCTTTTTGCGTGCGCGAAGGCGGCGCTCATCCTCGTGCCGTTGAATTGGCGGCAGACGGCGAGCGAGCTCAGGCCGATCCTTGCGGATTGTGGCGCAAAACTGCTGTTGCACGACGAGGCGACGGCGTCGCTGGCCGGCGTGCTGGCTGCGGAGGCGGGTGTCGAGCCGCTCACGTTCGCGCAGTGCGAGAAGCTGGCGCGGGCCGCCGAGCCGAAGCGTGACCGCGCCACGATGTGGCCCACCGATCGCGTCTGGTATCTGCTCTATACGTCCGGCACGACGGGCCGGCCGAAGGCCGTGATCCAGACGGCGAGCATGGCTCTCGCGAACGCGATCAACGTCCAGCAGGCGACGGGGCTCGGCTCGACAGACGGAACGATCAATTTCCTGCCGCTGTTCCATACGGCGGGGATCAACCTGCACGCGCTGCCCGTCTTCATCGCCGGCGGCACGAGCCACGTGCTCGCGAAATTCGAGGTCGATCCGCTGATTGCGCTGATCGAGGCCGGCGACATCGGCGTCTTCTTTGGCGTTCCCGCGATCTATCAGGCGATCAGCCTGCATCCGCGCTTCAGCGCGCTGGATTTCAGCAAGGTGCGCCATTGGGGATCGGGCGGCGCGGCACTGCCCGACAACCTCGTCCGCGCCTTCGCGGAGAAGGGGGCCGTGATATGCAACGGTATGGGAATGACCGAGACGGGGCCGTGCGCATTCCTCATGGATCCGGCGCACGCGAAGGACAAGGTCGGTTCGGTCGGCAAGCCGCAGATCATGACCGAGGTGCGGCTCGTGAACGCGGCGGGAGAGGTGGTGACGGATGGTGTGGCCGGCGAGATTCAATTCCGCGGGCCGAACATCACGCCCGGTTATTACAACAACACTGGTGCCACCGCGGCGGCGTTCGATGGCGACTGGCTGAAGTCCGGCGATGTCGCGCGCCGCGACGCCGACGGTTACTACTATATCGTCGACCGGATCAAGGACATGTACATCTCCGGCGGCGAGAACGTGTATCCGGCCGAGGTCGAGGCGGTGCTGCACGCGCATCCGTCGATACTCGAAGCGGCTGTCGTCGGTGTCGCGGACCAGCGCTGGGGCGAGGTCGGCCACGCGCATATCCTGCTGCGGCCGGGTCGCGCGCTCGACGAGGCGGAATTGCGGGCGTGGTCGCGCGAGCGTCTCGCTGCTTACAAGGTTCCGCAGCACATCAGCTTCGTCGCCGAGTTTCCACGTACCGCCGCCGGCAAGATCCAGAAGCATGTGCTGAGATCGGCACGCGGCACGCGCTAGAAGCTTTAGCAAGGAGCGTGCATCGCGCCTATGACCGACAAGTTCGACCGGCCTCGCCGTCCAAACATACTCCTCATCACCAGCGATCAGTGGCGCGGCGACAGCATCGGCGGCATCAGCCCGGTGGTGCGCACGCCCAATATCGACGCGCTGGCGCGCGAAGGCGTGACGTTCCGGCGGCACTACGCGGGCTCGGCGCCGTGCGGTCCCGCACGCGCGTGCCTCTACACCGGCCTATATCAGATGACCAACCGCGTGTGCAGCAACGGCACGCCGCTCGACGCGCGTCACGATACCATCGCGTTCGCGGCGCGGCGCGCCGGATATGACCCGACGCTGTTCGGCTACACCGATGTCTCGCCCGATCCGCGCGAGCGTCATCCGAACGATCCCGCGGTGCGGAGCTACGAGGGCGTGCTGCCGGGCTTTTCGGTGCGCGTGAAGCTGTCGGAACATCGGCGCGTGTGGCTGTCGTGGCTGAAGTCGCGCGGTCACGACGTCTCGATGCGATCGCCGGGAATCCACATTCCGCCGGGCACCGCGGGTAGGCTCACCAATGCCGCGCCCGTCTACTCGAAGGACGAGACCGAGACGGCTTTCATGACCGGCGAATTCGTCCGCTGGCTTGGTGAGCAGGATGCGACGAAGCCGTGGTTCGCGCATGTCTCGTTGATCCGACCTCATCCGCCATTCGTCGTGCCGGCGCCGTACAACACGATGTATGACGCGGAGGACGGACCAGCCTTCGCGCGCGGGACGAGCCTGGAGGCGGAAGCGGCGCTACATCCCTACAACGCCTTTGCGCTGGGTGCCGCGGTGCGCAAAAGCTTCGTCCCGGGTCTCGAAGGTCGCGTCGCCGACATGAGCGAGAGCGAGTTCAGGCTGATCCGCGCGATCTATCGCGGTCTGATTTCCGAGGTCGACGATCAGCTCGGTCGCGTGTGGAGCGCGCTCAGGGCGACCGGCGCGTGGGACGACACCGTCATCGTCTTCACTAGCGACCACGCCGAGCTGATGGGCGATCATTTCATGCTCGGCAAAGGCGGCTTCTTCGACGGCAGCTATCATATCCCGCTCGTGGTGCGAGACCCGCGCCGCAAGGCAGCGCACGGGCGTATCGTCGAGCGCTTCACCGAGGCCGTCGACATCATGCCGACGCTGCTGGAGGCGATGGGGCTCCCTGTCGGCGCGCATCTCGATGGCCGATCGCTGGCGCCGTTTCTCGATGGGGCTGTGCCCGCCGCTTGGCGCGATGCGGCGCACTGGGAGCACGACTTCCGCTCGGTTGCGACGGGCCGCGCGGAACAGCACTTCGGCCTCGACTCCACCCAACTCAATCTCGCCGTGGTCCGTACCGAGCGGCACAAGTATGTGCATTTCGGCGGCGGCCTCCCGCCCGTGCTGTTCGATCTCGCCCAGGATCCGTTGGAGACGCGGAACCTGGTCGACGATTCGGCATATCTACGCGTGAGGATCGAGATGGCCGAGCGACTGCTGGAGTGGCGGGCGCGCCATCTCGATCAGTCGCTGGCGCTTACAGCCCTGACGGCGGATCGAGTCATGGATGCGCTGGGCCGGCGGCACTGAAGGTCCGGCAAGCCATTGAAATAAATGAAATTCTGAAAATTTTTGGCGCCCCGTAGGGGAATCGAACCCCTGTTTTCAACGTGAGAGGCTGACGTCCTAACCGCTAGACGAACGGGGCAGCGCTCAAGGGCCCTCCTATACGGGAGGGCGCGGCAGTGATCAAGGCACTTGTCGGCCGCCCGCCATGGCATAGGAAGAAGCGAGGCCGTCAGCGGAGGATGGCCGCACTTGAGCGTGGGAGAAGGGCTTGGCCGTCGAAGTCGCGATCGAGGAAAGGGCAGGTCGGCGCGTACCGGTCGTGGCTGGGGCGCCGTCGTCGCCACCCGTTTCCAATGCAGGACGGCCGCTGGCCGAGATCGTGGCCGCCGTGCACGAGCGGACCATCGACCAGGGGCTCGCCGAGCTGGCGATCGGCGGCCTAGACCGGGAAACGCTCGAGCCGGTCCTCGTCTACTGCGCCGAGCTCAAGTGCGAGGCCGACGCCGCTACCTGCCCGGGTTGCAAGCGGAGGACCGAGGTGGACGGTATCGCCTCGCTCGACGCACTGGTGCGCCGGCACCGCGAGATCGCGATCGGCGACGGCACCGTGACAGTGCACGGACCAGGGGAGGCACAATCCACGGCACCCTCGCTCGAGGCCTTGGCGCGGGATTGGGCTGGCGAGAGCTACTGGTTCTGGGCGCGCCGTGTGATCCGCAAGCTGCGGCACGGGATCCGCCGGGCGCACATCAAGGGCGCGGCCTTCGCCGGCGGCGGCGAGACGCCGTCGGTGCTACTCATGGAGCCGCAGCTCGCCGACAACATCGGCATGGTGGCGCGCGCCATGGCCAACACGGGGCTCGACGATCTGCGGCTGGTCGCCCCGCGCGACGGCTGGCCGAACGAGAAGGCACGCATCGCCGCGTCGGGCGCGAACTACGTCGTCGACGACGCGAGCAGCCACGGCGCACTCGCCGACGCGATCGGCGACCTCAACTGGGTGGCCGCGACGACAGCGCGCCAGCGTGACCTGCGCAAGCCGGTCCTCACGCCCGAGCAATTGGTCGCCGAGATCCGCAAACGGATCGCCGACGGGCAGCGTTGCGGCATCCTGTTCGGGCGCGAGCGCAATGGGCTCGAGACCGATGAGGTCGCAGTGTGCGATGCCATCGTGATGATCCCGGTGAACCCGCGATTCGCCTCGCTCAACCTCGCGCAGGCGGTGTTGCTCATCGGCTACGAGTGGATGCGCCAGCATGACGGCGCGAGTCTCGGTCGCGTGACGACCTACGAGGCGCCGATCGCGCCCGGCCTCAACGTCGGCAGTAGCCGGCCGGCTACCAAGGAAGAGATGCTCGGGCTCTACGAGCACCTCGAACGGGAGCTTGAAAGACTTGGATATTTCAATCCGCCTGAGAAGCGCCAGACAATGGTGCGTAACATCAGATCGATGCTTGCCCGGATGAGCGCGACCGAGCAAGAAGTGCGGACCCTGCGCGGCATTGTAGCCGCTTTGGCACAGGGTAAAGGCATAGGTCGAAAAGCGCCATAAGTTCGCCCATTTTGAAGCCGAGCGATGCGCTTCACGACACGGGGGATCAGGCCCGAGCGCATGTACGCCCGGGGCCAATGGCTGCGCCGCAGGTCTGGGGGAGTTCCTGGGGGAATTCACTGCGGTCCGCGGGCCATCTCAATCGAGGGGCTGAGGGTATGAGAATGACTCTGACGTCAATGAGGGCCACGCTTGTCGGCGCCATCGCATTCGCTGGCCTCTCGACTTGCGTTTCTGCGCAGGCTCAGGGCAAGCTGAGCGACAAGTCCGTGAATACGCTGATGGACTACGCTTGGCAGATTTTGCCGAGCAAGTTCACGATGCCGACCGGTAAGACCATCGAGGTCGACAAGAAGAAGAAGGCCGAGAACACCATTCCCGTCGAGAACGGGCGCGAGGTGATTCGCGTCGCGTACAGCTCGGCGCAGGCCCAGGTTTGCGAGCTGTGGGAAGAGCAGCAGGCCAACTTCGACGCGCTGATGCGCCGCGAGCAGAATCGCAAGAAGTGGACCGATCAGCAGCTACTCTACATCACCACCCTGCATCGCATGACGATCCACGCGGTCGCCGGGAAGCTCAGGGTCGAGGAGAAGGGTGGCGAACTCAAGGTGTTCCTCGAGCCGATCAAGCCGGGTGAGGGCAACTGCACCGAGGACCAGAAGACCAAAATCCGCGAGGCAATCGTCGCATACGTGAACCTCGACGCGCCGGCCGGCAAGGGCGCGACGGCGGTGCCCGCCTCCGCCCCGCAGAAGAAGTAACATTGCCCGTCAGGCCCTCTGGCCGACTGCAGGCGGGAAGTCATCCGGGCCCCGGGGAGCACTTTCAGCCACAGCTTCGTAGTGGCTGAACTCCATCCGATGGGATGCTAGGCCGAGCGACAGGCCGCGAAGGCGAGATCCATAGTCGAACATATCCGCCAATGGGACGAGTGCGCTAATGGCGACCACGCCGTTGTCGCGCGGTTCAGTGGTGCGAACGACCCCATGGCAACGTTCGATATCGCCGATGATGCCGCCGACGAAATCGCCGGGCGTGGTTACTTCCAGTTCCATGATCGGCTGAAGAAGTTTGAGGCCGGCCTTGGTGCAGCCTTCCTTCATGGCTGAACGGGAGGCGGTCTCAAATGCGACCTCCGACGAGTCGGTCTCGTGGAAAGCGCCGTCGAACAGCGTGACCTTCATGTCGACCATCGGGAAGCCGATGAGAACGCCGCTCTCCCAGACGGAGCGAACGCCCTTCTCGACGCCAGGCATGTACTCGTCAGGCACGGTGCCGCCAACGATCGTGGCAGCGAACTCGTTGCCTTGGCCGGTCCCATTCGGCTCAAGACGCAATTTCACCCTGGCGAACTGGCCGGCTCCGCCGGCAAGTTTCCTGTGCGTGTAGTCGATCTCGGTCGGCCGCGCCAACGTCTCACGGTAGTTCACCTGCGGCGCACCGCGGTTGACGCTGATCCCACGCACCGGCAGCTCGGCGATGGCCGCATCCAGGCCCTTCTCACTGTCGCTATGAAGGATGATTTCGCCGCTTTCCGCGTCGACTTCGTAGGAAAGACGCGGGTTGTCGCGGGCCATGAGTTCCAGCGTGCCCAGCAGCGCCTGCTCACCGCCCTTGGTCTTGGGTTCGACCTTGGCGGAGAGCAAGCGCAACGCTTCGTTTCCGGCAGGGATCATCGTGGGATCTCCCTGTGCGGCCTGCGTGCTGGAACAACTAGTCCCGCAGCAGGTCGTTGATGCTGGTCTTGGAGCGGGTCTGCGCGTCGACGGTCTTGACGATCACGGCGCAGTAGAGGCCCGGGCCGGTCATGCCGTTCGGCAGCGGCATTCCGGGCAGCGTTCCGGGCACCACGACCGAGTAGGGCGGCACCTTGCCGATGTGGATCTGGCCGGTGCTGCGGTCGACGATCTTGGTCGTCGCCGAGATGAAGACGCCCATCGACAGCACCGAGCCCTCGCCGACGATGACGCCCTCGACGACCTCCGAGCGCGCGCCGATGAAGCAGTTATCCTCGATGATGACCGGATTTGCCTGCAGCGGCTCAAGCACGCCGCCGATGCCGACGCCGCCCGAGAGGTGCACGTCCCTGCCGATCTGGGCGCACGACCCGACGGTCGCCCAGGTATCGACCATGGTGCGCTCACCGACGTAGGCGCCGAGGTTGACGAACGAGGGCATCAGCACGACGTTCGGTGCGACGTAGGCGCCGCGGCGGACGACGGCACCGGGAACCGCCCGGAATGCGGCCTTCTTGAAATCTTCAGGGCCCATGCCGGCGAACTTCGAGGGCACCTTGTCCCACCAGCTCGCGCCGCCCGGCGCGCCCGAGATCAGTCCCATGTCGGCAAGGCGGAACGACAGCAGGACGGCCTTCTTCAGCCACTGATTGACGACCCACTCGCCGTGCTTTTTTTCAGCGGTACGCGCCGTCCCCTTGTCCAGCATGTCGAGGGCGGATTCGACGGCATCCCGGACGGCGCCCTTAGTCTGCGCGTTGACGCCGTCGCGCGCCTCCCACGCCGCATCGATCGTGGATTGCAGGTCGGCAGTTGACATGCGCGGCACTCCTCAAGAAATCTCATGTTGGTGGCCGCTTTTGGCGCGGCGCCGCGCCGGCTGTCAATCGTAACCCGCAGGGGCGAAGCTGCCTTGGAGGGGGACGCAAGGGGAGTCGAACGAGAACTCACAGCCAAATCGCGTGCGATGAATGACGTGGTGTATCGAATCTGACTACAGATTGACGTGTGATGTGCTGATTCGTCGGCCAACCCTCGGAGACACCAGAAATGGCAGCGAAACCGAAGACCGAAAGCACTGGCAGCAAGGCGGCTGCGGCCGCGGCCAAGGTCCTCAAAGATCCGAAGGCGAGCAAGGACGCCAAGACCGCGGCGGCCTCGGCGCTCACCCAGAGCAAGAGCAAGGAAGTCACGAGTGCCAAGGCGGCGAGCGCTGCGGCGAAGGTCCTGAAGGATCCGAAGGCGAGCAAGGAAGCCAAGACAGCGGCCGCGTCGGCGCTCACCCAGAAGACGGCCAAGAAGAAGTAGCTGACCGAGTGACCCGGCGAGGTGATGGTTTCGTGGAGCCGCCGGTCGCCCGGCGGCTTTCGTCGTTTTGTGACCGCCGGCGGGGATTTCGGCCCTGAATCGGGTGGACAGGTTCCGCCGGACTTGAACGGCCAAGTGTCAGTTGCAATGTTAGTTTGCAGGATCGCATTGCGCGAACTGCCGTTTGATCCAGATCAAGAACTATGTCAGCATTGCTGACCAATGCGCCGCCATATTTGGGAGCGGCGTGATCAGATGCACCCGCCCGCGCGGCAACGCGTTGGATGGACGGGGCCGCTGCCCGGGAGACGATCTCAATGGTCAAGAGCAGCCCGACACTCGACGACAAATTCGACCTCGCCGAAACGCACCAGTTGCTGACTGGCGCGCAGGCGATCGTCCGCCTCGTCATGATGCAGCACGAGCGGGACAAGGCCGCAGGTCTCAATACGGCCGGCTACGTCAGTGGCTACCGCGGCTCGCCGATTGCCGGCCTCGAAGGCGCGATGCTGCGCACCCGCAAGCTGCTCTCGAAGTACAACGTCGTGTTCAATGCCGGCCTGAACGAGGACATCGCCGCGACCGCCATCTGGGGCACCCAGCAAGCCGAGATGCGGGGCGAAGGCAAGTACGACGGCGTGTTCGGCATCTGGTACGGGAAGGGCCCGGGCGTGGACCGCACGGGCGACGTATTCCGCCATGCCAACCACGCCGGCACCTCGAAGCACGGCGGTGTGCTGGCGCTACTCGGCGACGACCACACCTGCGAAAGCTCGACCTCGGCGCACCAGTCCGAGTTCGCCATGGTCGACGCGATGATCCCGGTGCTCAACCCGGCCGGCGTGCAGGAGATCCTCGACTACGGCCTTATCGGCCTCGGGCTATCGCGCTTCGCCGGCGTCTGGGTCGGTATCAAGTGCGTCAAGGACAACATCGAGTCGACGGCGACGGTCGATGGCCGCATCGACCGTGTCCAGATCAAGATCCCCGAAGATTTTGTCATGCCGCCGGGTGGGCTCAACATCCGCGTCGGCGACCAGGCACTCGACAAGGAGGCGCGTCTCCACGACTACAAGCGCTCCGCCATCCTCGCCTTCGCGCGCGCCAACAAGATCGACCGCATCGTGACGAGCGGCGGTCCCGAGCCCAAGATCGGCGTCATCACCACGGGCAAGAGCTATCTCGACGTCCGCGCGGCGATGGAGGAGCTCGGCATCGACGAGATCAAGGCGAACCAGCTCGGCCTGCGTCTCTACAAGGTCGGCATGCCGTGGCCGCTCGAGTCCGAGGGCGTGAAGAAGTTCGCCGAAGGCCTCGATCTGATTATCGTGGTCGAGGAAAAGCGCTCGCTCATCGAGACGCAGGTCAAGGAGCAACTCTACGATCTTCCGAACCGTCCGCGCGTGCTCGGCAAGAAGGACGAGAACGAGCACTGGCTGTTCCCGGCCAAGGGTGCACTGGAGCCGACCGAGATCGCGTTGGCGCTTGGCGAGCGCATGATCCGCATGGGCAGCTGCGACGACACCATGCGCACGCGCGTCGACGGCTTGAAGAAGCTGCGGGGCAACAAGGCGGTCGGCGGTGAGGCGGCGACGCGCATCCCGTATTTCTGCCCAGGCTGCCCGCACAACTCGTCCACAGTCGTGCCAGAGGGTTCGCGCGCCTACGCCGGCATCGGCTGCCATTACATGGCGCAGTGGATGGACCGCAAGACTGAAGGCTTCACCCACATGGGTGGCGAGGGCGTGAACTGGGTCGGCGAAGCGCCGTTCTCGAAGCGCAAGCACGTGTTCCAGAACCTCGGCGACGGCACCTACCTGCATTCGGGCAGCCTCGCGATCCGCGCGGCCGTCGCTGCCAACACCAACATCACCTACAAGATCCTCTACAACGACGCGGTCGCGATGACCGGCGGCCAGTCGTTGGAGACCGGCACGACGGTTGCGCGTATCGCCGCCCAGGTGCTCGCCGAGGGCGTCAAGAAGCTGATCGTCGTCACCGACGAGCCGCACAAGTATCCATCGGGCTTCCTGCCGGCGGGCACGCCCGTCTATCACCGACGCGACCTGATGAAAGTCCAGAAGGAGCTGGCCGAGATCGACGGCGTCACGGCGCTCGTCTACGACCAGACCTGTGCGGCGGAGAAGCGGCGGCGGCGCAAGCGCGGCTCGTTCCCCGATCCGGTCAAGCGCGCGTTCATCAATCCGGCCGTCTGCGAAGGCTGCGGCGACTGCGGCGTCAAGTCGAACTGCGTTGCAATCGTGCCGCTCGAGACGGAGCTCGGCACCAAGCGCGCTATCGACCAGTCGACCTGCAACAAGGATTTCTCCTGCATCAATGGCTTCTGCCCGAGCTTTGTCACCGTACACGGCGCGGTGCCGCGCAAGCCCAAGGGCGCGGCCGGCGACGGCGGTCTCACGACGATGCTGGCGAGCCTTCCCGAACCCGCCCAGCCGGACCTCGACAAGCCCTATACGATCATCGTCACCGGCGTCGGCGGCACCGGCGTGGTGACCATCTCGGCGGTGCTCGGCCAGGCCGCCCATCTCGACGGCAAGGGCTTCGGCTCGATCGACATGACGGGTCTCGCGCAGAAGGGTGGCGCGGTCGCGTGTCACATCCGGGTGGCGAAGAATGCCGACGACATCCACGCGATCCGCATCGGTACGGCGGCGAGCGATCTCGTGATCGGCTGCGATCTCGTCGTCACCGGTTCGAACAAGGTGCTGGAGACGGTCCGTCCGGATCACACGACGGTGGTCGTGTCGACGCACGAGATGCCGGTTGCCGATTTCACGCGCTCGCCGGATCTCAAGCTGCCGGGTGCGGCGCTGCTGCGCTCGATCGAGGATCGCGTGCGCAAGGGCGCACTCATCACGCTCGACGCCAACGATCTCGCGGTGAAGCTGTTCGCCGACTCGATCGCGTCGAACATGTTCATGCTCGGATACGCCTACCAGCTCGGCAAGGTGCCGGTGACGGCGGATGCGATCGAGAAGGCGATCGAGTTGAACGGCGCGGCGATCGAGATGAACCGCTCGGCGTTCCGTTTCGGCCGGCTTGCCGCGCACGACATGAAGGCGATCGAGCGGATCGTGAAGCCGCGCGCCGCTAAGGTCGCGCCGACGCTCGCCGAGATGACCGCGACGCGGGTCAAATTCCTCAAGGACTACCAGGACGAGGCGCTGGCGAAGCGATTCAGCGACATGGTCGCCCGGATCGAGAAGATCGAGGCCGAGAAGACGCCGGGCCAGACCGGTCTCGCGGAGGCGGTGGCGAGCGGCTACTACAAGCTCCTTGCCTACAAGGACGAGTACGAAGTGGCGCGGCTCTATACCGACGGCCGCTTCGAGCAGGCGATCAAAGACGCCTTCGACGGCAACCACAAATTCGAGTTTCACCTCGCACCGCCGGCCTTTGCCTGGTTCTTCAACGACAAGACGACGGGTCATCCGCGCAAGATCAGCCTAGGTGCCTGGATGCTGCCGGTGTTCCGCGTCCTCGCCAAGGGCAAGACATTGCGAGGCACCCGCTGGGATCTGTTCGGTATGACCGCCGAGCGCAAGCTCGAGCGGCAGATGATCCTCGACTACGAGGCGATCCTCGGCGAGATCGAGCGGCGGCTGTCGAAGGATACCCACGCGACGGCGATGGCGCTGGCGCGACTCCCCGAGGAGATCCGCGGCTACGGCCACATCAAGCATGGCAACTACGAGAAGGCGAAGCGCAAGGAGGCGGCGCTGCTCGCGATGCTGCGCGATCCGAAGCCGGCGCGTATCGCAGCGGAGTAGCCGAAGCGGAAGGTACGGAATTTCACTTCCGAACGGAAAGACGCTTCACGGCTTTCGCCGGACGTGCCAGAAGCATGGGAAATATTCCACATCGAGGGAACTCCCATGCTCAAGATTTACGGGCTTTATCGCTCGCGCGCCTCGCGCAACATCTGGCTCTGCGACGAGCTCGGCGTGTCGTTCGAGCTGGTCCCTGTCGTCCAGGCCGACCGGCCAGCAGGGCCGGCGAGGGCCCAGTTCCCCCTCACCACGCGGTCGCCGGAATTCCTCAAGATCAACCCGAACGGCCATATCCCGTCGATCGACGATGACGGTTTGATCCTGCACGAGTCGCTGGGCATCAACCTCTACTTGGCCAAGAAGCACGGCGGGCCGCTGGCGCCGGCCAACTTGGCCGAGGACGGTCTGATGACCACGTGGACGGCGTGGGCGCTGACCGAGATCGAGCCGCGTTCGATCCAAATTCTCTACAACAGGGTCGCGAAGCCTGTGGAGCAGCGCGATGCGAAGCTCGCGGATGCCTGCGTCGAGGCGCTGAAGGCGCCGTTCCGGGTGCTCGACGCGGCGCTCGCAAAGGACGGCTACGTCGTCGGCGGGCGCTTCACGGTCGCCGATATCAACCTCGCCGAGTGCTTCCGCTACGCCCAGGCGGCGCCCGAGCTGTTCGATGCGAACCCCAACGTCAAGGCGTGGCTCGCCAAGGTCCAGGGGCGCCCCGCATTCAAGGCTATGATGGCGAAGCGCGACCAAGAGCCGGCCTAAATAAGCCCTGGGATCGCTAGGCGCTTGACGATCGCGGCCGGTGGCGGCATTCGATGCCGAACGGCGGCGATATGAGGAGGACGGCGGTGAGCGGAACGGCAACCGGGCTGCGCTACAAGCGCATCCTCCTCAAGCTTTCCGGTGAGGCGCTGATGGGCAAAGGTGCCTACGGCATCGACATCGGTGTTTGCCAGACGCTGGCTGCCGACATCAGGAAGGCCGTGGATCTCGGGGTCCAGGTGGCGATCGTCATCGGCGGTGGGAACATTTTCCGCGGGCTCGCCGGTGCGGCCAAGGGCATGGACCGCGCCGCGGCCGACTACATGGGAATGCTGGCGACGGTGATGAACGCACTGGCGTTCCAGAACGCGCTCGAGCAATCGAGCGTCGATTCCCGCGTCATGTCGGCGATCCCGATGCCGACGGTGTGCGAATCCTACGTCCGCAGCAAGGCGCTGCACCATCTCGGGCAGGGCCGCGTCGTAATCTTTGCAGCCGGCACTGGCAACCCGTTCTTCACCACGGATACCACTGCGGCGCTGAGGGCCATCGAGACCGAATGCGAGGTCCTCGCCAAGGCGACCCAGGTCGACGGCGTCTACTCCGCGGATCCCAAGAAGGATCCGTCGGCGACCCGTTACGATCGCCTGAGCTACGACGAGGTGCTGACCCGCAATCTCAAGGTCATGGATGGCGCCGCAATCGCGCTTGCTCGGGATAATGATCTTCCGGTAATTGTGTTCTCCATCGAGGAGAACGGCAATCTTCTCAAGCTTCTCCGCGGAGAAGCCATCTCTACGCTCGTCACCGCGTCGTCCTGAGACGAGCGCCTGCGTCCGAGCGGGCGCAGCTCATAATGGTGACGCCGCAGTCTTGGAGACTGAAGCCATGGCAGCCCCGAAATTCGACATCAACGACCTCGAACGCCGCATGCGCGGCGTCATAGATACCCTCAAGCGGGAGTTCGGCGGCTTGCGCACGGGACGCGCGTCGGCGAACCTGCTCGACCCGGTCCAGGTGACGGTTTACGGCGCGAGGATGCCGCTCAACCAGGTGGCGACCGTGGGTGTGTCCGACGCGCGGACGATCACCGTGCAGGTCTGGGACAAAAGCCAAGTCGGCGCCGTCGACAAGGCGATCCGCGAGGCCAACCTAGGCCTAAATCCGGTGATCGATGGCACGACGCTGCGTCTGCCTATCCCGTCGCTCAACGCCGAGCGCCGTCAGGAGCTGGTCAAGCTCGCGCACAAGTATGCCGAGCACGGCCGGGTCGGCGTCCGCAACGTGCGCCGCGACGGCATGGATGTCCTAAAGAAGCTCGAGAAGGATCACGTGATCAGCGAGGACGAGCAGCGCAAGAGCTCGGCCAAGGTCCAGGAGCTGACCGACAAGCTGATCAAGGAGGTCGACCAGATTCTCGCGCATAAGGAAGCCGAGATAAAACAGGTATAGCCGACGTGCCGATCCCGCATTCTAGTGGGACCGGCCCGGATCGGGACGTAGCCATGCGCGGCGACTTGAATGTGCCTTGTGAGCCGCCTACCATTCAGGTTGGGTTGAACATTATCCGTTCAGCGTCGGTGACCCGATCAAGGACGCAGTCCGGCGTTGCAGGTTTCCCGACCGATGCCGTCAGTATATGGTTGGGGCGATATTGCCTTTGCCGGTCGCATTTCTGCGCCCGGCGCGGTGTCGCGAGGGGGCGATGCCACTTTCACAGGGGGGCGCGGTAACGCGAGTGAGCCAGCGCGGCCAACAATTCGGTGTTATCGGCAGCGTTTCAGCCGTACCCCGGCATATTGCCATTATCATGGACGGCAACGGGCGCTGGGCCAAGAGCCGCGGCCTGCCGCGCAAGCTCGGCCATCGCATGGGTGTCGAAGCGGTGCGGCGGACGATCCGCGCTGCAATTGAGCTCAAGGTACCTTACCTAACCTTGTTCAGCTTCTCGTCAGAGAACTGGGCCCGCCCGGCGTCCGAGATCGACGACCTGATGGGCCTGCTGAAGCGGTTCATCCGTCGTGACCTCGATGAACTTCACAAGGCCGGCGTCGCGATTCGCGTCATAGGAGAGCGCGGCCGTGTCGACCCAGAGCTGCTGGCGCTGATCGACGAGGCGCGCGTGCGTACCCGGGACAACCAAGCGCTGACGCTGGTGATCGCGTTCAATTATGGCGCGCGAACCGAGATCGCTTGTGCGGCGCGGCGGCTCGCCGAGCGCGTGCAGCGGGGCGAGATCGAAGCGGGCGCGATCACGGAGGCGGCGCTCGCGCAGGAACTCGACACGCACGGCATCCCTGATCCCGATCTCGTCATCCGTACCAGCGGCGAGCAGCGATTGTCCAACTTCCTGTTATGGCAAGCGGCCTACGCGGAACTGATCTTCATGGACGTGAAGTGGCCTGACTTCGGGCGCGACCAGCTCCAGCAGGCCATCTCGATCTTCCAGTCGCGGGATCGGCGCTTCGGCGGGATCCCGCAGGAGGTGCTTGGATCATGATTTCCGGCCAGACTTTTGTGCGACGGTGGGTGGGGACGCCCGCGTGACGGAAGGTCCGTCGTCCAAGCCCGCATCCAGCATGCGGGACCTCGGCTTGCGCGTCGCGTCGGGTGCCGCGCTGGCGGCGATCGCGCTGGCGGCGCTGTGGTCGGGGAGCCTGGCGTTTGCTCTGCTGGTTGCAGCAGTTGGCGTAGTCGTAGCCTGGGAATGGGGACGCATCGTCCGCGGGGCAGGCGTCGACGCGATCATGGTCATTCAAGGAGCTGCGGTAATCGCCGCGGTCCTGCTCGCCTGGCGCGGTCTGCCCGGGCTGGGTCTGATCACGGTGCTGGTCGCGGCGATCATCTCGGCTTTGCTGGCCTTCGGCGAGCGCGGGCACATGGCGGCGATCGGCGCGCTCTACGCGGGATTGCCGGCGCTGGTGCTGGTCTGGCTGCGCGGCGCGGATACATGGGGTATGGTCGCCGCGCTGTTCCTCATGCTGGCGGTGTGGGCGACGGATACGGGGGCCTACTTTGCCGGGCGCCTGATCGGTGGGCCCAAGCTGATGCCGCGCGTCTCTCCGAACAAGACCTGGAGCGGGCTTCTCGGCGGGCTGGCTGCTGCCGGCCTCGTCGGCGTCATTTTCGCGCTTGTCAACCGGGACCTCCATGTTGGATGGATGACTGTAGCTGGAGCGACGCTCGGTATCGTGTCGCAGGCCGGCGACCTGCTCGAATCGGCCCTGAAGCGTGAATACGGGGTCAAGGACGCAAGCGGGCTCATACCGGGGCATGGTGGCTTCATGGATCGGATCGACGGTCTGGCCGCCGCCGCGCTTGCTGTGGCGATCTTCGCGATGGTGGTCAACATTCACGCGCCTGCCAGCGCCCTGCTCGGATTGAATTGAGCGCGATGCTGAAAATGACTCTCGGCAACGGTGGAACGATTGGGCCTGGCGGCAAACCGGTCGCCGTCGTGACCGCGCAGCCGGAGCCCGATCGTCTTGCGACGGCCGTGCAGCGGCGCCGACTGAGCGTTCTTGGCGCCACCGGATCGGTTGGCACCAGCACGCTGGATCTCATTGCCCGCCATCCCGATGCCTTCGAGATCGAGGCATTGACGGCGCAGACGAACGTCGCAGCGCTCGCCGACCTTGCCTTGAAGCACCGGGCGCGGCTCGCCGTTGTCGGCGACGAAAAAGGCCTCGCCGAGCTGAAAGCCCGCCTCGCTGGTAGCGGCATCGAAGCCGCAGCAGGTGCCGAGGCGCTGATTGAAGCCGCGACGCGGCCCGTCGATTGCGTGATGGCAGCGATCGTCGGCGCCGCAGGACTACGGCCGACGTTCGCCGCCGCCGGTGCGGCGCGCCGCGTGGCTCTCGCGAACAAGGAATGCCTCGTCTCAGCGGGCTCCGTATTCATGTCGGCGCTCGCGAAATCCGGCGCCGAGCTGTTGCCGGTCGATTCCGAGCATTCCGCGGTGCTGCAGTCGATCGGCAGCTACAATCCAAACGACATCGAGCGGATCGTGATTACCGCGTCGGGCGGGCCGTTCCGCACCTGGACCGCCGAGCAGATGGCCGTCGCGACGCCGGAGCAGGCCGCGCGCCACCCCAATTGGTCGATGGGTCGCAAGATCACCGTCGACTCGGCGACCCTCATGAACAAGTGCCTCGAGCTAATCGAGGCCTATCACTTGTTCCCCGTCCGCGCCGATCAGCTCGCGGTCGTCGTGCATCCGCAATCGATCGTCCATTGCCTCGTGGAGTTCGCTGACGGCTCAGTTTTGGCACAAATGGCCAACCCCGACATGCGCACGCCGATCGCCTTGAGCCTCGCCTGGCCGGCCCGCATGGCCGCGCCGACGCCGCGGCTGGACCTCATCCGGCTGGGCTCGCTGACCTTCGAGGCACCGGACGAAGTGCGGTTCCCGGCGCTGGGCCTTGCGCGGCGGACCATCGAGCTCGGCGGGACGGCCGGTGCTGTGCTGAATGCGGCGAACGAGGTAGCCGTAGAGGCTTTTCTTGCGCGGCAGATCCCCTTCCCCGCGATCGCCGAGCTTGCCGGCGCAGCACTCGAGGAGGCAGAGCGGCTGGGACAGGTACAGGAGCCGTCATGCCTGGACGATGTGATCGAGGCTGACGGCGAAGGGCGCGCGCTGGCACGCGGATTGCTTCGACGATATAGTTAGCCGACCGTGAATCCCGCGCGAAGTAGGTGCAACTCGACGCACGCGCCCCTGTTCCGACAGTGGTGCGCGGACCAAGTAATGGAGTGAGTTCTTGGGCACGCTGTGGAATTTTCTGTCCGTTCTACTACCGTTTCTCTTCGTCCTGACGATCGTCGTCTTCATCCACGAGATGGGACATTTCCTGGTCGCGCGCTGGTGCGGGGTCAAGGTCCAGGCCTTTTCGATCGGTTTCGGTCGCGAGATCTGGGGATTCAATGATCGTCACGGCACGCGGTGGCGGCTCGCGTGGATACCCCTCGGCGGCTACGTGAAGTTCGTCGACGACGAGAACGGCGCCAGTGTGCCATCGCGTGACACTCTGCAGCGCATGAGCGCCGAGGAGCGACAAGGCGCGTTCCAATCGAAGACGATCGGCCAGCGGTCTGCCATCGTTGCGGCGGGCCCGATCGCCAACTTCTTGCTTGCTATCGTTATTTTCGCGGGGATCTACACCCTCGTCGGGGCGCCCTTTACGTCCCCGCGGATCGAGGAGGTGGTCGCGGGCGGCCCCGCCGAGCGGGCCGGCTTCAAGTCTGGGGACCTAGTCCTCTCGATCGATGGTCGCCAGATCGACAGTCTCCAGGACATGCAGCGCGTCATCTCGACCAACGCCGAGCATCCGCTGGCATTCGAGGTCGAGCGCGGCGGCGTGCGCGTCAAGCTGAATGCGACGCCGGACCGGCGCGACCAGCCGGATGGCTACGGCGGTAGCGTGCGGATCGGCGATCTCGGCCTCCGCAGGGTGATGCCGCCGAAGATTGCCGAGGTGCTTCCTGACCAGCCGGCAGCTCAGGGCGGGCTCGAGTCCGGCGACGTCATCACTGCGATTAACGGCAATCCGATCAGCAACTTCCAGGCGATGCAGCAGATCGTCTCCGCGAGCCCGGACCAGCCGCTGAGGTTCGACGTGGATCGCAACGGTCAGCGCCTCGTACTGACGGTGACGCCAACCGGACGTGACCGCGCTGGCGAGAATGGCGCCACTACCAAGGTCGGCGTCATTGGGGTTCGCAGCGGCGGTTTCGATACCGAGTACCGCCGTCTCGGCCCCGGCGAGGCGATTTGGCGCGGGGTCCAGGAAACGTACTTCATCATCGCCCGGACACTCGGTTATCTGAAGAACGTCGTTGTCGGCCGGGAATCACCGGACCAGGTCGGGGGTGTCTTCCGCATCGCCGACGTATCGGGACAGGTGGCCGCGAGCGGGTTCATTCCGCTGCTCAACCTGACCGCCATTCTGTCGGTCAGCATCGGCCTTTTGAACCTGTTCCCGATACCGCTGCTGGACGGTGGTCACCTGATGTTCTACCTCATGGAGGCCATCCGCCGTAAGCCCTTGAGCGAACGTACGCAAGAGATCGGCTTCCGTATCGGACTGAGTGTCGTCCTGATGCTGATGATCTACGCGACTTTCAACGACCTCCCGATCGTCCGAAAATGGATCGGCTTGTAGGTCGATTATGGGGCGGTGCTGCCGAATTGCCACTTCCCTGCCGGAGGGTGAATCGTTAATTAAGTTCAGTCGGGTGTCGGCGTTGTCCTGGGCAAAGATCTGAGGCGCGTCGATTGTGTCGGTGGTGGGCCGACCAACGTGGTCACACGCACTCGTCCAGGCGCAGGATTACCGCCGGCTGCTGCGCCGCCAATGGGGGATCGGCAAAAAAAAGGCAGACCTCGAGAATGCCGAAGTACTGGAAGTTGGGGATCGGGGGATCTTCCGTTGCGCTGGTCCTGGCGCTCTGGGTGTCTCTTGCGGGAAGTGTCGCAGGAAGCCTCGGTCTGTTCGCCGGCTCCGCCGCGCTCGCGCAGGACCTCCGCGTGCGTGAAATCCAGGTGGTCGGTAACCGCCGCGTCGAGCCGGAGACCGTCCGGTCGTACATGCGGATCTCGGTTGGCGACGCCTACAACGAAGGCCGCGTCAACCAGTCGATCACGGCCCTCTTCGCGACCGGCCTGTTTTCCGACGTCCGAATCGAGCGCAATGGCGCCGTCGTCGTCGTCACCGTCGTCGAGAATCCCGTCATCAGTCAGGTCGCGTTCGAAGGCAACCGGCAGGTCGAGAAGACCGCGCTCGAAGCCGAGGTCCAGCTCAAGCCGCGCTCGGTTTACACGCGGGCGAAGGTCCAGGCCGACGTCCAGCGCATCCTCGACGTCTATCGGCGTCAGGGCCGCTTCGCCGCGAGCGTCGAGCCGAAGATCATCGAGCTCGACCACGGCCGCGTGAATCTCGTGTTCGAAATCAACGAGGGCGGCGCGACGAAGGTCAAGAGCATCCAGTTCGTCGGTAACCGGGCTTTCTCGGACTCGCAGCTCCGCGACATCGTCACGACGACCCAAGAGGGCTGGTTCGACTTCATCAAGGGTACGGCGTTCTACGATCCCGATCGCCTAAATCTCGATCGCGAGCTGCTGCGCCAGTACTATCTGAAGAACGGTCACGCCGACGTTCGCGTCGTCGCCGCCGATGTCCATCTCGATCGCGACGGTTCGGGTTTCTTCATCACCTACGTCGTCGAGGAGGGTGAGCCTTACCGGTTCGGTGATATCGAGATCGAGAGCAAGATTCCGGGGATCGATATCCCCGCGCTCAAGCGGAAGATCATCACGTACACCGGCAGCACGTTCAATGCCTCGGAGATTGACAAATCCGTCGAGGCGGTAACGCTCGGGCTGACCGAAGCCGGCTTCACTTTCGGTCGTGTTCGCCCGCGCGCCGACCGTGATCCCGCCAACCGCGTTATCAAGCTGACCTACGTCATCGATGAGGGTCCGCGGATCTACGTCGAGCGAATCAACGTCATCGGCAACCTGCGCACCCGCGACTACGTGATCCGGCGCGAGTTCCGGCTGGCCGAGGGCGACGCCTATAATCCGCTGCTGATCGAGACGGCCAAGAAGCGGCTGCAGAACCTCGGGCTGTTCAAGGGTGTCGACATCAAGCGCCGTCCGGGCTCGGCGGAGGATCGCGTGGTCCTCGATGTCACTGTCACCGAGCAGCCGACGGGTGAGATCTCGTTCGGCGCCGGCTACTCGAGCCAGGAAGGCATCATCGGCGACATCGGCTTCACCGAGCGCAACTTCATGGGCAAGGGGCAGTTCCTGCGCCTCAAGCTCGGTGGTTCGCTCGAGCGCATGCAGA
>VFQN01001117.1_pt1 | contig 46819 bp, 46 predicted proteins | sample 3512371 | NCBI WGS metagenome assembly VFQN01 (sample SAMN10412370, study PRJNA504923) | tailings metagenome | isolation source: Replicate 2 from Balatoc abandoned mine | place: Philippines: Itogon, Benguet | collected 2017-08-28
AGGTGTTCACGCAGGAAGAGATCTGGGAACTGGTGGCCTACATCAAGTCCATCGGTCGGTGGTAAGCGCCCGCGGCGGCACCGGACGCGCGCCGAGCAAACGCTCGATGTCCGCGCAGGTCGCCAGCAGCGCTTCATCCTGCCAGCGCCGGCCGACGAACTGGAGGCCGACCGGCAGGCCGTCCTCGAGGCCGGCCGGCAACACGACCACCGGGCTGCCGGTCAGCGAGAACGGCGTCACCATGCCGATGGCACCTTCGACGAAAGGCAGGCGGGCGTCGTCGACCACGATGTCCGGCGGGCGCCGCCACCACACCAGTTCGCCTTGCGGACCGGCGACCGTGCTCGCCACCGGGCACAGCCAGCAGTCCCAGCTCTCGAGCAGGCCTTCGAGCGCACGCAGCTGGCGGTCGCGCATGTTCAGCGCGCGGCTGTAGCGCTGCGCGTCCAGCGCCAGCCCCTGCACGAAGGCGTGCGCGACAGCTTGGTCGTGCGTGACGAAGCGGCCCATCACCGCGAGCAGCCGACGCGCCAGCCCCGGCATGCCGAGCCCGATCTCGGTGCCGGCGATCCAGCCGTAGGCCTGCCAGGCCTTGCGTACGTCGAAGCCCTCCGGGCAGCGCCGCTCGACCACGCAGCCAGCCGCCTGCAGCGTCGCCACCGTGCGCGCCAGGGCGGCGCGCGTACGCTGGCACAGCGGCAGGTCACCGAACTCGTCCCACCAGGCGATACGCAGCGGCCGCGCGGGCGGCGTCACCGCTTGGATCGGCACGCTCGGCACTTCGACGTCCAGCCCGTCCGGCCCGGCGAGCACCGCCAGCGCGGTCTGCAGGTCGGCCACCGCCGGTGCCAGCGCGCCGAAGGACAGCAGGTGACGCACGCTGCGCCGGCCGCCTGGCAGATGCGGGATGTGGCCGGTGCGCGGGATGCGGTTCTCGGTCGCCTTCAGTCCGGCCACGCCGCAGTAGGCAGCGGGTATGCGGATCGAGCCGCCGATATCGCTGCCCGGGTCGATGTACGAAAAGCCCATCGCCACTGCTGCCGCACTGCCGCCGGAACTGCCACCCGGCGTGAGCCGCGTGTCCCACGGATTGCGTGTCGGCCCGAACAGCGGGCTCCAGCACTGCGGCGTGGCGGCCAGTTCCGGCAGATTGGTCTTGCCGACCAGCACCGCGCCGGCCGCCCTCAGGCGCGCGACGACGGTCGCGTCGGTCGCCGGCACGTAGTGCGCCAGCGGCGGGTGGCTGGCCGTCGTACGCAGGTCGGCCGTCGCGAACGCATCCTTGACCGTCATCGGCACGCCCAGCAATGGCGGCAGCGCCCCACCCGCGGCGCGGCGCGCGTCGGCGGCACGGGCCGCGGCGCGGGCGCCGGTCTCGTCCAGAGTGACCACCGCATTGATGTCGCCATTGTGCTGGCGGATGCGCGCCAGGCAGACCTCCAGCTCGTCGATGGCCGTGCTGTCGCCACGTGCGATGCGGGCAGCGACGTCGAGTGCGGAGTCGGTCATGGCAGGAGACGGAATGGCGCGGACGACGTGACGATAGCGCATCCGGATCGATGATTCCGGAATGGTCGTCGGTCGCCGTGCAGGGCGATGCGACCGGCGCCATTGACACCGATCAACGCCACTCGCGCACGCCGGTGACAGCATGGGGACAAGGAGGACGACATCGTGAACACCCCGCTTACCCAGGCCGACCGCGAGCAGCTGGAGCGCCGTCTGCGCGCGCGTCACGACGCGCTCACCGCCCACATTCAGGCACAACTGCAGGGCCGCACACGCGTCGAACATGCGCGCGACGTGCTGCTGCAGGACGGCGACGATGCGCCACAGCGCAGTGCCGACCGCGAGATCGACCTGGCGATGACCGATCTCGAAACGGTCGAACTGGCCGCGCTCAACGCCGCGCTGCGGCGTCTGGCCGACGGTCGCTACGGCCTGTGCGCCGAATGCGGCACCGACATTCCGCTCGCCCGGCTGCAGGCGGAGCCGCAGGCTGCGCTGTGCGTCGGCTGTCAGAGCGCGCGCGAACGTGGGCGCCCGCACGCGGCCAGCCTCTGAGGCGCGACCGCTGACCGACGACGGCCCTCCCTTGGGGGAGCAGCGCTGGCCGCGACACGGCCGCTGCCGTTCGCTCGCTTCAATGCAGGCTGCAGTCGGGGTCAAGACCCCTCCCACAGAACCCAGGCCCGGGCTCATGCCGTGAGTCCGGCGCCCCCTGCAGGAGCGGCCTTGGCCGCGACGCAGCCGCTGCGGTCCGCGGGCTTCGATACAGGCCCGCTGTCGGGGTCAAGACCCCTCCCACAAAACCTCGCCCGCGCTTCGAAGGCAGATCGGGCGCGTCTCCCGTCGCAACGGCTCGGGCTTGGATTCACCGACGTCACCCCCATCTGCTGCCCGACATCCTTCCGAGGGCAAGACCATGCATGTCGTGTGTCCGCAGTGCAGCGCCACCAACCGCATTCCCGACGAGCGTCTGGGCGATGGCCCGGTCTGCGCGCGCTGCAAGGCGCCGCTGCTTGAAGCTGCGCCCTTCGCGCTCGACGACGCGAACTTCGACACCTACATCGGCCGCACCGGACTGCCGGTCGTCGTCGACTTCTGGGCCGACTGGTGCGGCCCGTGCCGCATGATGGCGCCGCAGTTCGAAGCCGCCGCCCGACAGCTGCCGCAGACGCGCTTCGCCAAGGTCGATACCGAAGCCGCGCGGCAGACCGCCGCGCGTTTCGGCATTCGCAGCATTCCGACGCTGATGCTGTTCCGTGACGGCGTCGAGGTCGCCCGACAGGCGGGCGCGATGAGCGCCGCCGACATCGTGCGCTGGGTGCAGTCGCACGCGCGCGGCTAGACGACCACCTGCCTCAAGGGACGGCGTCCGGCGCCTCGATACAGGCCGCTATCGCGAGCAAGCTCGCTCCCACAGGAAGCTCCCCCAGACGACGAGGCGGGCGTGCTTTTCGTGGGAGCGACCTCTGGTCGCGATGCGGCATCGGCCAACCCCCGACTCAGATCCAGGCCGGGATCGCGAGCAAGGTCGCGCCCACAACAACACGGCCCTCAGCCTTCCACCCGGCGCATCGGCAGCATGTCCGACGCGGTGAAACCATGGCGCGCGTAGAAGCGCTGTGCGTCCGCGTTGACGCGGTCGGTCAGCAGGGTGATGCGCGGGCAGCGCTGGGCGCGTGCGAAGTCGATGGCGGCGGTCAGCAATGCGCTGCCCACACCTGCGCCGCGGACGGATGGCGCGACCACCATGTCTTCGAGCAGCACGACGCGTTCGCCGAGCGCGGTCGATACGGTGAACAGCAGATTCACCATGCCAACGACCTCTCCATCGCGTCGCGCGACCAGCACGCTGCCGACGCGCGGGTCACCGATGATCATCGCCAGCCCGCGCGCCTGAGCGGCGGTGTCGGGCGTGAACTCGGCTTCCTGTGCGAACAGCGCGGACAGCAGTGCGCACAGCGCGGGAATGTCCTCGGGTGTGGCGGCTTCGATCTGCATCATGCGGGCTCCTGGAATCCAGCCCGCATGATGACCGGATTCGATCTAGTCCGGCAGCCGCTCGAAGCGCAGCTGCGGCACGCCGTCGATCTCGACCAGTCCGACGAACATGTCGTAGGGCCGCACCCACAGCCCCGAATCGTTGTACAGCGGGCGATACAGCACCATGGGCTCCAGCGTCTCGCTGTGACGGACGACGCCAACGACCTCGTACTCGCCGCCCTTGTAGTGGCGGTAGCGACCGGGGTCGATGGAGGGGAGCGGTGACAGATCACTCATCGGACGGGCTCGGCATGACAGGGATTGAAGTTGCGGGATCGCTCACCGTAGCGGCACGCTTAGGCAACGGCGGCGCGGTCTTCGGATTCTAAGGTTTCGCGTCGACGTCGGACGTCTGCTCCGCCGGCTTCGGCGTGGCCCCGGTCCGATCGGCCACCAGTTGTCGCAGCTTGCGCAAGGCGAGCACATCGACCAGGACCTTCAAAGCCGAACCTGCGCTCGCCGCGGCCCCCGATTCTGGTGTCGTCCTGCGCCAGAAGGCGGTATGCGCCGCCACCGTCCAGCCCCGCCAGCCGCCGATGCGTACGGCAATGTCGCGGATGCCGCAGCCGAACACACCGGCCAGCGGACCGCCGACGATGTCGCCGAACAGACCCCAGCGCACCGGCGCGTACAGGTTGGTCCAGCGCGTCACGGCGAACGGTGCCGCGTGGTGCGGCAGCAGCGGCGTGAACTTCTTGCCGGCACCGATATCGACCGGTGGCTTCACGCCATACGCATAGCCTTTGTCATCCCGCTGAGGCGGGCAGGTCGGCAGTTCGCGTTGCCGCTTGCGTGCCGCGAACTCCTCGCTGCTCCGTGCCAGCAGCAGCGCCCCATGCGTGAGCGGGCTGCCCAGCGTGATGAAGTCGGTCACCCGCCACGGATGGCCGAGCTTTCTCAGTTCCATCTGGGCGGCCAGTTGCGCCTCGCGGAAGGCGTCCAGCGCGGTGGCATCGCTGTCCGGCCGCAGCACCTCGCCGAGCGCGGACAGATCCGAGCGCAGCACCGGCTGCGGTCCGTCGCCCTTCAGCGCGTCACGCACGAAGGCGCGGACCGTCTCTTCCGTCAGACCGGGCAGTTCTTCGTGGCAGCGCTGCCACCACGCATTCAGGATGTCGTAGCCGATCACGCTGCCCAGGCTGTGGCCGACGACGATGATGCGCTCGTATTCGCCCCGCTCGTGCAGCGCCTGCAGCAGGCGGGTGCCGTCGGCGCGGATGGCGCGACGCAGTCGAATGTTGCCGGGACGAGGGCTGAGATAGCGCGCCGCATCGCCCAGGTAGTGGATCAGCCCGCCCTGCAGCACCAACCACAGGCCCGCCGCGGTCAGCCAGCGCCAGTCGCCGGGCGACATCGCCTGCAGCGCGGACACCCATTGCGGCGCCACGCCTGTCGCCAGCAGTGCGAACAGGCCGCCGACCGACAGCCGTGCCATCCAGATCAGCGTGCGCGCCGAATGCGGAAGCCCCCGCGTACTGCGCCAGATCAGGCTCCACAGCCAGGCCAGCACCGCCTGCAGCGAGGTGCCTTCGACCTTGTAGGCCCAGTAGTACTCGTAGAAATGCGTACTGCCGCTGCGCCCGCGCGACTGCAGGCGGCGCAGCTCGAACAGGTCGGACAGCGGGTCCGGCTTGCTCCAGAACGCCTCTTCACCCGGCTCGGCCGGATCGAGCACGCTGACGACGAAGCCGCGCAGCGTGTCCATCGGCTTCTGCTCACCGATGCCGTGTATCAATACCACCGCCTGCTTCATCGTTCGCGCCCTCGCAGCACGTGATGCACGATTGTGGCGGAAAGCGGCGGCATCGACATTAGGACATCCGCGTCAGCCGCAACGGCGACGGCGCGCGGCCAGACCCGTCAGACCCAGCCCGGCGAGCAGCATCGCGTACGTGGATGGCTCCGGCACCGCCAGCACGGCCACGCCGCGCACCTGCGACGGGCTGAACGGCTGGTCGCGGTCGTAGATTTCCTGCGCGCGCAGGATTTCCGCCGCGCCGCTGCCATCCAGCCCCATGCTGAAGATGCGGCCCGCGCCCATGGTCTGCGTGCCACTGGGCAGCGTGGTCAAGCCGTTGAGCGCCGACACGTAGATGGTGTCGTCGGTCACGTCGATGCCATTCAGGAAACCGAGCCCGCTGGCCAGCGTGGTCAGACCGCTGCCGTCGAGGTTGGCGCGCTTGACGAAGCCGTCGGTCGTGGTCAGGTAGATGTAGCCGCCGGTCACTTCGAAGTCGTAGGAATTCACGCCGGTGAGCAGCGTCTGCGCGCCCGAGCCATCGAGATTCGAGCGCATCAGGCGGTTCGACGTGCCCACCTGGCTCCAGAACATGCCGTCGGCCGTCACGTCGATCGCGAACGGCGAGCTCAGGCCGCTGACTACGGTCGTCGCTGGCGGAAAGTTCAGCGACAGATCCAGCCTCAGGATGTCGCCCGAGTTCTGCCGCGTCACATAGAGCATGCCGCCCTGCACGTCGACGTCGTAGGCGCCGGCGATGTTGTAGGTCTTGAAGCCGGTGCCGTCCGGCAGCATGGACACGACGCGATTCAACTGCTGGTCCGGCCACCACAGGCGACCACCGACGAACTCGACGCCATTCGGCCCCTTCACGCGGGTTTGGTCGCTCACCAGCGCGCTCGACGCGCCACCCGGCACGGTCGCGGTATTGATCGATCCGACGAAGGTAAAGGCCGGCGTGAAGCGTTGAAAGGTTTCCGACCACACCAGCGGGTCGGCCGCAACGGCGGCGAAGCTGCTACAGGACAGTGCAAGCGCGAGGAGGTGACGACCCCGTTTTTTCATTTTTGTGATCTCCGGATCAGTACGGCGAAGGACGTTTCGCCCGGCGAGGCCGGAGCAAGAGACATTCCTTCGTGCATGAAGCGCCGAGGGGTGGCGGCGGCAGGCAGAAAAGCCGGAAATCGCGTGAGATGGCACAGAGACGGGCCGGAGCCCAAGACGCCTTTGCGCTCAGCCACTTGGCGCCGCCGGACACAGGCCTATGGCCGTCTGTCCATGCATTGTGCGTAGATCGCCATCGGACCGGCTTCGAGAAATCTGCCCGGTCGTGCGCCGGGCGCCAGACCTTCATGCACATCGACGGTGCCGGGTGCAAAGAAATCCGACAGGGGATGGACAAGAGCCGCGGTCGGGACTAACTTGATTGAAAGTGATTGGGAGTGATTTATGGCTTCAGCAGACACCCGAGTAATGACCGCTCACCTGCCGGTAGCCCTGGCGGAGCAGGTGGACGAATTGGCGGCACGGCTTGAGCGTTCGCGCGGCTGGGTGGTGAAACAGGCCCTTGCCGCCTACGTCGAGCGCGAAACCGAGCGCCACCGCCTGACGCTGGAAGCGATGGCAGACGTGGATACCGGGAATGCCGTGAGCCACGACGACGTGAAGGCTTGGGCGGCGACCCTCGGCACGGATCTGCCCCGAAAACTGCCTGAATGACCCTCAGATGGACGCGCGCGGCGCTCGGCGACCTGCAACGGCTGCACGCTTTCCTGCGGCCGGTGAATCCGGGCGCCGCGGCCCGCGTGATCCAGCGTCTGAGCGCAGGTCCGGACATCCTGCTGACGCAGCCGCGCATCGGCACGAAGCTGCCCGAGTTCGAACCGCGCGAAGTGCGCTACATCCTCATCGGCGACTACGAACTGCGCTACGAAATCACGACCGATCAGACGGTCTGGATCTTGCGCGTATGGCATACACGCGAGTTTCGTTGACGTACAGCCTGTCGTTGGCTTGATCGCAACCCGCCGACAAGCAGATTGGACGAAGCGCAAGCCTGGCAATCGTCGGGACGGCTCGCACCATCCCTCAACGCAGCAGCGCCTGATTGATCAGCACGAACGACAGGCGCCAACGGAAGGTCCAGCCTCCGCTCGGACAAAGACGGACGTCACCTGCCCGCCCGCTCCAGCAACACATCAAACCCCGGCCACCCCTCCTTGGTCAGCGCAAACTTGCTGGTCGACTTGCGGCCCTTCCGGTTGTCCTTGTCGCCCGACGTGAGTCCGTCGATGAAGGCCTCGCGGTCCTCGACCCAGCTGCCGCCAAGCAGCGTCACACCGCGGGCGAACAGCGCGTCGGGCAGGCAGCCGGCGCTGGGGCCGACCATGGCGAACCAGCGGGCGGCGTGGCAGTGGGCGAGCATGCGGTCCAGCGTGTCGTTGAGCAGCAGCGTACTGGTGGACAGCACCTTGCCGCAGGTTTCGAGCGCCGCGGCGTCGGTGGTGACGCGCCAGCCTTCGCGCTCGCCGACGGCGCTCTCGTCGAGCTCGATCACGGTGAGCCGCGCGCCGGCGGCGACGATGCGGTCCACCAGCGGGCCGAACAGTCCGATCATGCCGATGGTCTCGCCGGGCTGCGGATCCATCTGGCCGATCGAGTCACTGCTGCCATCCGGACGATAGCCAGCGCGGTCGAACAGGCAGCGGGTGATCGCGTTGGCGCAGACGAAGCCCAGCGTGCGATCGACGCCCTGCCCGCTCACGTAGCGGCGCGCCAGTGCCAGCGCGTCGATGCCCTTCAGATCATCGAGACCGGGGCCACTGCGCAGGCGCTCCAGCGTGTCGTCGAGCAGCACGTAGGACAGGCCTATGCTGCCGTCCTCCAGTTCCAGCGCGCAGAACTCGCCGCGCGCGTGACCGCTGCTGCCGTCGCGGCAGGGCTCGTCCGGACGTGACGGCGGCAGGTGCAGGGCACGCACGCGCGGCAGCGGCATGCGTTCGGCAATGCGTTCGATCTGGGCGAGGTAGTCGGTGGCGAAGCTCATGATGTCGGGTCGTCGGACGAAGGTTCGGGTGGCAACAGATCGGCAGGCAGCGGCTGGCCGCGTCGCAGGCCGGCGCGCACGGCAGCCGACGCGATTTCGCCGCTGACCGTGGCGTCGCGGTTCTCGGCGGTGCGCAGCGCGCCCGGAAAGTAGAGCGCGGTGAGACGGTGGGTATGTACCGGTGAATCGCTGCCGCGCGCGCCGTCGCCGTAGCGGCGCCAGTCGCGCACCGGGTGGATGTGGTCGGCCACTTCGAGGAAACCGATGGTTTCGCGATCGCCGATCAGCACGCCCTGCACGCGCAGCCCGAGCGCGCGCTTGGCGTCGTCGAGCCGGGCGACCAGTTCCGGCGTGGCGCCGAATTCGCCGTCGGAAGCGATCAGCAGGTCGGCCATCCGCCAGGCCGCCTGTTCGAGACAGGCGATGGATTTCTCCAGCGGGCCACAGATGTCGGTGCCGCCCTTGAAGCCCTGACCGAGGAAGTGGATGAGCCGGCCTATGCCTTCGGCGTCGACGCCGATCTGCATATCCACCACCTCGCCAGTGCCGCCGAAGGCGAACACGTGACAGGCGCGACCCTGCGCGTGCGCGGTGCGCACCGCTTCCAGCACGACTGCCTTGGCGACCTCGCCGGCACCACCCTGCATCGAACCGGAGGTATCGACGCAGACCAGCAGCGGGCCCATCTCCAGACGCCGGTCAGGTTGCGGATCGGGGCGTGGCCGCAGTACCGGTGCGTCGACGTGGCGCACCTCGGTCATGCGGTCGTCGTCCTCGTAGCAGAGCAGCGTCCGTTCGGCACGCCGGGCGTGCCACACCAGGCGCAGCGCCGGGTGGCCGAGCAGCACCGATTCGGCCGGCAGCATGCGGGCAATGCGGTCGGCCCGGTGTACGCCGCGCGTCTCGCCCGGCATGTCGGGCACGCGCACCGTGCGCTGCTCGGTGTGGCGCGCAACCGCGCTGTCCATCACCTCGACCTGGCTGCGGCTAGCGTCGTCGCGCTCGTCAGACGGTCGGGCACGGCCGAGCCGGCGTATGCAGTCGGCCAGTTCAGGCAGACGTTCCAGCAGACGGCGGATGCGCAGCACCTCGCGCCAGCCTTCGGATTTCAGCAGCCCGGGCAGCAGGTCCCAGCGCGCGTTCTTGCCGTCGTCCGGCAGCTTGCCGAATACCTCCATCAATTCGTCCATCTGACCACGGCGGTTCTGCCAGTCGGAGCCGAAGGCCTCGATCGCCATCCGTGTGGCGCGCGCATCGGTCGCGCCGCGGTCGCGGTAATCGGGGATGAAGTCGAGATGGAACAGCAGGCTCTGCACGACCACGTCGCTCAGTTCCTGCCGGCCGGTGCAGTAGGCCGGCAGATCGAGTTCGGCGAAGGTTTCACACAGCGCAGCGATCAGTTCGGGCGACGGCCAGCACCAGTCGGCGGCGGGCGGTACGCGGCCACCGACCAGCGCGCTGCGCAGCGCGACCAGCGCCGCCAGCCGCGGTTCGAGCCGGCCCTGCGCCTGCGTCAGCGCACCCAGCCACAGCGTGCGCGGCAGCGCGTCGAGCGCGCCCAGCCGCGCCTCGCGCGACTGGAACAGCAGCGGTGCCTGTGCGCTCACGCCAGCGGCTCGTGCGCGACCGGCTCCGGCACGTCGGCGTAGCGCGTCGACTCTTCTGCGGACAGCCGCGGCAGGTTCTCGAACCCGCGACGGGCGTCGCGCGCACGCTCGGCCAGTTCGGCGATCAGCGCGGCGGTCGCCGCCAGGTGGGCATCGACACGGGCAAGCAGCGCTTCGTCCAACCACAGCGTGCGGGCGCGGGTGGCGGCCAGGCTGGCGCGCTCGGCTTCCAGTTCTTCCGCATAGGCGGCGATGCGCGCAAGCAGGTCGTCTATCTGCGCCGTGCGCGCGGCGATGTGCGCCGGGCCGTAGCGACGGCGGCGGCTGTAACTCATGCGCAGCGCACCGGCACCGCCCTTGGCGTCACCGATCTCGCCCGCCAGTTCCTCGGCTTTCTCGGTGCCGGCTTCCGACGGCGAGAAGCGCAGCCGGCCGGATTCGTCGTAGTCGAGGTCGTTGGCGTTCTGCTCGGTTTCGAGCTGGGCCTGGAAGGCCTGCACGACGCGGGTGAGCCGCGGCGGCGCGTAGGCCTCGCGCACACCGAGACGCGCGTGCAGCCAGTCGGCGACCTCGGCCTGGCGGTCAGCGTCGGGCGCGACGCAGGCGGGCAGCAGCAGCAGGTCCCACAGCCCGACCGCGGCACGGCCCTCGGCGGCAGCGGCCACGCGCAGCAGCCATACGGTCTTCACCCAGCGGCGGTCCGACACATAGGTGCCCTGCTCCGCCATCTGCGCGCGCAGATCGGCCAGCACGCCGACCACGCGCGCCGGCAGCACGACCTCGTGTGCCGCCAGCGACACCGCGCCGAGGTCTTCGTCGCCGAGCGCGAGCGCCTCGTCCGGCGGTGCCCATTCGTCGGCGCAGCCCGCTTCGAGCAGCGCGGCAAAGCCGTCGGCGCTGACGCGGCCGACCGGCACGCGCAGCAGGAAGCGGTCGAAGAAGGCCTCGCCCACTTCGTCGTCCGGCACCTCGTTGGTGGCGCCGATCACGCTGACCAGCGGACACAGCTGGCGGCCGGCGCCGTTGTCGAACTCGCGCTCGTTCAGCAGCGTCAGCAGCGCGTTCAGGATGGCGCTGTTGGCCTTGAACACCTCGTCGATGAAGGCGATCGTGGCGTCCGGCAGGAAGCCGTCGGTGTGGCGCTCGTAGCGGTCCTCCTCCAGCGCGCGGATGGACAGCGGGCCGAACAGTTCCTCGGGTACCGAGAAGCGGGTGAGCAGGCGCTCGAAGTAGCGGGCGTCGCGGAAGGCGCGGTGCAGACGGCGCGCCAGTTCGCTCTTGGCGGTACCGGGCGGGCCGATCAGCAGCGTGTGCTCGCCGGCCAGCGCGGCCAGCAGAGCGAGGCGCACGACGTGGCGGCGCTCGACCAGACCACGCTCCAGCGTGGCGAGCAGCGCGGCCAGGCGCGACGCGAAGGAGGATTCGACGGCGACAGCAGGGGCGGACATCTGGGTGGGTCTCCGTGGTTCAGCGCAGGATGCGGCTGGCGACCAGCGCGTGCGCGCGCTGTGCACAGGTTTCGACGTCGATCTCGTGCAGACCGTCGACGCCGACTTCGAAAATGCCCGCTTCGGTCACGATGAAATCCATCGGAATGTCGTGCGGCTGCGGGTGGATGGTGGGCATGCGCGACAGCTCGAAGGCCACGCCTATCTTCAGCGGCTGCACCGCGCAGGCCGCCAGCGTGCGGTCGAAGAAACCGCCACCGTAGCCGAGACGGTAGCCGCGCGCGTCGAAACCGACCGGCGGAATCAGCAGTGCATGCGGCTGCACGACATTGGTGTCGTCCGGCACCGGCAGGTCATAGACGCCGGGCGTGGTCGCCACCCCGGGCCACCATTCGCGGAACACCAGCGGCGCATTGCGCTCGACCACTTCGGGCAGCGCGCCGCGCGCACCTTGCACACGCAGCGAGCGCAGCAGGTGGCGCGCGTCGAATTCGCCGCGGAAGGGCCAGCAGAAGCCGACCGTCATGTGCTGCAGCAGCGGAAAGCCGGCTTCCAGATAGCCGGTGATTTCGACATTGCGCGCCATGCGCTGTGCCGGCTCGACCGCCTCGCGCTCGGCCAGCAGTCGTTGCCGCTCGACGCGCCGCCAGGCGGCGAGATTGTCCGGGGTGCTCATGCAGGCATCTCCTTCCTGTGTGAAGCTGCGCTCACCGCGCGCAGCATGACGGCGGCAAACAGCAGGATGGCCAGCGCGTGACCGGCGCCGGCAAGCATCAGTGCATCATGCCGCCCGACGCCGACCGCGACAATGCGCAGCGCCAGACTGGCTGCGAGCAGCCACAGCGGCAGGCGTGCCAGACCGGTATAGGCAGGCCGCAGTCGCAGCAGCGCCGGCAGGATGATGGGCGCGTGGCCGAACACCATGGCGAACACGAATCCGAGCAGCACCGCGTGCAGCCCGGTCGCGGCGAGCGGGCCGGCGTCGACGCGCAGTTCGCCATACAGCCCGAGCAGCGCGCCCACCAGCAGCCACAGATAGCCCACCGTCAGGCACTGCGCGGTGTGTCCGGGCCAGCCGGCGGCGGTCCAGGCGCGCGGCGCGATGTCCCAGCGCAGCAGCCAGACGGCCAGCAGCGCGCAGCCCGACCACAACGTGAAGGGCAGCACACCGCTGACGCCGAGCGCGATCAGCAGCACCGCGGCGACGAACAGCCGGCGCGCCAGCGGCGGCAGACGCATCATCTGAGTCAGTTCGCGCCGCTCGCCGGCGATGGTGAGCACGAGAAAGCCGACGCCGCCGCGGGTCAGCGCAGCGACGTCGCCGTGCAGCATCCACAGCAGCACGCCGACCAGCCAGCACGCGGCACCGCCCGCTTCGACCAGCATATGCAGCGACCAGGCGCGGGTGACACCCGCATATATATAGAGCGTGACGAGACCGGCCGCCGCGGCGGCCCAGCAGACCTGGGCCAGCGTCAGCAGCACCGGAACCTGCGCCAGCACGCCGCCGACGCCGGCCAGCAGCGGCGCCAGCAGGCCGGCCAGTCGCTGCAGCGCCACCGCACGTTCGAGCGCGATCAGCGTGCCGAAGAAGGCGCACAGCATCAGCGCGCCATGCACCGGCGCCGGCATCACCGGCAGCGGCAGTCCGAGACGCGCCAGGCCGCCGGTCATGCCGGACAGCAGGGCGAGCGCCGCCAGCAGCGCGCAGGCGGCGACCGCCCTGCCCCACAGCGGCGGGCGCGCAGGTTTCATCCCAGCCGCACCGCGCGACCGTGGCGGTCGATCGGCATCAGTCCGTCCAGCCGGCCGGCCTTGACCGACTCGACCATGCGGTCGAGCGCGCGGTCGACGTCGGCCGCCGCCGGCGGCTGGCCGTCGCGCCCCGACAGCGCGGCGACGAAGGCGATGGCCCAGTCCGGCGCAAACAACCGCGACTCCTCGATCAGCGCCGCGAAGTCCGGCACCTCGTGCGGCGACTTGTCCACGCAGACCTGAGGCACCAGCGCGCCGCCCTGGCCCGCCTCGAAGCGCGCGCGCTCGGCGGCGCTGGCGCCCTCGGGCAGTTCGGCGCGGGCAAACACCAGCAGCAGGCGCTGCGGTTCCGGTTGCTGGCGTGCGGCGGCGAGCAGGTCGTCGAAGGTGGAAATCTGCATGCGGAAGGCTCCGTGGATGTGGGGTTTCTGTTACCAGCCGAAGCGTAGCTGCAATGCCGGACTCATGCGGCCCGGATGCCATTCGGTGTCCCAGTCGAACTCGACGTGCACCGCCCAGCCCGGCGGGCAGGCGGCGCGCAGCGCGGCCGTCGCGTCCTCGATCAGCACCTCGCCCATCGGGCAGGTGGCGCTGGTTGGAATGAGCACGACGTCCACACGTCCCTCGCCGATGTCGATGTGCTTGAGCAGTCCGAGGTCGACGATGCTTTCTGCCAGTTCCGGGTCGGGCACCGTGTGCAGCGCGGCGCGCAATGCATCGATGGTGGGCATGTTCGCGGTCATGAAACTCTCCTGAGCGGCGCGACGGAACCGGGCGACTGCGCGAGCAGGTCGGCCAGCGTATGACCGTCGAGATGTGCAAGGAAGGCCTGCAGTGCGCCATCGACGATGGCGGTGAGCCGGCAGCGTCCTTCCAGCGTGCAGCCGGTACGCGGTGTGTCGGTCAGACACTCGACCAGGCGGAAATCCGGCTCGACGCTGCGTACGACCGCACCGAGGCGGATGTCGGCCGGCGGCTGTGCCAGCCGCATGCCACCGCCCTTGCCGCGTACCGTGTCGAGCCAGCCGGCAAGCGCGAGCTGGTGCGTCACCTTCATCAGGTGGGCCTCCGAAATGCCGTAGGCCCGCGCCACCTCGGCAATGGTGCACAGCCGCTCCGGGTGCTGCCCCACGTGCATCAGCAGGCGCAGCGCGTAGTCGGTCATCGTCGTCAGACGCATGTTCAGCTCCGGCGCGGGGTGATGGAAACCGCCTGCACCGCAGGCCCGGCGCGGTCCGGCCGTGGGCGGATCATCATCGGGAAGAAACGCCACAGATAGAGCGCGAATGCGAGCGCCCACGCGGTCGCGGCCAGGTGCAGCAGATGCACCGACGCGGCCGACGGATGCAGTGCGGCCAGCCTCAGCACGACAGCGGCGATCACCAGCGCGTAGGCGGCGACCATGCTGCGGTCTGTTTCGAGCGGCCGGCCGAGGTGACCGAGCGCAGTACGCGTGATCATGCCGATGATGAGCACCGAAAAGCCGCCCATCGCGATCACATGCACGTGCAGCGCGGCCGGCAGGCCGGCGCCGGCGGCGTGCGCCGCGGCCAGCAGCAGGCCGGTGCCGAGCGCCACGTAGCCGACGTAAAGAATCCATAGCAGCGGCTTGTGCAGCACGCGCCACGGCTTCCAGCTCGCCCACTGCACGAGCGCAATGCCGCCGGCCGCCACGAGCGCCGCCGCCTGCACCAGCGGCCAGCCGGCAATCAGACCGAACACCGCCAGCGCACTTGCAATCAGCTGCGCCATGCCGCTTCTCAGATGGGTGGGCACGGTCAGACCGGGCACTGCGCGCATGGCGAAAAAGGGAATGACGCGCCGCGCGACCAGCAGCGTAAGCAGCGCCATCACCAGCAGGCCGGCGTTGAAGTGCTGCATCAGCGTCGCGTAGTCGCCGGCCCGCGTCGCGATCAGGAAGGCGGCGTCGGTCGCGCCGAGCGCGAGCAGCATGAAGGGCACGGCGTAGTTTCGGGTATTGCGCGACAGCAGCACGGAACGCCCGAGCGCCGCAGCGGCCAGCGCGAAGAAGGCGACGTCAGCCAGCGCACCGATCAGGAACGCGCTGTCGCCCGGCAGCAGGAAGGCGGCGCGCGCCACCATCCACGGCAGGCAGAGCGCGGCCAGCGCGCGCCCTTCGATCGGATTGATGCCGGTCCAGGCGCCGCCGGCGGTCATCAGGAAACCGACCGCGATGGTGGCGACGAAGCCCCACAGCATTTCATGCGCGTGCCAGGCCAGACCGCCCAGCGTGCCGCCCGCCAGCTGCGGCGCGAATATCCACAGCGCGACGGCGACCAGCGCCCACAATGCGCCGGCCAGATAGAGCGGGCGAAAGCCCATTTCGAGGAAGGCATCCACCGACGGCGTATGCGCCGGGCCGGTCGCCGGTTCGTCGATGGTAAGCAGGATGGCCATGTTCGCGGTCCGTCAGGTTGACGGCTGCAAACATATATCCGTGATGAACCTTAAGACTTGACGCAGGACAAGCCGGCCGCTGAGTCCGACCGAAAGATCGGAATCAGCGGCCGGCCGGATCCTGCTCGCTGCGGATGACCTCGCCTTCGATGACGCGGCCGCCGCTGGCCGGCACATCGCCGAAGGGCGTCTGCATCGGGTTGTCCATCTGCTCGCGCATGCGCCGGCGCAGTTCGCGCGTCTTCCACCACATGACGCCCCAGAACAGCAGTCCGCCGACCACCGCCACCGCGACGATCACCACCGAGAACATGAGCCCGAGCACCAGCAGGCCGCCCGCGGCAATGACCGCGAACAGCTTGCCGAAGAAGCCCTTGGGCTGGATGTGGATCTGACGGCCGTGCAGGCGCCGTGAGGATGGGTCGGTGTACATGCGTGGGCGCCCCTGTATGTGCGAACTGTCGATATGGGGCTGACCGCGGGCGCTTGCAAGGGTTCGCCGGGACCGCGGGTCAAGGGCCCTGTCGCGGCCAGGGCCGCCCCGACGGGAGATGTGTGTCCGACCCGCGACCTGAGCCCAGGCCAGAGTTCCGTGGGACGGGTCTTGACCCCGACAGCAGCCTGCATCGAAGCCGGCGGACTGCGGCGGCTGCAGCCAAGGTCGCCCCCACGGGAAGAGGCGCCCGATCCGCGACTACAGCCGCCGGTGCGGCTGTTCGACCAGATTCTGGTAAACGTAGCTCTTGAGGAACACCGAGGTCTGCGCATTGATGTCGTCGAACTCGACGCCATAGGCAGGTTCACCGGTGTCGGGCACTTCGTGGCGGTTGCGGATGTGGCCGCTGACGACGACACGGGTGCGCACCTTGTGGATGTCGAGGATCAGTTCCAGCGACACCTTGTCGCCGACCGCGCGGCCCGGCTGCCAGACGCGCACTTCGGCGCCGGTGGCACTGAGGTTCGTGACCACGGTGGGCACCGGCTCGTCGGCGTCCATCACGCGGGCGCTGATCGACGTGGCGATGCGCTCGGCGTTGCGGATCTGTCGCATCGAAATGCGACGCGGGAATTCGAGATGCAGGTACTCGAAGGGGCGCACCGAGCGCTTGCCCACGACGGTGCTGAAACCGTAGGCGTGACGGCCGGAAAAGGCGCGCACGCCTATCGTGTCGCCTTCTATCGGAGGGCCGGCCCAGGGGCGCGTGTCGGGCATCGTCACCAGCACGCTCAGGTCGTTCACCCAGCCGATCAGCTTGACGACGCCCGGCTGGTCGCCGAGCTTGGCCGGCGGCTCGATCACCATGCGGTCGCCGACCTTGAGGCCGATGTCCTTGAACAGTACGTCCTGGAGTGTGGTCGCAGCATCGCCGGTCTTCACGGCATCTTCGATGGGGCTGGCGGCTCTGGTATTCATTGTTGTTCCGACACGGCGTGAGGCGTTGATCGGCTACCCGAAACGGGTTTAACGATTCATCCGCGTGGAACTGAAGGGTTGCGCAGCCCGCCGGCGCAAAAAAATTTTACATTTCGCGCCGAGCGGACAGGATGTTCAGAGCAGGCTCTTCGCCGCCTCCAGACCCTTCTTCGCGCACTCCTCGTCCTCTTCCTCGCTGCCACCGCTGACGCCGACGCCGCCAATGTGCACGCCCTTCGAGGTCATGATGGGCAGACCGCCGATGATGGAGGTGGTGCGCGGCAGCACTTCCGCGCCCGGAATGCCCTTGGCCAGTTCGCGGAACTGGCGGGTGGACACCGGCAGGCTGGCCGAGGTGTCTGCCTTCAGCTGAGCAACCTGCACGCTGATCAGGATGCTGCCGTCCATCCGGCTGAAGTACTTCGGGTTGCCGGCGGTGTCATGCACCGCGGTGATCATGCGCCAGCCCTTGCCGGCGGCGTACTTTTCGCAACCCTCGGCGATCGCCTTGGCGGTGGCCAGGTCGAGCACCGGCTGTGCGGTCTGCGCGTGAGCGCCGCCGGCCACGAGGGCGAAGGCAAGCGCTGCGGTGATGCGTGTTTTCATGTCGTGTTCTCCTTGTTGTGGTGTGACAGGCTCAGAACCAGTTTTCGTCGTCGGCCGCGGCGGCCTTCTTGTCGGCGACCTGCACGCGCTTCGCCTCTTCGCGCAGGAAGGCGATGATCTGGCGGATCTCTTCCGGCTTCAGAGCGGGGCCGAAACCGCCCATCTGGGTGTTCGGCCGCCCTTCGGAAATGATCTTGAACATGTAGTCGTCGGAATTCGCGCCGCCCGGGCCCCAGGCGCCCTTGACCAGTTGCGGGCCCTTGCCGCCCTTGCCGCGCGAGTTGTGGCATTGCTGGCAGTTGCGGCCGAACAGCTCCTCGCCGGCGCTGGCGTCGCTGGCAGCCGGCGCACTGCCGCCGCCGGGACCACCGGGACCGAAGGCCGACACCTGGGTGACGCCGAGCGTCAGCGTGAGCGCGATGGCGTAGCGCGCGGCCGCGCGTGTCAGGGGGTAGGTCATCAAATGTGCTCCATCGGAAATGCGACAGGTCCGGCCGCGAGAGGCGCAGCCGGACGGTGGATCAGAACCAGAGGTCGTCCTCGGCGCCGGCCTTGGCCTTTTCGGCCGCCTTGACGCGCTTTGCCTCCTCACGCAGGAAGGCGACGATCTGCCAGATCTCCTGCTGCGTCAGCGCCGGGCCGAAGCCGCCCATCTGCGTGTTCGGGCGGCCGTTGGCGATGATTCCGTACATGTAGCCGTCGGTATTGGCACCGCCCGGTCCCCAGGCGCCCTTGACCAGCTGCGGGCCCTTGCCGCCCTTGCCGCGCGAGTTGTGACACTGCTGGCAGTTGCGGCCGAACAGCTCTTCGCCCGCTTTCGCAGCGTCCGGATCGTTGGCCAGCGGATTGGTGGCCGGGATGGCGTCGTCGGCCTGCGCACCGGCGATCAGGCCGGCGAGCAGCAGGCTCGCTGCGGTGACACGAAACATCTGCAACTCCATTCGAATGCGGTGGCGCCGGCGGCGGGCCGCCGGCGCCGGTGGATCAGGGGAAACCGGCCCGGCGCGCGATGGCGTCCAGCGTGCCGTCGGCCTTGAGCGCCGCCAGCGCGTCGTTCACCGCGCCACCAAGCGCCGCATCGGCGCGCCGGCTGGCGATGACGAAACGGGTGGTCAGCGACGGCTCGGTCAGCACCTGGCGTATCGCGATGCCGTCCGGCGGCGGGGTCTCGGCCAGGCGGCCGGCCCACACCAGCGCCGCCGCGATGTCGCCGCGCGTCAGCGCCTCCATCAGTTGCCGGTGATTGCCGTAAGGCGTGCGGTTGTAGCCACCGGCCAGCAGGTGCAGGTCGGCCGGCGTCGCGGTGACGGCGCCGACCTTGGCCTTGCCCAGATCGGACAGCGACTTCACCTTGCCTGCCGCCGGCGCGACCAGCACGTAGCCGACCGACACATAGGGCGTCGAGGCGACCAGACCACGTTCGGTCAGGTCCTCGCCGCCGCCCTCGGTTTCCGGCAGTCCGACGAACAGGTCGCAGGCGCCCGCCTGAATCGACTGCTTCAGCGCGCGTCCCATGCCACCGCGCGAAGGCACGACGATCCAGTTCAGTTTCGGTTCGCGACCGAGCTTCGTCGCCAGCGCCTGCACGACCTCGACGTCGAGGCCGCGGGCACCGCCCGAGCTGGAGGAGAACGGTTCGTTGCCGTCGACCACACAGGCGGTGAGCGGCGCGGCCGATACGATGGAAGACAGCGCCAGAGCCAGCGCGCAGGCAGCGGTGCGGAATGCGGGGGACTTCGTCATGGCGTGACGGGGCGCCCTTGCGGGCGCCCCTGCTCCATCACTCGGCGAGGCCGAAGATCATCATGCCGCCGCCGCGGTTCTGGTGCTTGAACAGCTCGTCATACACCAGCGGCCACAGGCTGCCGCCACCCGGGCCATACACGATGGCCACGTACTGCTTGCCGTCGACGGTGAAGGTGGTCGGGTTGCCGTGGATGCCGGTGCCGACGTTGAAACGCCACAGTGCCTCACCGGTGTCGTCGCGCATCGCGTGGAACCAGCCCTCGGCGTCGCCTGCAAACACCACGCCACCTGCGGTCGCCAGCATGCCGCTGGTGGCCGGCGTGCTCTGCGGACGCTGCCACACCAGTTCGCCGGTAGTGGCGTTGAAGGCCTTGATGCCACCGGTATAGGGGTTGGCCTTCAGGACCTTGGACGACAGGAACCACTCACCCTTCTTCCATTCCATCTTCTTGGCCTGGATGTCCATCGAGCTGTCGATGTAGGGCACGTAGAGCAGCTTGGTCTGCGGGCTGTACGCCGCCGGGTGCCATTCCTTGCCACCGTCGAGAATAGGCGCGATGTCCTTCACCACCTTGTCGTAGCCCGGCACCTTGTCCGGGTTCACGATGGGCCGGCAGTTGTCGCCCCAGCTCTTGACCCAGTTCACGCGTGCGATCGGCACCACCCAGTTGCACTTGCCGGTCGTACGGTCGATCGAGTACAGGTGACCGTTGCGGTCGCCGTGCAGCCACACCTTGCGGCCCTTCTCGTCGTCCACCAGGATGGTTTCGTTGTTGCCGTCGTAGTCCCAGGCGTCGTTCGGCGTGTACTGGAAGTGGTTCTTGATCTTGCCGGTACGCGCATCCATGATCAGCGTCGAGTTGCTGTACAGGTTGTCGCCCTTGCGCACGCTCGGATCGAAGTCCGGCGTCGGGTTGCCGACGCCCCAGTAGATGGTGTTGGTCTTCGCTTCGTAGTTGCCGGTCAGCCAGGCCGACGAGCCGCCGGTGCGCCACGAGTCGTTGGCCCAGGTCTTGGCGTTCGGGTCGTTGGCGTCGACCGGACGGGTCAGCGTCTGCCAGACGATTTCGCCGGTGTCCGGGTCGAGCGCGGTGATCTTGCCGACATTGCCGCCGACGTCGCCGCCCGAGTTGCCGACCACGATCTTGCCGTCGGCCACCAGCGGCATCGACGTGTAGATCTCGCCGGTCGTGTAGTCGCCGAGCTTCTTCTCCCACACCACCTTGCCGGTCGTGTTGTTCAGCGCGACGACGTGGGTGTCCAGCGTCGCCATGTAGACCATGTCCTTGTACACGGCCACGCCGCGGTTCACCGCCTCGCAGCACAGGCGCGGGCCGAGGTCGCCCGGCAGCGAGCGCTCGTATTTCCAGATCATGCGGCCGGTCAGGCCGTCGATCGAGAACACCTTGTTCTGGCTGGCGGTCACGTAGATGCGACCGTTCACCACCGTGGTCTGGCTATCCTGCGCATCATTGACGCCGAAGGACAGATTCCACTTCGGCACCAGCTTCTTCACGTTGTCCTGGTTCACCTGACGCAGCTGCGAGAAGCGCGTGCCCTGGTAGTCCTTGCCGTAGTGCAGCCAGTTGTTGGCGTCCTTGTCGGCGTGGATGAGCATGTCGTCGCTGACGTAGTTCGGACGCCACTTGAAAGTGGCTTCGAGCACGTTGATGCCGAGCGGGGGTTCCGGATCCTCGGCGTGGACGACCATCGGGGCGAGCAGCAGCGCTGCCAGCAGACTCCCTGCAACCGAATTCAATGCGCCGGGCCGCCGTGCGCGGCCGTTGTGCTTGTTCATCAGGCTTCCTCCGTTGTTGTGGATGCGCATGCCCGGTCACCGGCCCGGTTTTTATCGGCCGGTGCCTGCGGAACTTCCTGCGTTCCGATGACACACGCAGGCATACGCCTGCAGCATTCGTGCCACTGAGGAGGTGCCAGATCGCCTGCGGCGGAAATCGGGAACAGGCGGCGCTATCCGGCGAACGGGATGCCGACCCGCCGTTTTCAGGAGGCCGTCCCTGAGACAGTCGGAGGCGGGCGGATGAGACAGCTGTCTCGGAAAAACTGCGCTACAAATGTCGCAGCAGAGAGATCTTCGAGAGGCGGCGACCCACGCCCGCGGGGTCGCTGACGACGACGCGCGGCGCCCGGGGCGCGTGCCTTCAGCGCCCTTCGAACTTCGGCTTGCGCCGTGCGATGAAGGCGGTCACCGCCTCGGCGAAGTCCTGGGTCGCGGCGCAGCGACCGAAGGCGGCGGCTTCATCGGCCAGTTGCTGCGCCAGCGGCTGGCCCGACGTATTCAGAAGGCGCTTGATTTCCGCCCAGCCGTGGCGCGGACCGCTCGCCAGACGCTCGACCTCGGCTTCCACCGCATCGTCGAACTCGGCCACCGTCACCACGCGCTCGACCAGCCCCAGCGCCTTCGCCTCGTGCGCGTCGAAGCGGCGCGCACTCCACATCAGCTCGCGCGCCCGCCGCTCGCCGAGAGCACGCACCAGGAAGTGCGACTGACCGCCGGCCCCCGGCTGCGCGAGCCCGATGCCGGCGGTGCTGAACACCGCATCGTCGGCCGCGATGGCGATGTCGGACGCCAGCATCAGCGACAGCCCGTAGCCGACACAGTCGCCGCGCACCGCGGCCACCACCGGCTGGTGTGCATGACGCAGCGCGAGAATGACCGGATTGACCCAGTTCTCGACCAGCGCGCGAAAGGTGGCCAGACGCGCCGGCGCATCCAGCGGCAGACTCTGCGAAAACTCGTGCACGTCACCGCCGGCACTGAAGCTCGCCCCGTCGCCGCGCAGCAGCAGCACGCGGCACTCGGGGTCGGGCAGCACCCGCTCGACCGCCTCGCGCAATGACTGCATCATCGCCGTCGTATAGGCATTGCGCCGCGACGGCCGCGACATGGTGAGCGTCGCGACGCCACGTTCGAGCGAGCTCAGGATGTGGCCGGAATCGTTCGATTTCATCTGCAGCACGGTCTCAAGTACGAAGGCGCGAGCTTATACCGCCGGCAGGGCGACGCGTCCTGTGGGGCAAGCTTGCTCGCGATGGCGATCTGAGAACGGAAGTCCGCGGCCCTCCAGCGCTGCGTCGCGGCCAAGGCCGCTCCCACAGGAGGCCTCGGCAACGACCCGCGCCGATGATTCTGTGGGAGCGGCCTTGGCCGCGACCGGGCCTTCGCTCCGGTGCCGTCGCTGTTCCGCTCACACCTTCTCGAATATGCCGGCCGCCCCCATGCCGGTGCCGATGCACATGGTCACCATGCCGGTGCGCGCTTCGCCGCGCTGCATCGCGGCGATGACGGTGGCGGTGCGGATGGCACCGGTCGCGCCCAGCGGATGGCCGAGCGCGATGGCACCGCCGAGCGGGTTCACCTTCGCCGGATCGAGATCCAGCGTGCGGATCACCGCCAGCGCCTGCGCGGCGAAGGCCTCGTTCAGTTCGATCCAGTCGATATCGGCCTGCGCGATGCCGGCCTGCTTCAGCGCGCGCGGAATCGCTTCGACCGGACCGATGCCCATGATTTCCGGCGGCACGCCGGCCACCGCGACGCTGCGGAAGCGCGCGATCGGGGTTGCTCCGGTGCGCTGCACCGCCGCCTCCGACATCAGCAGTACCGCCGCCGCGCCATCGGACATCTGCGAACTGTTGCCGGCGGTGACCGAGCCGCGCGCAGCGAACACCGGACGCAACTTCGCCAGCCCCTCGGCGCTGGAATCGGCGCGCGGGCCTTCGTCGGTATCGAACACGCGTTCGACGATGCGCACCGTATTGCTCGCCAGGTCCGGCAGATGGCTGCGCACGGTGTAGGGCAGGATTTCACCGGCAAAACGGCCGGCGGCGATCGCCGCCAGCGCCTTCCGGTGAGACGCGAGCGCGAAGCCGTCCTGGTCCTCGCGCGATACGGCGTACTTGTGCGCCACCTTCTCCGCCGTCAGGCCCATGCCGTAGGCGATGGCGACGTTCTCCGGCGACTCGAAGGCGCGCGGATTCACAGTCACCTTGTTGCCCATCATGGTCGGCATCACGGTCATCGATTCGGTGCCGGCGCCGATGGCGATGTCGCACTGGCCGGTCATGATCTTCAGCGCCGCGTCGGCCACCGCGTTGAGCCCGCTGGCGCAGAAGCGGTTCACCGTGACGCCCGGCACCGACACCGGGAAGCCGGCGAGCAGCAGGCCGATGCGCGCGACATTCATGCCCTGCTCGGCTTCCGGCATCGCGCAGCCGACGACCACGTCGCCGATGTCGTTCAGGTCGAATTCGGGCACCGCATCCACCACGCCGCGCAGCGCGTGCGCCAGCATGTCGTCCGGCCGCACGTGGCGGAAGGCACCGCCCTTCTTCGCCACCGGCGTGCGCTTCGCAGCGACGATGTAGGCATCCTGTATCTGTTTCATCGCGAATCTCCCGTCAGTTCCGCAGCGGCTTGCCGGTGTCCATCATGTGCGCGATGCGCGCCTGCGTTTCCTTGGTCTTCAGCAGATCGACGAACAGCGCGCGCTCGACTTCGAGCAGCCACTGCTCGTTCACCCGCGCGCCGGTCTCGATGTCGCCGCCGCACAGCGCGGTCGCCGACGCGTGCGCGACGCGGTAGTCGTGCGCCGAAATCATGCCGCCCTCGCGCATGTTCACCAGCATCATGTCCAGCGTGGCGATGCCGCTGCGGCCGGCCACCGCAATGTCGACCGCCGGCAGCGGCGGACGCCAGGCGCTGTCCGCCATCGCCACCGCGTTGCGGCGCGCGACGTGCAGCAGTTCGCTGGCGTGCATGACGACCACGTCTTCCTGCTTCAGCAGGCCCAGTTCCTGGGCGTGGCGTGCGCTCTTCGATACGTTCGCCATCGCGATGGTCTGGAACACCGTCTGCAGGAAATTCATCGGGTCCTTCGTCGCTGAAGCCTCGGCCGCGCGCGCGGCGCGGATCGCGAATTCCTTGCAGCCACCGCCGGCCGGAATCAGGCCGACGCCTGCTTCGACCAAGCCGATATAGCTTTCGAGCGCGACCACCGCGCGCGGCGAATGCATGACGAACTCGCAGCCGCCGCCGAGCGCCATGTTCTGCACCGCGGTGATCACCGGCACCTGGGCGTACTTGATCGCCATCGACGCCTGCTGGAAGTCGTTGATCACGCGCTCAAGCCGCACGAAGTCTCCCGCTTCGAGTACCGGGCGGATCTGCTTCAGATTGGCGCCGACCGAGAACGGCCCTTGCGGCTGCCAGATCACCAGGCCTTCGAAGTCGCGCTCGGCACGCGCGATCGCTTCGCGCATGCCGTCCAGCACCTTCGGTCCGACGCAGGACATGCGGCTCTTGAACGACATCACCGGCACCCGCTCGCCGTCGGCGTCGTCCAGCGTCCACAGCCTCACCTCCTCGCCTTCCCACACGGTGTGCGTCGCGCGTGGCACTTCGGCCAGTACGCGCTCGGGGAAGAGCTGGCGCGGCGACACGCTGCGCGCCTCCAGCTTCGCGGCGGAAGCCGACCACGATCCGGCGGCCTCGTGCACGCCGTGGCGCTCGAACACCCAGGCCGGCAGCGGCGCGTCCGACATCGTGCGGCCAGCGGCGATGTCCTCGCGCAGCCACTGGGCCACCTGCTGCCAGCCAGCGCCCTGCCAGGTTTCGAACGGGCCGGCGCTCCAGCCGAAGCCCCAGCGCATCGCGAAGTCGACGTCGCGCGCGTTGTGCGCAATGTCGCCCAGATGCACGGCGACGTAATGGAACACGTCGCGGAAGATGGACCAAAGGAACTGCGCCTGCGGATGTTCGCTCGCCCGCAGCGCGGCCAGCTTCATCGCCGGATCGCGCTCGGCAAGAATGGTCTGCACCTCTTCGGCAATGGCGCCGGCGGCGTCGCGGTAATCCTGCTGCGCGAGGTCCAGCACCTTGATCGCCTTGCCGTCCTTGCGATAGACGCCGGCCTTGGTCTTCTGCCCGAGCGCGCCGCGTTCGACCAGTGCGGCGAGCCAGGCGGGGGCGACGTAGTGGCGGTGCCACGGATCGTGCTGCAGATTGTCGGTCATGGTCTTGACGACATGCAGCAGCGTGTCGAGCCCGACCACGTCAGCGGTGCGGTAGGTGGCCGATTTCGGCCGGCCGATGGCAGGGCCGGTCAGCGCGTCGACCTCGTCGAAACCGAGGCCCAGCCGTACCGTGTGGTGCATCGCCGCCAGCATCGAGAACACGCCGATGCGATTGGCGACGAAATTGGGCGTGTCGAGCGCGCGCACGACGTTCTTGCCCAGCGTCGTGGTCAGGAAATCTTCCAGACGGTCGAGCAGCGCGGCGTCGGTCGTGCGCGCCGGAATCAGTTCGACCAGCGCCATGTAGCGCGGCGGGTTGAAGAAATGCACGCCGCAGAAACGGCTGCGCATCGCTTCCGGGCAGCCGTCGGCCAGCGCGTTGATCGACAGACCGGAGGTGTTGGTGGCAAAGATCGCGTCACTGCGCAGGTGCGGCGCCACCTTCGCGTACAGGCCGTGCTTCCAGTCCATGCGCTCGGCGATGGCCTCGATCACCAGATCGCAGTCGGCCAGCCGCGCCGCGTCGCGGTCGTAGTTCGCCACTTCGATATGGGCAGCGCGGTCGGCGGTGGCCAGCGGCGCCGGTTCGAGCTTTTTCAGGCCGGCGATGGCGCGCTTGACGATGGCGTCGGGGTCACCCTCTTTCGCGGCGAGGTCGAACAGGATGACGGGAACGTTCGCGTTGGCGCAGTGGGCGGCGATCTGCGCGCCCATCACGCCGGCGCCCAGTACGGCGACGCGACGGATGCGGAATCTGGAGGATGTCACGATGCGGACTCCCGGGAGAGGCGGTCCGGCCGCGCGCGGCGACCGGACCGGGTACGACAGGAAGGACGGATCAGAAGCGGGTCGAGTACTGCACGCCGAGGATGTCGACCGAGTTCTCGTACTCGCCGACCAGCGTGCCCTTGAGCAGCGCGCTGCCACCGTCGTTGTTCACCTTCGCGTCCTTGACGAACAGGTGGGCGTAACCGACGTCGACCGCCGAGGTCGCATTCGGGCGCCACTGCAGGCCCAGCGACAGCCAGACGCGGTCCTCGTCCGGCACGCGCGGCAGACGCGTGGTATCGCGCACCGGCGTCTGGTCCCAGGCGAGGCCGAACTTCAGGCTCAGCGCATCGGTGTAGGCATAGGTGCCGCCGAAGGCGACACGCCAGGTATCCCGCCAGCGCAGTTCCTCGGTCGTCACGTTGACGCCATCGACCCGATTCACCGCCAGTTCCTGGAGCGTCGACCAGCCGGTCCAGCTGATGTCACCGAGCATGGTCCAGCGATCAGAAATCTTCTGTGCGACGCTGAAGGTGGCCGTATCGGGCAACTCGACGTCGGCGGTCACATCGCCGCCACGTCCTGCGTTCAAGGCCGTCGCCACGATGTTGCCGGTAGCATTCAGGCCGGTGAAGCGAGCCGTGCCCTCGAGCTTGTAGTCCATCTTCGAGCGGTAGGCTGCGCCGAGGCGGGTGGTATCCGATACCTGCCACATCAAACCCGCATTCCAGCCCCACGCGGTGTCATCACCCTTGATCCGGCCGCTGGCGAGCGATCCCGCCAGACCCGGATTGGTGACGAGGTTGGTCAGGTCAGCGTCGATGCGCTGGAAATTCACGCCGATACCGATGGACAGCACGTCGTTCACCTTGAATGCGATCGACGGATTGATGTTGACGGTCTTGATCTCTGACTTCACGGCATGGAAGCGGCCGACCCAGTCAGCGCCGTACTCCGTCTTCAGGCCGAACGGGGCGCCGACGCCAAGACCCGCGAACAGACGGTCGGTCAGCTGCCAGGTCATGTAGCCGGCCGGAATCGCGGCCCAATCACCGGCATCACCGCCATTACCGCCGATACCCTGACCTGGCGGCACGGTTGAGCCCTGGTTGTCGAACTTGGCGGAGGGCCGCACGAGATCGACTGAGAAGGCCACATTGCGCCCGGGCAGCAGCGTCATGCCGGCGGGGTTGAAGAACACGGTGCTGGCGTCCTCGGCGACCGCCGCGCTGCCGGCGTAGGCGTTACCGAGGCCGCTCGCATTGCCTTCGAGCAGCTGGAAGGCGGCGGCGTGGCTGGCGGTCGAGCCGAAGGCGCCGATCGCCAGGGCCAGAACCTTCATCGTGGCACCGTGGCTGCGGCGCTGTTTCGTCTGCGTCATGACTCCTCCTCTGTGCGTCGTAAATGGTGCTGCGCTCACGGCGTGTCCCTGCACAGGGCACACCGAATACTGTCAGGACTGTTCGGGCGCGATCAGTCTCTTGCTGCCGTCCTCGTTCACCGCGACATAGGTGAGCTGCGCCGAGGCGACCTTCAGGATCTTCACATTGTCATAGCCGGTTTCTGCATAGACGTCGACATCGACCGTGATCGACGTGGTACCGACGCGCGCGACGCGCGAGTAGAAGGACACGAGGTACTGCGTCGTGATCGGCTGCAGGAAAACGAATGAATTGACCGCCACCGTCACCACGCGGCAGCGCGTGCGGCGCATCGCGGCGATCGATCCCGCGACGTCGACCTGGGACATGACCCAGCCGCCGAAGATGTCGCCAGCGGCATTGATGTCGCGCGGCATGGGCAGCATGCGCAGCGCGGGTTGTTCTTCAGGAAGGTGTTCGATGTTCTGGCTCATGTACGACTCTGATGTTGCATTGCGGAAACCGCATGATAGTGCAGTGGTCCGCCGGTATAGGGGGCGAAGCCGGCGCCGAAGATGAGGCCGGCGTCGGCCAGGTCGGCATCGGCCACCACGCCCTGCTCGACGCAGCGGCGCGTCACCCGGATCAGCGGCTCGACCAGCCGTGCCGCCAGTCCCGCCGGCACGGTGGCAGCGCCGGTGCGCACCGGTCGGCCATCCTTCCAGACATAGAAGCCTTGCCCGCTCTTGCAACCGAGGTGCCCGGAATCCACCCGCTGCTGCAGGCAGGCGGGCGCGGTCGCGCCGCCGGTCAGGCGGGCGCCGGCGGCCATTGCAATGTCGAGGCCCACGGTATCGGCCAGTTCGATCGGACCCATCGCCATGCCGAAATCGAGCGCCGCGCGATCCACTATCTCTGGCGCCATCCCTTCGTCGACGCATTTCATCGCTTCGAGCATGTAGGGACCGAGCACGGCATTGACCAGGAAGCCGGGCGCGCTGGCCACCGGCAGCGGCAGCTTGTCGAGCGCGCCGACGAAGGCGGCGGCGCGCTGCACCGCGAGCTCGAAACTGTCGGCGCCGCGCACCACCTCGACCAGCGGCATCTTCGCCACCGGGTTGAAGAAATGGATGCCGACCAGCCGACCGGGCACGTGCAGCGCCTGCGCGATGTCCTCGACGCGCAGGCTGGAGGTATTGGTGGCGAGCAGGGCGTCGGGCCGGGCACGTCGTTCGATGTCGTGCATCAGCGCCCGCTTGGCGTCGAGGTCCTCGTAGATCGCTTCGATGATCAGGTCGGCACCGGCGACGCCGGCGCCGGTCGGATCCGGAATCAGCCGGTCGAGCGCGTCGCGCTGCGCCTTGCGGTCGCGGCGGAACTTGCGCGCAAATGCCTTCGCCGCCCGCTGCATCGCCGGCGCGATGCGCGCCAGCCCGTTGTCCTGCAAGGTCACATGGAAACCACGGAGCGCACACCAGGCAGCGATGTCGCCACCCATGACACCGGCGCCGACGACATGCACGCGACGGATGGGCGGCAAGCCGACCTCGCTCTTCGCGTAGCCGCGCAGCCGTTCGCGCAGGTGATAGACGCGCTGCAGGTTGGGCGTGGTCGGGTGGGCCACCAGTGCCGCCATCGACGCCGGATGCGCAGCCGGCACAGCCAGCGCGTTGCCGCCGAAGTCGCGCCACATGTCGACGATGGCGTAAGGCGCCGGGTAATGCTCTCGACGCGCCTTCTTCGCCACACCTTCGAGTGCCTTCTTCGCCACGATGCCGCGCAGCGGCCCGAGCAGCAGACGCTGCAGCAGCGGCAGCGGACGACGCGCCGGGTCGGCCAGCACGCGGGCGCGGGCGTGCTCGCGCATCAGTCGCGCCGGCGCGATCTCGTCGACCAGACCCGCCGCCTTCGCCCGCTTCACATCGAGTGCACGGCCGGTCAGCATCATGTCCAGCGCGGCCGGCGCGCCGATGCGCTGCGGCAGCCGCAGCATGCCGCCCCAGCCGGGCACGATGCCCAGCAGCACTTCGGGCAGCGCGAAGCGGGTGCCCGGCTCATCGACCGCAACGATGTGGCGACAGGCGAGCGCCAGTTCGGTGCCGCCGCCGACGCAGAAGCCGCGCACCAGCGCGCAGGTCGGGTAGCGCACCGCGGCCAGCCGGTTGAACAGGTTCCAGCCGCGGCCAACGATGTCACGGGCACCGGCTTCGTCCTTCACTGCGCCGAATTCGCCGATGTCGGCACCGGCGATGAAGCCGCTCGTCTTGCCAGACAGGATGACCAGCGCACGCGGCGGTGCGGCGTCGAAGGCGTCGAGCACCAGACCAAGCTCGCGCATCGCCTCGCCGGACAGCGTGTTCACGTTCTCGCCGGCGCGGTCGAACACGAGCCAGACGAGGTTGTCCTCGTCGCGTTCGATGCGCCAGTGCTTCAGATCGCTTGCATGCGCGCTCATGCGGTTTCCACCAGCATCGCACCACCCTGTCCGCCACCGATGCAGATCGAGGCCATGCCGCGGCCACCGCCACGACGCTTCAGCACGTGCAGCAGATGCAGCACGATGCGCGCGCCACTGGCGCCGACCGGGTGACCGATCGCGATCGCGCCACCGTCGACGTTGAGGCGTCGCTCGTCCAGCGTACCGAGCGCGTGTGACAGTCCGAGCTGTTCGCGGCAGTAGCTGTCGCTCTTCCACGCCTCGATGCAGCCGATCACCTGGGCGGCGAAGGCTTCGTTGATTTCCCAGGCGTCGAGGTCGTTCAGTTCGAGGCCGTGACGCTGCAGGATGGGCGTCGCGGCATGCACCGGGCCCAGACCCATCTGCGCCGGATCGAGCGCCGCCCACTGCACGTCGAGGATGCGGCCGAGCGGCTTCAGGCCGTACTGGTCGACGGCCTTCTGCGAAGCGAGCAGCAGCCAGCTCGCGCCGTCGGTCACCTGCGAACTGTTGCCGGCGGTGATGTGGCCGTGCTTGCGGTCGAACACCGGGCGCAGCTTCGCCAGCCGCTCGACCGAAGAGTCGCGGCGCATGCCGTCGTCTTCGGCGTACAGCTTGCCGTCGCGGTCGGTCAGCGGAACGATTTCGCCGAAGCAGCCTTCGTCGAGCGCACGTGCCGTGCGCTGGTGCGAGCGCATGGCGTAGAAATCCATCTGCGTGCGGCTGATGGCGAACCGGGCCGCAAGGTTCTCGGCAGTCTGGCCCATGTTCAGTCCGATCACCGGATCGGTCAGTCCCTTGATCAGGCCGATCACCGGCGCCAGCATCGCCGGCCTGAACTTCGTGATCAGCGACGCACGCTGACCCAGCGTCTTTGCCGCGTACCACTGCGACAGCCAGCGCACCATCGCGTCGGAGAACAAGAGGTGGGCGCGCGACAGCGCGTCGACACCACCGGCCAGCACCAGGTCGGCGCGGCCGCGCTGGATGTTGGCCAGGCCGGAATCGAGTGCCTGCATGCCGCTGGCGCAGTTGCGCATCACCGTCCAGCCGGGCACGCGATCGCCGCAGCCCATGCGCAGCGCGGCGATGCGGCCGATGTTCGCTTCGTCGGCCGACGGCGCGGCGCAACCGAGGATGACTTCGTCGAGCTGGTCCGGCCGGAAGGGCTGGCGCGCCAGCAGCGCGTTGCCGGCCGCCACCGCGAGGTCTGCGGCAGCGAAAGGCCCGGGCGCGTTGCGCGATTTCAGGAAGGGGGTGCGTGCCCCATCGACGACGAATACTTCAGGAAACGACATGAACACTCCTCAGGCGGCGAGCGCGGTGACGTTGCGCGCTTCGGCCGGCGTCGCAGGCACGGCGTCGACACCGAAGTCCTGCGCGAAATCGTCCACCTTGACCACGCGGTCGCGCAGTTCGTCGCGCCGGGTGACCAGCGCGAATTCCTGCGCGTCGATGACGCCGGCCTCGAAAGCGGCACGCATCACGCCCGGCCCGCGCGCCTTCAGTTCGCCGCGCTTCTGTGCCGCGCGCACCTTGGCCTCGATCGCCTCGGCGGCGACCGTGGCTTTCAGCGCGTGCTCGATGGCACCGACCGCGTCGTGCTCGTCCTGCGGTACGTACATGTCGGCGGTCAGCCGGTCGCGCGTCGCCGACGGCTCGATCAGCAACTTCGCCACCTCGCCGCCGAGGCGGTCCGACGGCACCACGTAGGGCCGGCCGAGCGGGAAGATGAGGCGGCGCAGCAGCATGCCGATCAGGCGGTTCGGGAAGTTGGAAATGACGCCCTCGAACGCGGTCTGCGCGTGGAACATGGCGTCCCAGATCGCCCAGTGCATCAGCGGTGCGTCGGCGGCCTGCCGGCCTTCGGCCTCGTAGCGCTTCAGCGTGGCCGAGCACAGATACATCAGCGACAGGATGTCGCCCAGCCGGGCCGACAGCTTCTCCTTGCGCTTGAGGTCGCCACCCATGGTCAGCATGGCGGCATCGGCGATGAAGGCGAAGGCGGTCGAGAAGCGGGTGAGCTGCTGGTAGTAACGGCGCGTTTCCGGCGCGAGGTCGCCCGGCACGCCGACCCAGTGCGAGCCGGTCAGGCCGGTGATCAGCGTGCGCACCGCATTGCTCGCGGTGTAGCCGATGTGCGCGAACAGTGCGTCGTCGAATTCCCTGAGAGCTTCCGGCGTATCGTCGGCCAGTGCGGCGCGCATCTCGCGCAGCACATAGGGATGGCAGCGGATGGCGCCCTGACCGAAGATGATGAGGCTGCGCGTCAGGATGTTCGCGCCCTCGACCGTGATGCCGATCGGGATCTGCTGGTAGGCGCGGCCGAGGAAGTTCGACGGGCCCAGGCAGATGCCCTTGCCGCCGAGGATGTCCATGCCGTCGTTGACGACGATGCGGGCGCGTTCGGTGATGTGGTACTTGACGATGGCCGACACCACCGACGGCTTCTCGCCAAGATCGATCGCCGACGCCGTCATCCGCCGCGCGGCGTCCATCATGTACAGGTGGCCGCCGATGCGGGCCAGCGGTTCCTGTATGCCTTCGAAGCGGCCGATCGCGGTCTTGAACTGGCTGCGCACGCGGGCATAGCCGCCGACGGCGCGCGCGGTGAGCTTGGCCATGCCGGTGTTGGAGGCTGGCAGCGAGATCGAGCGGCCGGCGGCCAGACACTCCATCAGCATGCGCCAGCCCTGCCCGGCCATCGCCGGACCGCCGATGATCCACTCCAGCGGCATGAACACGTCACGCCCCCAGTTCGGTCCGTTCTGGAACACCGCGTTGAGCGGGAAGTGGCGACGGCCGATCTGCACGCCCGGGTGATCGGTCGGAATCAGCGCGCAGGTGATGCCGATGTCTTCGGTATCGCCGAGCAGGTGATCGGGGTCGTACAGGCGGAAAGCGAGGCCGAGCAGTGTGGCGACCGGGCCCAGCGTGATGTAGCGCTTGTCCCAGGTCACGCGCATGCCGAGTACTTCGCGGCCTTCGTGCATGCCGCGGCAGACGATGCCGTAGTCCGGAATCGACGCCGCGTCGGAACCGGCCTGCGGGCTGGTCAGCGCGAAGCACGGAATCTCCAGCCCCTTGGCCAGGCGCGGCAGGTAGTGATCCTTCTGCGCGTCAGTGCCGTAATGCAGCAGCAGCTCAGCCGGGCCGAGCGAGTTCGGCACCATCACCGTCACCGCCGAGGCGGAGCAGCGCGTCGACAGCTTGGTCACGATCTGCGAATGCGCCCAGGCCGAGAATTCCTTGCCGCCGTACTTCTTCGGAATGATGAGGCCGAGGAAGCCCTTGTCCTTGATGTACTGCCAGGTCTCGGGCGGCAGGTCTTTCAGCTCGTGCGAAATGCGCCAGTCGTCGGACAGACGGCACAGCTCATCGACCTCGTTGTCGAGGAAGGACTGTTCTTCGGCGCTCAGTTGCGGTTCCGGGTAGGCGTGTAATTTCTGCCAATCGGGATGCCCGCGGAACAGTTCGCCTTCCCACCAGACGGTGCCCGCTTCGAGGGCAATGCGTTCGGTATCCGACATCGGCGGCAGGATGTTGCGGTACACCGCGAGCAGTGGCCGCGAAATCAGTGCGCGGCGCAGCGGCACCAGATTCAGCAGCAGCGCCGGAATACCGACCAGCACGGCGACGGTGACGCTGGCCGCGACCGACCAGTCGAAGTGCAGTGCCGCTGCGACCAGCCAGGCGGCGAGCGCCGCGGTGATCAGCAGCAGCGGCGCGCGCAGGTAGGCCAGCGTAAGCAGGCCAAGCGGCAACAGCAGAAGAAGCGTCCAGGTCATGTGTATCTCCTCGTCCGGTCATGCTGCTGCGATACGCGCGCAAGGCGCTTATGTCCGCAGTCTAGTTGCAATCGTCCGGGCTTTCGCCCCATCAGTTCGATTCCGGCAACGGCGCGCGCAGGCCGCCGAGCAGGAAACTCATCAATCGCGGCACCATGCGCGCCATCGCATCCGGCTCGTCGATCTGCACGCCGGTCATCACCTGCAGCGTGTCGATGCCGGATACCGCGTAGGACATCGCGCCGAACATGAAATGCAGGCGCCACACGATGTCCTCGACCGGCACCGCCGGCAGCGCTCGGCTGAGGGCGTCGCGATAGCGGCCGATCACCGGCGCGTACTCGGTCGCCAGGCACTCGCGCACCACCGCCGACGGCTCGGTGAAAGTGCGGCCCAGCAGACGCATGAATTCGCGCCCCTGTTCGCTTTGTGCCGCTAGCGCCAGCGAACCGCTGAAGAAGCACTCGACGATCACCCGCGCCTTGACCGGCGCATCGCCGGCGGCGGCTTCCGCTTCGTCGAGCGCCTGCATGCGCAGCGCGTTCAGCGGTCGCAGCCCGCGCAGAAGCACCTCCTGCACCAGCACGTCCTTCGATCCGAAGTGATAATTGACCGCCGCCAGATTGACGCTGGCCGTGGTCGTGATCATCCTCATCGAGGTCGCCTCGAAACCGTGCGCGGCAAACAGCGTCTGCGCCGCATCGAGGATGCGGAGGCGTGTTTCGGTCACGGAAAGTCGATTGCGGCGGGCGTCCATCAGGTCAGGCACGGCCTTGTGTTCAAACGTTCGTTTGAATCTAGACCCTCGAATCGCCGCTGTCAATCTTGCACTGCCGCATGAAGCGGAACCGCGGCGGCTACCTCTTTCGGGGCATTGTCCTGCGCCGCCCCCACCCGAATAATCGGCCTCCACTTCCGCGCCGCCCTCGGCACGACATCGCCCCGGGCGGATCGCGGTGACCGCACATTCAGGAGGCCTCTCATGCCGGACGCACCGGTGAAGTACCCGAAACAGCCACTGGTCGGCGACGGCGGACCAGGCGTGCACTGGATCACCCGCCCCGACCCCAAGGGCTGGACCGAGCCGGTCCTGATGGAATGGGAATTGCGCGGCGAAACCTGGACCGACGAGCACGCGCACGACGAATACGCCTACGTGCTCGAAGGCCGGCTGTTCGTCGAGTCGGACGGTGTCACCGTCGAGGCGACCACCGGCGACACCGTCTGCGTGCGCGGCGGCTCGATCGGCCGCTACTACGCGCCGGAATACGCCCGCATCCTCGGCATCTACGGTCCCAACCCCGCCGGCGGCGGCACCCGGCTGCTCGGCTTCCAGAAGCTGACCGGCTGAAGCGCGGTCGTCGGCGCGGTCTGGCGCGGCATGGCGCCTGATAGCATCGGCGCATGACGCTCTACCAGGATCTCGCCGACCGCACCGCGCAATTGATCGCCGACGGCGTGCTGCGGCCGGGCGACCGCCTGCCCTCGGTACGCCACGCCTGCCGCGCGCACGACCTCAGCCCGATCACCGTCACGCAGGCCTACGCACTGCTCGAAAGCCGCGGCCTGGTCGAGGCGCGCCCACGCTCCGGCTACTTCGTGCGCGCCCGCCTCGGTCAGCGCCTGCCGGAACCGGCCATGTCGCGACCGGGCCAGCGCTCGACCGCGCTGCAGGTGAGCGACTTCATCTTCGAAATTCTCGACAGCGTGCGCGACCCGGCCGTCGTGCCGCTGGGTTCCAGCTTTCCGGCACCCGAGCTGTTCCCGCTCGACCGCCTCGGCCGCGCCCTCGCCGCCGCCGCGCGCCGCATCAAGCCGCAGGACACGCTGACCGACTTGCCGCCGGGCCACCCCGAACTGCGCCGGCAGATCGCGCTGCGCTACCTCGGCCTCGGCGCCGACGTGGCTCCTGACGACATCATCATCACCAATGGCGCGATGGAGGGACTGAACCTCTGCCTGCAGGCGGTGACCCGGCCGGGCGACCTGATCGCGGTCGAATCGCCCACCTTCTACGCCGGCCTGCAGGCCGCCGAGCGGCTCGGGCTCAAGGTGATCGAGGTTCCCAGCCATCCACGCGAAGGCCTGAACCTCGCCGCGCTCGAACAGTTGCTGAACAGGCACCCGGTGCGCGCCTGCCTGTTCATGCTGAACTACGCCAACCCGACCGGCGCCTGCGTGCCCGACGACGGTCGCCGCCAGCTGATGGCCCTGCTCGACCGCCACGACGTGCCACTGATCGAGGACGACGTCTATGCCGAATTGCACCACGGCGAACAGGCGCCCTTGTGCAGCAAGGCGCTGGACCGCGACGGCCGCGTCATGCACGTGTCGTCCTTTTCCAAATGCCTGGCCCCCGGCTTCCGCGTCGGCTGGGTCGCCGCCGGCCGTTACGCCGACGCGATCCGCCGGCAGAAACTGTCATTCAGCCTCGCCACACCGGTCGCGCTGCAGCACGCGCTGGCCGATTACCTCAAACAGGGCGGCTACGACCGCCACCTGCGCACGCTGCGCGCCACCCTGCGCGCGCAGCAGGCCACGCTGGTCGCCGACGTCGAAGCGCACTTCCCCGCCGGCACCCGCATGGCGGAGCCCGAGGGCGGCTACTTCCTGTGGCTGGAACTGCCGGAGGTCTGCGATACGCTGGCGCTGCACCGCGAAGCACTGGCAAGAGGCATCAGCATCGCGCCCGGGCCGATCTTCTCCGCGCAGCGCGAATTCAGGAACTTCGTGCGGCTGAACTTGGGGCATCCGGATACCGAGGCGCGAAGGGCGGCGGTGCGTGAGTTGGGGCAACTGATTGCACAGCAGGGGTGACTGCGCCTGACGTTCGAATGCATCGCTCGGCGGCGGGACCGGATGACCGGACGCGACCGCACGGCCGGGTCGTGATACGTTCGACGCCCGACTCCGTTCATCTGTCATGATCGCTGCCCTCCAGACCCCTCGCGGCAGCCCTCCTGTTCAGCCTTAGACGCCATGTTCACCTCCACCTTCACCTTCGCCAAAGGCCAGTACGACGAAGACTTCCACGCTCTGGACGCGGTCATCGCAGAGGTCGCCCGCGCCATTCCCGGCTACCTCGGCGAGGAAGCCTGGGAGAACGCCGAAACCGGGCTGATCTCGAATGTCTATTACTGGGATTCGATGGACGCGCTGCAGGCGCTGATGACTCACCCGGAGCACATCCGGGCCAAGCAGCTGCAGGCGCGCTGGCTCAAGGGTTACCAGGTCGTGATCGCGCAGGTGGTGCGCAGCTATGGCGACAAGGGCATCCCGCATCCGCTGGCGTCGGTCACTTGACCCGCATCAAGAGGCCCGACGGATTCCATCTGTGCCCATATTGATTCAACTCCGCTGAATCTGTCCCTGTTCGCCTGCGGCGGGTGTACTGCCGGCATCCCTTTCCGGAGCCTGCAGATGAACACCGACACGACGCTGGCGGAAGGCGCGGTGCGCGCCGTGCCGCTCACCTTCCATCCCCGCCCGGGCACCGTGCATGCGCGCGCGGTGTCCGGCCGTTTCAACACCTGGCGCTGGGCCATGGTGTGGCTCACCCAGCTCGTGTTCTACGGTGGCGTGTGGCTCACCTGGCGCGACGGCGACACGGTGCGGCCGGCTCTGTGGATGGACATTCCGCACGAGCGGCTCTACCTGTTCGACCAGGTGCTGTGGCCGCAGGACGCGCTGCTGTTCGCCTTCGTTCTCATCGTCGCGGCGCTGGCGCTGTTCTTCGTGACCGCGCTGGCCGGGCGGCTGTTCTGCGGCTTCGCCTGTCCGCAGACGGTGTACACGATGATGTTCACGTGGGTCGAGGCGCGCATCGAAGGAAACCCGGCCGCGCGCCGTGCGCTGGATGCCGCACCGTGGGGCCCGCGCAAGGCGGCGATCAAGGGCGCCAAGCACGCGCTGTGGCTCGCGCTGGCGGCGTGGACCGCGATCACCTTTGTCGGCTACTTCACGCCGATCCGCGATCTGCTGCCGCGCCTCGCCATCTGGGACGTCGGCATGTGGGAGGGCTTCTGGCTGCTGTTCTACGCCGCCTTCACGTATCTGCAGGCCGGCTTCGCGCGCGAATCGGTGTGTCAGCACATGTGCCCGTACTCGCGCTTCCAGGGCGTGATGACCGACGCGCATACCCGCCAGGTCGGCTACGACAGGCTGCGTGGCGAGCCGCGTGCATCCGCCCGCAGCCGCGGCGCCGGCGACTGCGTGGACTGCACGATCTGCGTGCAGGTGTGCCCGACCGGCATCGACATCCGCAACGGCGTGCAGTACGCATGCATCAATTGCGGCCTGTGCGTCGACGCCTGCGACACGGTGATGGACAGGGTCGGCCGGGCGCGCGGACTGATCCGCTTCGCGTCGGAAAACGCGCTGTCCGGGCGCGGCGCGACGACGGTACAGCCACGCGTGAAGATGTACGCCGCGCTATTCCTGCTGTTCGCGGTGCTCGGCGTGTGGCAGATGGTGACCCGACCGGAAGTACGGCTCGACGTGCTGCGCGACCGCGGCGTGCTGATGCGCGAGACGGCGGACGGCCGCATCGAGAACGCCTACCTGCTGAAGGTGGCCAACCTGACGCGTGAAGAGGTCGAATACGTCGCACAGATCGATGGCGTGCCGGGTGCGACCATCGTCGGCAACGACCGCCTGCGCGTCGCCCCGAACAGCGTGGCCACCTTGCGGCTCACCGTGTCGGCGCCCGACGACGGCATGCTGCGCGGCGCACAGCCGCTGGACATCGTGGTCGCCCGACTAGGGCGGCCGGATGAGAGCGCCAGCGAGCGCAGCCGCTTCCTGTTCCGGCTGCGCCGGTTCCGTTCCAGTCGCCGAAGGCGAGAAAACGCCCCGGTTCAGCGCTTCGCGGCGCGCCGGCGCGTCGCCAGGAGTGCCAGTCCCGCACCGAACATCGCCCAGGTTTCCGGCTCCGGCACGGCCACGATGTGGGCGACGAAATACGCCGGACCGTTGTAGCCGGCGCTCCAGTCCGCGTAATAGGCCCAGATCGCTTCGGCATCGGCCGAAATGCCCGGGCGCTGACCCCAGATCTGCAGGCCGGCATTCGTTCCAAGACTCACTGGTATCGCACCCGGCGCGCCGAAACCGCTTTCGTTCACGGTCCAGTATGCGGTGCCGGTGCTGAGGGTCTGCTGGCCGTTGGCGAAACGGAAGCCTTCGCCGCTGATCGAGAAATCCGCGAGGAACATGGCCGGACCGCTGAACACGTTACGCGCGTGAATCAGCAGGTAGTAGTCCTGCCCCGCCACCAACGCGACATCCGAGAAGCTCTCGCTGGCGCCCCAGAGCGTGGTCTTGTCGCTGATGATCTCACCGGCGTCGGCAAGCAAATCGGTGGACAGATAGACCGTTGCGTAATCGTCCGCCGTGTAGGAACCGGACAGGCTTGCTGCCTGTGCCGGCACCGCGGCGACGATGGAAGCCAAAAGTCCCGCGGCAACGAATGCCCTGTTCGTTACGCTCATTGATAGTGCTCCTCTGCTGGAAAGCCACGATATAGAGGAGCGCGAGCAAGAGCTGCACCAGTGCGGGCCCGACCGGCGCCACTCTCCCGCAAAAGCAAGGGCTTGCGTTCGCCAGGCCCCATCACGGCCATTCCTCGGACAGGTCGGTGTAAAAGCAGCCGACAGGCAGATGCCGCGACATGCGCATCCGGGCTGCCGGCCACAGCCCCTGCCCCCTAGTCCCTAGTCCCTAGTCCCTAGTCCCTAGCCCCTGCCCTCACATCACATTCGCGTGCGGGTGCACCGGATGTTCCAGCGTGTCGGCGATCAGGCGCAGCGCGATGTCGCAGTCCTCGCGCGACATCGGGCCGCCGAGGCAGACGCGCACCGCGTCCGGCGGCGTGCCGTCGGTGCTGAAGGCGGCGCTGGCGACGACCGCCACGCCCTGCGCACGCAGGTTGGAGGCGAACTCGACCATGGCCCAGTCCGGGCTCAGCGGCAGCCAGAAGTGGAAGCCTTCGGGCTGCGCACGCAGCGCGTGCCCGGCCAGCAGTCGCGCCGCTGACGCCTGGCGCGCGACGGATTCGGCGCGAATGGCCTGCAGCATCGCGTCCGCGGTGCCGTCGGTGATCCAGCGAGTGGCCAGCGCGCTGGTGACCGGCGAGCACATGACGGTGGTCGCGCGCAGCGCGCCGGCCAGCCGCTCGGCCTGACGCGGCCCCGGTGCATGTACGTAGGCGGTGCGCAAGCCGGCGCCGAAGCACTTGGACAGGCCGCCGATGTAATAGGTGAGCGCCGGCGCGAGAGCGGCCAGCGGCGGCGGCACCTCGGGCGGCAGCATCGCGTAGGCGTCGTCCTCGATGATGGGGATGGCGTAGCGCAGCGCGACGTCCGCCAGCGCCTCGCGCCGCGCGCGGGTAACGGTGGCGGTGGTCGGGTTCAGCAGCGTCGGGTTGCAGTACAGCGCACGCGGCTTCAGCGTCTTGCACGCGTGCTCGAAGGCGTCGGCGCTGGGGCCGTCGTCGTCGAGCGGCAGCGCGTGCAACTGCACGCCGAGCTGGGCGGCGATGGCCTTGATGCCCGGATAGGTCAGCGACTCGACGCAGATCGTTTCGCCCGGTCGCGCCAGCAGCGACACCAGCGCGGTCAGCGCGCTATGGATGCCCGGGCACACCAGCACGCGCTCGGCGGCGCACAGCGGCAGCCGCTGGCGCAGCCAGTGCACGCCGGCAGCACGGTCCTCGCGCGTGCCGCCGAAATCCTGGTAGCGCAGCAGGTCGTTCCAGTCGGACTGCGCCATCAGCTGCGCCGCGCTGTCGCGCAGATGGGCGAGCAGCGCCGGTTCCTGCGGTTCGGGCGGCAGGTTCATCGTCATTTCGGCGGCGCTGCCGCCGCGCAGCGCCATGCCCGGCGTCGACCCGCGGACGAAGGTACCCATGCCAGCGCGCGAATCGATCAACCCGCGCTTGCGTGCCTCGGCATAGCCGCGCGCCACCGTCGTGTAATTCAGTTCGAGCGAATCAGCCAGGTCGCGCAGCGCCGGCAGCCGGTCGCGCGGCGTCAGCCGCCCGCTGCGCACGTCCTCGGCGATGAGGTCGGCGATCAGCAGATAGGCCGGCTTGTTGCTCGACCGGATGCGCTTGAGCCAGAGCTGCGAGGTCTTGTCCATCGGGGCGTTCAGGCCAGTCGTCGTTTGCGGGTGATCATGTCGGCGATGCGCACGCCGTCGGCATAGCGGCGCACGCGCCACCAGTGCGCGAACTCGGCGCTGTCGTCGCGCGCGGCGAGCAGTTCGACACGCACTGTCTCGCCGGGGTCGATGTTGCCGTAGAAATACAGTTCCCGCTCGGCGGTCAGCGCCGGGCGCAGCCCGAAGCAGGCCAGCTCGGCGCGGTCGGCCAGCGCCTGGAAGCTGGCGAAATAGAGCAGGCCGGCGCCGTTGAAGTCGTTGTGCGGACAGGGCGTGATGTCGACCGCGCGCAGCACGCCGCCATTCGCGGCCGGCTGCAAGCCCATGCGCGCCACGCCGTCGCCGCTGCGGAACAGCCGGGCGCGCGCCTGCAGCGACAGCGCGGCGTCGGTCAGCGTGCGGTCGCCGCACTCCGGACCGTCGACCGGTGCGCGCACGATGCTGCGGTTGCTGCCGGCGTCGCGGCGCACGAAGGCGGACAGCAGTTCGATGCGCGCCGCGCGCGTGTTGCCGCTGCGCAAGGTCTGGGCGCTGAAGTGCTGGGCGCGGCCGGGCGACACGGCGCGCACCGACAGCGAGAACGGCGCGTTCTCCGTCACCGCGTCGAGGTGCGCCTCGTGCAGATGCACCGCAGTCAGCGCGGCATAGCTCTTGCGGCCGGCGGCGTCGGCGAACTCCGGCACCGCCCTGCCCTGCGCGCGCGCGATCGCCATCCAGTGCAGATGGCCGCATTCCTTCAGCAGCCAGTTCTCCGACAGGCCGTACAGGCCCAGCTGCGGCATGCCGGCGCAATACTGCTGCTGCAGCGCCGCCGCCGACTGCAGGCGCTCGGCGCTGTCCATCAGCATGTCAGTGCCTCCGCGTCAGCGGGCTGCGTCGCGCGCAGCGCGGCGATGCGCGCGGCCAGGTATTCGGCGTCGCGTGCCACGCCGGAGAAGCGGCCGGAGCCCCAGGTGTGCAGCCAGGGCAGGCCAAGGAAAAAGAGGCCGGCTTGCTGCGTCACGCCGCGCACATGTACCGGATCGCCGCGGCCGTTGAACACCGGCGCGTCCACCCAGCGGAAGTCCGGCGAGAAACCGATGCACCAGATGATGCTGGTGATGCCGGCGGCAACCGGATCGAGCGCCGCGCATTCCTCGCCCGGCTGCCACACCGGCTCATAGACCGACGGCGGCGGTGCGTCGATGCCGCGGTCGGCGATGTGCTTGTCGATGGCGGCATTGATGCCGTTGTAGGTGCGATCGGCGCTGTCGAGCGCGGCGCGCAGGCCGGGCGCGAACTGCAGCATGCCGTCGCGGTAGTCCTGCATCAGCCCGTACAGCTGCATGCCTTCGAGCGCGAAGCGGCGCAGGTCGATATCGCGCCCGCCGTCGCGGCCGGTCACGTAGTGGTTGGTGTTGTCGCGCACGCCTTCGCGCAGCGGGTGGGCGGTGACCGGCATGTCGTAGTAGCCCATGTCGGCCAGCCAGTCGACGACGTCGCGGCCGCGGTAGAAGCGGGCGCAGCGCGGCGCATCACCGACCGCCAGATGCACGGTGCGGCCGGCCAGATGCAGGTCTTCCGCGATCTGCGCGCCGGACTGGCCCGAGCCCACGACCAGCACGGCGCCCGGCGGCAGCGCGTCGGCATTGCGGTATTGCTCGGAATGCAGCTGCACGATGCCGGCCGGCAAGCGCTCGGCCATGCGCGGCACGATGGGCACGTGATAGCCGCCGCTGGCCACGACGACCTGGTCGGCGGTCCAGTCGCCGATCGAAGTCGTCACGTGAAAGCCGCCGTCCGGCCGCGGTGTCACGCGCTGCACCGACACGCCTTCGCGCAGCGGCGGATTCACCTTGCGACGGAAGGCGTCGAGCCAGGCGTTGATCTCGTCCTTCTTCATGAAGCCGTGCGGCTCGGGGCCCTCGTAGGCGTGGCCGGGCAGCGCGCACTGCCAGTTCGGCGTGACCAGGCAGAAGTTGTCCCAGCGCTGGGTGCGCCAGACGTGCATCGCGCTGTGCTTTTCCAGCACCAGGTGTTCGATGCCGGACTGCTGCAGGCAGGCGCTCATCGACAGGCCGGCCTGGCCGCCGCCAACGATGATGACCGGCAGATGGGGGATGGATTCGGGCGTGCTCATGACGTTCTCCTTGCGACGGTCATTCATCGAAACTGACCAGTTCGATGTGGGTGTGCGGGTCGTCGCCCCAGCGGGCGGCAAGCTGTTCGAGATCGGCCAGCTGGTCCATCGCGGCCGAACAGGCGAAGCCGTACTTCGCGCGCACCCGCTCGGAGGCGATGTGCAGTGCCTCGCGCGCCGAAGCCATGAAGTCGGGCAGCGGATAGCGGGCGCCCGGCGCGAAATAGTCCTTGATCACCAGCGACGGCGAGTAGCAGCGGGTTTCGGTTGCGTCCGGCCAGCGGACGGTGAAGTGCATGGCGGGCATGTAAGGTCCTCAGACGGTTTCGGGTTGGCGCGCCGGTGCGATGCACAGCGCGCGGTACAGGTCGACGTGGCGGGCGGCGCTGGCCGCCCAGCTGTAGCGGTGGCACACCGCCGGCGGTGTGCGCAGCAGCGCGGCGCGGGCCGGATCGAGCGCCTGCTGCATCACCCGAGCGATAGAGGCGGTATCGAGCGGGTCGGCCCAGCTCGCGCTGTCGTCGTCGAGGTATTCGGTGAAGGGCGCGATACGCGAGGCGACCACCGGCGTGCCGCTGGCCAGCGCCTCCAGCACCACCAGGCCGAAGCCTTCGCGCGTCGACGCCATCACCAGCACGTCGGCGAGACGGAACAGCGAGGGCATGTCGGCGTCGTCGAGCACGCCGGTGATGACGACATCGCCGCCCACCCCCTCGCTCAGGCCGCTGTCGCGCAGGTCGTCGCGGAAGGCGTGCACGTAGTCGGCATGGTCGAGCAGGCTGGCGCCACCGGTGATCAGCAGCTGCGCCTGCGGCAACGCCGGCCTGAGCAGCGCGAAAGCCTGCAGCACGCGACGCGTGTTCTTGCGCGCCTCGACGCCACCAACGGCAACGAACACCGGACCGCCGCGCAGGCCGAGGCGCTGCGCCAGCGCGCTGTCATGCGCATCCGGTCTGCGCGAATAGCGCGTCAGATCGACGCCATTGTTCACGCAGTGCGCCTGCACGCCCAGTTCGTCCTGCAGACGCTGCTGCCACAGCCGGCTCACGCACAGCACGCCGCGCGCAGCCAGCACGCCGCGCGTCTGCCAGGCTGCGAGCTGCGGATCGGCGAAGGGGTCGAGGTGATGCACGGTGCGCACGAAGCCGGCGATCAGACCGCGCTGCTGCAGCGTCGCGAGCGCGTTGGCGCCGAGGCCGTCCTGCGCGTGCAGCACGTCGAACCGGCTCCGTTCGAGGCGCGGCGAGAGGTGGGCGACGAAGGCGGCAATGCGCGAGCGCGCCATGTCGACGACGTCCCCCGAGGCCGGCCCGACCGGCACCCGCTCGAAGCGGCAGTCGATGCTGCGGAACAGGCGCTGCCCGTCGACGGCCGGCGCGAACACGGTCACGTCGTGGCCCTGTGCATGCAGCGCCTGCGCAAGCTCGATCGTATGCACGACGCCGCCGCGCGGATTGACCGAGTGCGTCAGCAGACCGATGCGCAGCGACTCAGACATCGATGGTCTCCCGCGGTGCGCGGATGAAGGGCTGATCCTTCACGTTCCACAGCAGCGCCCGCTCGCCGCGCTGGGTCAGCCACACCTCGGGCGCGGCGGTGACGCGGCCGATGCGCGCCGCCGCGATACCGCGCGCGGCGAAGCGTTCGAGCACGCGCAGCCGATGCTGCGAGCGCACCGACAGCACATAGCCGAAGCTGGGGAAGGACAGCAGCCAGCGCAGCAGCGGCACGCCCTCCGGGCGCGGCACGGTGTCGAGGTCGATCTGCGCGCCCACACCCGAGCATTCGAGCAGCATCAGCGCGCTGCCGATGGCGCCGGCCATGCTCACGTCCTTGCCGGCGCCGCACAGGCCGTCTTCGGCCAGGCGCGGCAGGATTTCGATGTCGCCGCGCAGCCGCTCGGCCGGCGCGCGGGTGGACGCATTCCAGTACGGATACGGCTCCTCGAAGGCGCCGCGCAGATCGACCGCGAGGATGAGATCGTCGTCCGGCTGCGCGTCGAAGCTGGTGATGAGCTTGCGCGCGCGGCCCAGCACCGCGACCGCCAGCTGGCCGCGCGCCGCGCGGTGGTTGCTGTGGCCGCCGACGATGGGCACGCCGTAGCGCGCCGACGCCGCGGCGAGGCCGTCGAGCACCGGCTCGGAACTGTCGGCACCGTCGCTCCACAGCGCATCGACCACCGCGATCGGCCGGCCGCCCATCGCGCAGATGTCGCTCACATTGACCATGAGGCCGCAGTAGCCGGCGAACCACGGCATGCGGGCGACGAATTCCTCGACCAGACCTTCGATCGCGAACAGCAGCCAGCCTTCGCCCGACGGATCGGGAATGGCGGCGCAGTCGTCACCGACCGCCACCGCTTGCGCCATATCGGCGACGCCGCCCGGCAGCGCGCGACCGAGCACCGTCATCACGTCCGAAATGTCGCGCTTGTGCGCGAAACCCGGGCTGCCGCGCAGCGCGTCGGTCAGTTCGGCGAGCGACATGGCAGGCAGCGTCATGCCGGCGCTCCGGCGCTGCGTGCGACGAAGCCGGTGTAGACGTCGTAGCACGGCGGGTAATGATCGAGCTGCGCCTGCATCAGCCAGTGCGGCCGGCCGTGCAACGTTTCCGCCTGCAGCGGCGTCCAGTGCAGGCGGCGGAACAGCGGCAGGTTCTGCGCCTGCACGTGCGCGAGGAAGGTGTGGCAGCCGCGTGCATGCGCACTGGTCACCGCGAGGCGGATCAGCGTGGCGCCGAGCCGGCCCTGGCTGCGGAAGGCCGGATGCACGGCAAGGCGCGAACCCCACCACAGGCCGGGGTCGCTCGCGCGGTCCTCGTGGATGCGCACGGTGCCGACCACCTGGTCCGGCATGCCGCCAACGCAGGCGAGCGCGACGATGATCTGCGCGTGATCGTCGATGGCGTCGCGGTCGTCGCCCGGGAACACGCCCTGTTCGACGCAGAACACGGCGCGGCGCAGCCGCATCGCCTGGTCGTGTTCCCAGTCGCCGTGCGCCCACTTGATGCGGAACTCGCAGGGCGCGAAGCGCGGTGCCAGTTCGCACAGATCCTTCGCGTCAGCCGACAGCATGGGCAGCCTCCGCGCGTTCGAACGAGGACAGCGATGAGCAGGCGCCGCACTTGCCGCAACCGGCCTTGATGTCGGCCGAACGCAGGCCGGCTGCCGACACCATTTCGCCGAGCGGCGCCAGTATCGAGCGCATGAATTCGGGCGACGGCGCTGGATGGTCTTCCAGCGGCGTGCCGCTGATCGGCACGAAGGGCACGACGAAGGGATAGACGCCGAGCGCGACCAGTTGCGCGCTCATGTCGAGAATGGCTTCCTTCGTATCGCCGAGGCCGGCGAGGATGTAGCTGCTCACCTGGCCGCGGCCGAACACCTCGACCGCCGCGGCGAACGCCTCCATGTAGCGGGCGAGCGGTACGGTGGCCTTGCCCGGCATGATCTGTTCGCGCAGCGCCGGCGTCACCACTTCGAGGTGCATGCCCAGCGTGTCGATGCCGGCCGCCTTCATCCGCGCAAACCAGCGGTCGTCGTCCGGCGGTTCGCACTGGCCCTGTATCGGCAGGTCCACCGCGGCGCGCACCGCGAACGCCGCATCGCACAGCACCTGCGCGCCGCGGTCGGGCGTGGCGGGCGTGCCGGTGGTCATGACCATGTGCTTGACGCCGTCGAGCAGCACCGCGGCGCGTGCCACTTCGGCCAGCTGTTGCGGTGTCTTGTGCGCGATGGTGCGGCAGGCCGCCAGCGACTGGCCGATCGAACAGAACTTGCAGGCCTTGCGCCGGCTTTCGTAGCGGATGCAGGTCTGCAGCACCGTGGTCGCC